>FWWM01002590.1_pt1 | contig 48137 bp, 47 predicted proteins | sample 2228351 | NCBI WGS metagenome assembly FWWM01 (sample SAMEA103939774, study PRJEB20133) | metagenome | reverse complement strand
CATAAAATTGTACTGCCGACCTATGGTCGGCACACTGCCAGGCAAAGCCTGGCGGTACAAAAAGAGATGGAACATTAAATCTTTGAAAAGCCCTGTGCTGGTGATTACCCATATCTCGTTCACATATTTGGGCAGAATTCGCTCTTGACAACGGCAGATTTGGGGAGCAAATTTCTGGCAGAACTCAACCAGATGAACGATTTCTGGACTTGTGGGTAATCACCAGTTTTTCTGTGGGCATGCAAAAGTTGTCAAGGGGTGAAGAAAGTCATCCGCAGATTACGCAGATTACGCAGATTTTTTTGACTGGGAATGAGATTCGTCAAACATCTTTCCACGAAGCGCAAGCCAATTTGTAAAGATAGGCAAATCACGGCGATCTTTTCGATCGACCAGGTGTCGCAAGCCAGCATGAGTGATTTTCGTGCCAGAGGCAATCATCCAAACGTACAAGAATGCCACCGCAAGGGTCAATCTGGATAGACGAAGAAAGTGTTGCACATGGTGCTTTCCAGGTCAAAGCCATGTGTTTTGAGATCGCCGAATATTTCTTCGATCCACACGCGGCGCTTATAAACGCGCAAGGCCGTCTTCCGGTCAGGCAAATGGGTTGCCAAAAGCCAGGGTTCTTTTTCGCCTTTCTTCCAGTAGCCAGCAAATTGACCGTGTAACGATGGCTGTGGGTAAACTCGCGCTGACCAGGCCAGACGCTTTGCCCGGTTTTCTGGATAAATGAATCAAACGATTGCCACTGAGTGGAAGATTACCCACACATCCAGAATTCAGTCACTTATATCAGGCAGAGCCTGGCAGTTTGGGGCGGCAGTTCAACTGCCGTCCGAACGGGCCAAGCCGAGATTGTCTCCGTTTGACCGGGTCATCTGCATGGGAAGCGGTGGGGAGGACCGCCGTTCCCTCTCGATTTTACCCCAACATCACCCATCCACCATGCTCCTCCCTCCCCCGACGTTTTTGGGACACACCCATCTGCCTGCGCCAGAGTCCCCGGCATTCCTCACCCACCTCTGATTTTCCCAGAAAACAGGGGTACGCCAGAAAAACCGACCCCATAGGCGAATTTCTCTCCCACTTTCGCTCAACTTGACAGGCCCCCTAGGGAGGGTACACTCTCAACCGACAATTAGACGGCTCGAGTCGTTTCAGGACGGCTTCGGTCATCTCCAGGGTGCTTAGAGAACCGCCCAGATCAGGAGTAACCTGCCCGTTGGCGATACAGTCTTCGACAGCGGTTCGCAACTGGCGAGCCAGATGGGCCTCGCCCAGATATTCCAGCATCATGGCGGCCGCGAAAAAACTGGCCGTCGGATTGGCCCGACCCGTTCCCGCCAGAGCCGGCGCAGAACCATGCACCGGTTCAAACACGGCTGTCTGATCGCCCAGGTTGGCCGAAGCGGCTACCCCCAATCCACCGACCAGCATGGCGGCTTCGTCGCTTAGAATGTCTCCGAACAGGTTGGTGGTCACGATCATCTGGAACTGTTCGGGGGCGCGTATCAGTTCCATGGCACACGTATCCACCAGCATTTCCACCAGTGCGATCTCAGGATATTCTGAGGCGATTTCCAGGGCGACCTGCCGGAACAGCCCGCAGGTTTGTCGTAAGACATTGGCTTTGTGCACCAGGTGGATGCGCTGTCGGCCGTGCTGGCGGGCCAGGTTAAAGGCAGTGCGAAGAATACGCTCTGAACCACGGCGGGTGATCACTCGCTCAGTGACAGCACGCTGCCCATTTTCTTCCAGCCGTTCAATGCCCGAATACAACCCTTCTGTATTCTCGCGCACCAGAACAAAGTCAATCCCAGGCCGTGAAGCCGCATGGGGCAGGGAACGGATAGGGCGCAGATTGGCATACAGATCCAACGCCTGGCGCATTTTGACCACAGGTGAGAAGTACCCTGGCAGATGGGCAGGCGTGGTCACCGCACCGAACAGAGTGGCATCGGCAGAGCGAATGGCTTCCAGAGTCGCTTCAGGCAGGGGAGTGCCCAGACGTTCATAAGCGCCCAACCCAATTTCTGCTTGCGTGAATTCCAGCGTCGGAGAAAGGGTCCGTAAAACCTGTTCCGCCGCCTGAATGACTTCCGGACCGATTCCATCGCCGGGGAGCAGCAAGATATGATAGGACATGACCTTCTCTTTTCCGTATGCGAGCCTGATCGAAGCCTCAATCCATCAATTCTTCAATCTCGTGTTGTTTTAGAAAATTCACGATCCCGCCGGCGTTGGCGATCTTCAAGACAAACTCTGGTAAAGGATGAGCCTGGAAGGTGAGCCCGCGGGTTCGGTTGAAGATTGTGCCGGTTTTCAGGTCTACTTCTACTTCGTCGCCTTCTTCGATCCCGTTCACGGCCTGAGGGCATTCCAGGATCGGCAGGCCGATGTTGATCGCATTGCGGAAGAAAATCCGTGCAAATGAAGCCGCGATCACGCAGCCAGCGCCTGAGGCCTTAATGGCCACCGGGGCATGTTCACGCGAAGAGCCGCAGCCAAAGTTTTGTCCGCCTACGATGACATCGCCCGGTTGTACTTTTTGGGCGTATTCAGGCTTGACTTCGCAGAACACGTGTTGGGCCAGTTCCTGTGGATCGGTTGTGATGTTGAATCGTCCCGGAATAATTTCATCGGTATTCATGTTATCGCCAAATTTCCACGCTTTTCCCATAGTGCCTCCTGATGTGTAGAGCGAATCGGGTAAGGGAGATCAAAGATCGTTCAGGTGACGTGGATCGGTGATCCGACCGGTCAACGCGGTGACGGCGGCTGTGGCCGGGCTGGCCAGGTAGATCTCTGCCAGTGGACTGCCCATCCGGCCGACAAAGTTGCGGTTCATGGTGGTCAGGGCGCGTTCGCCAGGGGCCAGCACGCCGCCATGTCGTCCAATGCAGGCGCCGCAACCAGGAGAGGTGACGGTACAGCCGGCATCCAGCAAGGTTTCCAGGACTCCTGTATGCAGGGCTTTTTTGTAGATGCGTTGACTGGCTGGCGTAACAATCACCCGCACCCGTGGATGTACCCGCCTGCCCTTCAGAATGCGGGCGACGATCTCCAGGTCTTCATAGCGGGCGTTGGTGCAGGTACCAATGTAGACCTGATGGACTTCCAGGCCTTCGACGGCTTCAATCGGTTGGACGTTATCCACATCGGGGTGGCAGGCCACCTGAGGGGTCAGGGTAGAGACGTCCACGTCTATCTGGCGTTCGTAGCGCGGTTGAGAGGGTTGGATGCGTTCAAACGGGCCTCGAGCAGGGGTGTGGTTTGTCAGGTACTCTATGGTCACGTCGTCCGGAGCGATCAGGCCGCATTTGGCGCCGATTTCGGTAGACATGTTAGCAAAGACAATTCGTTCGTGCATTGGAAGAACGTGAATGTATTCGCCCCCAAATTCAACGGCACGGTAGGTGGCGCCATCCATACCCAGCAGTCCGACCAGGTGGAGCATGACATCTTTGGCATACACTCCGGGTGGAGTCTGCCCATGCAACTCGACTCGCAGGGTTGGCGGAACTTTGAACCAGGCTTTGCCGGTCACCCAGGCAACCGCAATTTCAGTGGAGCCCAGGCCGGTGCCCAGCGCGCCCATCACGCCGTAGGTGTTGGAGTGCGAATCGGCGCCGATCACCACTGCGCCGGGCGTGATAAACCCCTCCTCCAGCATGACCTGATGACATACACCCTGCATAAACAGGTGGGGCAACCCCTGTTCCTGCACGAAATCCAGGATCTTGCGGTGATTTTCGGCCGCCAGGATATTGGGTGCAGGATAGGCATGGTCAAGATGGATGATAATACGTTGTTTGTCGTAGATCGGTTTGCCGATCTGGCGAAACGCCTGGATCGCCAGGGGAGTGGTGTTATCGTGGCTCATGATGTAGTCCACATCTACCAGCACGATCTCGCCGGCTTCGACCGTTCGGCCGACTTTGCGGGAGAGAATCTCTTCGATCAGGGTTCCCATATCTTCCTCCAGACACTGAATTTACTGGCGGATGGTCGCCACAGGTGTTGACCAGCCTGAAGCCATGGCTTCGCTGCCGTTGTATTTCTTCAGCACCACTCGGGTTTCGGTTCGTTTCACCCCCGGCACAGTGCGAATTTCTTCGATCAGGTTATTGAGTGCCATGACGTCTTCCACGTCCACGAAGGCGCATACATCGAAATCACCAGTAATTTCATAGACGTTGCGGATGCTGGTAAAGCCGCGCAACCGGCGTACCACCAGGGAGGTGTACACATGCGACTCGACTTCGAGCATGATCATGGCCTGGATGCTGTGAGGAATCACCTCAAAATTGCGCCCGGTCACCTGTTCAGCAATCTGCAACAGATCGCTATCGAACAGTTGTTTGCGTTCATCTCCCAGATGCTTGATGCGGCTGACGATCACTTCCAGTTCGGCAGCACCGACCTGAATGCCATATTCTGCCAGGCGGGCGGCTACGGCGCTTTTCCCGGTGTAACGATCGATCACGATGCGGCGTTCACGGCCAATCACGGCCGGGTCAAAGGGTTCGTAGGTACGCGGGTCTTTTAATATCCCGTTTGTATGGACTCCACTCTTGTGACTGAAGGCATTTTGCCCCGTGATGGGTTTGTTAGGAGCCAGGAAGAAGCCTGAAACGCGTTCCACGTAATTTGAGAGTTCCATCAGTGGTTCCAGGTGATATTTTTGAATCCCCTCCAGGTTGTGATAGGCCAGGATAGTTTCGGCCAGATCAGGAATGCCGGCCCGCTCTCCCATGCCGTTGACGGTGACGTGAATGCAATCGGCTCCGGCTCGAATGCCGGCCATGGCATTGGCCAGCGCCAGGCCATGGTCGTTGTGGCAATGAACATCAATCTTGCAAGGTAGAAGCCTGGATCGCAGTTGGGCTATGCGTTCGGCCATCAGGTAGGGTTGCATGATCCCCAGGGTATCGGCAAAACTGATGCGGTCTGCGCCGGCTTCAATGGCCACGTTACACGCTCTCACCAGAAATTCCATGTCTGTACGGCTGGCGTCTTCGGGGGTATAACGCACTTTCAGGCCCAGGCGGCGCGCATAAGCGACGTGTTCGCCAATGATCTCCAGAACCTGTTCAGGACTCTTGTGCAGTTTGGATTCCAGGTGGATTTTGGAAGTGGCATAGAAAATCGCCACGCGTTGCACACCGCAGTCGCGCACGCGTTCCAGAGCAGTGCGCGAGGCGATCGAGTGGGCCACAATCTCCGCCTTCAACCCCAGGCGGGCGATCTGCTGAACCGCTCTGGCGATATTGGGGGATACCGAAGGGTCTCCGGCTTCGATCATCTCGACGCCTATCTCGTCCAGAAGGCGAGCGATCTCGACCTTTTCCTGTATAGTGAAATTCACGTAGGGGGTCTGCTCGCCTTCACGCAAGGTGGAATCCAGGATTTCAATCATTTTTCTCTCCTTGAACAGGGATTGGCAAACAAAAAAACCCATCCGGCGCCGGATGGGTTAGGGTTGTGTTCAAAGTGATGGGGGAGAAGGTTACTGGACGATGAATCCTGTTAAAACAACCACTGCCCTCAACCCGGCAACCTGGGTTGCGGAGTTGGGCAGGCGCTTGGACTTCTGAGAACTAGACAGGTAGGTTATCATTGGCGGCTATTATATGCAGTCTGGTTGATCTGTCAATGCCTGTTAAGCCAGTTACCAGCCAAATCAAGAGAGAAAGATCACCCATATGTGGGCGGCCATGCCTCGGGCTGCCTGCAGGGCTTTGCGGATCATCAGGAATTCAGCGATGTTTTCACCTGTGATCAGACCCACCAGACGCCCTCCATGAGTCACCGGCAGGGCAGGGACTCCCGATTCCTGAATGCGCAGCAGGGCATCCTCGATCATCTCGTGCGAGTCCACTTCAGGCAGGTTACTTCGCATGATTGAGGCGACCAGCACCCCCGGTCCACTGCGTGTGAGCGCGGATAGAAAGTCATCACGGGTGACTATGCCTACAACGCGTTCGTTTTCGAGCACGGGGAAATCATGCTGGTAGCCGGCCAGGATCAGATCGGCCATGCGTTGCAGGGTCTCATCTGGGGCGAGATACTGAAAATCGGTGAGCATGGCATCGGCCACGGGAATCCCGCTGATAGCATTGCGCATTTGCACCAGGCTGGCTTCCTGTGAAGCACCGATCCAGACGAAGAAAGCAATGAACAATAGGGTAGGGATGCCGAGCAGGCCAAACAGGCCAAACAGGAAGGCCATTCCCTGGCCTATGGAGGCCGCAATTTGCGTTGCGCGCACGTAATCCATGTTCATTGCCAGCAAGGCACGCAATACACGCCCCCCATCCATTGGGAAGGCGGGCAACAGATTGAAGACCACCAGCACTACGTTGACAATTGCAAGTCGCTCAATGAACGAACCCTGCGAGAGAGTCAGGTTGCTCAGAGGTTCAAAGGAATGGGTCAGAAACAGCCATCCGAACATAAAGGTAGCGATGACTGCGTTCACCGCCGGGCCGGCCAGAGCAACCCATAATTCCTCAATGGGGCGATCGGGCATTCGTTCCAGGCGCGCCACGCCCCCGATTGGGTACAGGGTAATGTCGCGAGTGCGTATGCCAAAGTAGCGGGCAGTCAGCGCATGCCCGTATTCATGCATCACGACGAAGAGAAACAGGGCCAGAATAAATGCAATTCCCCACAGAACGGCGATCAGGGAACGCTGCTCCAGCCAATGGGTCACGCTTACCCAACCGATCAGGAGCAAAAACGTGGCATGCATGTAGACATCAATTCCAAAGAAGCGGCCGATCTTCCATTGCCATTTCATCGTTGTTCTATCCTTTCTACACCAAATGAGAGAGTAACAGCGCCAGCAAAATGTTACTTCTCCGGCCGATCGGACAGGTACGTAGACAGTCTAAGAAAAGCGTTACAGGTTTTCTGCAGAACCACCGGAACGAAAACAGTTCATTCCAGGATGGGCTACGCTGATGGAAGTCATTTGGTTTGGAGAATGCCCACCCGATGGGCTGCCTGACCAATGACCTCAATCGCTCGCTCGATCTCCTGCGGTTCGTGGACAGCGGTCACTGTGGCGCGCAGACGAGAGAGCCCGTCAGGCACCGCCGGCGAGACCACTGGCAGGACAAACACATCGTTCAGATGGCACTCGCGCGTCATGGCAAAGGCTTTTTCATCCTCACCGCACAGGACCGGTACGATAGCCGTTTGGGTCTGCATGGTATCCAGCCCCAGGCTTTTCAGGCCATGAATGAATTGTTGGGTGTTCTGATTGAGTCGCTCCACTCGCCAGGGCTCATCCAGGATGACTTTGAAGGCTTCGTTGGCTGCAGCCGCCTGAGCAGGAGGAAGGGCGGCCGAGAAAATATAGGCCCGGCTGGCATGGCGCAGGTAGGTGATCAGTTCCTTGCGGCCGGCCACGTAACCGCCTACTGAGGGAATGGTCTTGCTCAGCGTGCCCATTTTGATGTCAATCACGTCTTCCAGGCCGAAGTGTTCCTCAATGCCGCGGCCGGTCTTTCCTAAGACACCGACCGAGTGGGCTTCGTCAATCATCAGCCAGGCGTTATATTTGCGGCATAGTTCCACCATCTTTGGCAGGTCAATGATGTCGCCATCCATGCTGAATACCGCATCGGCAATAACCAGTTTTCCAGCATCGGGTGGCGCATTCTGCAGCAGGGTTTCCAAATGCTTCATGTCGTTGTGGCGAAAGCGTCGAAATTCCGCACCCGACATCAGGCAGCCATCTACGATGGAAGCGTGATTGAGCTTATCCGAAAATACGTAGTCGCCGCGCCCGACCAGCGTTGAGACCACGGTCAGGTTGGTGGCATAGCCGGAGGAGAAGGTGATGGCGGCTTCAGCACCCTTGAAATGGGCAATCGTCTCTTCCAGTTCGGTGTGGATGGTCAGGGTGCCGGCCAGGGTGCGGACTCCGTTGGTTCCGGTTCCAAAGCGTTCGATCGCCCGGCGAGCCGCCTCGTTGATGCGCGGATGGCCGATCAACCCCAGGTAACTGTATGAAGCGTACATGCCCATGACCCGCCCGTTGACGCGCACTTTCATGCCGGGCAGAATCTCCTGAACCGGTTGATTGTAGAAGTAGAGCCCCTGCGATTGAATCAAGGCGACGCGTTCGTTCATGGCCCGAATGCGCCGGCCAACGGAATCGGTAGCATTGCGAGGATCCATGCAGTACTCCTGAAGGAAAATGGCTGAAAGATTATACTGGACAATCTGTGCCGAATCAGGCTTGTGCTCCGATTGCCTCGAAGCGGCCATCCAGGTGAAGGTAATCGGACTGCAAAAGTTGTTTGGCCCGTAGCAGATCAGCCCGGTGACGCTCTGGCGTGCCCTCTGCTCCATAGGCACCACAATCTTCATGGTTGATCAGCACTGCTACTTGAATGGCATGTAATCGCCTGGACAGAGCAACCTGTTTACGAATGGTATCCAGATCGAACACCCCACCTGCCAGTGAAACCCGATCGTAGTTGTGGTCGCCGAAGCGTTCTTCAGCCCACCGATTCAGGTAACCCTGTAGACGAAAATCCATGCAATGAATCACAATTCCTTCACAACGGTGTTCCACCATTTTTTTACTCCGATAGGGATGATCCAGCAACCAGTTGTTTTAACTGCTCTTCATGGATGATGGGGATGCCTAAACGCCGGGCTTTTTCCAGTTTGGAACCCGGATGTTCGCCCACCACCAGATAATCGGTCTTTTTGCTCACCGAGTCGGTCACCTTGCCGCCATGGGATTCGATAAACGCTTTAGCCTGCTCACGGGTGAAGGAAGACAGCGTGCCGGTGATCACAAACGTCAGACCCTTCAGAGAGCCCTGTGGCTGTACCATCTGGGCCCTGGGCCAGACGCCGGCTTTCTTCAATTTCTGTAACACCTGCTGATTTTCTGGGCGGCTGAACCAATCTACGATAGAGGCAGCCAGATTGGGCCCGATTCCTTCGATCTGCTGGAGTTCTTCTGCCGTCGCCCGAGAAAGCGCATCCAGGTCGGGGTAGTGATGGGCCAGGTCGCTGGCCAGCACTTCGCCCACCCCGCGAATGCCCAGCGCAGTGATCAGGCGAGCCAGCGGCTGGCTCTTCGAGCGCTCAATTGCGACCAGCAGGTTGTCGGCCAGTTTGCCGGGGGGGCCTTTTTCGGTCTTGCGATCTTTTTTGGTGATGGCTTCCAGGATATCGGTGCGGGTGAGGGTGTAGAGATCGGCCACATCGTGGATCTTGCCGGCTTCGATCAGTTTTTCCACGATTTTCGTGCCCAATCCAACGATATCCATCGCCCCCCGGGAGACGAAATGTTCCACGTTGCGCACCAGTTGGGCCGGACAGGCCGCGTTGACGCAATACCAGGCTACCTCACCCTCAAAGTGTTCTACCGGTTGACCGCAGGCCGGGCAGGTGGTCGGGGGTTGATAGATCTGCTCCTGACCCGTGCGAGCCTCGACGACCGGCCCGATCACATAGGGGATCACATCTCCTGCGCGCTTGACCCATACGCGGTCGCCGATGCGAATGTCTTTTTCAGCGATGTAGTCAAAGTTATGCAGAGTGGCCCGTTCGACGATCACGCCGCCGATCTCCACCGGTTCAAGCATGGCATAGGGAGTCAAGACACCCGTGCGCCCCACGTTGACGCCGATATCGAGCAGGCGGGTGGTCACCTCGCGGGCAGCGAATTTGAAGGCGATGGCGCCGCGCGGGTCTTTGCCCACAAAGCCCAGGTCGGCAGCCAGGGACAGGTCATCAATTTTGATCACCATGCCGTCGGCTTCATAGGGCAGGGTATCGCGTTGGGCCTCCCACTCTTGCGCATAGGCAATGGCGGCAGACAGGTCAGTGAAGCGGCGCGCAATATCGGTCACTGGGAAGCCTAGGGCGCGCAGATACTTCAGGGTATCCCACTGGGTGGTTGGGATCGAGCCTCCCTCGGCATGGACGATCTGATAGATCAGCAGGGAGATCGGGCGCGAAGCCGTCAGCGCCGGGTCCAACTGGCGCAGGGAGCCGGCTGCAGTGTTGCGCGGGTTGAGGTAGGTCTTTTCGCCGGCTTCCTGGAGCTTGCGGTTCAGTTCTTCGAACTCCCGAATGGGGATGAAGGCTTCGCCGCGGACGACCAGGTAGGAGGGCACGCCGGGGACGGAGTCCGAACCGCTGGCAGAGGCGCCCGGGACAGGGATACGTAACGGGAGGGCGCGCACCGTCCGCAGGTTGGCGGTGATGTCTTCCCCCACTTCCCCATCCCCACGAGTCGCTCCCTGAACGAAAAGGCCGTCTCGGTAGTGTAAGACCACCGACAGTCCATCAATTTTGGGTTCTACGACGAAGGCAGCATGTTCCACCCGTTCGTCCAGTTTGCGGATGCGCTCGAACCAGGCGCGCACGTCTTCTGCCGAGAAGGCGTTGGATAGGGAAAGGATCGGCGCCGGATGACGGACTTTTTCAAACCGATCCAGAACCTGCCCACCCAATCGCTGGGTTGGCGAGTCCGGCGTAACCCAATCGGGATGCTCGGCCTCGATTTGTTTTAGTTCCTGTACCAGGCGATCGTATTCCGCATCGCTGATGACCGGTGCATCCAGCACATGATAGCGGTAGTTGTGATAGTGAATTTCTTGTTTGAGCCATTCGTAACGCGATCGCTGATCCATAGGAACGATTATACTGTCGAACTGGAATTTGCGTTATACTTGAATTATGGCTGAACGGATCGGGATATTTGGCGGGACATTCGATCCACCTCATTTAGGTCACCTGATTCTGGCCAGCGAGTGTCGGTGGCAATTGGGCCTGGATCGTGTGTTGTGGGTCGTCACACCCTATCCACCGCACAAACTTAATTCCTCCATCACCGATCCGATTCATCGGCTGGAGATGGTGCGTCTGGCAATTGCCGGGGATCCCTGGTTTGAATTGAGCACGGTGGAATTTGATCGTCCGCCGCCTCATTACACCCTCGATACCGTGCTGGTGCTGCGTCAGCAATACCCCACTTCTGAATTGTTCCTTCTGATGGGTTCTGATTCGCTACGCCTGTTGGTGACCTGGCATCGCCCGGCCGATCTGGTGGCCCAGTGTGACGCCCTGGGGGTCATGCGCCGCCCTGGCGAAACCGTGCATTTGACCTCTCTGGAGACTGTTTTGCCTGGTATCAAAGACAAAGTCCACTTTGTAGATGCCCCCCTGCTGCAGATCGCCTCGCGCGAGATCCGTCGCCGCGTGGCTCAGGGGCTGGAATTCCGCTACTTTGTCTCGCCCGCTGTGTATGACTACATCCAGCAGAATCAACTCTATCGTAACTTTCCCTCCATATCATCGTAACCATGCCTCTTCTGTTCAATCCGCTCTTTGCTTCCATTGCTATCGGGCACTTGATGGTGGATATCTTCAACGCCAGCCGGCCCGTACTGCTGACCTATCTCGGTCTGCGTGAGACCGAGATCGCCCTGATCTCGACCATCTACATCTGGACGGCCTCCCTGTCACAACCCGTATTTGGATGGCTCTCTGATCGCCTGGGGCCGCGCTGGCTGGCCGCCGGTGGGGTGCTGTGGATGACGTTCTTCTACTCCCTGGCTCTGCTTATCCCTGGCGGTTGGGGGCTGACCTGTCTGATCCTGGCGGCGTTGGGTTCGGCCGCCTACCACCCGGTCGGCACGGTCCAGGCAACCTTGCAGGGACGCACTCACCTTCAAGGGTATGAGACGACGGCGGCCTCGCTGTTCTTCATGGCCGGCCAGATCGGCCACTTCCTGGGGCCGATCCTGGCCGGTTTGATCCTCTCACGCCTGGGCTCGCCGGCTCTAGCAGTCTTTTCAGTCATTGCACTGCCCATCGGTTGGAATCTGGCTCGTGGCCTTTCGGCCAACCGTCCTCACCCCTCAGCCGTCCCCTCTTCCGGTTCCGGGATAGCCGCCTGGGGAGTGGGCGCCATCCTGGCCCTGGCTATTGTGGCCATGTTGCAATCCTGGGCGCAGACCAACATGATTAACTTCATCCCCAAATACCTCAAAGACCTGGGGCAATCGGCCATCGTATATGGAAACATGGCAGGCCTGTTCATGGGTGGTTCGGCGCTGGGCAATGTCATCGGCGGCAGTCTGGGCGATCGTTACCCGAAAAAATACGTAGTTGCGACCGCATTGGCCCTGGCGGCCCTGCCGATAGGGATCATGAGCCGTATTGGCTGGTCGGGATGGCTCTACCTGCTGGTGCCGCTGGCCGGCCTGCTCACCGGCGCTGTGCATAGTATCCTGGTGGTTCTGGCGCAGCGCCTGTTGCCCGGGGGGATGGCCCTGGCTTCAGGCCTGATCCTGGGCTTCATTTTCTCCTCGGGCGCCCTGGGCATGCTCCTGACCGGTCCTCTGGCCGAAGCGCATGGCTTCCCGCTGGTGCTTATTCTGTCAACCGGAATCGTGTTACTGGGCTCTCTGATTGCCCTGAGCCTGCCTTCCGAACGCCATTCCCGCACGGCCGCGGCTGAATAGACCCTTGGGAACGGAAAACCTGCCCCGCGGCCTTTCCCACGGAGCAGGTGGATTCTACCCCCCGTGACCGATCACGTCGAAAGGGACGGCGATTCTTCCTCACCCCCAGCGGGTTTACCCGTCCCGAGTGATTTCCTGGCCTCGAGCAGATCCAACACCACCCCGCCCAGGCCGATCATGCCCACCAGGAACGGCACCGTCCACCCGAAGCAGGGAATCTGTCCTATCCCCTGCACCACCAGCACCAGCAAGAACGTCCCCACTCCGGCTGTCAGGGGAGATGACCAGGATAGATGGAGAACATGCCTGAGCCGATCGCCGATCTCGTGGCCCAGCGATACCGTGCCGAACAGCCAGCCAACAACCATCGCCAGCGCCACCAGTGGCACCAGCGGGATGAGCAGAATGGTGAGGAGCATCAATATCGCCACAATCGGCGCCACAATCACAGTCAACAGGCCGGCACCACCGGCAATCAGCGGACGTGAGGTGATTGTTTTGGCCACCTGTTCCATCTGTGGTTGCAGGAACAGAGTCAACACCAGTGCCAGAAGTCCCAGCAAGATCGCCTGCCCAACCACTCCAAAGGCAATCTGGGCCGGGCGCATCATACTGGACCACAAGTTGGTTTGCCAGGCCTGGCGCCAGGGTAATTCCGGCGAAAGCGGTAGCCGCAGGGCTGGTTCACGACGCTCCTGACCTTCCACGCGGGCCCCTTCGGCTCGGTGCAGATCGCCACCCATCGCCAGCAAATCGCCTTGTACCAGGGCTTTCTCTCCCAACTGGCATTCCCCCCCGAACAGAAGCAGATCGCCGGTTACAGTGCCGTTGATGGCAGACGACCCGCCGAAGATCACTATGCTGCCCTGCACGGTAGCCCCTTCCTCGATGGTGATCTTTCCACCGAAGACCACCAGATCGCCATGGGTTTCACCGCTCCGCAGCCTATACTCTCCGCCGAAGATCACCGAACCATCATCTGCGGGTCCGAGAGCGCTCACCGAGCGGATGGGCCATCCAGCGAATGTCAGCATCAGCCATATCAGCAACAATCGGCAGGTACGGTTCATGTCTTAAGTTCCTTTCGTTGGCGAACAAAATGTTTGAGTTCCAACAGCCCTATGAGGATCGCTCCGCCCAGAGCCATGCCCACGGCCGATGGCAGTGAAGCCGGTAACAGAGCAAAGGCCAGGCGGAACAGAATCGGCCCCAGATGGCTCAGAAAATCCAGCAGGTTGAGAAGCGAGAAGACAGAGAGGATCAGAGATGCCAGCCCGGTCGCCGGTGACCCCAGGAAACGACCCACATACAGGGCGAGCATCCAGGCCAGTGTGCCTGTTCCTGCCAGGGTCAGGATCAGGTAACCCCCATAGCGTTGACGTTGTTCCCGCTGCCGATAGGCCGCCAACCGTCGGGCGAATCGCTGATCGAATCCCGGCCTGGGAGCCGCCAGGGTTGCTGAATGGAGCAGGCGATTGACCTTGGCTAGCGCCCGGCATTGGGCGCACTCCTGCAAATGAGTGTGTAGCCGATGGTGTTCTTCGTCCGAGAGCGGCCTGCTTTCTAACAGCCAATTCTCAAAGATCTCATGACTCATAGGCTATCCTTTCCCCGAGGGCAGGAGATGGCGTCAGTTCCTGCCAGCGCCTGGCCAGGGTCAGACGTGCTCGATGCAGGCGGCTTTTCACGGCGCTCACGGTCAGCCCCAGCATTTCAGCGATCTCTGCTTCGGAGGCCTCGTGCCAGTAGCGCAGCACAATCGCTGCCCGATCGGTTGGATCGAGGGCCTGGATCAAGCGGCGCAACAGTTCCTGCTCCTGGCGGCGTTCGGCTTCTTGCTCTGGGTTCAGGTCGTGGGGATCGGCAAGTTCTCTCGGAAATGAGTCTTCTTCTGGAGACTCGTCTATCGAAAACATGGGCAGACGCTGACGACGCAGGCAGTCAATGCAGTAATGAGCAGCGATTGAGAGCAGCCAGGTGCTGAAGGATCGCTGCGAGTCGAAGCGCTGAAGATGCTGGTAGGCTCGCAGAAAGGTTTCCTGGGCCGCATCGTCGGCTGCATCGGCTTCGCCCAACATGCGGTAACACAGATTGTAGACTGGCTTCTGATAACGTTCTACCAGATGGCCAAATGCTCGATCGTCACCGTGTTGGGCCTGCCTGATCCACAACGCTTCGTCGCTCACAGGTCTCTCCATTCTCAATCAAAATATACGATGAAATACCTGAAAGGTTGCAGGTGGTGATCAGGCAGGAAGAAAAAGGGGCATTTTCAGGCAGGTTTTTTTGCTTTAGGTAGACATCGCCAGATTACATCAGGGCTTGCCCTTTGAGTGCAAGAAACAGAATTCACGGAGTTGATCCATGGCTATGCTCTTCTTCAGAGTTCTCTGAACCCAGCCACTCTCGCCAGGGGCCCAGGCGGTGATGGTAAAGCGCCAGAGCGGCTGCAATGGCTGTGGTGATCGGTACGGCCGCAATCAGACCCAGGGAACCGACCAGAGTGCGAACCACCTCTTCGGCAATCCATTCAAAGTTAAGCAGGGTGAGGTAGTTTCCACGTTGTAGCGAGAAGAGCAACAGGGTCGGCAACGAGGCCCCAGCGTAGGCCAGAACCAGGGTGTTGACCGTGGCCGCCACGTGATCCTGCCCGATCCGCATGGCCCGGGTGACCAAGGCACGAAAACCCAGCGACGGATCCGTGGCATGGAGTTCAAACACTGCCGCAGATTGGGTGGTCACCAGATCGTCTAACACGCCCAGAGCACCGATGATCATGCCTCCCAGCATCAGGCCACGCAGGTTGATCGGTGTGGTGGTCATCTGCATCAGGAACAGCGCCTCTTCGCTGCCGGTTCCCTGCAGGCGCGTGAACTGGATCGAGACCCAGGCCAGTGTCCCGGTAAGCAGCAGTACCACGACCATCCCCAGGATAGAAGCATGGGTCTTCAGCGTCCAGCCGTAGGTCACGTAGAGGGTAACGGTCAATAAGATGGCCGAGCCAATGATGCTCACCCGAACCGGCTCCTCGCCGTTCAGGATGTGAGGGATGATGTAGAGGATAATCACGGCCAGGCTGAAACTCATGGCCAGCAGGCTACGCAGGCCCCTCCAGCGGCCTGTGACCAGGATGGCCAGCGCAAAAGCCAGAGCCAGCCGGCCTAACATGGGAGTCCGTAGATAGTCGGCAAAATAGGCGCGGAGCATCCCATCGGGTCCAACGCTTAGCGCCACCAGGATCACATCGCCCACCTTCAACAGGGGTGTATCCTGAGGCAGAATTTGCCGCCGACCGTAATCTATTTCCAGGGGGATACCCGCATATTCGCCCTCCAGCAATTGCACTCGCAGACGCTGATAGGGTTGGGTCACCTCGCCCAGGGTGATCTCTCCCTGTTCCAGGATCAGCGTGACCCGGGCTTTGACCGTTCCACTGCCGGGTGGACTTCCGCTGAAGGGCAGTGCGGATGACTGAGTAAAATCAGGTATTCCCCAGATGGCAAGGATCGTTGTAACGATCACCACGATCAGGATGGGAAACAGGGCTTTTTTCATGGTAGCGCAGGAGAGGCTGAGTCCGGGTTTACAAATGAATGCCGGGATCGCCGAGAACGCAGGTCTCTCATCGGGGGAGCTCTGGCCCACTCTACGATCTCAGCGGTGAAACCATCCTTTGGCGGCAGGCTGGGCTGCGATCATGGGTGCCAGCCTCCCGTTGACGGTGGGAGTTGCTGTTCCAGATCGCGGGCCAGGGCATCCAGATCGGCCAGCAGGGTGGGGATCTGGCCGGTTTCCAGGTTCATGCGAAATAGATAGGCGAAACTATCGCTCAGGGCCTGGCGCATCAGCCGCCAGGAAGAACGTTGTGGAGTGCCCTGAGCCAGCGCAAGCGACTGAATGGCCTGTTCCCATTGGGGATAGGCGATTCGATAATCCTTCAGCAAAGGCAGCGCCGAGCGGCTTAACGGAAGGAAACCTGACGCCGACGCCCAGCGCGCCTGCTGTTCCGGAGCTAACATCCAGCGCAGGAAGAGCCAGGCAGCCAGTTGTTCAGAGGGTTGCCGAGCCAGGACGAGGTAAGAAGACCCATATACCACCAGCACAGGGTTCTCACCAGGGAAAGGCAAGACCATCCACTGATCCGTGCTGGATTGTTCCAGCAGGGCACGTGATAGAGCAGGGATGTCTTGAAGGTCACCGGCCAGGAACAGGGTGCGACGCAGGGCAAACCATTCGAACGGATCGGCTTCGAGGGCCAGGAAGGCGCAACCCTGGTCAAACAGCTCCTTCTTGATAAAGCGCCAGGCATCCAGGTTTTCAGGGCGCAGGAAGCGATAGGCGTCGTCGCTCAGCGCTCCACCGCCGAAGGCCAGCATCCAGCCCAGGACGGTCATCGGGTGTGTGTCGAGAAGCCAGCCGCCGAAGGCATCGTCTTTGGGATCAGTGTTCTGGCGAAAGAATGCATTGGCCTGGCAAGCCTGCTGACGAAAGTCTTCGGCCGTTTGGGGGGGCGAATCGAATCCGAGTTGGCGCGCCCAGGTCTGGTTGTAGAAGAGGAGGCGGGCGGTTCGTTGGGCTGGCAAACCCAGGCGTTGGGTGGCGAAGCGGTCCTGATCCCAGAGAACCGGGAAGAAGTCTGCCCGTTCGTCGGGGGAGAGTCCCCAGACGGGGTCGGTCACATACGGGGTCAGGTCCACTACGCCAGCGTCTTGCCAGATCAGGGAATATTCGGGCAGGCCGATCACCACATCGGGGCGGTCAGGAGCGCCCAGGGCCAGGTTCACCTGGGTGAAGAGTTCGGCAAAATTGCCCTGGCTGATTGCGCGCACCTGGATGCCCCAGGGGTTGGTGGCGTTGAAGGTCTCCACCTGGCCTTCCAGCAGGCGGGCTTCCGCACCAAACCAAGGATGCCACAGGTCAAGCACTATCCCGCGCAGGGCGTCTGCCTCCACCCCTAACGGGCTGACCGGTTCAGGATCAGGGGAAGGGTGAGGGGAGGGGGAGGCTTTGACCGTCGGTGAGGGGGGCGGAGGGGATGGGAGGGGCTCTGCGGGTACGCAGGCCGTGAACAGGATGACCAGAATGGAAAGTAGTGTTCTGATGTGTTTAGCCAAGCGTCACCATCGGGACGGGAGCGAAGACCAGGAAGAACAGGACGATGGCAAACCAGCCGACCACCCGCCGCGGTGGGTCTAACTCGGTGATCTGATCCAGCGGTTCGGCGTGGACACGACCTAACCAGAGCAACAGGATGGCCCATAACCACCACGTGCTCCATACCAACCCCAGAAGCATCAGCGTTCCCAGAACCAGCGGGTAGGCACGACGAACTTTTTCGCCAAACAGAGCGTAGGTGATGTGACCACCATCCAGCGTGCCGGCCGGGAGCAGGTTCAAGGCGGTGACCAACAGGCCCGCCCAGCCAGCAAACGCCACGGGATGAATGAACACGTCCAGGCCGCCGTAGGGAATGGGTTGGCCGGTGAAGAAATAACGTATCCAGTAGAGTATGGGGGGCAGGGTGGTCGCTGCCGGCTCCGGCAGCCAGCGGTCAAAGACCAGATATTTCAGAAACAGGTATAGGATGGAATTCCCTTCAATGAATCCGCCTGGGGCTGGCTCAATGCGTCCTAATTCAGAAAGCGATAGGCCGATGAGCAACACCGGCACAGCCACCACCATGCCGGCCAGTGGTCCGGCCACGCCAATATCGAACAGAATCCGCCGGTTTTTAGGAATTCCCTGCATTTGAATAAAGGCCCCCATGGTGCCCAGGATGCTGAAGGGTAATGGGATGAAGTAGGGCAGGGTAGCAGGCGTGTTGTGGTAGCGACTCATCAGGTAGTGACCGAACTCATGAGCCAGCAGGATGCTCAGCAAAGCCAGGGCAAACGGCCAACCGTTGAAAAGGTTGCTCAACAGCCAGCGCAAGAGCGAACCCTGATCAGAAGGGAGTGGGCCTTCTGCCGCACTGGCCGATAGCATCGTCCCGGCGAACAGGACGCTGAGTACGGTCAGAACGAACAGGATCAGGTTGGGCAGGATCGAGCGACGTGGCACGGAAGGCAGAGAGGGTGCCAGGTAAATGACATGAGAGGAACCATCCTTACGAAACAGGGGGGTGAGGCCGTAACGTCCGACCGATTCCGCCAGGAGATCGTAGGCGGTGGCCGAGTCTTCTGCCCACAGGTGGCCGCGATAGCGCATCACCCAGCCGCGTTTGGGGTCGCCCAGGGTCATGTCTTCAATGCGCAGGACGCGGGCAACCAGGTTGGTCAGGATTTCGGGTTCAATGGGGAGCATGAGTCACCTGTCATCAGAAACGAGATGGGTCAGGGAACTTGCAGGAGCGCACGTTTTCTTTTAGTCTCTGCGTGCTCTGCGATCTCAGCGGTAGAGTGATTTGACTGAGTTCGGAGGAGATACTCTGCCATTGTTTTTATAAGGCGGGAGTGGATGGGAGTCGAACCCACCGCGGCCCGCAACGCGACCCGCCACCGGTTTTGAAGACCGGGAAGCCCACCGGGACTCAACCACTCCCACGGTAAGGATACTCGAATCAGAACAGTTTGGCAAGTTTGACTCTCCTGGAAAAACCCTGAGTTTGTACCACGGAGATACGGAGTTCCCTCCGTTCACCAACTGAAGTTGGCGGTACGTTCACCAACTGAAGTTGGCATTACGCTCTCCCCTCTCCGTGCTCTCCATGTCTCAGTGGTTTCCTTACTCCGTGATGACTCCCAAAGGACCTCCGTGCTCTCCGCGTCTCAGTGGTTTTCTTACTCCGTGATGACTCCCAAAGAACCTCCGTGCTCTCCGTGTCTCAGTGGTTTTCTTACTCCGTGATGACTCCTAAAGAACCTCCGTGCTCTCCGCGTCTCAGTGGTTTCCTTTTGCAGGGGACTCAAGTTTGTTTTCATCTCAATCGTCGGGGGACCATGAAGAGGAAGGCGGGTAGCGGTCTTTGAGCTGGCGCACTGGCAGGATGATCCAGCCTTCCGGGTCGGCACCCAGACAGGTGATCTGATCGGGGTGATGACTTACCAGCCAGGCCGTGTAGGCGGCCACCAGGACGTCCAGGTGCTCCGCAGGGAGCAGGCGATTCAGGGGGAGGTGAGCCAATCGCAGGCGATGACGGGTGATCTCCTCAAAGAAATCCATCGGATCGGGCAGGGAGATGCCCAGGTCATACAGAATCGCCTGGCGTTGCAATCGTCCTTCCAGCGTGGACCTGGGTAGCGGCAGCTGGCCGATCAGAGCGCAGTAGCAGGCGTGGGGGTGAGTCTCAATCCACAGGCGGGGTGGGAGAGGAGAGGTCAGGCCGGGATGGTAGGGATGAACTCCTGTGGCTTCCAGACGACGATACAGGTCGAAGCCGATCTGCATCCAGGCCGGACAGGTCTCTGCGCGAGAGGGGGTGGCTGCCACCGAGATGCCGCGTGCCCGCAGGTCGGCCTCTGCCAGCCGCAGGTCCAGGTGACGAGGCGTGGAGGCGGTTGCTCCACGAGCAGAGAGGCTCTGCCGGACCAGACCCATGTTGGGGCGGGAGGGAGCGTTCACCGCCACGATCAGATTGGGCGCGCCGGCCACAACGTTCAGCACCTCCTCCACAGCGCCTTCGGCCAGAGTCAGAATCGAAAGTCGCTCATCCAGGGCCGCATACAGGAACGGTTGTCGTGCACCGCTGGGATCAATCCCGAGGAAGATCGCCGGAGTCGCCATAGAATGGGGTAAACTTGGGTGGTCTGTGGCTTTCTAAATGTCAGAGACTGATTCACAGTGTAGTCCAAAAGGGAATTTTTGGCAATGCAACGACGCTGGATGGATATTGTGATCCTGGTGTTGGGCCTGGTGTGGATCGGCCTGAGCATGGATCGTAATGGTACAACCACCGCCGGGCGCATCCCGGCGCCCCAGGCCGGCTTTCTGGCTCCGACCTGGGAACTGCCCGCCGCAGAAGGGGGGACGGTGCGACTGGCGGATTGGCGTGGCCAGGTGGTGGTGGTCAATTTTTGGGCCTCCTGGTGTGGACCCTGCCGCCTGGAGATGCCGGCCTTCGAGCGGGTATATCAGGAGTATCGGGATCAGGGACTGGTGATCCTGGCCGTCCATACCACCTGGCAGGATTCGCTGCAGGCGATGCAAACCTTTGTGGCCGAACACGGTCTGACTTTTCCTGTTGGGCTGGATGAGAGCGGGAAAGTCTCGCGCTTGTATCGGATCAGCGCCCTGCCAACCACGTTTTTCATCGGGCGCGATGGGGTGATCCAGCGGGTGGTGATCGGCGGTCCGCTGGCGGAGGCGACTCTGCGCTCAGAAGTGGAGCGATTGCTGGAGGGAGGAACGCCCTGATGTTTCCGGTGATTCATGTGGGACCGCTGGCGATTCAGGCAGCTGGATTGTTCCTGATCCTGGCGGCCTACTTGGGGATTGCTCTCAGCAGTCGCTATGCCACTCGGGCGGGAGTGCCGGCAGAGCGACTGGAGACCCTGATCATGAGTGGCCTGATCGGCTATCTGGTGGGTGGTCGCCTGATCTTTGCTTTGACGCACTGGTCTGTCTTTCAGGCTTCGCCGCTCGATCTGATTTCGCTTAACCCGTCGCTCTTTGATGCGACCGGAGGCGTGGCTGTGGCTATTCTGGCGGCCTGGCTCTACGGTCAGCGCGCAGGATTGACGCTCTGGCCTGCTCTGGATGGGATCACACCCTTTCTGGCGACGATGATGGTCGGGTTGAGCCTGGCTCATCTGGCGGATGGTTCGGCTTTTGGCCGGGAGAGCCATCTGCCGTGGGCGATAGAATTGCATGGTACAATGCGCCATCCCAGCCAGGTGTATGAGTTGCTGGCGGCGCTGGCGATCCTGATCGGGGTGGCGCTGCGCCGCTCATCGGCCGCGGCCGGCCAGCGATTCTGGATGTTTGTGGCCTGGTCGGCCGGTGCCCGGCTCTTTCTGGAAGCCTTCCGCGGGGATAGCACCCTGATCCTGGGCGGGATGCGTCTGGAGCAGGGAATCGCCTGGGGGGTGCTGGCTGTTGCCCTGGCGGGGCTGAGATATAATTGGGCCAGGGGAAAACGGCCGGAGCGTGATGAGTGAGGCAGGTATGACACCGATTCCACCAGAATCGTCGAAGATTCTGGAGATTTATTTGCTGATCGCCCAATATCCGATCCTGGCGTCGCGGATTCGGCGGCGGATGCGCGAGGAGTTGTTCCGCCGCGGCATCATTACTCCGGAGCGTTTTGAGCAAGAGGTGCGGGAGAAGGCGATTCTTTCTCAGAAGCGGGAAGGTTTCTATAACCTGGAACACCCGGAGTCCACCGAGCAGTGGGAACTGCGCTATCATCGCGTGCGGCGCATGTTGACCGATTTTTATTTCGCCTACAATCTGCCGGTGGAATTGTTGCACCAGATCATTGACTCGGTGGTCGGCACAGCCGCCCGGGACGAGGGGGAACGAGCCACCTCGGATCTGGCCCTGCGTTTCATCCCGGAACTGGCGCCCCTGGAGATGGTGTTGCGCCAGGCAGAGATGTACGAATCCCTGCCTCCCCAGCAGCGCGCCTCGGTAGAGCATCACCTGCAGGAATTGCGGGTGGTGTTGTTGAAGAGCTTGATCAGCGATCAACTGGCGTTTATCCACATCGCCCGGCAATGGTTCAGTGTGGCCGATTTCAATTATGTGCTCAACCATCGCATCGGCACCGGCAAGATCGGCGGCAAGGCCGCCGGGATGTTGCTGGGCTATAAGATTTTGCTTGGCCTGGCGCCGGAGATTGCTGATCGCATCGTCATTCCCCAATCGTATTTCATCGGGGCAGACGTGTTTTATGAGTTCCTGGCCTATAATCGCCTGGAGTCGGTCAACACTCAGAAATATAAGCCTCTGGAGGACATTCGCCGGGAATATGGGGAGATTCAGGAAAAATTTACCCGCGCCCGCTTCCCGGAAGAGGTGGCTGAACACCTGCGGGAGGTGCTGCGCGAGGTGGGGAATACACCGCTGATCGTGCGTTCTTCCAGTTTGCTGGAGGATAACTTCGGGGCCTCGTTTGCTGGCAAATATCTCAGTGTGTTCTGCCCCAATCAGGGGAGTCTGAAGGAGAATCTGCGCGATCTCACTCTGGCCATCCGTCGTTCGTATGCCAGTGTGTTCAATCCGGATGTGATCGCGTACCGGCGGCGTATGGGGTTGCTGGATTACGATGAGCGCATGGCTATTCTGTTGCAGGAAGTGCAGGGAGCACGGTATCGCCAGTATTACTTCCCGGCGGTCTCAGGGGTGGCCTATAGTTACAGCCCGATTCCGTGGAACACGCGCCTGAAGCGAGAGGAAGGTCTGGCTCGCATGGTGGTCGGGCTGGGCACGCGCGCGGTGGAACGCAAGGGTAGCGATTATCCGCGACTGGTGCATCTCAGTCATCCCCAATTGCGTCCGGAGGGCACGCGTAAGGCCATTCGTCACTATTCACAGCGTTACATAGACGTGCTCGATCTGGAAGAGAATGCGCTGGTCAGCCGTCCGTTGGGCGAGGTGCTGGATGGAGAGTATCCTCACCTGGCCTGGCTGGTCTCGCTCGACGATGGAGAGAACATCCGCTCGATCCTTTACACCGGCCCGGCTATCTCTGCCACTTCGTTGATCGCTACCCTGGATGGGTTGCTCAGTCGCACCGACTTTGCCTCGCTGCTCAAGAAGGTGTTGCGCCGCCTGAGTGAGGTCTATCAATTGCCGATTGATATCGAGTTTACTGTGTCTTTTGCGCAGGGGGAACAGGGTCGGCCTCAGCCGATCCTGCACCTGTTGCAGTGCCGGCCTCATCAGCAGTGGAATGAGCACGGCCATCGGCGCACCTTTCCTGCTCATCTGGAGCAGAGGGATTATCTGTTCATCGGCACGCGTCTGATCCCCCAGGGGAGCGTCTCTGGGGTGGAATATGTGGTGTATGTGGACCCGGAGGCCTATCATCATTTGAGCGTCCCTGGCGCCCATGGCGAGATCGCTCAGATGGTGGGGTTGCTCAACCGGATGCTGGAGAAGCACTCGTTCATCCTGGTTGGGCCCGGTCGCTGGGGATCGAGCGATTATCAACTTGGGGTGCCGGTGGCTTATGCCGATATTTTCAACAGCCGTGCCCTGGTGGAGATCGCCTTGCCCGAACGGGGCTATGCCTCCGAACCCTCGTATGGGACGCATTTCTTCCAGGACCTGATCGAGAGCCAGATCTATCCCATCGCTCTCTTTCCCGATAATGGCAACGACTGGCTGAATTGGGAGTTTCTGAAGGGCGCTACCAATCGCCTGATGGAGTTCATTCCCCATGCTCCCTCGTATCTGCAGGAATGTGTGCGGGTGATTCATGTCCCGGCTGAGCGCCCCGGCCAGGTGCTGGAGATCGTGCTGGATGGGCAAAAGGGGGTAGGGTTCTTCACCACCCCAGAAGGGCTTTCTCCGTGAGGTGGTCTTGGGCTCTGCAGGTGGAGCCAGCCGGCGTTATCTCTCTGCTCAGGAAAGGTGACTGATGAAAGTGGCGATTGCCTGTGATCATGCGGGGTTTCCGCTCAAAGAGGTGGTGATCCAGGCCGTGCGTGCCGCCGGCCATGAACCTCTGGACCTGGGTACGCATAGCCCTGATCCGGTGGATTTTCCCGATGTGACGGTGCGCCTGGGCCGGGCGATTCAATCGGGCCAGGCCGAACGGGGCGTTTTGCTGTGTGGCTCCGGGATCGGCGCCTGCATTGCCGCCAACAAGATGAAAGGGGTGTGGGCAGCGATCTGCCATGACACGTATTCCGCCGCGCAGGGCGTGGAACATGATCGCATGAATGTGCTGTGCTTGGGGGGACGGGTGATCGGCCCGGAACTGGCCGCAGTGCTGGTCAAGGCCTTCCTGGGGGCGCGTTACCTGGGCGAACAGCCGGGGGGCGAGCGCTACGCCCGGCGGGTGGCCAAAATTGAGCAGATCGAGGCCAGCGGTTCTCTGGAGGGGAAGTAAATGCCCGGGGATGGCCGATCCCGCGGCGGCGGAGTCGGAACCGCCGGCCAGGGGCCGCTTCCGAGCCCGTTCCACCGAAAGAGGTGCTCGAAGGTTCATCAGGCCCCGTCTATGAGGATGCTCCAGCCCATCGGCCAGGGTCGGGCTGGAGAGGGAGAGTCGGTGCTTTCTATTCCATCCATTCTTTCGTATATCCAGGTTACTTATGACGGCTGATCCAATTGCTACTCTGAATGCTCTGGGACAATCCTTGTGGTATGACCACATTCAACGCCGTTTGTTGGAAAACGGCGAACTCCAGGCGCTGATCGAGCGCGGCCAGATCCGCGGGGTGACTTCTAACCCCACCATCTTTTATCAGGCGATTGCTCGCTCCAGCGATTACGACTCAGCCCTGTTGCCCCTGGCCTGGGCCGGTTGGGATGCAGAGCGCATCTTCTGGCAACTGGCCATCGAAGATGTGCAGGAAGCATGTGACCTGTTTCTGCCGCTATATGAGGAAACGCATGGGGGCGATGGCTATGTCAGCCTGGAGGTCAGCCCGTATCTGGCTTACGATACCGAGGCCACGGTGGCCCAGGCGCAGGCTTTGTGGGATCGGGTGGCACGCCCGAATTTGATGATCAAAATCCCGGCCACGCGACAGGGCATTCCCGCCATTCGACGGGCGATTGCTGCCGGCATTAACGTGAACGTGACCCTGATCTTCTCCCTGGAGCGGTACACCGAGGTGATGTTCGCCTATCTGGATGGGCTGGAGGATCGCCTGGCGGCTGACAAATCGATCGATCACGTGGCTTCGGTGGCCTCGTTCTTCGTCTCGCGCCTGGATACCAAAGTGGATGCCCTGCTGCCGCCCGATTCGCCGCTGCGTGGCAGGGTGGCGATCGCCAAGGCGAAACTGGCTTATGAAGCCTTCACTGCGGTCTTTACTACCCGCCGCTGGGAGAATCTGAAACTGCATGGGGCGCGGGTGCAACGTCCCCTGTGGGCCAGCACCAGCACCAAAAATCCGGCCTATCCTGATACCCTTTATGTGGATAATCTGATTGGTCCCGAAACGGTCAACACGGTGCCGCCGGCTACGCTGGAGGCTTTTCGCGATCACGGTGTGGCCGAACTGACCCTCACCCGCGATCTGGATCAGGCCCGCCAGGTGATCGCTCAACTCGAGGCCCTGGGTATCTCGCTGGATGAAGTGACGCGCCAGCTGGAAGAGGAGGGCGTGAAGGCCTTTGCGGACTCGTTCGCCCAACTCTTGAACGCCATCGAGGAACGCCGCCGTGCGGCGGTCACTTCACTCGGACCCCTGGCGGGCGCGGTCGCCCAGGGCATGGCCTCCCTCGAAGCGGAGTCCTTCGTCCCTCGCCTGTGGCAGCGAGATGCCTCCCTGTGGACCAGCGATCCGACCGAGCAGCGCGAGGTGGTCAATCGCCTGGGCTGGCTGGATTATCCGCAAAAGGCCTGGGAACGCCTGCCCTACTATCGTTCGCTGGCGGAGGAGGCTCGCCGCCGGGGGATCGATCGGGTTCTGGTGTTGGGCATGGGCGGTTCCTCTCTGGCGGCAGAGACGTACTTCACCTTGCTTTCGGCGACCTCGCAGCCGGCCCTGCACCTGGCCGTCCTGGATACCACGGATCCCCTGCAGGTGAAGCAGGCCGCACTGGATTTTCCGCCGGAGAAGAGTCTGTATATCGTGGCCAGCAAGTCCGGCGGGACGGCTGAGGTGATGGCGACCTTTGAGTATTTCTGGTCGCTGAGCAATCGCCATCGTGACCGCTTCTTGGTAATCACCGATCCCGGCACCGATCTGGAGCGGCAGGCACTGGAACGTAAGGTAGGCCATATCGTTCACGCTGATCCCCAGGTGGGTGGGCGCTATTCAGCCTTCATCGAATTTGGGCTGGTGCCAGCGGCGTTGGTGGGGATGGACCTGGAACAATTGCTCCGTCGTGCTGGCTGGATGAAGCGCCAGTGTGGCCCGTCGCTTCCTGCAGCACGCAATCCTGGCGTGGCTCTGGGCGTGATCCTGGCCGAGGCGGCGCGCAATGGCCGCGATAAACTGACCCTGGTGGCTGACCCCGCTCTGGAGGCATTCACTGCCTGGATTGAGCAACTCGTCGCCGAGTCGAGTGGTAAACAGGGCAAGGGCATCTTGCCGGTGCCGTTGGAACCGCTGGCTTCCCCTGAGTCCTACGGTTCAGATCGGCTGTTTGTGTATCTGCGTCAGCAAGGGTTGCTGGATGAGCCACTGTCTGCCCTGCAGCAGGCCGGCCATCCTGTGGTGGTGTTCTCTCTATCCAGTATGTATGACGTGGGCGCAGAGATGCTGCGCTGGATGATCGCCACGGCTACGGCCTGCCACCTGCTGGGCGTGAACGCGTTCGATCAGCCGGATGTGCAGGAGAGCAAGCGTCGCACTCTGGAGAAGATCGCGGTCTACCGCTCTACGGGTCGCCTGCCCGACCTGGACCTGATCCCACCTGACCAGGCCCTTCCCGCTCTGCGGGCTTTCCTGGCGGAGGTGCAACCGGGCGATTTTATCGCCCTTCTGGCATATCTGCCGCGTACTGCCGAGATCAACCAGGCCCTGCAAAAACTGCGCCAGGCGCTGCGCGGTCAGACGCGCCTGGCGGTGACCGTTGGCTTTGGGCCGCGCTTTCAGCATTCTACTGGCCAGTATCACAAGGGCGGTCCCAACCGTGGGCATTTTATTCAACTGGTGTATGAGTGCAATCCTGCTCAAGATGTGTTGATCCCCAATCAGGAATTGACCTTCCACACGCTGCTTCGTGCTCAGGCGTTGGGCGATTATGAAGCGCTGCAGGCAGCCGGTCGGCGGGTGATCCGCCTGCGCTTACCGTCTGCAGCATGGCTCGGGTGGCTGGTGGAACAAATTGCTCAATAGGAGATCGCTTCCTCCCTTGTGCTGTTCGGAGAGTTGTACAAATCGGCATTCGTATTGCATATTTGTACAATTCGATTATAATGGGGAGGTAGCCATTCCTCTGAAGGAAGGAGAGGACGGGTGATCGAGAGAACTCTGATGAAAAAATTGACATCACTGGCGAAGCAGTTTCAAGTCATCACCCTGACTGGCCCGCGTCAATCTGGCAAGACGACTCTGGTGCGGGCGGCCTTCCCCGACCTGCCTTACGTTTCCCTGGAAGAACCGGACATCCGCCAGGTTGCCCTGACTGATCCCAGAGGCTTTCTGGCCAATTATCCGGCTGGTGCGGTTTTGGACGAGGTTCAAAACACCCCTGATTTGTTTTCCTACATCCAGCGGCTCGTGGACGAAAACCGAGAGGTTCGATTCGTTCTGACCGGTTCGTCCAATTTCTTGTTGATGGAAAAAATCAGCCAGACCCTGGCGGGGCGCACGGCTGTGCTGCGCTTATTGCCGTTTTCTTTCGAAGAATTGCCACCTGAGTCACCGGACTACGAGAGCGTGATCTTCAAAGGTCAATATCCGTCCATTTACGACCGCAACCTTGCGCCCACCGATTTTTATCCCTCCTATATTCAGACTTATGTCGAAAGAGATGTGCGCTTGATGAAAAACATCGGGGATAGCAACACCTTCATCCAGTTCACGCAATTATGCGCCGGGCGCATCGGCCAATTGCTCAACATCTCCAGCCTGGCAAACGACGCAGGGATCAGCCCCAATACCGCCAGAGCCTGGCTTTCTATCCTGGAAAGTTCTTACATCCTATATCGCTTACAGCCGTATTATCGTAACTTCAACAAACGGTTGGTAAAAACGCCCAAATTGTATTTTTACGATACCGGCCTGGCCTGTTCTTTGCTGGGTATCCGCGAAGAGAGGCAGGTGCATCTTCACTATATGAAAGGCAACCTGTTCGAAAATCTGATCCTCAACGAATTGATCAAGCGCAGCGTCCACCGCGGCGAGAATCGACCGCTTTACTTCTGGCAGGATAATCATGGTAGAGAGATTGACTGTCTGCTGGTGGATGGTGATAACCTCACGCCGATCGAAATTAAAGCCGGCAAGACGCTGTCCATGAGTTACTTCGATAATCTGCGTTATTGGCGTAAACTGATCGCTGCGCCGGAAGGCTCGGGATATGTGGTCTATGGGGGGGAACAGTCCATGCAAACGAGTTTGGGCGCGCTCGTCAGTTGGAGGGAGTTGGGGAGTATTCCGGTGTAACCGTAAGTCGAAATTAATTTCGACTTACTTGAAAGTCGAAATTAATTTCGACTTACTTGAAACAACACCCCATTCTGCGACGGATCGGCGAGCAAAATGGCCTCTTCGGTCTGGTTGTAGGGAATGCCCGTTTCCTCCAGTCGCGCCCGGAAGTTCTGCCAGGCCTGTGGGGTGGGCAGGGTGAAGGCAATGTGATCCAGGCCAATCGCATCGGGTGGGGGCGGCGGGGCGCCTTCGCCCTGCCAGGTGTTGTAGCCAATGTGGTGATGGTAGCCGCCGGCGGAGACCATGCCCATGCGAAACGCGCGCGCTATCCCCATGTCGTCAAAGCCGAGCAGGTCATGGTAGAAGTGACGGGTTTCGTCCAGGTTGGCGACGTAGAGGTGAAAGTGTCCCAGGCGGGTTTCAGGCGGGACGGGAGCATCGAGGCGATCGTCGGGGGTCAGGTGTGCAAAGAGCGCCTTCAGATCGAGCGGTTCGCGCCCGTTGCTGAGGCGTCCATCGGCCCAGATGGCGTAGAATTGTCCCCGTTCGTTCATGGCAAAGATGCCGTCTTCAGGAGATTCGCAGTAGAGTTCGATTTCGTTGCCTTCCGGGTCGGTCAGGTAGGTGGTTTTGGTCATGACGTGATCGGTGGGGGCATTGGGCCACTTGAGGGCCAGGAGCCGCGCGATGGCACGGGCCAGTTCGCGACGATTCGGGAAGAGCAGGGCAAAGTGGTACAGGCCGGTGACGCCACGGTAGCGTTTGCCGCCAGGGAGATGGGTCAGGCGCACCAGGTCACGCCCGTCCACGCCCAGGCCGGCGCTTTCCCGTTTGCGCCAGTTCAGTTCCAGCCCGATGACCTGCTGGTAGAACAGCAGTTCAGGTTCCAGATTGGCTACCTTGATCTGAACGTACGCCGGACGGGTGTCGGGATGGATGCGATGGGGAGCAATGGCAACCGGTGAAGGAGGAGTCAGAGGGGACATGTGGGGTTTTTCTGAACGATCTCGAGGGTCTGCCCGGTGCAACCGATGACAAAGTTAGAGGGAGCCTGGTAATCGAAGATCACGTCAGGCTTCAATCCAGTAGGGCGTGGAGCATGACCAGGCCGGGCGCATTCAGCCGGGTTGCCACCAGAGTCCGCTTCACCGGTGGCGATGGCTTTGACAGCGTGCTCTGGCGAGAGCATAACGTGCCGACTGCCATCCAACCGGCGGTGGGCAAATTCGCGCCCGGCCAGGATGACTTTAGGTAGGGCAGGGGCTGGTTTTCATCCGGCCAGATCACTCGCCTTGCTGGCGAGGTCACTTTCCGTACCACATACGCGCCAGCAGGTTATCGCGACGGATCAACTGATGGTAGAGCGCGGCGGCAACGTGGATCAGCACCAGTAGAGCCAGTATCCGCCCAAGCAGACCATGCAGGCTGGCGTTCAGATCGGCAGGAATTTGACCCTGCCCCTCGAAGACGGATGGCGCCAGGTTATAGGCGATGGAAAGCCCGAAGCCGGTCAAAGGCAGCAGCAGAGCAAACAGGTAGAGCAGATGATGAACCCCTTCTGCGGCTTTATCGAGCAGGGCATTGCCTGTAGTGGCCGGCGCCGGGCGCAGGGTGCGCCAGCGTATGAAGAGGCGAATCACCGTCAGGACAAGCACTGTGACGCCGATTGGCATGTGCCAGCGCAGAAAGGAAGCCTTCTCCACCGTTGGCGAGTTAGCGCTGGATAGACCGAAATAGATGGCGGCGAAAATCAGAATGGCAGTCAGCCAGTGCAGCGTGACCCATAGGGGAGAGTAGCGTTTGAGGGCGGCAGAAGTGGACATGGTTTCTCCTTTGGGCTCATGATCAGAATAGTTGTGCCGGTGTAGATCATTTTACCACTGCACATGTGCCCCCAGGCTCGGCCTGGTTTTGCCGGCCCCAGGTCGGCGGTACAGGGTTTGTACTCCCAGACTCGGCCTGGTGTGCCGACCCTGGATCGGCGGTACGACGACCGACCAAAGGCCGGCGCTACCTTTCCTACGAGGAAATCACCTGCAACTTCAGGCTGACTTCGGGAGCCTCAAAGCCGACTTTCTTATGCGTCCCATCGCAGAACGGCTTGTTGGCCGACTGCCCGCAGCGGCAGAGCGCAGCCATCTTTTCGATGGTGCGCGTATTGCCCTCGGCGTCGGTAAAGGTGAAGTGACCGGCAATGAGATAGGGACCATTTGGAGTAGCCTTGATCTCGATTGGTTCAGCCATGGAATGCCTCCTTATTAGGGATGGTGGAATTGATAAGTTGCCTGTGGCTTACTTGCCTTCAGGCAACACTTGTTGTATATTAAACATAAGTTGCGAGTGTTTGTCAACCGTCAAAATCCGATTTGTGTTGAATAAGCAACAAAGGAGAGAAAATGTTGTCTACTTCTCCACCGCAAGAAAAACTTGACCGGCGTGTCAGCCGCACTCGTCGCCTGATTCGCCAGGCCTTTGAACAACTGCTGGCAGAAAAGGGCTTCAACGCTCTGACTGTGCAAGACATTACCGAACGCGCCGAGATCAACCGCGCCACGTTCTACGCTCACTATCCCGATAAATATGCCCTGCTCAAAGAGACCATGCGCGAAGCATTCCGCGCCGAGTTAGAAAAGCGCACCCTCAGCGCCTGCCATTACAGCGCAGACAACCTGCGCGCGCTCATTGAAACAGTCTGTGAGTTCCTGGCGCACTCCAACGAGCATTGCAAAGCCAGCGAACCGCACTTCGATTCGCTGGTGGAAGGGCAGGTGAGGGCACAGATTCAAGCCCTGTTGGAAACGTGGCTGGAACAAGCGCCCGGCAAATATCCCCCCAAACTGGCTGCCACTGCAGCAACCTGGGCGATGTATGGACTGGCCGTTCACTGGAGCCGCGAGAAAAATCGGCCCTCCTCTGTTCTGTTCGCCAGGCAGGTGTTCAGCCTGGTGGCCGGGAATCTGGGTCTGGCCGCAGAGGTAGATTCGCAGCAGGCGACCTGAGTCGGATATTGCGAAAACCTCCTGCGCTCTTCCTTGACATCCCCCTGGTTTTCCGTAGAATGACAGTATGCCTGTCATCCGTCTTCCTGCTGCCATGCGTTACTACGTGGATGGCCACACTGAGATAGAACTCCCTGCCTCGTCAGTGGCTGAGTTGTTATCTGCTCTGGCCACTCGCTATCCCTCGGTGACGTTTCACCTCTTTGACTCCAATGGTGTGTTACGTCGCCACTTCAATGTCTTCGTCAACGGTGTGCACATTCGCGAATTGAACGGCCTGGAGACTGCCCTGAACCCCGATGATCGGGTCATTCTGCTGGCTTCCTCGTCGGGGGGCAGTGGTCGAGGAGAATGTGGATATGCTTAATATTCCCAGCGATGCCGTCACCCTCACGCATGAGGAAATTCTGCGCTATTCCCGTCACCTACTGATTCCAGAAGTGGGCCTGGAGGGGCAACGCCGGCTGAAAGCCGCTTCAGTGCTGGTGATCGGCACGGGCGGCCTGGGATCGCCGGCTTCTCTCTATCTGGCCGCGGCCGGCGTGGGCCGTCTGGGGATCGTGGACTATGATGTGGTGGATGCCACCAATCTGCAACGCCAGGTCATCCATGGCACCAGCACTCTGGGAAAGCGCAAGGTGGAAAGTGCCCGGGCCCGCCTGCTCGATCTCAATCCCCTGATTCAAGTGGATACCTATGACGAACCCTTTACCAGCGAGAATGCCATGCGCATCGCCCGGGACTACGATGTGATCGTTGATTGTACCGACAACTTTCCCACCCGCTATCTGAGCAACGACATCTGCGTTTTTCTGGGCAAACCCAATGTCTATGGCTCCATCTATCGTTTTGATGGACATGTGAGCGTCTTCTTTGCCAGAGAGGGACCGTGTTATCGTTGCCTGTTTCCCGAACCGCCGCCTCCCGGCCTGGTCCCGACCTGTGCGGAGGGGGGAGTGTTGGGCGTGCTCCCGGCCACCATCGGCAGCATCCAGGCCACCGAAACCCTGAAACTTCTCCTGGGCCTGGGCAGCAGCCTGATTGGCAAACTCCTGCTCTACAATGCGCTGGACCTCTCGTTTGATTTCGTTGAACTCAAGAAGAATCCCCGTTGTCGCGTGTGTGGACCCAATGCGGACATCACCGAACCGATAGATTACGAAGGATTCTGTGGCGTGCCCTCTCATGAACCGGCGGAAGGATCGGCTGGAGCGGAGTGGGACATCACTCCCCATGAACTCCAGGCCCGCCTCGCGCGAGACCCGAACCTGATCCTGCTCGATGTGCGTGAACCTCACGAACTGCAGATCTCTGCCCTGCCCGGAGCGATCAATATTCCCCTGGGTCAACTGGCGGCGCGCCTCTCGGAACTGGACTCGGCTCGGGAGATGGTGCTGCTATGCAAATCGGGGACGCGCTCGGCCCGGGCTCTGGAACTGCTGGTAAACGCCGGCTTCCGCCGGGTGAAGCATCTCAAAGGGGGCATTAATGCCTGGGCCAGGGAGATCGATCCAGCCCTGCCCGTGTATTGATAAGCCCGCCGGGCGGATGGGATATTCGCCGGGCAGTTGCCTATCTGCTGGGGCAGACTGATATTCAGAGGCAAATGGATTTATCTTCCCCAAACCGCCCCAATCGAACCCACGACCTGCATCCGTTTCTGATCGAACGTCTCGCGCAGGTGGAACACTTTCGCGGCCTGAACCACGCCGACCTGGAAGCCATCGTCCTGGCTGGCCGTATCCAGCATTTTCCGAAGGACGGTCTGCTCTTTCTGGAAGGCGAACCCTGCGCAGGGATGTTCATCCTGCTCGAAGGTCAAGTACATCTCTGGAAAGGTTACGCGCCAGGGCGGAGCATGATCATCGCTACCATTGAGCCTATCATCATGTTCAACGAGGTAGCGGCCCTCGATGGCGGACCGAACCCGGTCACGGCGCGTGCGGCTCAGGATTGTCTGGTCTGGCGCGTCTCTTCTGAAACCTTGCAGGATCTGCTCCGGCGCCTGCCCGGCGTCAGCCTGGGTCTCCTGCGTGTCCTGGCCCGCCGCAACCGTTATCTCGTGGAGCAGTGCGAAAATCTTAGTCGCCCTATCCTCCAACGTCTTATCCGTCTACTACTCGATCTAAGCCAAGAAGGTCGCATCCCTATCGATCGTCGTAAGTATTCGCTTGAAGAAATAGCCAACCGCATCGCCACTGCGCCGGAAGTGGTTAGTCGCACCCTGAGCTTGTTGCAAGCACAAGGGGGAATCGCTTGCGATCGAAAACACATCATCGTCCTCACGCCGCTGGAATTGAGCGAACTGCTCCGTTCATGAGCTAACTTCCCCCGCCAGCTTGACAAAAGTCAAAGACTTTTTCGCGAAACTTATGATATTCTTTATCCAGAATATCGTTCTTTTTGTCACAAATAAAAAAGGAGACTGCCATGAACCTGTTCACCCTCGACAACCTGTTCCTCTTGCTCACCGGCCTGACGGCCATCTACCTGCTCTGGCGCTTCTACACCCGCTGGAGTAAGGGCAAGGCGCTCTACGATGTGTATTACATGATGGGCTTCCTTGTCCTGCTGGTCGCCGGCCTGCTGCTCATCTTCCTCGGGCTGGGCATCCTGGGCAAGCCGGCCGTGTTGACGGTCGCCTCGCTCATCCCGCTCGGCATCTCGATGGGCCTGATGGAACAATACTTCCCGAAGTGGAAGAAGGCCTTCAAGTGGTTCGCCCTGGTCGGCTTCCTGGCGATCGCCGTCACCAGTTTCGGCGGCCTCGACCTGCTGCGCAAGATCGCCGTGCCGCTCTTCCACGGCGTGGCCGGGCTGGTCATCTTCCTCGGGCCGTTCCTGGCCAAAGGCGCGGCCAAAGGCTTCTTCTGGGTCGGCATCGGCGGACTGCTGATCGGCCTGGGCGGGATCGCGCTGGCCTTCATTTCGCTCGGCTCGCAACTGCTCTTCTTCAGCCCGCAGTTCGTCATGACCATCCTGACCCCGCTCCTGTTCCTGATGACCCTGGCGTTCACGTTCGGGTTCGTGAAGGATATTCGGCGATAGACCACGGACCATGGACCACGGACCATGGACCGCGGACCATGGACCACGGACGATAGACCACGGACCATGGACCATGGACCATGGACCACGGACCATGGACCACAGACCATGGACCACGGACGATAGACCATCGTCCATCGTCCATCGTCTATCGTCCATCGTCTATCGTCTATCGTCTATCGTCCATCGTCCATCGTCCAAACCGGAGGTATCATGACCTTTCTCCAAGACCGCTTCCGCTACCTCTTCGGCACTACCAAGGGACTCATCCTGGTGGCGATTGCCATGATCGCCATGGTGACCGCCCTGTTCGGTATGCTCTCCGGCCCGATGGCCGAGATGGGCGTGCGAGAGGTCATCGTGCGCGCCCTGCGCATGGACTTGCAGCCCGCCGAACGCGAGGGCCGCATCATCATCCTATACCACTCGATCGCCATGGCCGTCGTCGCCATCGAAGTCTACATGATCACCAGCCTGCTGGCGATGCGCGAGTTCTACCGCAAGGCCGTGCGTGTCCTTATCACCGTCGGCTACCTGATGACGATGATCTTCGGCCTGCTGTTCGCCTACTGGGGCCATGAGTGGGTCTTCCACGGGCTGTTTATAACCGGCTTAAGCCTGGTCTTCTTCGCCGGAGTGCTGCTGACGATCGCCCTCTGGCCATGGGATAGGGCTTACCTGCAGCCCGACCCGGCCTATGCCCGCCTGAAATCCGGCGTGGACCTGGAGCGCACGGCCTTCTTCGCCACCTCGCTGACCACCGTCATCTCGGCTCTCTTCGGCGCGGTGCCCGGCTCATACTTCGGCAACGGCTTCGAGGTCTTCCTGGCCGAGAACATCATCCGCCTGCCCGAAAAGACGACCATGGAGTACTCGGTCATCGGCCACCTGCACATCATGCTGGCGCTGATCGCCATCATGCTAACTCTCATCGTCGGGCGCTGGATGGACTTCAAGGGCCTTCTGCACAAAATCGCCATGCCGCTCATCATCCTGGGCACCATCGTCCTCAACCTGGGCGTCTGGGGCGTGGTGACGCCGCTCGAACCGATTGCTCACATGATCATCTACGTCGGCGCCACGCCCGCCATGCTCGGCGCGCTGATGCTGGTCATCTACGTCTGGGATAAACTCATCCGCATCGGCACAGCCGGCCTCGAAAAACCTTCCGGCTGGCAGAAACTCAAGGCCCTGCTGCGCGACCCGCTCAAGTTCGGCCCCTTCTGGCAGATGGTCTTCATGAACTTCACCGTCAGTGGCATCGGCATTTTCTACGCCGTGCGCCTGGATGAAATCTTCCGCATGTGGCCGCACCGCGAGGAGCGCATCGAACTGACCGGCCACTGGCACGTGCTCTCGGCCATCATCGCCACCATCATCCTGCTCTACTACGGCGACCTCATCGGCCTGAAAGGCAAAATCCGCCAGCTCTACGGCTGGGGCATCATCCTGCTCTCCGACCTGGCCTTCGCCTCGGTCACCATCTTCGAGACCAAGCGCCTGTTTGTGGACGAGGCCAGCCAGCAGCCGCTGGTCAACATCGTCATGCTCCTGATGGACTTCGGGCTGGGGATGCTGCTGGTCATCCTGGCGATGGTCATGATCTGGCGTCTGCTCGACCTGTTCAAGAAGAAAGGCCGCTGGACGGAAGAAGCCGGCCACGAACTCGCGCAGGAGGTGTGGAAATGAAACGCATCGCGCTGACCCTCGGCCTGCTCGCCGTTCTCCTGGCCGCCTGCGCCCCCGTGGACCTCGATCCGCCTATCCCGGTCTACGACACGGGCGTGGACCCGAACGCCTGGGCGCGCGTCCCGGCCGGCCCCTTCTATCACGGTCAGGAGGCCGAATTGGTCGAGATTCCCTACGACTACGAGATCATGGTCACCCCGGTCACGGTCGCCCAATATGTGGACTTCCTCAACGCCGCTCTGGCCGATGGGAGCGTCCTGATCGAGGGTGAGTACGCCGTGGCGTTCTATCCGGGCGACCCGTTCTACGGCAAGAAGCATGAACTGGAAATCCGCCCCGGCAACTACCTGCTCGTCCCGCTGCATGACCCGGCCTCGCGCTTCACCTTCGACGGGCAGACCTTCGCCGTCAAACCTGGCTGGGAGAATCACCCCATGACCAACGTCTCCTGGTTCGGGGCCTGGGCCTACTGCGGCTACTACGGCTGGCGCCTGCCGACCGAACTGGAGTGGGAGAAGGCCGCCCGCGGTTCCGAAGACACCCGTGCCTACCCCTGGGGCGACGAGATCACCCGTCAGCACGCCAACTTCTATGCCAGCCGCGATCCGTTCGAGGACATGTCCTCCTACGGCTCGCTGACCACGCCGGTCGGCTTCTACAACGGCCGGACGTACGACGGTTTTCAAACCGTCAATGCCGCTTCGCCTTACGGCCTCTACGACATGGCCGGCAACGTCTGGCAGTGGGTAGGCGACGTTCACCTGCAGGAGGGCTTCAGCGACCGGGTAATGCACGGCGGCTCGCGCAACACCTACGACATGGACCTGCGCATCTGGGTGCGTAACTCCGCCCCGCCGATGTACTACGGCCCGGCGGTGGGGTTCCGCTGTGCTAAAATAGACCGTTGACCATAGACCGTGGACGGTAGACTGGTGACCGTCCATCGTCCACCGTCCACGGTCATCCACCGTCCATCGTCTATCGTCCATCGTCCAATGACCAAACTCCGCCTCTACCTCCCCCTCATCAAGACCCTCCAGACCGGCCTGCTGCTGGCGACCGGGCTGGCGGGCTATCTCAGCGCTCATACCGCGCCTGCGGGCCTGATCCTGCTCGGCGTGGCGGGCAGCCTGTTCCTGGCCATCAGCGGCTCGACCGTGCTCAACATGTGGTACGACCGCGACATCGACTCGGTGATGAACCGCACGCACCACCGTCCGCTTGCCGATGGGCGCGTCTCGCCGGGCGAGGCCCTGCGCCTGGGGCTGATTCTCTCCGTCCTGGGCGTGGGCTGGGCCGTGGCGATGAATCCGCTCTACGGGCTGGTGGTCTTCGCCGGATGGTTCTTCGACGTAGTGGTTTACACCATCTGGCTCAAGCGCCGCACCTGCTGGAGCATCGTCTGGGGCGGGATTTCAGGCGGCATGCCCATCCTGGCCGGGCGGGTCATGGCCACCGGTCAGGTTGACCTAGTGGGCATCCTGCTTAGCATGGCCGTCCTGTTCTGGATTCCGACCCATATCCTGACCTTCTCGATGCGCTACTTCGCCGACTACCAGGCGGCGCGCATTCCAACCTTCCCCTCGACCTACGGCTTTGAGACTACCCGCGCTATCATTGCGCTCTCGGCCATCATCGCCGCTGCCAGCATGGGCGTGGCGGGGGTGATGATCGGCGTCCAGGCCGGCTTCCTGCGCCTGATGGCCGTCCTCTCCGCCGGGCTGCTGGTGCTTTCCTTCGCCACCGTCTTCCGCCCCTCCGAGCGGGTCAATTACAGCCTGTTCAAGTACGCTTCGCTGTATATGCTGGCTGCGATGATTCTGCTTTCGATTTGACGATGGACCATAGACCATGGACGATGGACCATAGACCATGGACCATGGACCATGGACCACAGACCATCGTCCATCGTCCGTCGTCCATCGTCTATCGTCCGTCGTCCATTGTCTATCGTCCAAGGAGCACCTCATGACGTTCAAGTTCGAGAATCTGGAGGTATGGCATCTTGCCCTGGACTATGTTGACTTGATGTATGCGATTGCCGAGCAATTGCCGCCGGTCGAGCAATTCAACCTGTCGTCGCAACTGCGGCGGGCGGCCACGTCCATCCCCTTGAACATTGCCGAAGGCTCGACCGGTCAGAGTGACGCTGAACAAAACCGCTTTCTGGGAATGGCGCTGCGCTCACTTCTCGAAACCGTAGCCTGCTTGCGCCTGATCGAACGGCGAAACTATCCCCTTGCCTCCGAACTCTTGAACGCCGCCGAAGAAAAAGCCCAGCTCCTGGCCCGCAAACTCCAATCCTTTCGCAACAGCCTTTCTGGTCGCCAAATCCGCGAAGATCAAACCACCTACGAAGTCTAACCAACCGCCATCGTCCACCGTCCATCGTCTATCGTCTATCGTCTATCGTCTATCGTCCATCGTCTATCGTCCATCGTCTATCGTCCATCGTCTATCGTCTATCGTCCACCGTCCACCGTCCACCGTCCATCGTCCAAATGAAAAACACCTGGTGGGCGAAAAGCCTCCGCATCCTGGGCATCGTCCTGATGAGCCTGACCGCCGCCTTCACCCTGATGGGCGGCGCCGGGACGGCCTGCGTCGCCATCAACCCGACCGGCTGGGACGGGAAATTCGCCGCCATTGCCCCCTTCCAGTGGCTGTGGATTCTCTTCGTCCTGGTCGGCATCGCCGCCGGAATCATGGGCGTGCGCGCCGTCGTCCTGCTCGTCCGCGGACGCCGGAACGCCTATCGCTACAGCCTGATCGCCCTGCTTCTGGGCACAGGACTCAACCTGATTCACGTCATTGCCTCGCGCCTCCTGCGCGGCGGCTCGATGCCCGTAGACGCCGTCCTGTACACCAACCTGCTCACGCTGGTCATTTTCCTGCTGTTCCGCCTTCCGTTCCTCTGGCAGGGCGTGAACTACGAGAAACCGCAAGGTGAAAAAGAGACCGGCAAACACGCCGCGGCCATCTCCCTGGCCGCCACCGGCCTGCTGACCCTGACCATCCAGTACCTGATGGCCCCCACCCACACCATCGGCGGCGTCAACTGGGCCGACGCCTGCCACACCGCGCTGACGGTCATCGGCGCGGCGCTGCTCCTGAGCGGACTGCTCACAGCCCTTTACACCGAGCGCCGCTGGGTCTTCCGTCTTGCGGCCGAGAGGGCGCGCTAAGCCACCTGCCCGCACTCCGCTCCCCGCCCCCAAAGGCGGGGAGTTTTTTGCTGATTGGGAACTGCCACCCACCACCTGCCAATTTTCGCAAGTCGGAGACTTGCGCCACGGGTGCAGTTGCGCTAATGGAGCAATTTTTCGGCTATACTTATGCGACTTTCGACAAACCTACTTGTCTGCAATCTACATGAAAAGCAAACTGCCTTTTTTGACAAAACTCATTTATGGATCGGGCGACTGGGGCCTCTCCAGCAGCGGCATGATGCGCTCGGTCTTCTATGCCATCTACGTGACCGACGTGGTCGGCCTGGACCCGCGCCTGGCCTCCCTGGGCGCGCTGATCGGCATCGTCTGGGACGCGATCAACGACCCGCTCATCGGCCGGCTCAGCGACCGGGTGCGCACCCGCTGGGGACGTCGGCGGCCGTTCCTGCTGTGGTTCGCCGTCCCCTTTGCCGCCGGTTTCACGCTCCTGTGGTGGGCGCCGCCGTGGAACAGTCAATGGGCGCTGACGATTTACATCACCTTCGTCTACATGCTGGCCGATACCCTCACCACCCTGGTCAGCGTGCCGTTTCTCTCCCTGACCCCTGAACTGGCTGCCGATTACGACAGCCGCACCTCGCTGACGGGCTTCCGCACCTTCTTCCAACTGACGGCTTCACTGACGGTCGTCGTCGCCGCGCCGGCCATCGTAGACGCCATGGTCGCCGCCGGACATACCCAGCAGCAGGGCTTCATGCTGACGGTGGCCATCTTCGGCTCGCTGGGCGCCATCCCGTTTCTGCTCATCTTCTGGCGGGTACGCGAAACCGCTTCCCCCGACCAAATCGAAACCCTGCCCATCCGCCAGACCCTGCAAACCGCCTGGCAGAACATTCCCTTCCGCTTCGCGGTCGGCATCCACCTGCTGAACTGGTCGGCGGTCGACATGGTAGCCGTGCTGGTGCCGTATTTCCTGCTCTACTGGATCGCCCGCGGCGACCTGCTGGCCAAAGCCAGCCTGTTCGGCCTGCCGCTGGCGCTCGAATCGGCCTTCTTTGGACTGCTGATGCTGGCCTGCATCCTGAGTCTGCCCTTCTGGCTGTGGCTGGCCCATCGGTCGAGCAAGCCGATAGCTTACGTGACGGGGATGGGCATCTTCCTGACCGCCCAACTGCTGCTCTTTGGGATCGCCCCCGGACAAACGACCCCGACCCTGATCCTGGCCGCCCTGGCCGGCGTGGGAATCTCCGCCGCCTACACCCTGCCCGACTCGATCTTCCCCGACATCATCGAATGGGACGAACTGCGCACCCGCCGCCGACAGGAGGGCATCTATTACGGCGCGCGAGCGTCTCTTTCGATGGCATCGCTACGGGGAATTATGAACCCCTGGATGGCGAACGAGTCCGTTTCATAAACACAAGCGTCACGAGCCTGCTCATTCGAATCGAACTAATGGGAGAAGTCTTGGAAGAAGAAAGCGCCTATCTTTTCTTCGGCGAACCGGAGCCGGACGGTTCGAGCATTTTCCTCTACCAATGCGTTGGCACAGACACGCTCTATCTGACTCCGTCGCTCAATGACTATGCCGTCTTCCCTATCCAGTTGACGCACATTTCTGAATAAATCCCGTCATTCTTGTCCCTTGCCATCCTGCTCAGTGTCTCAGAAAATGCTGCGCCCTGACTCGCCCGGCCCAATCGGGTGGGTGATCTGCTCCGGGAACAGGCACCACGTCAGGGGGAGTCTGAATCGTCCAGAAGCGAATCGGGGGAGGAAATGGATCGGGGGGAGAGGTGACCTCGAGGGGCGTGGCCGATAGGGGGGGCTTTATCCTGGCCGAACCCGTTGCGCCTGAAGGACGTTTTGAATATTTTCAATCTGGGTCAGGACACTGCTCAGTTGTTCCGTGTTCTTGACTTCGATGACCATTTGAATATAAGCCAGGCCGTTGACGACGTGAACGCTGATATCCAGGATGTTGATCCCTTCCTGGTTGAGCAGGGAGGAGATGTCTTTGATCAGGCCGGTGCGGTCGTAGGCGACGATGCGGATCGGTACGTGGAATAGGTGCGATTTCTCTCCCCAGGCGATGCGGATCAGCCGTTCTCGATCGGTGGTGCGCAAGATGTTCGGACAATCCTGGCGGTGGATGGATACGCCCCGCCCGCGGGTGATGTAGCCGATGATCTCGTCACCAGGGGTGGGGTGGCAACATTTGGCCACGGTGGTCAACATGCCCTGTAGGCCGACCACCGGCGCTGGCTCGTTATCGGATCGCAGGGGTTTGAAGCCTGGCAGGTCGGTGACATCCACGCTTTCTGGGGTTTCTGAGAGGCAGCGAACGATGCGGGTGAGTTGCAGATCGCCGCATCCCAGGGCGACGAACATGTCGTCGGGGTGTTTGTAGTTCAGGGCACGAGCCAGTTTTTCCAGGTTGATCTGTTCGATGCCCAGGCGATGGAGTTCGCGCTCCAGGATGGCACGTCCAGAGGCCAGGTTTTTCTCGCGGGCTTCTTTTTTGAACCAGGCTCGAATTTTGCTGCGGGCGCGCTCGGTGTGGACCAGTTTCAGGTGCGGGTTCAACCAGTCGCGACTAGGGCCGCCGCGTTTGGTGGTCAGAATTTCTACCCGATCGCCGGTTTTGAGTTCGGTGTTGAGTGGCACCAGCTGGCCGTTCACTCGTGCGCCGCGGCAACGATGACCAATATCGGTGTGGATGTGGTAGGCAAAATCAATCGGGGTGGAGCCTTTGGGCAGGTCAATGATGTCGCCTTTGGGGGTGAACACGTAGACCCGATCCTGGAAGACGTCGGTCTTGATGGCTTCCACGTATTCCCGCGCGTCGGGGACCTCCTGCTTCCATTCCAGCAACATGGCCCGCAGGTGGCTCAGGTATGATTCCAGGGATGGGTCTTGCTCTCGGCCTTCTTTGTATCGCCAGTGGGCGGCCACGCCGAGTTCGGCTTTTTCGTGCATCTCTGGGGTGCGGATCTGCACTTCCAGCGGTTTTCCGTCATCCCAGATGACAGCGGTGTGCAGGGATTGGTAGTTGTTGCTCTTGGGGTTGGCGATGTAGTCGTCGAATTCGCCATGGATCGGTCGCCAGTGGGTGTGGATCAGGCCCAGGACCATGTAGCAGGTGGGGATATCCGGGACGATCAGGCGTACCCCGCGGATGTCGCGCAAGAGTTCAAAAGGCTTGTCCTTGCGGATCATCTTGCGGTAGATGGAGTAGATATGCTTGGGACGACCGCTCACTTCGGCCTGGATGTTGTGCTGTTTCAGCAGGTTGCGAATGGATTCGATAATGGTCTGCAGGTTAGCTTCCCGTTCGGCGCGGCGTTCGGCCAGCAGTTTGGCAATTTCTTTGTATTTATCTGGTTGGGTGTATCGGAAGGCCAGGTCTTCCAGTTCCCATTTGATCTGCCAGATGCCCAGACGATTGGCCAGTGGGGCGAAGATATCCAGGGTTTGCTGGGCGATGCGGCGACGTTTGGCTTCCGGCAGGTAATGCAGGGTGCGCATGTTGTGCAGGCGATCAGCCAGTTTGATCAGGATCACCCGGATGTCTTCTCCCATGGCCAGGAAGGTTTTGCGCAGGGTTTCAAACATCAGGTCTTGCTTGCGATCGCTTTTTTCGGCTTCGTTGTTTCCGTTGTCGCCATTATTGTTGGTGATGGCGTCAGCGTGTTGATCGTCGCGCGAGACGCGCGGTAGTTTGGTGAGTTTAGTCACCCCGTCTACCAGTTTGGCCACGGTCAGGCCGAAATCGCGTTGCAGGTCTTCAAAGGTGAGCGAGGTGTCTTCTAGCGTATCGTGCAGCATGGCCGCAGCAACCACTTCTGCAGGGGCGCCCATCTCTGCCAGAATTTGCGCTACAGCCACGCAATGGGTGACGTAGGGTTCTCCCGAAACGCGCTTTTGTTCGCCATGGGCCGCTTTGGCGACCTCATAGGCGCGCCTGACCAGGTCTCGATCGCTGATCGAGTAGTTTCGCGGCAGAACCTTCCACAAGTTTTCCAGGTCAGGAGGCAGGTTGTCGTTTGTCATTAACATATGCGATTCTGGTTCACCAAAAAGGAGGGTTTACTGCCAGTGCAGGCGGTGTTTTTGGGGTTCATCTTTGACTTCACTGTAAGGTCATTTCACCGCGGAGTGTGCAGAGAACGCGGAGATTTCGGCTTTTTTAGAAGCGGCATGTTCGGTGCGGATTTTGACCTTTTCGACTTTGCGCTCTCCGCGTTCTCGGCGGTGAAGGGTTTTTGCAGTAGAGTTATTTTTGCACTCGACTCGTATTCTACTCCGAAAACAACACTCCCCTCCGGGCATCTGGGAGGGGAGCGAGATCGGGTTCAATGATTAGAGGGTCTTCAGGAGCGCCTGGCGACTGTTGCGCAATCGATCGGCGATGATTTCGGCTACCCGCAGCATCACAGTGAAACCAGCCTCGGGGTGGTTGCTCAGGATGTGCAGTAATGGTCGGCCAGGGATGGCGATCAGGTGGGTATCCTCTTCACAGTAGGCTGAAGCAGTGTAGTGGTGAGGAGGGATCAATCCTGACCAGCCCAGGGTCTGGTAAGGTCGGGCGATGATGCTGACTGTGACGAAATCTGGACGCGAGGTCAACCCGACACGTAAGGCTATGCTGCCTTTGACCAGCAAATGAACATGTTCTGCTTGCTCACCCTCGCGAAAGACGAAATGATCTTTCTGGACAAATACATCCTGGCTGATTTCCGCGATTTCCCTCAGGACGTTGGCCGGGATGTCTTTAAACAGGTCAAATTGGGCCAGGGTGTCTTGTGTGATCATATTGCCTCCGTGGAGTACAATCGTATTGTAGTATGGAGGCGAAAAAATGTCCATAGTCAATAACGTGACACGCCTGCTCACTGCCCGCGGCATCCCTTTTTCAGCCTATGAGACTCCGGCTGAAAAGTTGGGGGCTATCGAGACCGCTCGCTTTTTGAATGTGGAACCTCATGTGGTCTTTAAGACCATTGTCGTGCTCCGGGAGAAGAAAAAGCCAGTGCTGGTCATGGTGCCCGGTGATACTGAGGTGGACTTGAAGGCCGTTGCCGCTGTTTTGGGCGAGAAGAAAGTGTGGTTGCCGACCGAGCGTCAGGCGGAACAACTCACTGGCTTAAAGGCTGGGGGGATCTCTCCGCTGGCGCTGATCCATAAGGGATTTGCCGTGCTGATCGATTCCTCAGCGCTGGCCCTGAGAGAGATCCACGTTTCTGGCGGCCAGCGTGGATTGAATATTCGGCTGCCCGTGCAGGCCCTGGCTGATCTGGTCAAGGCGCAGTTTGCAAAGGTGAGCCGTCCCATCCGGGGATGAGATTAACCCCCGGCATCGAATTCGGCCACCTTTTTCCCGTTGACCAGGATGGTGTAGTGTCCCGCCGGAAAACTGCCCAACGGAATGGTCTGCCGGAAGGGTTTCAGGACTTCGATGCAGATGGCATCAGGGGCGACAACCGAGTAGACTTCGATGGCGATTCGTTTCTGTTCATCGGGTGGGTTGACCTGCACGCGCAACTGGTTGCAGGGAGTGGGCAGGTTACCGCTGATCAGCAGGGCGAATTGAGGAGGATAACTTTCCATCACCAGCAGGTCGGTTTTTTCCAGGTAAACGTTCTCGCGTCGCATGGTGGCGTCTTCAGGGCGAGGGCGAACCTCTTCGGGTGGAGGGAGCGGGCTGGGAGGGATGCCGATCGGGGGAGTAGCACTAATGGTCACGTTCCGATCTGGTTTCTGGTTCGGTTCAGGAATCGCCGTCGCAGGTGTGGCGGAACCACAGGCGGCCAGAAGAGGGATCAGGCATAGAAGGATCATCCATTGTGTTCTCATCGCAACCTCCTTTCTCACATCAGGACGCTGGTGAGGGGGGAAATGTTCCTCAAGGGTGTTTGTGCTACTACGCGCTTCAGGCTCGTTTCTGGCAGTGGACTGAATGCGTGTGCCAACCTGCAGGACAGAAATCTCTGCTGCCTGACCTCTGAAGATTTTCGCACGTCGGAGACTTGTGAGACAATCAGAGAGTGTGCATGCAAACGTTGTCAAGTGGTGAAGAAAGCCATCCGCAGATTACGCAGATTGCGCAAATTTTTTTGATGTTGCTTATTTGGCAATGAAAGCGACGGGTGTTCCTGACGAGATTTGAGTGCACCCAATGAGAGATTTGCCCCACGGGCGTACCATCGGCCTGCGGTCGGCTATATCAGGCGCAGTTTGGGACGGCAGTTCAACTGCCGTCCCAACGCCGTTCAACTTGAGGAAATCCGGCCGGACGTGCTAAAATGATGGAGATGAAGGTCTATGTGAAGTTAATTGCCACTTATCAACGTCTACTTCCCCCGGGAACAGAAGGAAATATTGTTGAAGTAGATGTACCTGAAGGGACGACCGTAGCCCAGGTCTTGTTGCCTTATGGCGTTCCTCTGGACGATACGAGCGTGATTGTGCTGAACGGTCGAACAGTGGATTTGAACACCCCTCTTGCCGAAGGCGATACCGTAGCCGCCTTTTCGGCGATTGCGGGTGGGTGAGCAAAAGGTGTACAAGTTCACATAAGGAGTGTTCCAATGTACGGCTGGCATGGAAGGTTGTTACGAGTCAATCTGACCACGCGCACAGTCTCGATCGAGACCATTGACCCTAAAATTTGCCGCGATTTCATTGGTGGGCGTGGTGTGGCGATGTATTACCTGGCCAGGGAGGTAGATCCGCTGGTGGATCCGCTTGCGTCCGAAAACAAACTGATCTTCGCCACCGGGCCGCTTACGGCTACCCCGGCCCCCACCGGCAATCGCTATATGGTGGTGACCAAATCGCCCCTGACTGGAGCCATCACGCATTCCAACTCTGGCGGCGATTTTCCTACCTGGATGAAGCGCACCGGCTTCGATCTGTTCATTTTTGAGGGCCGGGCTGACTCGCCGGTCTACGTGTGGGTGAACGAGGATCAGGTGGAGATTCGTCCGGCAGATCATGTCTGGGGAAAGGATGTTCCGACCACCACAGATACTCTCCTGGCAGAGACTCATCCGGAGGCCCGCGTGGCCTGCATTGGTCCGGCCGGGGAGAATCTGGTCTTAATGGCGGCGATCATGAACGATAAGCATCGTGCTGCAGCACGTTCGGGCGTTGGGGCGGTCATGGGCAGCAAGAATCTCAAGGCTGTGGTGGCGTTTGGGAGTCGGAATCCCCCCATGGCCGATCCGGACGGGATGCGTGACTTGAGCGTGACCATCTCCAAAGAGGTAGGGGCCGATGTGAAGAAAGGCTCCAATCTGCGCGAGTATGGCACGGCTTACGTTCCGCAGGTGACGAATACCCTGGGCATTTTGCCCACTCGAAACTTCTTGCAGGGCACGTTTGAGGGCACGTCGAAGATTGATGGGGTGGCGCTCAAGAATTCCTACCTGATCCGTCACACGCCGTGTTATCGTTGCCCGATCTCCTGCGGCCGCCTGACCGAGGTGCCCGAAGGCAAGTACAAGGGACGCGGCGAAGGTCCAGAATATGAGACCATCGCCTCAGTTGGCAGCGCCTGCGGCATTGACAATCTGGCGGCTATCACCCGCGCCAACTATTGGTGCAATGAACTGGGCCTGGATACGATCTCGGCGGGGATGACCATCGCTGCCGCCATGGAAATGTACGAAAAGGGCTATCTCACCGAAGAGCAAATCGGTCAGCCCTTGCGATTTGGTGATGCTGATGCGATGATCGAGATGATCAAGAAGATGGCCTATCGCGAAGGCTTTGGGAATGACCTGGCCGAGGGTAGCTATCGCCTGTGTACAAAATACGGCCATCCGGAGATTGCTGTCACGGCTCGCAAGCAAGAGTTCCCCGGCTACGATCCGCGCGGCTCCCAGGGTATGGGATTGCTGTATGCCACCTCCAACAAGGGTGCCTCTCACATGGAAGGCGATGTGGCCTACGAAGAAGTGTTTGGCGTACCGGTCAAGATCGATCCGCTGACCACAGAGGGGAAAGCGGCCCTGGTGGCACGCTTCCAGGATGCTTTTGCCCTGATCGACTCGTCGGGTCTGTGTGTCTTCCTGGCAGTGCGTTATGTGTTCAACAAAGACGTGATGATCTGGCCGATTCGCCTGACGCAACTCATGAATCACACCACCGGAGCCGACTACACCCCCGAAGAGATCATGAAAGCCGCGGAACGCATTTATAACCTGGAGCGTGTCTTCATCCTGAAAGCCGGTTCTACGGAAGACACCTTGCCGCCACGCATGTTATATGAGCCTTTGCCCGATGGGCCAGCCAAAGGGAAGGTGGTCGAATTGGACAAGATGTTGCCCGAGTTCTATCGCCTGCGCGGCTGGGACGAACGTGGCGTGCCTTTGCCCGAAAAACTGGCAGAGTTGGGATTGCTGGAGGTTCTGCCGGCCTGAGTATGAGCGAGCCTGGTAAGCCTGCATCCGGGTAGACTTGTACCCCTCCTGAGCATCTGGCTCAGGAGGGGTTGTTGATTGCGCAGTGTTCTTTGCGAGGGTCAACTGTCCTCAGCAGGCTATGGTTTTGCGTCCC
>FWWM01002589.1_pt1 | contig 48147 bp, 47 predicted proteins | sample 2228351 | NCBI WGS metagenome assembly FWWM01 (sample SAMEA103939774, study PRJEB20133) | metagenome | reverse complement strand
GCAGAATGAGTTAGCCCTCGTTCGTGCTAAGTTAGGGGTGAAGAGCACGCTTGAGGCACTTGTGTGGGCGTTTCGGAAGGGGCTGGTGCGATAGTCGGCTCTTGCTAATCCGCCCAGATTCTCTCGAAGACCCAGCTGGCGCCTGCGCTGAGGGTGAGGGTGTAGCCAAACACGCCCTGTAGGCTGTCGGCAGGGAACTGACCGTTCAGGACGGTTTTGGTGCCCCCTATCAAGATGAGCAACAGCGGAAGCAGGAGCGGGAAGGTCAGCACTGCCAGCAGTGCGCCCCGTGTGGCAGTGCGCGCCACCAACGCCCCACAAAGCGTCAGCACCGAGACCAAGCAGAAGCCCCCAAAGAGCCACAACATCAGCCAACCGCCCAAGTGCCCCTTCAGCGCGGTCACCACCAGCCCGAAAAGCGGTATCAAGATGAGTGAAAGCACACAGTAGAGCGTGAAGTGGAAGAGCCATTTGCCCCAGAAGACCGCCGAGGGGCGTGCGCCCACCCTGAGCAGGTCGGCAGTGCCCGCCTCTTCTTCCACGATGAAACCCCGCCCCAGTGCAGGGAACAACCCGAACAGCATCGCCACCCAGAACAGCCCCGCCGTTAAGCCATCGGAGAGGGATGCACCCAAGCTCGCAAACCCGATAGCGACCACCGTGACAACACCCATCAGCGCAGACGCCACCAACCCCTGCCTCAGACGCCATTCCTGAAGCAGGTCTTTGCGCCAAACCGCCAGCACTTCACGCACCCATCTCAAGGGTGAGGTCGCCCCATGCAAGCGATTCGTGGCGGTTGGTGGCGAGGACGACGATTCCAGTTGCTCGATGCTCATCAATCACGCGCTCCAAAAGTCGCATCCCGCTGGTGTCCAGCCCAGCGTCGGGTTCATCCAGCAGAAGCAGGGGCGGACGCCCCCAAGTGGCAAGCGCAAGGCGCATCCGCTGGCGCATGCCTGTCGAGTAGGTTCGCAGGAGGTCATCGGCTCGTGCGCCCAGTTCGAACCGCTCCAAGTGGGCAATCAGGTCGGCGTCGGTGGCGGGTGTATGGTGGAGGGTTGCCCACCAGCGCAGGTGTTCGCGTGCGGTCAGTTCGCGATAGAGTGCGCCGTCGGTTGCGCTCCAGCCCAGCCACGCACGCCGTTCGGGCAGGTTCTGCTCGCCCCAGCGCAGTTGAACCGTGCCTTCGGTGGGCGCAAGCAGTCCCGCCATCAGACGAATCAGCGTGCTCTTGCCTGAGCCGTTGCTCCCGCGCACAATCAGCACCGTGCCCTGCGCAAGGGAGAGTTCCAAGTGGCGGAAGACCCAGCGCTCACCAAAGCGCTTGCCCAAGTTGTGGCAGGAAAGTGTCCAGCCCGTTTGCACATTCGCAGTATACCCGTAGGAATCGGGCAAGCCATCGAGAAATAGGGTTTCGTGCCGACGCTGTTTCAGACCGAGTTGCCGTTGCCCCTGCACTCACGGGGCAAAGTGCGGGATACCTATGTCTGTGGTGAACACCTGCTGATGGTCGCTACCGACCGACTCTCGGCGTTCGATGTGGTCTTGCCGACACCCATTCCCGACAAAGGGCGCGTGCTGACCGCGCTGAGTGCCTTCTGGTTCCGAATGTTGGAGCCAATCCAGCGCCACCATCTGCTTAGCACGGAGTGGGAGGCGATTGCTGAGGCGATGCGCTCGGTGGGCGTGTCTGACCCCGATATGTACCGTGAGCCGTTGGAAGGGCGCACGATGCTGGTTCAGCGTGCCCAGCCCTTGCCGATAGAGTGCGTGGTTCGGGGCTACATTGCGGGTTCGCTCTGGAAAGAGTACCGCCAAGCAGGGGGCGAGACGAGGGCGGTGGTGCTTCACGCCATCGAACTGCCTGCAGGTCTGCGTGAATGCGACCGCTTGCCTGAACCGCTCTTCACCCCCGCCACCAAAGCCCAAACGGGGCACGACGAGAACATCTCCTTCGAGCAAGCGCGCGAGATAGTGGGGGCGGAGTTGGCGGAGGAGTTGCGCCGAGTGAGCCTTGCGTTGTATCAGCGTGCATCCGAGTACGCCCAAACACGCGGAGTGCTATTAGCCGACACCAAGTTCGAGTTCGGACTGGACGAGCAGGGCGCGCTGGTCTGGATTGACGAGGCGCTCACGCCCGACTCGTCGCGTTTCTGGGATGCCGAACTCTATGTGCCCGGTAAGCCCCAGCCCAGCTTCGATAAGCAGTTCGTGCGGGACTATCTCGAATCGATTGGGTGGGACAAACAGCCTCCTGCGCCCGAACTGCCCCCCGACATCGTGGAGCAGACGACGGCGCGCTATCGCGAAGCCTACCGCCGACTAACAGGAGCCGAACTGTCTTGATTGCTGTCGGGCTGGGGGATGACCTCTCCGTCCTACCTCAGTGGTTCTGGGCGCGGGCAGGTGCTTTCGATATCAATGTGTCTGCCCAGCTCAGACGATTCGTTGAAGGCTAACATCACATCCAGCACATGGTACGCTAACTCGCCATTCGCACGGTGGAGACGCCCCGATTCAATAGCCCGAATCATCTCTGCCAAACCCGATACATAGGGTAGGGACTGTGGGGTAACCTCCTGCCAATCGCTCTCGCCTCGCTTCTTGAGCAGAATCTCGGAACGAGAGATACTCAGCGTGCCCTCCGTGCCGTAGATTTCCGCCCACGGTAAACGGTGGGCGACCGCATCGAATGACATTATCAGCGTGGCGATGGCGCCATTTGCGAACTGGGCACAGCCTGTGATATGGGTGGGAGTCTCGACAGGAATCACCGTTCCATACTTCGGCTGGCTGGTGATGGTGCGCGTTGGGAAGGTGATACGGCTCATCCCCGCCACGCGCCGAACAGCTCCCAGCAGGTTCACTAAGGCAGTGATGTAGTACGGTCCCATATCCAGCATCGGTCCACCCCCGACTTGATAGAGGAACTCAGGGTCGGGATGCCAATCTTCGGGTCCAGGTTTGAGCATAAAGGCACTTGCCCCAACAGGTTCACCAATAACGCCTTCATCGATCAGTCGTCGACAAGTCTGTTGGAGGGGAGAGAGGAAATTATCGGGTGCGCTCCCGACACGCAGTCCCGTTGCCTTCGCCAGCTCCAGCACCTCGCGCGCCTCCTGTCGGTTTACCCCGAACGGCTTCTCAGAGTAGGCGTGCTTGCCCGCTTCCAACGCCATTTTGTTGATAGGTGCGTGCGATTGCGGTATGGTCAAGTTCAGAATCAGCTCGATTTCAGGGTCATCGAACATCTGCTCCAGCGTATAGACTTTTGGAACACCGAACTCTTCTGCACGGGTGCGTGCGCGCTCCAGTATCTTGTCGGCGACCGCTACCACCTCCACCTCTGGGAACTGACTCGCGATTCGGAGATAGGTTTGGCTAATGCTCCCGCAACCAACAACGCCCACTTTCATGTCCAAGATTGTACCTTTGTAGAGCAGGGGTATGCTCCCCCTCCCCTTGAAATTCCGACTGGGCGTGTGGTATAATAGAGCCGACATCGCGGGGTGGAGCAGTCCGGTAGCTCGTCGGGCTCATAACCCGAAGGTCGTGGGTTCAAATCCCACCCCCGCAACCAATCAATTTTTTTAAGCCTCTACTACGACTCGCCCGTTCTCCATGCGCACCTTACCTTCTGCGAAGAGCCGTATCGCCTCTACATAGGTTGCGTGTTCTATTGGGAGCAGACGCTGGGCTAAAGTTTCGGGCGTATCGTCGGGCAACACTTCCACCGTGCGCTGGAGTACAATCGGACCTGTATCGTAGTTTTCGTCCACCAGATGCACTGTACAGCCCGATACTTTGGCACCGCTTGCGACCACCGCTTCGTGCACGCGCATTCCATACATCCCCTTGCCCCCGAACTGGGGTAGGAGCGCGGGGTGGATGTTCAAGATTCGATTTGGGTACGCTTCTACCACCTGCTTGGGGAGCAGACGCACATAGCCTGCAAGGCAAATCAAGTCAGGTTGAACCTTGCCTAAAACCCAGAGTAGGGCGTCGCCATAGGTCTCTTCGTCGGGGAACTCTTTTGGGTTGACCACGGAGGTCGGAATTCCGAAAGTGCGCGCCTTCTCCAACGCAGGGGCTTCGTCGCGTGTGCCGATGACCGCCACCACTTCGCTATTGGGGATGACACCCTGCTGGCACGCCTCAATAATCGCCTGCATGTTGCTCCCGCGCGCCTTGCCCGATACTAAGATTGCAATCCTCATGCCTCTTGAACCCAGAGTGCGACCGCCGATGCGAGTGTGCGGGTGTGGGTAATGCTCACCATCAGCCTGCCGGGCGCGACCACCTGCGCGCTGGCGCCCGACACGCTCACGGTCGGTTTACCGTTCGGGTCGGGCAGGACTTCCACTTCGTGCCAGCGCAGGGGACGCCCCACCGCCTTGGCGATTGCCTCTTTTGCAGACCACCGCCCTGCAAGGTGCTGGACTGCGTTAGCGCCCTTGTGTAGGCAGTAATCTCGCTCGGCAGGGGTCAGAATGCGCTCAGCAAACTGGGGATGGCGCGCCCATACCCGTGCAATCCGCTCAATCTCCACCACATCAATACCGACGCCCAGAATCGTCATGGATTGGGGTTTGATTGGGCGGGTGGTGCAGGCGCAACAGGCGGGGCTTGCCACAGCGATTGGTCGTCCTTGTCCACGAACATGATGCGCGGGTTGCCGTCCCGCTCTAAGGTGAGCCAAGCGCGCGGTCTACCTTCCTTATCATACAGAAAGAGTGTCGGCTCACCGAACGGCAGTCCCAGTTCGGCACGCACTCTGCCCTCAGTGTCCACTAATTGGAACTGGCGTGCTTTGACGACCTCTGGCACGCGTCGCTGTGCCTCCCGCTGGCTGAACAGCACCGCACCTGTGAGAAACCCAAACAGCCCGATAATCGCCGACATAAGTAGAACCCGATAGGCACTCATCATCATCACCGCCTATCGGGTTCCACACAAGCTCTCGGTTTCCTGCCTTTTCAATCGTAGCGGACATACTGGCTCTCGAACGAGCCGTCGTCATACAGGTCGATGATGCCAATGCCAGGCGGTGTCTGGTGATAGTTTCCGCCCCACCATCGCCCGCTGACCGCGCCGTTGCATAGATAGGTCACACCGTTATAGTCGACACGGTCGTACAGGTGGATGTGCCCGCTGATGCAGACTTTCACATTCTTGTGCTGATAGAACAGCTCCACGATGCGTCGGGCGTCGATACACATCCATGCGCCGGGCACCACCCAGTTGCCCGATTTCTCGTTCTCACCGTCGAAGTAGGCACTGGCAGAGAGTATCGGCTCGTGAGTCATGACCAAGGTTGGCTTATTGCCCGCTTTTTGTAGGTCTGCCTTGAGCCACTCAAACTGTTCGTCGTCCAGCCGAGCGGTGTAGCCGTTGCCCTGTGGGAAGGTACAGTCCAGCACGATAAAGTGCCAGCCCGCGCGGTCGAAGGAACGGTAGGGGGTCTCCAGATCGAACAGTTCCATCGCCCACTTCTTGCCGAAGTTAGGTTCATTGCCCGTGCAACCACTGCGCTCCTTATTCCAGCCCCACACATCGTGGTTGCCGATGCAGTGTTCAATCGGCAGTTTGCAGTTCTCGCTCAGCACCTTGCGCCAGTGGGTAAATAACGATTGAGCACGCTCAGCATTCTGCGCGAACACATCCGTCACCGAGTCGCCCCCGTTGAAAATGATATCGACGGGGTCTTTCATCTCGTGAACGAACTGCAGACAGCGAATGAACCCCTGCGTGGAAGAACCTTCCGGTGCAAGGTGAACATCGGTTAGGTGGGCGATTCGAAGCACGCGCTTACGAGCGGGGGGTGTTGCGCCAACGGACGAGCGAAGCGTGAGCCATGCGCCTGCGCCTACAACCGCCGTGCCAATTCCCTTTAGCATCTCACGACGACTAATTCGTTCCATCATCTCCTCCCTGTATTCAAAGAGTACCCGACAGATTGTGAAGGAAAGGTTAAGGAGAGTACTAAGCGGGAGTCTTTTTGAGCATAGCGGGATTCCTCTTCCCTATGACGAATAGGTTCCCTTGTGAACCGATGGGTGATTCCATTCGTGCTGGCGGTGACGGTGTTGGTACACTACATCGACCGCAACAACTTGGCGATTGCCCTGCCTCAGATTGCGCGGGAGTTCGGTTGGAGCGACCGCGAAATCGGGGTGTACGGCAACTACCTGCTGGGCGCGTTCTATCTCACTTTCGGCTTGGCGCAGGTGTTCCTTAGCCCTCTGGCGGAGCGGTTTGGGGTCAAGCGCAGTCTGGTGCTTTCGATCGTGGGCTTCTCGGTTTGTACCCTCTTGGTCTATCCGCTGGGTGGCTCGCTGATGGCGTTGATTGCGCTTCGGCTCTTGTTGGGCGTCGCCGAGAGCGTGCATATGCCGATGAACAGCGCGTTGGTGAGCCGATGGTTTCCCCCTCACGAGCGCGGGCGGGCGAACTCGATCTATGTGGCAGGCATTCTCATCGCACTCGCAGTTGCCCCGTGGCTGATTATTCCGATTGTGGAGCATTTTGGCTGGCGGTTAGGGTTTGCGCTGTTGGGGCTGGCAGGGCTGACTATCGCACTGCCGCCTGTGCTGATTCTCATCAACGACCGTCCGCCTGGTTGGCAACCGTCTCCGCCTGCTCAGCGTATTCGGCTCGCTCGGCAGGGTTGGCTCTGGCTCTACATCTCGGCGGGCGCGTGCAACGCTTTCTGTGTGTTCGGCGTGCTGAACTGGCTCCCGACCTACCTGAACCGAACGAAGGGCATCGAGTTCGGCGAGTTGAGCCTTCCGCTCTTTCTGGTGTTCCTGTCGGGGATTGTGGGGGTCTTTTTCTGGGCGTTTCTGGGCGACCGCACCGGTCTGCGTATCCGCTTAGCGAGTGGTGGGCTGTTCTTGGCAGGCTGGATGGTGTTGGGCACAGGGTTTATCGAATCGCCCGCTGTCGTGGTGGGGCTGTTTGCGTTGGGCGTCTTCTTTCAGAGTACTTATAACGCCCAAGAGTTCGCCACGCTTCAACGAATGTTGCCCGAAGGACAGGTCGGGGCAGGTACGGGACTTTACAACGGGCTGACCGTGCTGATTGGCGGGGTCGGCGGTTCGATGATTCCAGGTACGATTGTGAGCCTGACAGGCAGTTTTCAGGCAGGCATTATGAGCGTGGTGGTCGGCGCGTGGCTGGTGGCGATTCTGATGACCCTATTGCACCTCAGGCTGGGTCGGGAACGCACTGAGATAGCTGTGCATAGCGACTAAGCGCGACTACTCTTCAGGCTCGATGCCAAGTTCACGCAGTTGCTGAGCGAGCCTCTCTGCACGCTGACGCTCTGCCTCAGCCTGTTGACGCGCTTCCTCAGCCTGCTGACGCGCTTCCTCAGCACGACGACGCGCCTCACGCCAACGACGGCCCAACTCCCGAAATGTCAAAAACACCGAACCATCGGGATAACGCAACCCTATCCGCTCCCCCGAACCCCGACCAAACCGTATCCCCAAACGCGGACTCACCCAACCACTCATCCGCCATATCCGCACAAACCCCTCACCCCGACGACGCCAGCCCTCCCAACGACCCCGCTCAGGGTCATACACATAGTACTCCTCCACCCCATACCGCTCATAAAACGCCCGCTTCGCCTCCATCTCTGCGGGCGTGTTGGAGTGGGACAATACCTCAAACACCACTTGGGGCGGGATGTTGTCCTCTTCCCACTGGAGATAGCTTTTGCGGTGTCCTTTGGGGCGTCCGAACACGACCATCGTATCGGGGGCGGTTCGGATGTCGGGTCTGCCCTCGACGGGGTACCAGAACAGGTCGGCGGCGATGAACACCTCGTCGCGGTCTTCGAACAGGATGTCCAGATTGCCCTTGAGGGAGGTGATTGCCTCGTATTGCAGGGTGCTTTCTGCCATCGGTTGTCCGTCCGAGCTGGGATAGACGATTTCGGTTGTGTGGGTGGCTTGCATACCCAATCACCTACTAAGATTATACCCCCTTGAGCAGGGCAGGAATGGTTGTAGTCGGTGCGAACCCTGTTTCTATGTTGCTACGCAGGTTTGCTTTGGGTTTCGTTCTCTCGCTATGGGCTGTGATGAGTTTGGCGCAAGCGCCGATTCGGTTCGCTCGCTTTCCTGCGCCTTCGCCCGACGGCAAGCAGATTGCTTTTTCGTGGCAAGGCGACATCTGGATTGCTCCCATCGAAGGCGGACAGGCACGGCGCATGACGATTCACCCCGCTTATGAGTATGGTCCGATTTGGTCGCCCGACGGCACAAAGATTGCTTTCACCGCCGACCGATTCGGCAACGACGATGTGTTCGTGTTGCATTTGACGACAGGTGAGATTCAGCGTCTCACTTGGTTTTCGGGGCGCGACCGCGCGCTCGGCTGGCTCCCTGACAGTTCGGGCGTGATTTTCGAGTCATCGCGCGATTGGGAGCCGTTCGGGGTGCGTTGGGTGCCCTATGTTGCGCTTTTGCGTGGGGGCACGCCCTACCGCCTGCACGATGTGGAGGGCACACCTATCGCCCTCGCGCCCGATGGCAAGCGTGTGGCGTTCGTGCGACGCGATGGGGTCTGGTGGCGCAAGGGCTATCGAGGCAGTGCGCAAGGCGACCTTTGGATGACCACGCTCGGCACGCGCGAGTTCACACGGCTCACCAACACCGATACGCCCGACACCTTCCCGATGTGGGGAGCTGATGGGCGCACGCTCTACTTCGTCTCCGAACGCAACGGCACTTTCAACCTCTATGCGATCGATGTGCAGACTCGACGCACACGCCAACTGACCCAGTTCAAAGAGGATGGCGTGCGATTCCCGCAAATCAACGCACGGGGCACGGTGATTACTTTCGAGCAAGGGATGGACATCTGGCGATTAGACCTGCCTAATGGCACTGCGCGCCCACTTGCTGTGAGTGCGCCTGCGATGGATACCCGCACGCCCACCACGATTACCCGAACCTTCAACGCGAATGTTTCGGACTACGCAATCGCGCCTGAGGGCAAGGAAGTCGCCTACATCGTGAGGGGCGAGCTGTTCGTCACACGCTTCCCCGATGGAGGACCGTCGACCAATCTCACAAACACCACCGAACCTGAAGAAAGTCCCGTCTGGACGAAGGACGGCAGAAGCCTCCTCTATGTTGCCGAGCGCGAGGGGCAGACCGACCTGTTTATGGTGAGCTCGGATGACCCAGATGAGCCTCGCCTGCGCCGAGCGAATCGCCACAAGCACGAACCGCTCACCCAAACACCCGTGAGCGAAACGAAGCCGACCCTTTCGCCAGACGGCAAGTGGCTCGCCTTCCAGCGTGGGCAGGGCGACCTCGTGGTGATGAACTTGGAGACTCGTGAAGAGCGCACCCTTGTCTCTTCGTGGAACTTAGGCAACATCGTCTGGTCGCCCGACAGCCGATGGATTGCCTACGATATGAACGACGAGAACTACAACTCCGATGTGTGGATTATCCCGCGTGAGGGGGGCGAACCCGTGAATATCTCACGCCACCCACGCAACGACTTTGCCCCTTCGTGGTCTGCGGATGGGCGTGCGCTTATCTTCCTCTCAGAGCGCGATACCGACTCATATAACATCTACCATGTCTACCTGCGTAAGCAGGATTTCGAGCGCACCCGCGCCGACCGTGAAGATGAGGAGGACGACAAGCACGACGCTCCTAAGAAGCCTGAAGAGAAGAAAGAGGAACTGACTGTAGAGATTGACTTTGAGGACATTCACCTGCGTATTAGGGCAGTGACGCGCTATGCGGAAGGAGTTCAGGAGGCGGTCATCTCACCCGATGGCGAACAGGTCGCTTATCGTACCGCATATCAAGGGCAATCCGACCTGTATGTGATTAAGTGGGATGGCTCGGACGAGCGCAGGCTCACAACAGGTGGTCAAAGCCCCTCCAACATCCAGTGGAGCAAGGACGGCAAGACGCTCTATTTTATCAGCCGAGGGCGTCTCAATCGGATTTCGGCTTCGGGTGGCTCGGCTCAAGCCACGCGCACCGATGCGCGCATCACTATCGATGTGCCTGCCGAGAACCGTTATCTATTAGACACCGCTTGGCGCACGCTGAACGAGGCGTTCTATGACCCCAACTTTCACGGCACCGATTGGGCGAAGATGCGCGAGAAGTATCGCCCCTATCTGGAACACGCCCACACCGACCGCGACTTCACAATCGTGGTGCTGATGATGTTGGGCGAGTTGAAGGCATCCCATCTGAGCTTCAGTAAGGGGGGCGGTGAGCCGACAGGCGAAACGCGCTCGGAGACGGGTATGCTCGGCGTGGTGTTCAGCAATCAGCGCACGGGCGAGGGACTGCTAATCGAACATGTCGTGCCCAACACGCCCGCTGCGCGCAAGGATGTGAACCTCCAGCCCAGCGAGCGCATCTTGGCGGTGAACGGCAAGCCTATCACCCCCACGACCAACATCTGGCAACTGCTGGATAACACGGTCGGCGAGCGCGTGGAGTTGCGAGTGCGCCAGCCCGATGGCACGGAGCGGACGGTGTTCCTGCGTCCTATCTCGATCTCGGCATACAACACCGCACGCTACCAAGAGTGGGTCGCAGAGCGTCGCCGTTATGTAGAGGAGAAGAGCGGTGGCAAGTTGGGCTATGTGCATATCCAAGCGATGAGCGATGCCAGCTTGCGCGTGTTCGAGCGCGACCTTTATGCGGTAGCGCACGGCAAGCAAGGCTTGATTATCGATGTGCGCTTCAACGGGGGCGGGCGCACGGCGGACTACCTGTTCGCGATGCTTCAAGTACCGCGCCACGCCTATACCGTCGGACGCAATGGCAAGCCGGGCTACCCGATTGACCGCCTGCCTGTCGTGCCGTGGCACAACCCGATAGCAGTGTTGTGCAACGAGCGCAGTTTCAGCAACGCCGAAATCTTCGCGCACGGCATCAAGACGCTGAAGCGCGGTCCTGTGATTGGGTTGCCAACTGCAGGCGGGGTCATCAGCACCAGCCAGCGTACCTTGATGGATGGCAGCTCAGTCGGCGTCCCCCTGCGTGGCTGGTACACGATTGACAAGCACATCAACTTGGAGGGCAACGGCGCAGTGCCCGACCACCTTGTGGAAGACATGCCCGAAGACCTGATGGATAACCGCGACCGCCAGCTCGATAATGCCATCGAGGTGCTGATGAGAGAGGTGCGGTAATAATACAGGGGCTTCCAAAGGAAGCCTCCCCTTTTCTGGGTATGATATGAGTACAACGATGAACAGCAAAAAACGCAAACGCGGACAAGTGGTGCGGTTTCCTGAAGGAACTGTCGAAGTCATCAACTATGACGCCCCAACGATGGTGTGGGTCAGTCAAGCACTACTGGAACACCGCGCCGACCCAGGTTTCTGGAATCCGAAGTGGGCAGAGTACCAGAACTATCGCCCCGAAATCTTGCATAGGCTGGGCGATTACATCGTTCACCTCACCTACGGACCTATCGTCACCAGAATCAAGCCCCAATCGCTAGGGCGTTGGCAAGACGGAGTACTGATTGTGGGTCAGCGTGAACTAACCGACATCTACCTTGACCTCACTGAAGCAGATATTGTCGAGGAGGGGAGCCAGTGGGACTCTCCAAGAGCGCGTCTTGCATACCGCGATATCTTATTCCCGCGTTCTGGGGTGGGAAGCTTGGGAAAATATCGGTTTGGTGTGTGGCTCGATAATGACCCGACCCACAGGGCGGTGGTCTCGTGTTTTGTGGACTTAGTACGCCTCGATTTAGAGCGCATTTTTCCAGAGTATGTGGTGGTCTACCTCAAGAGCCGATTTGGACGAATGCAAATAGACAGGGCAATCAGTGGCGTGGGTACAATCAATATCGATTACGACGATATTCGCTCACTGCTCTTTCACGCTGTCGACATTTTTCACCAGGAGCGTGTTGCCCAGGAGTATCGGCAGATTATTGACTTGTACAATCAAGCGATTCGTCTTCGCTCGATAGGACAACCTGCTCAGGCGGAACGGCTCTTCGGTATTGCAGAGGGAATGATGAACACCCTGATTGGGCAAGTAGAGTTGTTGATAGAGGGAAAACAGGACTGCATCTTCCCTCTGATGCCTGCTGACACTTCAGGGAAATTACGCGCCCTACTGGAGCGTGAATACCAGCTATTGAGTAAAGCGAGCGAGTCAGTCTTGGAAGAGGATACTACTCAAGACCCTCTTCAAGCGAGTGTTATACGGCTCATCCAACTCTTAGAGGGGCTTCAGGGGAAGGGATGATGCGTCGTTCACAACCTTCGCCGCGTGTAACCTCACGGGTTCGCCGTCTGCTCGAGAACCTGGCGACTAAATATAAGCCCCTTAAAGAGCTGTGGCAGAGTCTATCTACCTCGGAGCAGTCGAGGTTATCGCTTGCTTACGCTTTTCGCCATTTAGCAAGGTACTACTTTCGTCCCAATCGTACTAAACACGACCCAATCAAGCAGTACGGGATCTATTTCACACCACGCGAAGTCATCGAGTTCTTAGTGGAGTTAACTAACCCTCTACCAAACGAGCAAGTCATCGACCCTGCCTGTGGCTCTGGTGGCTTTCTTTTACAGGTCATCGCACATTTGCGAACAGTTCATCAATCTCGCACCAACCTAATCTCCCAATCACTGTGGGGGTACGATATCGATGAAACCTGCGTCTTGATAACGCGAACTTCGACACACTTGATGTTAGCAGACAGCCAATCTGAGCCATCCATTCACTGTGCTAACAGTCTCGATGCACTCAAATCGGAAAGCTTTGATGTTGTTTTGTGCAACCCGCCTGCTGGGGACATTCCGAGCAACCTTTTACCGACGCTGAGCGATGAGTACAAATTTGCCAAAAAGTCCAGGCGATACGAAGTTGCCTTCTTAGAGTTGATACTCAGGATTGCAAAACCGAAGGCGAGAATTGGGGTTATCTTCCCAGAGGGGATGCTCACGAACACGAGAGAGAAGCCGATACGGCAGTGGCTTAATCAGACAGCTACGATAGAGGCAGTGATAGGTCTACCTCGTGGAGTCTTTCCTTTCACTCCCAGCCGAATGTGTGCAGTTATGATGACGAAACGCCCTCCGAGAAAGAGTCAACAGACTCTCATCACAGAAGTTTCAAGATACCAGTTGAGAGAGCAGCTCCAATCGATTGTGCGTGTTCTTAGGAGCAAGTGAACGATGGCGGTACGAACGAAATCGGTGCGCAAGCCTTTAGGGCAGTTTTGGACTCCACCTCAGATTGCGGAGTTTATGATGGAGTTGGTGGGGTTTGACCCTCTGTGGAAGGTAATCGACCCCGCTTGTGGTGAGGGCGTCTTTCTGAGTGAAGCGCTCAGAAGAGGTTGTGGGGCGGTAGCAGGCATCGATATCGACCCAGAGGCTCTTAGGCGAGCACAGAGTCTGCTCGGTTCTCATTCCGAACGCCTGCGACTATACTGCCAAGATGGATTAGAGCCAATTCAAGACGAAAACGCCTTCTGGAGAGGGGACTATGACCTCGTGATTGGCAATCCACCTTTTGCGAATACGGGCTATCGCATCTCTAATCCGAAAGTGTTGAGCCGTTTCGAACTAGCTCAGGTACGGCTGGATTCCGATACAGGGGACTTGAACGGTCAGCCTGCCCTCTTCGAGATGCCTGTTGAGCGCAAGCGAAAGAAATCTTCACAATCGATAGAAGTGCTGTTTCTCGAGCGGTTCATTCAACTCTGCAAGCCCGATGGAAAAGTTTGTGTTATCCTACCAGAAGGCATCTTTGCTAATAGTAGCCTGCGTCATGTGCGGGAGTGGCTTATCACGAACTTCACCTTGCACGCCATCATCGGGTTACCGCGTGAGACATTCAAAAGCGTCGCAACCAGTGCCAAGACTGCTATCCTGTACTTAGAAAAACGCCCGCCTGAACCCTCTCATCAAGTGTTGCTTGCCGAAGTCTCCCAACTAATACTGAATGGAGCAGGCACCTTATCGCCTCAGTTGAGCGGTATTCTGCACTATATGAGAGAAGCCATCTCCCCTGAGTACCGTGCAACTCACACAGGATAAGCGGAGAGGTACAATTCGCTCGATGCTACTTCGCGCAGAGGGGCTAAGGCGCGCCTACCGAAAACGGCTGGTCGTGCGCGATGTCTCCATCGAGGTCGGGCAGGGCGAGGTGGTCGGTCTGCTCGGACCGAACGGCGCGGGCAAGACGACCACCTTCTATATGATGGTCGGTCTTATCCGCCCACATGGGGGGAAGGTGTTCTTGGGCGAGACCGAAATCACGCGCCTGCCGATGTATCAACGCGCACGGCTCGGTATCGGCTACCTGCCCCAAGAGGCGTCGGTCTTCCGCCAACTCACGGTCGAGCAGAACCTGTTGTTGGTGCTGGAGATGCGCGGTGTGCCGAAACAGGAACGCCTCGCCCGCACCGAACAGTTATTGGAGGAGTTCCACATCGCCCACCTCCGCCATCAGAAGGGCTACGCGCTATCGGGTGGTGAGCGTCGTCGGGTGGAGATTGCGCGCGCGCTCGCCCTCCAACCTGCCTTCCTCCTGCTCGACGAGCCGTTCACTGGAATCGACCCTAAGACGATCGAGGAACTTCAGGAGATTATTCTCGGTTTGAGGCGACGCAATATTGGCGTGCTGATTACCGACCACAATGTGAGCGCGACTCTGCGCATCACCGACCGCAGTTATATTTTGGCGGACGGCACGATTGTGGCACATGGCACGCCCGAAGAGGTGATAGCCGACCCGCTCGCCCGACGCTACTACTTCGGCGAGAGTTTCGAACTCTATCCCTAAGAGCGCCTAACAAACATCTCAACCCCGTGAGAGATTGTCCGAAAGACCCATCTGTAGCACGGGCATCCTGCCCATTAGCAAAGTGTAGCACAGGCATTCTTGCTTGTGTCAAAGGCACAGACACGAATGCCTGTGCCACCCTCGTAGCACGGGCATTCTGTTCGTGTGCGAAATGGGCAAGATGCCCAAGCCACTTTTGTTAGGCACTCTAAGTGCCCTACCGCTTCACGACGGGCAGGATTACCTGGCTGGGGTGGCGCGGACTAAAGTGAACCGTGTTGAGCGCAACACGGGTATGTGTATGCTTGCGGAACGGTTCGCCTGTGTTCGGGTTCGGCTCGTAGCCCGGCGCACTGCTGGAGGTGATATGCACTCTCAGTCGATGTCCCTTATTAAAAATGATTGCGGTGCTCCAAAGGTCTATCTCCAATCGGTAGATGCGACCTGGCCAGAGGAGAGTTTCTCGGCTTCGTGAGCGGTGGTAGCGCGCCCGAATGACCCCCTCTGCGATGTTGTAGGAGCGCCCGTCAGGATAGACATCACAGAGGCGCACGAAGAAATCGGTGTCGGGCACATTTGTGGAGACCCACAGCACTGCCCGAATGCGCCCAATCACCTCCAGCGGTGCTTCGAGCGGGGCGGTCGTGAACACCAACACATCGGGACGGCTCTCGATGGGGCGTTGGTCTTTGATGCCTGCAGGAATCGTCAACTCGCGTCCGCCAAGCGTGGGCACAGGGTTTTCGGGGTCGTAGCGGTAGGTGCGGGTTGCGCCTGCAGTTGGCGGAGTGAAGCCAGCGCGCCCATCAGCATACAGATAGAGCGGTGTCGGCTGGGTAGGGAGTGGAGGCCAGTGGTCTGCCGTGCGCCACTCGTTGCCAGGTGCGTTCGGCTCGTCCACTGCGCCCATCACATAGTAAACCACCGTAGGCTCCTTGTCGACCCCGTTTGGCTCGCCCTTCAGGCAGTGATCGAACCATCGCCACGCATCGTGGAAGGTACAGGGCGGTTTATCGGCGTTGGGGAACTGTACATCGCCCACTTTGGTCTGCAGGACGCCGTGTGTCCACGGACCCATCAGCAGTTTCTGCCTCCCACGGGCGTTTCGTCCGCCACGCGTCTGGTAGCCCACGAAAGCGTCTATCGTGCCCTGCGCGAAGATGTCATAGTAGCCCCCGATATGTACTGCAGGGGCGTTCATTCGGGCGTAGCGTTGGCTGGCGTCGCGCTCGCGCCAGAAGCGATTGTAAGCAGAGTCGCTTGTCCATAACTCAATCGCTTTCGGGTCGAACTTCTGCTGGCGCGTCCAATCTTCCACCAGTGCCTTCTTCAGCACACCACCGGGGAACAGGGCATCGTACAGGCTTGGTGTGGCGACGGCGATGTGCTGGGCATTGATGAGCCGAGAGCCTGTGCCCGCAAGCAGAATCTGGTTGATACCGAGTGCTGAACCGCCCAGTGTGCCGATTTTGCCGTTGCACCACGACTGGCTCGCCACCCATTCGAGCGTGTCGAAGCCGTCAGGTCGGTTCTCCCACCAGCCATCACCTTCGAAAGGCAGGTTTTCCCCTCCAGAGGCGAACCGCCCGCGCGTGTCTTGGATGACCATCGCATAGCCCCGACGCACACCGTCCTCGCCAATCGGTTTTAGCACATCTTTGTTATAGGGCGTGCGCACCAACAGAACGGGGTAGGGAGGCGGAGTGTTGGGCATGTACACATCGGTTGCAAGCAGAGTGCCATCGCGCACCTTAAGGCGGTAAGTGGTGGGGTTCTCGTGCACCGCCTGTCCGCTGAGGAGTGCCATCAGCCCCAGCGCAACGAGTCGCATCACCAGCCGTCGCATAGCGGGATTGTACCTATCAGAGTATTCTCACTCCGTCGAGATGCTCTGGTCTTCTTGCTGATTGATAGGCACAATTTTGACGAACTGGTGGAGGTCGTTTGCGACAATCTGGCGAATAGCGTTCGCCTCCTCGTGCTGTTGGCTGGTGTCCAGTTCGTGGGCATAGAGCAGGAGCAACCGCCTAAGGTCGTTCAGGTCGTCGCTTTGAACGGGCAGGATGCGCACCTTCGCCCCGCGCGCTAATCGACGTTGAAGCGCATTTTCATCTAAGCCCCACTCGCGCCAGCGTTTCACATAGACCACCCCGCCCGTCATTCCTGCACAAAGATACGGTCCGGGGTCGCCCAGCACCACCACGCGCCCGCCCGTCATGTACTCAAAAGCGAACCCTTTCAGGTGGGCGCGGTCAAGACAGCGCAGTGGGTTGGCATCTACTGGATGTTGCAGGCGTGCACCGAACACCACTTCCGCCCCCGACAGGCGCACACAGGCACGGCTATCGGCATAGCCCTGCACGATGAACAGCCCGCGCTGGGCGCCATAGGCGAAACTCTTGCCCACACTGCCATCGAGGCGCGCCCCGTAGAGGTTTGTGCCCTTCAACACTGCCACCATCCCTCCACACGCACTCTTAGCGACACCATCCTGCGCACCGCCTTCCACACGAATAGCGAGCGGAGGCACATTGAACGCCCCAAGCCCGTGCCCCGCCAGTGTTTGGCGCAAGCAGAGGTCGATACGGCTGACGCTCTTGAGACCTTCGGGCATCCACTCCGAGTAGCCCTTGGGCGTGGGTAGCCCAATCCGTGCGCGAGTGATTGTGCCCGCAAGGTGCGCCCCGATTGCTTGGTCCATCGCCTCCAGCTCGGTGTCTTCATAGACAATCCCTTCGGGTGAGTGGTCAACTTCGCTCAAAATCGCTTGGGTAATCCACTGGGTGGTGTAGGAGCGCAGGCGCGAAATTCGGCGCGAACTGTTCCCTTCGCGCCGTTCAGGGAGCGGAGCCGAGACGAACAGCGGGCTGAGATTGACCGTGTCGGTGTGGCTCAGTTGGTAGAGCAGGTCGGCGCGCCCGACGAGGCTCTGGAGGCGGTCGTAGCCGAGCCGAGCCACCCGCTGGCGCACCCCATCGCCCAACGCTTGGAAGAACTGAACCAGTCGCGCCACAGCGAGGTCGTACTGTTGAGGCTCGAACCGCTTCAGCCCACGCGCTTGCGCCTGCTCCACTGTGGTCATCTGGGTGGCGATACCGACATGGCAGGTGTCGGTCTGGCATCCGCGACAGATAGTACATCCGATTGCGACCATCGCCAGCGTTGCCATTCCGACACGGTTCGCGCCCAGTAGCACCATCCGCACGATATCGGTTGCCGAGCGAATGCCACCGTCTGCCCAGAGTTCCACCGAGTCGCGCAGACCTGCCTGCACCAGGGCGTGGTGGGCGAGGTGAAGCCCGATTTCCACGGGTAGTCCCGCTCGGTGAATGGCGTGTGCTCGTGCAGCGCCTGTGCCCCCGTCATAGCCCGATAGCGTGATGACATCGGCGCCTGCCTTCGCAATCCCGACCGCAATCACCCCGATATTCGCCACCACAGGCACTTTCACCACGACCTTCGCACGGGGGTTGACCGTCTTCAGTTCGCTGATAAGTTGCGCCAAATCTTCGATGCTGTAGAGGTCATGGTTATTGTTGGGCGAGATGAGGTCGGTGCCGGGCACGGCATACCGCACTTGTGCTACCTTTTGGGTCACTTTGCGTCCGGGCAGGTGTCCGCCTTCGCCTGGTTTCGCACCCTGCCCAATCTTGATTTCGAGCCAATAAGATGAGTTGAGATACTCTGCGTTCACTCCGAACCGCCCTGACGCTACCTGCTGACCCCGATGGAACGGGTAGCGTCCGATAAGTTGGGGCAGTTCACCCCCTTCACCAGAGAAGGAGAGCATATTCAATCGGTAAGCGGCTTCGGCATACGCCGTGTAAGCGACCTCCCCCTGCGAGCCGAACGACATCGATGAAATCAGGAACGGCAGGTCATGTCCCCCGATGCTGAGGTCTACCGATTCGGGCGCAACGGTTGAGTAGTCGGGGTAGCGTATGCCGATTAGGTGGCGTAGGGCGACGGGACGCTCGCTCTCCAGTTGAGTGAGGAGCGATTCGTACTCTTCGGGTGTGGCGGAACCTTGCGCCATTCGCCCAGCGGTCTTCCACACCTGCGGATAGAATCGGGGCACACGGGGCAGGGGCGCGTTTGGGCGTTTAGCGGTTTCGCTCTGCATCGCCTCCAGCCGACGGCGCATCTCGGCGTCCCAGCGCGTGAAACTGAAGCCAACCTGCTCGCTTCCGAGAAAGTTCGGGCACTCCAGAATCTCGGCAATCGGCGTGCTGACCCCGATGCCTGCGAAGTTTTTGCCGTAGCCCCGCAGTTCGTGAGTGCCCATCGTGGCAATCACCTTCTCGATGCCCTTGGTTAGCCCTTCTATTGCATTCCGAAGTCGCTCTTCGGGGTTCTCGGCGTTGCCAAGAGCGACCCGATAGAGCATATAGGGCACAAGTGCATCCGCGCCGAGGCTGTGCGCAAACACGATGTCGTGCAGGGAGCGTATCGCCCCCGAACGCAGGATAAGACTACAGCGTCTTCGAAGGTTGCGCTCGCTGGGGTGTAGGTTAGGTTCATCCAGCCACTCAGAGCGAAGTGCGCGGTCAACGCTTGCTAATGCGAGGTGGGGGTCAAGGAAAGCAGTTGGCGCGCTAAGAACCTCCGTATCGTCTAACACCAGCAGAGTCGCCCCTTGACGCACTGATTCTATCGCTTGAGCACAGAGCCGTTGGAGGGCACGCTCGCTTCCTTCGGCAAGGTCATAGGTCAGTGAGAGCCGACAGACTGCCTCCCTATCAAAATGACCTTGCGCGATGAGCGATTCGATATCCAACAGGAGGGGCGTTTTCAAGCGGAGGCAGCTGGTAGGCTGAGGCTCGGGAGTGAGCGGAGGTCGCTTGCCGAGCCAGACTTCGGTGTTGAACTGTTCGGTTTCGCGCTCACGGTCTAAAGCGGGGTTCGTGACGACGGCGACCAGCTCCTGATAGTAGTCGCTGAGGTTCATCCCTTCGGGGTGAATGCACGCCAGCGGTCCGTCGTAGCCGAGTGAGGCGATAGGCTCGTTGCCTGTATCGGCAATCGCTTCGATGATTTTTGCTTCATCGTGTGTCCAGCCGAAGAGGGGTAGGATTTCAGACCGCACTCCCTGTCCTTCTGCCATTTCAGCCCTCACCCCCAGCCCCTCTTTCGTGCTGTGGGAGAGGGGAGCGAGTGGCTCCCTCCCTCTCCCGAAGCTTTGGGAGAAGGAGGGCTGGGGTGGGTGAGGGTCAACATCCATCCCCTGCACACTCACGCGCCCATCCTGCGCCACCACAAGGCAACGCTTCTCACCAGGTGCAAGGGGCACAGGGTCAGTGAGGAAGGTCTCAATACTCAGCACGCCGCGCTCGCTGGTGAACACGAAATCCTTCACCGTCTCCACGAACCAGAGAGGGCGCAGTCCCATCGCATCGACGCTCACCACCATCTGATTGCCCCAGCGTGCTACAATCGCAGCGGGTCCCTGCGCAAACGATCCAAACGCCCGACGATAGTGCTCGACCACTCTGTGCATTGGCTCTGGCAGGTGTTCCGCTTCGCTCGCAACAGGAGGGAACAGAACATAGATTGCTTCCAAAAGGCTGAACCCATACTCCACAATCAGGTGGTGGAGCAGTCGGTCAACATCTTGCGAGTCGGAACCATCTGGGGCGAACTGCACGCCGAGCATCGCTCCCTCTCGGCGGAGCCGTTCTATCGTGTTAATCTCGCCATTATGACCGAGCAGAGCAAACGGCTGAGCGCGCTCGAAAGTCGTCCAAGTGTTCGTGGAGTAGCGACAGTGCCCAATCACCATCTGGCTCTGGCACAGCGGGTTGGTCAGGTCGGGATAGTAGCGCAGGAGAGTGGAGATGCTGCCGTAGACCTTGTAGACCACGCTCGTTCGGCTGAGGGAGACGATATGCAACGGTGTCTCCCGCTCCAACTGCAGGCTGGCGTGAAAGAGGGCGCGTTCGGGGTTCTCGCTTTCCACCAAAAAGGCTATCTGAACAAACAGGGGTTCGGTCTGCTTTGCTTTCGGACCAAGCGCATCGCTGTAGGTTCCCCCCTGCCAAGTGCCCAACGGTTGGATTTGGTGCGTTTGTAAAACCTGATGGACGTACTGGAGCCACTGCTCGGTGCGTGCTCGCTCTGAATGGGGTAGAAACAGGTGTCCTACGCCAAAGTTGGGGTGGTAGGCGGTTTGTGGGGGCAGTCCGCGCGCCTGCAGGTGATGTGCCCACAGTTGGCGAGGCAGGTCAATCATCACACCTGTGCCATCCGACTCGCCATTCACACTGCCCGAACGGTGCGCCATCTTCTCAAGGGCGCGCAGGGTGCGTCGTATCGCGCCGTGAGTGGCGCAGTCTTTCCGAACCAGCCCGATCAGGGCACAGCTATCGTGCTCGCGTGCAAGCAGTTCTCTCATTCTCAGTGCCTCCGTCTCCGTTTGCATAAGCGTCGAGATTGCACCGACCACGCTGTACGAGGCAAGCACGCTTACAGAGGGTTTCATTTGGAGGGCAACTGTGCCCATTTCACAGGAGGCACCCACCCCAGTAGGTGCGAAAGGAGTTCAACGGCTGGCACGCCCCAGCCCAGTCCTGCACACCGCTCCGCCTGCAGGTGGCTTATTATACAACACTTTGGAGCCGATTCCTGCTACTTCATTCGGGATTTTGCCCGATCAGTTCCAGAAACTGCGCTTCATTCAGGATGGGAACGCCCAAGCTGAGTGCTTTTTGATACTTGCTTCCAGGGTTTGCGCCCACCACCACATAGGTAGTGGCTTTGCTGACGCTGGAGGTGGCGCGTCCACCCAAACTGCGCACCTGTGCTTCTGCCTCCTCGCGCGTGAACCGCTCCAGCTCGCCCGTGAAGACGAAGGTCATCCCTGCGAGTGGGGTCGCTTTTGGCTCTGTGCGCTCCTCGCTCATCTTCACACCTGCTTGGCGCAACTTCTCGATAACCTGGCGGTTTTCCTCACGGGCGAAGAACTCCACCACTTCGTGCGCTGTTTCGGGACCGATGCCTGGAATGCTGACTAACTGCTCTTCAGTCGCTTGCATCAGCGCGTCCAACGAGCCGAAGTGTTCCGCCAGTAGGCGACTGGCGTGTTCGCCCACATGTCGAATGCCCAGCGCGAAGGTGAGCCGTGCCAACCCCGCATTTTTACTCTTCTCGATAGCGTTCAGGATGTTCTCCACTAGTTTTTCGCCACTGCGTTCCAGCGCAATCAAGGCGTTGCGATGTTGGTGCAGGTAGTACAGGTCAGCAGGGTCTTTGATGTAGCCTAATTCGAATAGCCTTTGTACCCACTTTTCGCCTACGCCTTCGATGTTCATCGCATTTCGGCTGGTGAAGTGGCGGATACGCTCCACAATCTGGGCGGGGCAGGCAAGGTTGATGCACCGAATCGCGGCTTCGTCTTCAATACGCTCCACCTCAGAGCCACACACAGGGCAGTGGGTCGGGGGTTCGATGGGTAGTTCCTGTCCTGTGCGCTTTGATTCGACCACGCCCACCACTTCAGGAATCACCTCGCCAGCGCGCTGGATAATCACGGTGTCGCCAATCCGCACCTCTTTGCGCCGAATCTCGTCCAAGTTGTGCAGGGTGGCGCGCGAGACCGTGACGCCCCCCACCTGCACAGGCTCCATTATCGCCACGGGAGTCAGCACGCCCGTGCGCCCAACCTGCCAGCGCACCTCTATTAGGCGGGTGGTGGCTTGCTCGGCGGGATACTTGTAGGCGATTGCCCAGCGAGGAGCCCGCTGAGTCGCACCCAACCGTCTCTGCAAATCGAAGCGGTTCACCTTGATGACCACACCGTCGGTGGCGTAGTCCAGTTCAGCACGCCGACTGCTCCACTCCCGACAAAACGCCAGCGCGCCCTCGATGTTCGGCACAAGACGGATGTGGGGATTGACCGGAAACCCCCATGCTTTGAGCTGCTCTAACACCTGCATTTGGCTTTCGAACTCGATGCCCTCGTAGTAGCCGACCCCATACGCCCAGAATCGCAGGTTGCGTCGGGCAGTGATGCGCGAGTCGAGTTGGCGCAGAGAGCCTGCCCCCGCGTTGCGCGGGTTCGCAAACAGCGGTTCGCCCGCCTGCTCGCGTTCCCGATTGATGCGTTCGAACTCCCGATAACTCAGGTAGACCTCGCCCCGAACCTCTATCAGCGGTGGCACGATATCGAACAGGGTATCCCCAGCGCGCAGTCGCAGGGGGATAGAGCGCACGGTGCGGATGTTGGGCGTGACATTCTCCCCGCGTATGCCATCGCCTCGTGTGGCGCCGACGGACAGAACGCCATTCTCATAGGTGAGTGAGACCGCCAGCCCGTCGATTTTGAGTTCACAGGTGTATTCGATATCGGTGTTTGGGGGCAGTTCCAAAAATCGCTTCACGCGCGCATCGAAAGCGAGCAGTTCCTCTTCGCTGAAGGCGTTGTCAAGGCTCAGCATCACTTCACGGTGCTGGTGCTCTGGGAACGCGTCCAGCGGGGGCGCACCGACCCGTTGAGTGGGCGAATCGGGCGTGATAAGTTCGGGGTATCGCGTCTCCAGCGCCACCAGTTCGCGGAAGAGGCGGTCATACTCCTCGTCCGAGATTTCGGGCTGGTCTAACACATAGTAGCGGTAGTTGTGATACTCTATGAGCCGTCTCAGCTCTGCGATACGCGCCTCTACCTGACTGCGTTCCATCGGGCAGAAGTTTCGCTGAGAAAGCGGAGTTTCCTGCTGAGGCAAGTGTAAGAGGGTGTGGAATCCGATGACCACTGGAGTTGGAAGAACCCACCCACGAGTGCCCAACTCTTGGGTGGGCGTCGATATTCAGGAGAACTGATAGTGCCTTAGTTGCAACCTGCGAATGGGATGTAGTTGTTGCCGTCCAGCGCCATGTTCTCGTACCATTGAGGGCGTCGGATGCCCATCGTGAGCTTGGCGTGACCGTCAGCGTAAGCCGCCATCTGTCCCTTTGTACCGCCTGCCCATCGACAGTCAGGTGCGCCCAGGTAGCCTGTAGTGGATTTGTCGGTGTGGCGACTGTAGTTCGAGTCGGCGTCCCAGAAGAGCCAGATGCTGGCGGGATTATCGATCGCCGCTTGAGGAACGCCTGCCAAATTGCCACGACAGTTTGCAGGTGTACCAGGCGGACAATCGGTCGTCAGTCGGGACTTGTAGGCATAGGACGTTCCCGCACCACGATAGGAGGGGTCACCAGTGCTAAAACCGTCCTGTTCCCACACGCTGGGGCGCGGTTCAGAAGGGCAGAACCAGATTTTGTCGTTCTTCACATAGGGCTGGACAATCGTGCGCAGTTGGGGCCACTGAGTGTTGAACGCACGCGAAATGTTGGTCGCAGCGGGGTAGGTCTCGTCGTAATCCTGAATATACATCATAATCCCCGTCGCAATTTGACGAGTATTGGAAAGACAGGACGTTGTGCGTGCCGATTCGCGCGCACGGGCGAACACTGGGAACAATATCGCAGCAAGGATAGCGATTATCGCTATCACGACCAGAAGCTCTATCAGAGTAAAACCCTTTTTCATAAGCTCACCTCTGCTCTCAGTGAGAGCGCAGGTAGGATACTGGAGCAGATATTAAGTGGAGGTTAAGGAGGGCAACCAAGTACCATCGAGAGACCTGCCTGTGCTCTATCTTGTGACCCCTATCACAGACGGCGGTAGTGGCTTAGGGGTACAATCGCATTATGGCATGCACGGGCAGGTTGGTATGATGAGGGCAGTTCCAAAAATCGCTGTCCGAGATTTCGGGCTGGTCTAACACATAGTAGCGGTAGTTGTGATACTCTATGAGCCGTCTCAGCTCTGCGATACGCGCCTCTACCTGACTGCGTTCCATCGGGCAGAAGTTTCGCTGAGAAAGCGGAGTTTCCTGCTGAGGTGGGTATAATCCCTGCGTGAGTGGAGAAAAATTGCGCCAACACTTGAACTTGCCGAGCCATTTGACCCAGATTTTAGAGCGGGTGAAGCAGGAGGTTCTCCATCGATACCCTGACAGGGCAGAGGTTTGGCTATATGGCTCCTATGCTCGTGGAGAAGCAGGGGTTGACTCTGACATCGATGTATTGATTGTTGTGGATGACAATCTTCAGCCAAGTGAGGTACGCCAAGCGCTCAGTGAACTGCTTTTTGACATCTTGCTGAGCGAAGGCGAGTTAGTCTCGGTGTGTGTGATGCGCCGTTCGGACTACTATAAGCGTGAAACCCCTTTCTTGCACTCGGTCAGGCATGAGGCGATATCGGTATGAGTGAAATCAGCGCTCTTTATGATAAAGCTCAGCGATTCTTGCAAACAGCACAACTCGCATTAGAGACGGGTGATACCGACTCGTGTGTCTCTCGCAGCTATTATGCCATGTTTTTCATGGCGGAGTCTGCTCTTTTATCTGAAGGTGTTAGCGCGAACTCTCACAAAGCAGTTTTGTCGCTATTCGGTCAACACTTTATTCAAAATGGTCGACTCGAGAGACATCTAGGACGACATCTACACGAAGCCTACGACAAGCGTTTATTGGGGGATTACGGGGTTGAGACTTTCGTGAGCGAGGACGAGGCACGAGAGGTGTTAGAGAACGCTCGCGTTTTTGTGGAACGGGTAGCAAAGTATCTCGGATTAATCTCTTGCCCCAATAAGACCTCCGACGAGTGAAGCCAGTAGGCAAGGTTTCATTCTGTCACGGTTTCTTACGCAGGTATAATCCCTGCGTGAGTGGAGCTGAAATGAAAGCCGAATTGCCCCAGCCACTGGAACAGATTGAGCGATGGAGAAGCGACCTCGATACGCTCATCCAACACATGATAACGCTCTCGAAGGTGCGCTATCTGTACCGAGCCGTTCAGGAGATGACGAGCCAGAACCCTAACATGGGGGGCGTCCCAGCCTGTTTCGCGGTTGGTGGATGCCCTATACCTACGCTCAGGCTATTCTGATGGGCGCACGACGACTCGCGGATAAGCACCCCAACTCTAGGTCGCTCTACCAACTCCTGCAGAAGATTAAAGACAACGCCACGCTCATCACGAAAGAGTGGTATCTCCAGCGTGCCCAGAATCGGCTCACAGCGATCGATAGGATGGAGCTAATGACGGAACCAGAGTACGACAAACTCTGGAAAGGTAAAGAGGAACTCAAGGAAAGCACCATACGCGACATTAAAGCCCAAATAAAAGAACAAGTTCGCCGAGAAATCGAGCAAGAGTTTGTGCAGACTTGGGCAGGAAAGTGCGGAACTCACTTAGACCCCAGCGTCGTCGAGAAAGATATTGCGCTTTTGGAAGAGAAGTATGAGGCACTCAAAGCGTTCGTCGACAGGGTTATCGCTCACATAGACCCGAAGCAGTCTCAGGTACAGGCTCCGAGTGATGGGGAGATAGAAGAGTTCTATAGTACCGTAGAACATCTACTCAATAAGTATAGCGAACTTCTGACTGGAGCTACGATGTTGAGTTTCACACCTACTATCGTGAACCCTTGGAAACAGGAGTTCGAGGTCGCCTGGTCGAGCCAGACTCCCCTGCCAGTAGAGCGTGAAGAACAGCAAAAGCGGCTATCCCGACTGCATACCCTTGACTTACCTGAAGAGCATAGCTTTCGTTTGGAGGCTCTGCAGGAAAAGCGCGAATGGGGTGAGCAACTCACGGAAGAGGAAGAACGGGAACTTACCTTACTGGAGATGATCGTGGATGAGTTGGTGAACTACAATCTCCGACAAGCAAGAGTTCCCGAAAGGCTTGGGGATAGGGAAGTCGATGGGAAAGATTTCTGATTGAACTGGAGGAAGGAGGCGTGCTAATAGTGGGCAAAACTCCCACTGGGCGCGCTACCGTTGAACTTCTGAAAATGAACGACCAAAAGCAACAGAACAGACGCAAGCTGGCGATTCAGAAGGGACTCTATCCACCAGTGGAACTAAGTTTGTTGTGACCCCTATCACAGACGGCGGGTAGTGGCTTAGAGGTACAATCGCGCTATGGTACGCACTGGCAGGTTGGTCGTTGGCATGACGGGCGCAAGTGGAGGCATCTATGCGGTGCGCTTCCTACGCCAAGCCATCCACCACTTTTCCGAAATCTATCTCATCGCTTCCGAACAGGCGATTCAGGTGCTTCAGACCGAAGTAGGGCTGGATGTCACCCGTGAGACGCTGAGCGCAGAGACCCTGCTGGGCGTGCCATACGAAGGGTTGAAGGTTCTCCAGCCACGCGACTACTTCTCGCCCCCAGCCAGCGGGAGCTTTCGGCACGATGGGATGGTGATTATTCCCTGCTCGATGGGCACGCTGGGGCGAATCGCGAACGGCATCTCGGACGACCTGATGACCCGCTCTGCCGATGTGTGTCTCAAGGAGCGTCGCCCGCTGATTATGGTGGTGCGCGAGACGCCTTTCAATCTCACGCACTTGCGCAATATGGTGCTGGCTTGCGAGGCTGGGGCGATTATCCTACCTGCGAACCCCTCCTTCTACAATCGCCCGCGCACCATCGAAGAGGCAGTGGACACGGTGGTCGCCCGTGTGCTTCAGAACTTGGGAATCGAGCAGAAACTCGTGCCAGAGTGGGGTATCGAAGAGTAGGAGAGGCAGGGGAATCACACTCCCTACCGAATCGGTTGCTTGTGAAACCGCTGGGACAAATCACGGTCATCTGTGGCAGTATGTTTGCGGGCAAGTCGGAGGAGTTGATACGGCTCGTGCGCCGAGCGATGTACGCCCGCAAGAAGGTGCAGGTGTTCAAGCACGCACTCGACGACCGCTTCGAGCTGACCGCAGTTGCGACCCACAACGGCGTGCAACTCTCGGCGACGCCCGTGCGCAACACCCGCGATCTGATTAGCCACATAGAACCCGATACCGATGTGATTGCGATTGAAGAGGCGCAGTTTTTTGATGAGGAGTTAGTGCCCTTGTGTGTGGAGTTAGCCGATTTGGGCAAGACGGTGATTTTAGCTGGGCTCGACCAGGATTTTCGGCGTCAACCGTTCGGCATTATGCCCCAGCTAATGGCGGTGGCAGACGAGGTGGTCAAACTGCGTGCAATCTGTGTGGTGTGTGGGCGCCCTGCAAGCCATACCCAACGCTTGGTGGATGGACGCCCTGCCAGCTGGGACGAGCCAACCATCTTGGTGGGGGCTGAAGACCACTATGAGGCGCGCTGTCGCAACTGCCACCAAGTGCGCAAAGTGCCCCGCGCCATGCGCAAGAAACTGTTGAAGAAGGGGCAGGGGCTGAGAAGTGCCCCCATCCCCCTTCAGGCTGAGGAGCAATCTGCGTGAAGTATCGATGGTCAGGAGAAGTGGACTACAGTGAGCAGGAGGTACGCCAACGCCTCAAGACCTACTTCGAGGCGTTGGGCTTTCAGTGCCTGCAAGATGCTCCCGAACTGGCGTTTCAGCGAGGCTCACTGTGGCGGGGGGTGTTCGCACTCTCGCCCCGCCAAATCTGGATGCAGATAACCGCCAAAGTTCAGCCGTGGGGCTTGCACACACTCATCGATGTGACCTTCGAGATAGTACCACGCCTACGCCGACTGAACGAGCGCGAGGCAGAACTGCTCGTGAGCGAGACCCGCGAAATGGTGCGCTACCTTCAAGAGGGCAACGCCGATTTCGAACGGTTGGAGACACTCCATCAGCAAGCACTGAGTTTTCGACGGCGCGGACGATGGTTGGGGATTGGCTTCTTCTTAATCGGTTTCTGTTTGGGAGGGGCAACAAAACCTTTGGAAAAGCTCAGCACTTACTGGGGTCTATCATCGGCAGATATCTTGTGGCTCATTCTTGGAATCGCTGTAGGTGTCGGTGTAGGCAGATGGTTCTTCTCACAACTTTGGAGTCGACGCAGATGAGTGCAGAGTAGCCACCGAGTGGTATAATTTCTCATATATGCCCTATCAGATTGATACGGTTGAGGACTTAGTTCGTGTTCTTGAGGAACACCCTGAATGGCGGGAGCGGTTACGCGAAGTACTGCTCACCGAAGAAGAACGCGCCTTACCCCAGTGGATTAGGCGGTTGGAAGCACTGTTCGAGCAACTCGTTGCAGAATCCCGCGAGGCAAAGCGTGAATCGGCGGAACGGTTTCGTCAAATCGAGCAGACCCTGCAACGCCTCAGCGAGAGCCACGAACAGCTTCTGCAAAGCCATCGACGCCTCGAGCAGGTTGTAGCGCAGTTGGTAGAGCGTCATGACCGCTTGGAGCAGAGCCATGTGCGTTTAGAGCAGGTTGTAGCGCAGTTGGTAGAGCGTCATGACCGCTTGGAGCAGAGCCATGTGCGTTTAGAGCAGGTAGTAGCGCAGCTAGTGGAGCGTCATGACCGTTTGGAGCAGAGCCATGTGCGCTTAGAGCAGGTGGTAGCGCAGTTAGTGGAGCGTCATGACCGCTTGGAGCAGAGCCATGTGCGCTTAGAGCAGGTGGTAGCGCAGTTAGTGGAGCGTCATGACCGCCTCGAGCAGAGCCACCTACAAGCGTTGGATCGGCTTGACCGAATGGAATCGATCCTTGAAAAGCTGCTCGTCCGTGTAGATAGGATGGAGAAAGATTTGGCAGATGTCAAGGGATACTCTCTTGAAAACAAGATGCAGTGGCACGGTGAGGCGTTGCTGGGGAGATTCCTACGCAAACCCCGAAGGATCAACATCGCTGAGTTTGTAGACGAACTGGAAGAGCAAGGCTTGCTCACCGATAGCCAACTGCTCGACAAGTTGCGCTACATCGACCTGATTGTGCAGGGGCGAGACCGACGCACCGGCGAGATAGTCTATATCATCGTGGAGGTCTCTTGGATACTCTATCCCGACGATGCCGAGCGTGCAGTAGAGCGAGCCAGTATCCTGCAGGGGTGCGGCTATCGGGCGTTTCCTGCGGTCATCGGAGAGGGACTTGCGCCTCATACCTTCGATGTGATAACCCAAAAACAGGTATTGGCTCTGATGAACGGCTCGGTGCTTCACGCAGGCGCGTTTAGCAACTGAATGCCTCAAAAACCAAAATCCCTTGAAAAAACCCCAAATTTGTAGACATTTGTAAACCCAAGTAGCAGGAATCGGGGTGCTGATAGGGTATTAACACAATCGGTATGGATACGCAGAGCATTCAACAGGTTCGCCAGAATGGTCAAGCGTCGCAGACGCGCCGATTGGTGGGGCGTGTGGTCGGCACCGAGCGTCAACCCAACACCGCTTTCCACTTCCACTTCTGGGCGACACCCGACGCACCCATCGGGATTGGCACGCTGGTCGTGGTCGAAGCAAAGGGACGCACAATTTATGGCATCGTGACGGAAGGGCAGGGCTATAACGATGTCGCCAGCCCGATGTTCGACTATCTGGGCGCGGACGGTAATCCCCAAGCTCCAGCCCCCACCGAACGCCCCGAAATTCGGGTCTACACCGCCGCTGTTCTGCGCCATGTGCCCGAACAGCCCGTGCAACCTGTGCCGATTGGGAATGTCTACTCGGCAAATGAAGACGATGTGCTCACCGCCCTGCGAATCGACGAAATCCCCGTGGAACGGCGCGTGCCTGTCGGAATCTACGAGAGCGGGGGACTCAAAGCACCTGTCTACCTCGATGCAGATTTTCTAATCGGTCCTGAAGCAGGGCACCTAAATGTGACGGGCACAAGCGGACTCGCAGCAAAGACCAGTGCCATTCAGTTCCTTGTGAACGCCGTGTTCCAGAAGGTGCAGAACCGCACCGTAGCGGTCGTCTGCTTCAATGTAAAGGGGGGCGACCTGCTGTTTATAGACAAAACTCCTGCACGCCCTCTTACCTCTGAAGACCTCGAAATCTACCAAATTGCGGGTATGAAACCTGAGCCGTTCCCACATGTAGAGTACTATGCCCCCTTCAAGCCCGACCGTGTGAACTTGGCGACCTTGCGTACTCATCCTGCGGTTCGACACAATGTTCATCCCCTGCTTTGGGGGCTACGCGAAGTGATGCGCTATGTGGAGGTGTTGCTGAACAAAGACGATGTGGACGCAAAGGCGGACGCTTTCCTGCAGTTCCTGCGCCAACGCGTGATCGAACCGGGCTCCTTCGAGTTCAGCGATGAGGAGTACGAACTTCTTCAATCGCGCGGGATTGATAAGCGTTTCCAAGTCTCCAACTTCAGCGAGCTGGTGAAGTGGTTCGAGGTCGTGCTTGGCTATATGGAAATGCGCAACCAGAAGAACTGGCGCAGTTTCGCTGTGGAGACCATCCGCAAGATTCAGAACCGATTGGTCAACCTCACGACGCGCTTTGCGGGGCTGGTCAGCGAGGGCGAGGATACCTTCGACCTGCCGTGGGGCAAATTTCAAGACCGCACCGTCTATGTGATCGATGTGGCGAATCTCTCGGCAGAAGCGCAAGACCTTATCTTCACGCGCGTGGTAGCGGAACTGCGCGAACGGATGGAACAACGCAGTCTCGGCGTCGATGCGGTGATTGTGATTGTAGACGAGCTCAATCAGTATGCGCCCAACACGAACCGCGAAACCTATGTGATGCGTACCCTGCGCGACATCTGCGCACGGGGGCGTTATTTGGGACTGGTGCTATTTGGGGCGCAACAGTTCCGCTCGCAGGTCGACCGCCAAGTGGTGGGCAACTGCTCTACCTCCTTCTATGGGCGCATCGAGATGGAAGAGATGGCACAGGCGGGCTACCAGATTTTCGGTCCTGCTGTGAAGGAGAAGATGGGCGCGCTTTCGCCGGGCGAAATCCTGGTGCGCCACCCCTACTTCAATCAGCCTGTGTTCGTGCGATTCCCACGCCCCTCAGTGATGAGAGGACAAGACGGCTTGGCTTTGTTCCCACCTGAGCAAGACAAACCGCTGGAAGACGCCGTCTGGGAGAACCTGCGCAAGTTAGACCCGTCTTTAGACCGAAACCTGCTGGTGGATGAGATGGCTCGCCTGAACGGGAGCAACGGCGCAACACACAAGGATGCGATTATCTCGGCGATGCTGAAGGTGATGGCGGAGCGTCCAACTCAAGGCGAGGTGCTGAGCGCGTTCAAACGACACCTGCCCAAACCCGTAGAAAAGACAAGGGTGGCGACTCAGCTCCCCACAAACGACTCGCCCAGCCCCGTCAGTGTGCCGATTGGGTCGTTGATGGATGAAGACGACGAGGACGACCCGTTTGTCGGTTGATTTTGTACCTGAGATTGGCTTCTATTTAGAAGGGCAGACACGGGGGTCTGCCCCTACAGGTAAGGCGATTGAGTAGGGGCGCACCCCTGTGTGCGCCCCTTCTCTATTCTCCCTCAAAGAAGCAGGGCAGACACGGGGGTCTGCCCCTACAGGTAAGGCGGTTATGTAGGGGCGCACCCCTGTGTGCGCCCATTCTCTATTCTCCCTCAAAAAAGTGTCGTGCAGTAAGGGGAGAGGGGCTGGGGGTGAGGGCTACAGAGGGGGTTAGTCAGGAAAGGTACAATTACGCCACCCGATGGCATACATCAGCCTGTACCGAAAGTATCGCGCCCAAGGCTTCGAGGAACTGATGGGGCAAGAGCATGTGACGGTCACCCTGCGCAACGCTATTCAGCAGGGCAAGTGGTCGCATGCCTATCTTTTCTGCGGTCCGCGAGGCACTGGCAAAACCTCCACCGCACGCCTGCTGGCAAAAGCACTCAACTGCGAGCACGGTCCAACACCCAACCCGTGTGGCACTTGCCGATTCTGCGTGTCGATTCAGCAAGGTGCATGCGTGGATGTGATCGAGATGGACGCAGCGTCCGAGACGAGCATCGAGGATGTGCGTAGTTCGATTATTGAGAACGCCAAGTATCCCCCGATGGAGGCGCGCTACAAGGTCTACATCATCGACGAGGTTCACGACCTTTCGGCAAAGGCGTTCGATGCACTTCTGAAGACGATTGAGGAGCCACCGCCCCATGTGGTGTTCGTGCTGGCGACGACCGAGTTCCACCGCGTACCGCCCACCATTCGCTCGCGCTGTCAGCGGTTTGACTTCCATCGGGGCACGATAGCCGACATCACGCGACGGCTGGAGCAGGTGATTCAGGCAGAGGGTCTCACTGCTGAGCCGAGCGCGCTGAACTTGGTGGCGCGTTTTGCCGATGGCTCGTGGCGCGACGCGCTCACCGCGCTGGAACAGGTGATTGCCTTCAGCGAGGATGGCACGATTCGCGCCGACACCGTCTACAACGCGCTGGGCGTTCTGGAAGATGAGACCCTGATGCGCCTGACCGATGCCCTGATTGACGGCGATTCGGCGACCGTGTTAGAAATCTTAGACCAGCAGTTGCTTCTCGGCAGGGAACCGCGCATCTTCGCCGAGTCGCTCATTCAGCACTGGCGCGCGCTGATTCAGGCGGTTCTGCACGGGAACGATCGCGGGGGGTACTACGACCCTGCTCAGTGGGGCGCGATGATTGAGCAGGGCAAGCGCGCTGGAGTCCCGCGCCTGCTGGGTTGGTGGGAGAAGATGGCGGGAGCGCTGAGCGAGATGCGCAGCTCAGGTTCACCCCGCGCGATTCTGGAACTCTATCTACTTCTGTTTGCGAGCGACTCGCCCCTTACCGCTTCCTATCCGACTCCGAAGCCGACGCATCCGCCCACGCCGAAGCCTGCAGTGCCCTATCCTGCGCCTACTCAGTCTGCACCTGTCCAATCTACACCTACTTCAGCGACAAACGCGCCCACCGCAGAGCCAAAGTCCCAGCCCGAACCGAGCGCGCTGTCTCCAGCCCCTGCTGCGACCCAGACCGAGAGCGGTCGGGATAAGGAAGCGAGCTTTGCTTGGCAACGCAAAGTGCAGGAGTTGAAGGCGGTCAGCCCAGCAGGTGGGCGCAACTTAGACGGCTCGCGTGTGGAGGTACAGGGCGACACTGTGATTCTCTACTTGCGTTCGGAACTGGCGCACGGCTTTTTCACCGCTTCGCCCAAGCGTGAGACGAACCTCAAAGAGGCGGTGCGCAGTGCGCTGGGGCTACCCAACGCAAAGGTGATACTCCAAGTAGACCCCAACACCCAACCTGCGATGTTCGACGAGCCATCCGCCCAGCAGACCAGTGCGCCTGATGTGTTAGGCGGGGACGCTCTCGTGGAGGCAGTCAAGCAGAATTTTAACGGGCACGAGGTAGAGGAGGAGTAAAAAAGATTAGAGTCGAGCAGGAATCCCTACAGGGAGATTGAATCTACTGTCGGGTGATGCGTATGTGTCTGTACAATTCCTGTTGGGAAAGAGCGCTCTGTGTTGCACGAAGATACTTTAGTGCGATTCAGGATGCAGAAGACTGTGTCATCGAGGCATTCCTAAGATACAGACAAGCCAGAGGAGCTTTTCCTTTTGAGGAACCCGAGCCAGACTATAGTCTTTTGACTCTCAAAGTGAGAAATGTCGCCTTAGAACATCTGAGAATGGTTCGTAGAAGGCAGTCGTTATATAGTGTTGTTGGTCAGGTGCTTCCAAAGGAGGTTCAACCATCTCCAGAGATGGAGGTTATAACTGATTTAGATGTACAGCGGTTTATTCAATCCTTGCCTCCGCGCCTCGCAGGTTATCTTCATCTACGGCTTCAGGGGTACACCATCCAAGAATGCGCCTCTCGATTAGGTGTTTCCGAGGGCACTCTCAAAAGTTATTTACCTGCACTGAGGCAAAAATTTGTGGACTACTTTGGATATGACCCAACCATCAACAGGTGTAGCGTCGTTAACATGGGTAAGAGCCAGCAAGATGGCACCGAAATCAGTGAGGAGGTCAACAATCATGATCAATCTGCAGAAATTGGTGACACAAGTGGCTTTAGTGCCGATAATGAGCTTAGCATTCGTGCCGCTTGCTACCCCGCTCATTCCAGAGACTTTATCACGAACGGGGGGGGGGGGGGGATAACCTGCTTCCTAAGATGAGCTGTGGTTGTTCGGGAACTAAGAGCTATGGTGTTAGCGAATCCAATGTAAGCTTCACACCCGAACAAGTTAGAAAGCTTCTGGATAATGGTCCGATATCTGACATGCAACAACAACAAGCAGGTCGACCCCAACCCAAACCCAAGCGTGGATGTGGTAACTGTAGAAGACAGCCTCCAAATGAGCTTCCTGCTAACAGCTTCTGCTTATTGACAGATACCGACTGTGGAATGATATTTCGCGCTTGGGTCTATCAGTGGTTTTATGAGCGATATGTGTGTGATGATGGAATCTTCTACATTTGTAAAGGACCGTATAATATGGATGATTGTTGCTTTTCTGATAACAGGCGGATACCGACTTGCAACCCTGGCCGTGATCCGTACACAGGTCAGCGAATGAGACCCTGTGCTGAGCGGGTTCGCAGAGATGTAGGACCCTAAGCTGCAATAGGCCGTAGTTCGGAGGGGGATTCTCCCTCCGAACTGAGGTGAGGAAAAATGAAAAAAGTGGTCAGTCGGAACTTTGATGTGTGGATAGTTCTGGCATTGATAGCACCAGGCATCTTGTGGCTAAGTCTATCTGTGGTTTATTGGGCAGATGCTCTGATGCGTGGTATACCTCTCATCGCAATTGGGTTTTACGGTAGACTTCCTTACCTACACGAGTGGCTGATATTATGGGTTTTGGCATTTCCTACGCTTGCTTTTGTCAATCTGTATACAATGGCTACTGAGAGCATACACAGGAGTGCATGGAAAAAGTTGACATTCTTAATTGTATTTATAATATGGTCATTCTTAAATTTTGAAATATTATTTGCAATTACAGATTTAGACTTTACATTTATTCAGAAAAGATTTTGGAATATTTTGAAAGACAGCTTAGGTCTCTTAATTTTTTATTTCTCTTCATATAATATAGTAAAATTACTTCACAAGTATAAAAAATGACAGAAGGAGGTAAAAGCACATGAAAAAGAACACAAAAGGTCTAACACTGATCGAGCTCTTAATCGTCGTTGCGATAATAGCCATATTAGTCGCCATAGTTTTTACTCTTGTCAACCAAGCGAGGGAAAATAGTAGAAAATCTGTTTGTCTTTCTAATTTGAAGCAGTTAATTGCTGCGTTTCACATGTACATGTCTGACTATAACGTAGTTTTTGAACAAATAGCAGCTCCTAACTGGTTTGGTCTTAACTCTTATGTGAAAAATAAGGATGTGCTTTTCTGTCCGAAACATAATCCTGCTATTGAAAATCCTTATGCTGGCGCGGGACTTACTCCCGATGAGTTTGATGCATTCCCAACTTCGTACACATATTACCCAGTAGTAATGTTTGAAAATGCAGTGGATGAGATAGATAGCTACCTTCGTCGTAAACATAGTAGGCTGTTGTCTTTAGAGCCGAATCCAGCAATATTTGCTTGTATTCTACATGGAAAATATCAGCTTGGATACAATGATCAAGAGCGTATTCAAGTAATACTCTCCACGAGAGGAATTGTGCTAAGAGCACTTTTAGATGGTTCTGCAAAAGCAGTCAGAGCACCAAATCTTTGTATTAGAGATGAAGATGGAGTATCTAGGGTAGTTGGACGTTCTTGGGTGCACATATATGCTAATGTGACAGATCGTGAGCTGGATCCAACGATACCAGATGGTGCTTTCGAGTGTTACCCTCCTGATTAATCGTAACACATAACCTTCAACGCGGACGCCTCGCGCAAGAGTCGGTAGCCCTTCGGTACTTCCGAGAGCGGGATTCTGTGCGTGATAAGTTTCTCCACGGGCAGACCATCTATCAGCAACGCCAGCGCTTGACGCATATCGTTCGGTCCGGCGGAGTAGCTCGGCACGAGCCGTATCTCTCGGAAGTAGGCGGTATGCCAATCGTAGGGATAGCGCACTTCGGGTGGGGTGGGTGTGAACAGCACAATCGTGCCGTCGGGCGCCACGAGGTTCCAAGCCAGCGTGAGTGCCGATTCAACGCCTGGTCCCACGACCACGATTTCGGGCGGTGTGGCGAAGGCATCCCGCTCTTGAGTCTCACCTTCTGCATTCACCGCGATAGGGATTGCGCCGAGCTCCTCTGCGAACGCTAATCGGTGGGGGAGCAGGTCGAGCGCATAAATCGTCTTTGCGCCCCACGCTTGCGCCAGCAGGATATGGAGCATCCCCATCACGCCCAGCCCGATGATAGCGATATGGCTTCCGTGCTTCAGCCCAGCGCGTCGAAGCGACTTGACCACACACGCCAACGGCTCTACGAACACGGCGCGCTCGTCCGAAACCGAGTCGGGCACTCTCAGCAGGTCGGTGCGCACGATTTCAGGGGGCACAAGGAACCGCTCGCTCAGCCCGCCGGGGCTCAGCTTGGTCTTGCGCCAAGTGGGGCAGTGGACATAAGCACCGCGTCGGCACAGGTCGCACACCATACAGGGCGCGTGGTGATGCACAATCACGCGCTCACCTGCTTGGAACTGGTGCACACCTGCCCCGACCTGCTCAATCGTGCCGACCAGTTCGTGTCCGGGCACGAGGGGGGCTTTGCGACGAATGTACCAGTCCATCACTTCGCCTGTGCAGAGACCACAGGCACGCAAGCGTATTAAGACCTCGCCTTCGGCAGGTTCGCGCAGGGGTATCTCGCGCCACTCTAAAGTCGCATCCTCCGTGAAGAGCCAAGCGTGGGTGGTCATCGGTTAAGTATAGCACGGTGAAAAGGCATATTTGGCGAACTACTCTATCACGACGCATAAAGAACCTCAGTTGGCTCAAGAACCATCTGACGACGCACTGGATTGCGACTCCGCTCTATAGCGGTACGCTCCACCAAATCCACTGGACGACCTAATATCTCTGATAACTCGATTTGCATTTGGGCAAGGTCAAGAAGAGTTGGACGCGCAGTCGGCAGAAAATCGACCATCACATCGATATCGCTATCAGGGCGGAACTGGTCGGTCAGCACGGAACCGAACACAGCCAACCGTGCGATGCCCCACCGCTGACAGAAGTGCGCCAAATCGGAAGAGTTGTACCTCAATCGCTCTTGTAATCGCTGGCTCATCATTTTTATTGTACCCTCTCCTTGCAGGAACGAACACAGAGGAACCGAATCCTCCCTCTATGCACGAAGAGTACCGTCTCGAGACCGCCTTCCAGCACTGTGGGGAAGAAGACCTGTTTCCCTACGGGGCAGTCGCACCCCCGATTTTTCAGACGAGCCTGTTCGAAACCGAAACCTTGCGCGAACGCTATGACCACGGTGGTTCGCAACGCTATCACTATTCCCGTGTGAGCAACCCGACGCTCGAACTCGCCGAGCAGAAGCTCGCCCTGCTGGAAGGCACGGAGCGCGCCCTCTGTTTCTCGTCGGGAATGGGCGCCATCAGCAGTGCCATCCTCACCTTCCTCAGCGCAGGCGACCATGTGATTTGTGTGGAGACGGTCTATCCGCCCACGCGCGAACTGCTTGCCAACTGGCTCCGAAACTATTCGATTTCGGTGGACTTCGTTTCGGGCGAACAATTAGACGAGTTCGAACGCGCCCGTAAGCCGAACACCCGAATGGTCTACCTCGAAAGCCCTTCCAGCATCTATTTTCGCCTGCAGGATCTCAGGGCGGTCGCGGAGTGGGCGCGCCAGAATGGAATCCTCACGCTGTGCGATAACAGTTGGGCGACTCCACTCTATCAAAATCCTCACGCACTGGGGATTGACCTTGTGCTTCACAGTGCGAGCAAATACTTAGCGGGGCACAGCGATTTGGTGGCAGGTGTCGTGGCAGGGCGCGCGGAGCATTTAGAGCCGATTGCGAAGACGCGCGAACTGCTCGGTAGCACGCTGGAGCCGTTTGGGGCGTGGCTGTTGATTCGGGGTCTACGCACTCTACCCCTCAGAATGGAGCGCGCCCAGAGGCAGGGTCTCGCGGTCGCTCAGTGGCTTGCCGAGCGTCCCGAAGTCGCCAAAGTGAACCATCCCGGACTGCCCAGTCATCCTCAGCACGCGCTCGCCCTGCGTCAGATGAGGGGCTACGGGAGCCTGTTCAGTTTTGAGACGCACCCGATTACCGCTGAGCAAGCCTACGCCTTCACCGATGCGCTCACCCTTTTCCGCTTCGGACCGAGCTGGGGTGGATACGAGAGCCTTCTACTTGGCTGGCAACAGGGCGAAGCGGATGAGCAGGACAGGGCGCGTTGGCTCTTCCGCATCTACATCGGGCTGGAACATCCCGACGACATTCTCAACGACTTGGCACGGGCAATAACGCACTTGAAGCCTTAAGCAGGAATTCGCACCCCAATAGTGTATAATACCATACAAAGGGTTATCAGGGGAGCTGTGCCCCTGATGGTCTGGCACGATTCTGCCGACAATTAGCACAGGGTCGGCAGTCAGTCTGTCGACGGCGATAGCGAAACAGTGCGGTGGTGGTATCCCAGCAGTGAGGGCGCTGCGGGTGAAATCAATCTCAGGAGGTAAACAGTGAATGGGATAGCGAAACCGGGGTCGCCCCCACGAGGTCTGTTGATTGTTCTCTCAGGACCTGCAGGGGTTGGCAAAGATACGCTGATTGACCAGTGGCAGATGGTCGCACCGAATGTGCGCCGTCTGGTCACTTACACCACGCGCCCTCAAGCACGCACCGAACGCCACGGGCTGGACTACTACTTCGTGACCGAAGACGAGTTCAAGGAGATGATTGAGCAGGGCGCGTTTCTGGAATATGCCTATGTGCATGGCAACTGGTATGGCACACCCCTGCAACGAATGGAAGAACTGCGCGACGCAGGGCGCGATGTCGTGCTGAGAATCGATGTGCAGGGTGCGATGCAGGTGCGCCAACGCTACCCCGAAGCGATTCTCATCTTCGTGGCGCCTCCCTCGCTGGAAGAACTCGAAAAACGCCTGCGCAAGCGCGGGCGCGACGATGAGGAGGCTATCCAACTGCGCCTGCAAAACGCCCGCGAGGAGATGGAATGTATCCCTCAGTACGACTACCTGATTGTCAACGATGACCTGAACCGCGCGCTTGAAACCCTGCGCTGTATCCTGATTGCCGAGCGCCATCGGGTGAACCGATTGATGACAGGGGTCGCCGTAACGGCACAATCGGCTTGATATGCCACAGAACCGAGCGACGACGCGGAGCCGTAGCACACGAGCCAACTCCACACCCCAATATGTGGAGCATAATCTCGGACGGCTAATCAAGGTGAAGCGGGGCACGGGAATCCACCAAGCCCCGAACTCCTACACCCCACTCTATTGGCAACTGCCCCAAGACTACTATCTGCTGATGCAGACCCTGCGTGGGGACTGGTGTGGAGTGTTGATGCAGAACGGCAAACTCGGCTGGGTTCCGCGCCAGCGCGTCGAGATGACCGAGTTCAATGTGGTCTACACCTTGCCTCAGGGTGTCGACCCGAACTATGTGACCCGCTTGGCGATGCAATATCTGGGCGTGCGCTATCGCTGGGGAGGCAACTCGCCTCGCACAGGGATGGACTGTTCGGGCTTCGTGAAGTTTATCTACGAGCAGATGGGCGTCTCTCTGCCCCGAACCGCCCGTGAACAGGCACGCAAGGGCACGCCGATCACGCGCTTTGAAGACCTGCGCCCAGGCGACCGCCTCTATTTCGCTACGAAGGGCGGGGAGATTGACCACACCGGAATCTACATCGGCGACGGCTACTTCATTCACAGTGCGCGCTCGCGCAAAGGGGTCGCCATCGACCACCTGAGCCATCCCACCTATCGTCGGAGCCTCGTCTCTGCACGACGATAAACGATGTGGGAGCGCATTCAAGGCTGGACGCCCGTTCGCTTTGTGCTTCGGATTGCCCAGCTCTGGTCTACGCACGCGGTCCCGCGCCACTCGGCGTCGGTCGCTTTCTTCTCGATGCTCACGCTTGCGCCCCTGCTGATGGTGCTGGCGGGCGTAGCAGGGTTGTTTCTCGGCAGTGAGCGCGTGGTGGAACAGATACTGACCACAGTGCGCACGAATGTCGGGGAGCAGGCAAGCCGAGCTATCGAGACCCTGATAGAGCAGACGGTTCTGCGCGGTTCGGGCGCAGGCGCCACGATTTTCGGGGCATTGCTGGCGATGGGGGGCGCATCGGGACTGCTCCACGCCATCAAGGATTCGTTAGACCGCTTCTGGGACGCTCCGCCCCACTCGGAGGTCGGTATCAAAAACTGGCTCATCACGCGTCTCATCGGGGCGGGCGCAGTGCTGTTTTTAAGCCTGCTGTTGGTGGCAAGTGTGGTGCTGGACATCGTGCTGGCGACCCTGCACCGACGGCTGGGGAACGAAGTGCCTGCTTTCTACTGGCTGGGGTTAGGGCTGAACCGCTCGCTGACGCCAATCTTGCTCACGCTGGGCACGGCAATCCTTTACTGGTGGCTACCGGGCGTGCGGGTGCGGTTTCGGTATGCGCTGGTGGGGGCGTTCGTGTATGCGATGCTCTGGATGGGGGCGCGGGCACTGATTAGCCTCTACATCAGCACGAGCGGGCTGGCGACACTCTACGGCTCGGCAGGCTCGGTGGTTGCGCTCCTGATTTGGGTCTATATCTCGGCACATCTGTTCTTTCTCGGCGCGCTGATTACCGTCGCCCTCCAAAAGCCTGAGGAGTGAAGGGGCAGTGGTTAATTTGCAGAGAGCAACAGTTTTAGCCCGACAACTGCTTCGCTATCCATCCCAGTAATTACGATTCTTTAGGTAGTAGTGAATCAGTGGGAGAATAAACCCTACGACAAACATAATACATAGAGCTATCCACCAATCTTCCGTTGACTCCCTAGTACGGAATAACATCACTTTATCACCTCCTCGCACGGTTCTAATAGTTGTTTCAGCTCGATTGAAGTGAGAAACACTTCTGTTGGGTCAGAGCCCTTACGCATCACGAAAAAATCTGAGTGTACTGAACTTACAGAAGCAACTCGTACCTCAGAAGATAAGCATCCTTTTATATCACCTGCACGCCAATCAATCACAGCGGTTCGTGCTTGGGTATTCTGTGGGTCAACCAGAACAAGTGAAGCTAAACCGGTTCGACTTACCCATAGATTTAATGGCAAGTACTGGCTGCTTAGTATACGCCTAATTTCTTTGGAGGTAATATCTACAGATATCAAATCAAAATGCTCACCTGATGAGTGAGAAAACGCAACTAGAATGTGGCTCCCATCTCCCCAACGAATAAATTCTACTTCATCAAATTCAAAATCTAATAACAATTCCCATAGAATCTTCCACGAACGAGTATCTTGAACGACTAAAGCCATCTTTTCTGGATGGTAGTATGCTAAGTGTCCCGATTCTAAGTCATAGTCTATCTGAGATATTAGGACTCCGCGAGGTAGTTTATCTACTTCCTGAAATGTTTTGTTTGCTAATGAAAGCACCATGAATTTGGTATTGCTTTCAGATGGGGCAATAAAGAGGACGGTATCTGACGATATTGACACAACTGGATAAGTAACACTATGAGTGATAGTTGTTATGGCGTCTTTGGTTCCTGATTTTACATCATATGAGGAGATGTTCACTTTTTTGTTTGATTTGTTATCTAATACTTCTAAGAACAATAATTGATACTCGTTTAACCAGCAAGGAAATATAGCTTTCGCAATAGTTGTAGAGTCTACATTACCATTCCTTTGGCAGATAACACGCACGCGTGATTGCTTGGGATTTGTGCCGTTGTTGTTGATTAGAAACTCATTCACGGCTATACACGAGCCGTCAGGAGACCATACAATAGTGCTTCCTCCCAAGAGTTTCCACTCACCATCATCTGGGACAGAAGGTCGGGAGCAGGCACTGACGCCAATGAAACAAGTGAGTAGAATAAAATGCCCTAATATCAAAAATGATTTACTCATTTGTCCCATCCTTTTTGATTTCTGAGGCAAAATTTGGTAACTCCTGTATCCACTGTGCAAACAAGAACTGATAGAGAGGACGCTCATGATGTCACCAAGCCTCTCGCGAGTGTGTAGCAATAATGAACAAGTAAAAATGTAGCGGATTTGCCTCATCACGAGCGTCCTCCCAGAAAATGCTACTAATATGCAAACCCCATCAATCTTTGCCCAGTCGGTGTCTTCGTTCGGTTGTACTCATGGTATATGTCTGCAAGCCCTTCGTTACCTGAACGGGGTCTCCACATGCCATCAGCAGCTTCGTAAGCTAATCCCGAAATATCTTGATACTGCTTTGCTGCCAAAGCGCCTCCAATCACATAGCTACCAGCTGAACCAAGACCAGGACTGCGATAATCCCCCCAGCTAGACATTCCCGGTTCAGTCGCCTCAAGGTAATCAGCTGTTGTGTCACGAAAATCCTTACCAGTACTATTCTCCCTGTCCTTCTTGCGACTTCCACAACCACTTAGAAGAGCAACAACCGCAACAGCGATTGCTATCTTCCAAACTATCTTACCTGTGGGGTCAACTGCGTTCACAGGGTCATTCAGGCAGTAGACATACGCATTCAAAGTCAGGGGCGTAAAAACCGAACCCAACCACGGGTCTTTCTGCAAGAATCTGCCCGTGTAGGGGTCGTACCACCGTACCCCCACCTTCTGCAACCCGCCCGTGTTCGGCTCGTTCCGATAGCCCCAGCCACCGTTCCAACCGTACACCTCAGGCGAGCCACTCACCAAGTCGCCATACGCATCCGCAATCGGCGCCATCGCAGGAGATTGTACCGAATCGGCAGGGTTCAGCGTTGCGACCAAGTCGCCCCGCCACGACCACTTTGCCTCACTGATCCCAGTAGTTGGGGCGTTTGATGTAATAGACAATCAAAGGCACAATGAAAACCCCGACAAACAACAACAGCATAATTATCCAGTAGTTCTCGGAGTTCAAGAAGTCTAAACCTGAACCTGAACCGAACCTTCGTGCTCCTATGGGCATCTTCAATCCCTCCTCACAAGAAAACCGCGACACGGATTTACCGCATGAATCTCACTCTGGGGGAAGGTATCGGAGAGCCTCGCTCATCCCATAAGGATAATAGAGCCTTTTCAGAGTCTTCTATCCGTTCATATAGGGCATAGGAAAAGACCCACTGCCCATCGGCACTGAAAAAATGAGATTGGTAAATTGGAGAGGGTGTAAAGATAGCCCAAGTAGCGCGTATCAGAATGTCCTTTTCTGGCACGGCGTTAACTCGATACATCACAGAAAAGTCCTTCATCTGTTGATAAACCTGCTCCACTGATCGGTATTTAGGAACCAAAGAAAGGGAGTTGTTATTTGCAACAATTATCCTGTTCCAAGCGTATCCGTTGAGGCGCAAAGTACGCTGAGGCGTCTGAACTGTAGTTGACCACCACAAGTGATATCGAGAGTATGGTGCTTCTGGAATCCCAGTGACTTCTACAAAAAACTCCCCTTCTGATAGTAAGGGATGGTCTACACCTAACTGGCGTAGGTTGACAATAGAAACATTTGTAGGTTGGAGCCGACCGACCTTGATGAAGCCCCCTAGTTCAGCCTGCGATAAACCCAAGACTCCAAGTGTAGCGTCCTGAGTTAGCCCGAGGCGGATAGCCTCTCTCAGTTGCGGTTCGTTTACATCAGATGGATACGCCACAACCTGAGTGAGACGGTTCATCTCAGCAATCTTTTGGACGACCGCTTCACTTAGCGTTCGCACATCACTAACTTGAGTCGCCCGCATGTGCACAAACACAGCTAAGCCTACAATGACGAGCGCAAATGCTCTAAGAACCCATTTCGTGCGCCTCTTCATTGTTTACCTCCATACCAGCTAGTTCCCTCTCAGATTTAGGTGGAGAGATGGGGATGATATACCACCGTTTCTCTCCACACTCAGCGGTCAAGTGTCCGATAGTCACTCGTTCAATACCGTCGCCCATATTCGTATCCTAACGCGTCCGAGATACCTCGGAGATTTTGATAGATGTCAATAGCCTGACCAACGGTGCCAGCTTCTTTTACAGGACCCCACACATACTGGTCTACAAGTTGGTCTGCGACGAACTCTCCAACATCGCGTATCGCACCCTGATTGGGGCGATAGGCGTAATCAACAGCCTCAATTGGAAAAGCAGATGGGTTTTTGTTAATCCCGCTGCTTGCAGTGTCAACAGCACGCTTCTTATTGTCTCTACCCCTGAAAGCGTCCTCTCCCAGTCGGTAAAGCGAATAACACAATAAAGCCACCCCAACAGCTGCTAGGGCGATAGTGATCAATTCTTCTCCTGTAGCGTCAATCGTAATAATTGGGCTATTCACGCAGTAGGAGTAGGCATTCAAAGTCAAAGGAGCAACCAGCAAACCCAACCACGGGTCTTTCTGCAAGAACCGACCTGTGTAGGGGTCGTACCGCCGCACCCCTACCTTCTGCAACCCGCCCGTGTTCGGCTCAGACCGATAGCCCCAGCCACCGTTCCAACCGTACACCTCAGGCGAGCCAAACACCAAGTCGCCGTACGCATCGGTTATCGTCGCCATCGCAGGAGATTGTCCCGAATCAGCAGGGTTCAGCGTCGCCACCAAGTCGCCCCGCCACGACCACTGTTGACCCACATCCCCCCGCTCCAGCAAGCCGAAGCCGTAGGTATGCGCCAGCCACTGACCGTCCACCCGCTCACCGAGCAGGGTACTGCCCGAATAGGCATACTCCACCACGCGGTTCGCTACACCATCCACCGTCTTCACCCGACGCCTATGGCGCCTCTTTACGGGAGGGAAAGGCGTATGCACTAATGCTCACACGAGCAACAGAACGCCCACGAACCTCAGAACCCGACTCGTCCCAAAAGTTCAGGTCAGCACGCTTGGCGACTTCTGCCGATTCATAGAGGGCGTAGGACGCAATCCACTGCCCGCTCTCTGAAAAGAGGTGACGCTGAGCAATTGGCAGGGGGGAAAAAGATGCCCAGTGTATTTTTACTGCCACTTCTTCTGTAGGTTCCCAGCGGAGCAGGTACGAACCCTCTCGTGCAACAATCTGGGGCGTTCGAAGCTCTTCGCCATTCAGATTATTGGCAGCCAAGATAGCTCGCTCTTCGGGTTCAGAGGCTCCCCCGAGAGAGAGGGTTCGCTGATTTGTATAAAGGGTTGTCGTCCACCGTACAGGGAATCCCAGCATGCCACGCTTGCCGAACTCATAAGGACTTGGAGTGCCTGCTATCCACACAAGGAACCCCTCATCCACAGACATCGAGTTGCTAACCTTGTTTAGGTCGTAGACCTCAAGTGCCGTGACTTGAACTCGTTCCACACGAACTGGCCCAAGAAGTTCCGCTTCCTTCAGTCCGAAGCAGAGTAGGTCGACCTCGCGAGGAAAGCGTTCAGAAGCAAGGTTCTGGGGGAATGGAAGGCGATACACTTTCAGTATCGCCTCGTGAGTTGCTGACAGTTCTCGATAGGTTTGTAGGTCGCGCAGGATGGAAAACCCCTGCAAGATGCTTTGTGCGACGATGAAGAGAGCAATAGCCACTCCCAAAACCACTACGCCAGCTATCCACCTTCGTTTCATGATTAGCTCACCAGTCCCGTATGCCCTGATACAAATCTCTCACACCAATCCCAAGATTGATGCTATCGTGAATACTACCTATAGGTGCGTCCACATACTGACTGCGGGCTTGGTCGCGAGTAAACTCCCTCGTTTTCTCCAATAACTCTGGGTTTGGTCGATATGCCGACTCAAGAACGTTCTCTGATTCCATACCGCTCAGGTGTTCCCTTCGTCTTCTATCGTCCATCGCTTCTCTGAATATCTTGTTTGCTTCTCTGCCTGCCATGAGCAGACCTATAACGCTCACAACAGCTGCAGCGATTACTATAATTCTACCTGTGGGATCAACACCACTCACAGGGTCATTCACACAGTACCCGTACGCATTCAAAGTCAGAGGCGCATACACCGAACCCAACCACGGGTCTTTCTGCAAAAACCGACCTGTGTAGGGGTCGTACCACCGCACCCCCACCTTCTGCAACCCACCCGTGTTCGGCTCGTTCCGATAGCCCCAGCCACCGTTCCAGCCGTACACCTCAGCCGAGCCACTCACCAAGTCGCCATACGCATCCGCAATCGGCGCCATCGCAGGAGATTGTACCGAATCCGCAGGGTTCAGCGTTGCGACCAAGTCGCCCCACCACGACCACTGCTGGCCCACATCCCCCCGCTCCAGCAAACCAAGACCGTAGGTATGCGCCAGCCACTGACCGTCCACCCGCTCACCGAGCAAGGTACTGCCCGAATAGGCATACTCCACCACGCGGTTTGCCACACCATCCACCGTCTTCACCCGACGCCCTAACCCGTCGCACCTTCAGTGCGTACTTCGCGACAACTGCTTCGCTATCCATCCCAGTAATTGCGATTCTTTAGGTAGTAGTGAATCAGTGGGAGAATAAACCCCACGACAAACATAATACATAGAGGTATCCACCAATCTTCCGTTGACTCTCTATAGCGGAATAACATCACTTTATCACCTCCTCGCACGGTCCTAATAGTCGTCTCAGCTCGTTTGAAGAGAGAAACAATTCCGTAGGGTCAGAGCCTTTGCGCATCACGAAAAAATCTGAGTGTACTGAACTTACAGAAGCAACTCGTACCTCAGAAGATAAGCATCCTTCTATATCACCTGTACGCCAGTCAATCACAGCGGTTCGTGCTTGGATATTCTCTGGGCTAACCAGAACAAGCGAAGCCAACCCCGTTCGGCTTACCCATAGATTCAAGGGTAAGTACTGGCTGCTTAGTATACACCTAATTTCTTTGGAGGTAATATCTACAGATACCAAATCAAAATGCTCACCTGATGAGTGAGAAACTGCAACGAGAATGTGGCTCCCATCCCCCCAGCGAATAAATTCTACTTCATCAAAGTCAAAATCAAAGGAAGCTTCCAATAATACCTTCCACGAACGGGCATCCTGAACGACTAAAACGTTCTTTTCTGGATGATAATAAGCTAAGTGTCCTGACTCTAAGTTATAGTCTATCTGAGATATTAGGACTCCGCGCGGGAGTTCATCCACCTCTCGAAATGTTCTGTTCGCTAATGAAAGCATTTCAAACTTGGTGTTGCTTTCAGATTGGGTGATGAAGAGGACAGCATCTGAAGATATTGAAAAAACTGGATAAGTAAGACTATGAGTGATAGTTGTTATGGTTTCTTTGGACCTCGATTTTAGATCGTATAAAGAGATGTTCGTTTTTTCGTTTAATTTATTGCCAAAATCTTCTAAGAACAATAATTGATACTCGTTTAACCAGCAAGGAAATATGGCTTTCGCAATAGTGGTAGAATCCACATTACCATTCCTAAGGCAGATGACACGCACACGCGATTGCTTGGGATTTGTGCCGTTGTTGACTAGAAACTCATTCACGGCTATACACGAGCCGTCAGGAGACCATACAATAGTGCTTCCTCCCAAGAGTTTCCACTCACCATCATC
>FWWM01002580.1_pt1 | contig 48197 bp, 38 predicted proteins | sample 2228351 | NCBI WGS metagenome assembly FWWM01 (sample SAMEA103939774, study PRJEB20133) | metagenome | reverse complement strand
GCCAGCGCACGCGCGCGTCACGTGCCTGCAGCCGGGCCCTGGCCATTCGTGCCACACCGACGCGACTTTGGTATCGCCGTGGTGCAGCCCCCAACCGGTTTGACGGTGGCCGGAGATTGTGTTAGACTAGCAGGGTAAAAGAAGAACGATTCAACAGAACAAAGGGGTAGAGCGATGAAAGTGATTCTCCTGAGCGATGTGGCCGGCATTGGCAAGGCCGGTGAGAGCAAACAGGTCCGCGATGGTTACGCCCGCAACTACCTGATTCCCAGAGGGTTGGCCCGGCCGGCCACCGAAGGGGCGCTTCGGCAGGCCCGGGAGTCCCAGGCGGCTGCCGAACGGCGGCGACAGCGCGAACTGGCCCAGGCCCGGACGATCGCCGAGCAGTTGAACAACCTGACGATTACCTTTCAGGCCAGGGTCGGCGATCAGGACCTGCTCTTTGGCACGATCACCAGCAGTGACATCGCCGAGGCGATTCGGGCAAAGACCGGCCTGGAGGTAGACCGGCGCAAGATCGAGGTCGGCGACCCGATTCGCCGGCCGGGAATCTATTCGATTCCGATTCGTCTGACTGCCGACCTGGAACCCCGCATCAATCTGGTCGTTGAACGGCAAGCCGAGGAGGAAGTGCAGGAGGCCGGATCGTAGCCCGATCCGGGGAGGCATGATGGAGGGGCCGGCCGAGCGCACCATCCCGTACAATCTTGACGCGGAACGCAGCGTCCTGGGGGCGATTCTGATTCACCGGGATGCCATCATCTCGGTGGCCCCCTGGTTGCGTCCCGACGATTTCTATCGCGAGGCCCACGCCTGGATCTATGAGGCTCAACTGTCCTGTTACGAACGCCGCGAGCCGCCGGACCTGGTTACCGTAGCCGCCGAACTGGAGCGACAGGGCCGGCTGGAGGCGGTTGGCGGCCTCGTCTACCTGACCTCCCTGGCCGACTCTGTCCCCACCGCCGTCCATGTGGAGTACTATGGGCGCATCGTCGAGCGCTGCGCCGTGCTCCGTCGCCTGATTACCGCCGGTGGGCAGATCGCCGCCATCGGCTACGAAAGCCCCGACGACGTTGAGGACGCCCTCAGCCGGGCCGAGGAGGTGGTCTTTGCCGTCTCGCAGCGTCGGGTCACCCGCGATTTTGTCCCGATTAAAGAGGTCACCTCCGAGTATTTTGACCGCCTCAGCCGGTTGCGTGCCAGTCACAGCGAGGTTATTGGCGTTCCCACCGGCCTTCGGGACCTGGACATCCTCCTGGGTGGGTTGCAGCATTCCGACCTGATCATCCTGGCCGCTCGGCCCTCGGCCGGCAAGACCAGCCTGGCCCTGACGGTTGCCTACAACGCCGCCGTCTACCACGGCGTTCCCGTGGGCATCTTTAGCCTGGAGATGTCGCGGGAGCAGTTGGTGCAGCGGTTTTTGGCCATGGACACCGGTATTGACTCGCAGCGGCTGCGGCGGGGCCTGCTCAACGACGAGGAGTTCCAGGAGGTCTCGGAGGCGATGGGCGGCCTGGCCGACGCCCCGATCTTTGTAGACGACACCCCCGCCATCTCGATCACCGAACTGCGCAGCAAGGCCCGCCGGCTCCGTGCCGAGGCCGAGGTCGAACTGATCATCGTGGATTACCTCCAACTGATGCAGGGGCACCGCGCCGAGAACCGCGTCCAGGAGATCTCGCAGATCTCGCGCAACCTCAAGGGAATCGCCCGCGAACTGCATATCCCCGTTCTGGCCCTTTCCCAACTCTCCCGGGCCGTGGAGCACCGTTCGCCCCATGTCCCCGTGCTGGCCGATCTAAGGGAGAGTGGCTGCCTCGCAGGCGACACGTTAATTCTGCGGGCCGACACAGGCCAACCGGTGCCGATCCGGCAGATCGCCGAGGCAGGAATGCCTATCCCCGTGTTGACACTAGGGGAAGACCTGAAACTCCGGGTTGCCACGATGACCAGGGCTTTTCCCAATGGCTACAAACGGGTCTACCGGCTACGCACGCGAAGCGGGCGGGAGATCAAGGCATCGGCCAATCATCCTTTCCGCACGTTGTCCGGTTGGGTCCACTTGGCAGATCTCCGTCCTGGGGACCGCATTGCGACACCGCGGGTGCTTCCAAGAGTGCCGCAGGAACCGGTATCCATGGCCGAGAAGGAGTTAGTTTTGTTGGCTCACCTGATCGGCGATGGTGGCTATGTCGAGAGGCAGCCCCTGCATTATACGAACGCCGATATCGCTTGCTTGGAAGCGGTCAGAGAAGCAGCGGTGGGCCGGTTTGAAGTAAAGCCTCGTTTGGTTCGGCAGCAGAACCGGTATCCCCTCTATCTTTCAGCAAGCCAGCACCTTACTTGGGGAAAACGCAATCCTCTCGTTGCCTGGTTGGACGAGAAGTTGGGCATTTACAATCAACGATCACCGGAAAATGCGAATTCAGATATCTTTTGGGATGAGATCCTTTCAATAGAACCGCTGGGTGTTGAAGAGGTCTTTGATGCGACCGTGCCCGGCACCCATAACTTTACTGCCAATGACATCATCGTTCACAACAGCATCGAGCAAGATGCGGACGTGGTCATGTTTATCTACCGCGAGGAGATGTACAACCCCGAAACGGAACGCAAGAACATCGCCGATATCATCGTGGCCAAGCACCGCAACGGGCCGACCGGCAAAACCTTTCTCCGCTTTTCCCAAAAGACCACCCGCTTTGACAACCTGGAGCAGTACCGTGACCTAGAGGAAGAACTGCGATGAGTCGCCCCTTCAGCGGCTTTTCCACCCAACGGGACAGGCTGGTCTCCCTGCCGGTCGAACTGTTGGGCGAGGTTATGGCCGAGGTCCGGGAACTGGCCGAACTGAAGGTCCTGCTGACCGTTTTTCGTCTCCTGGCCGGCAAGACAGCAGAAGCGGGACAACCCCGGGCGGTCAGTTGGGATGAACTGCGCCAGGACGAGGAGTTGCGCCGGGGGCTGGTCGTTTTGGGTCAGGACAAGACTCCCGAAGAGCGTCTGGGCCAGGCATTGGAGCAGGCCATCAACCGGGGGCTTTTGCTGCACGTGGTGGTGCAACGGAGTGGTCATGCCGAGAACTGGTACCTGGTCAACACGGCGGCCAACCGGAAGGCCGTGGAGCAGTTGGCCCAGAGGCCCCCGGAGGAGTTGACCGGGGGACCCTTTGAGGGGGAGGGGGTGGAGGTCAGGCGGCCGACGATCTTTGGCCTCTATGAGCAGAATATCGGCCTGGTTCCGCCGATGCTGGCCGACGAACTGGCCGAGGCGGCCGAGACCTATCCGCCCGAATGGATTGAGGAGGCCTTTCGGGAGGCCGTCCGCTACAATCGCCGCAACTGGCGCTACATCCGGGCGATTCTGGAACGTTGGACCCGTGAGGGGCGCAGGTGGCATGAGGGGCGGGAAGAGGTCGCCCTGGGGGATGGGCAACCTGCAACGACAACGGAGGGGGAGAAACGGCCGGGACGCCCGGCGATATTTGACCTGTACGAGAGCAAGTTTGGTCCGATCCCGCCGGAGATGGTGGATGAATTGACCAGGCTGGACATCATTTACCCAGATGAGTGGATTAAGGAGGCCTTTGCAGAAGCGGACCTCCTGGGCCGTCGTGATTGGCGCTACATCCGGGAGGTGCTGGAGCAGCGGGAACGCAGGAGTCGTGGTCGGTGGAGTTGACCGGCCGGCGACTTGCCGAAGGTACTCCCCAAGAGGGTTGTGCTAATGAGACGAATTACCCCCGATGACCTGGATATTCCCATCATTCGCCCCGGCGAACCGCTGCCTGACTGGGCCCTGGAACTGCCCCGCCAGCGCGAGTCCTGCCCCATCTGCAAGGGGGCCGGCTACCTGATTCGCTCCGAGACCGCCGGCCATTTTGAACTGGTCCCCTGCCGCTGCAAGCAACGGGAACTGGAGGAAAGCGATTTTCAAGAACTGCAGCGGTTGAGCAACCTGGAGCCGTTCGCCGACAAGACCTTTGACACCTTCGATGGCACGGTCGAGGGTGTCGCTGAGGCTCTGGCCGCTGCCCGCGCCTTTGCCCAGAACCCTTCAGGGTGGCTTCTTTTGCAGGGCGGGTATGGTTGTGGCAAAACCCACCTGGCCGCCGCGATCGCCAACGAGGCCCTTCGCCGGCACATCAAGACCCTCTTTACCGTCGTCCCGGACCTTTTAGACCACCTGCGGGCGGCCTATGCCCCGGACAGCCCGGTGCGCTTTGACGAACGAATCGAGGCGGTACGCACGGTGTACCTTTTGATTTTGGACGACCTGGGCACCGAGAACGCCACCCCCTGGGCCGGGGAAAAGCTTTACCAGATCATCAACTACCGCTACAACTATGAACTGCCTACCGTGATCACCACGAACCGTCACCTGGCCGAGATCGAGCCCCGTATCCGCTCCCGAATCCGAGATCGCCGTCTTTGCCGGATGGTCAGGATCAAAGCAAAGGATTACCGTGAGCACGGTCTGGAGGAACCATGTTCCTGATCGGGCTGATCGTCGCCGTTTTTTCCACCCTCCTCTACGTGTTCCTCCTCTGGTGGCTGGACCGCTACGAAAAGGAACCCTGGCCCCTCTTTCTAGCCGCTTTTGCCTACGGCTCTGTGCCGGCGGTAATCCTGGCGGTCATTATCGAGATCGGCCTGGACCTGGCCCTGACCCCTGGCGATCTTGCCGGGGCCGGCGTCGTCGCCCCGATTGTGGAAGAGATTGTCAAGGGGCTGGCCGTCCTGCTGATCTTTTTCATCTGGCCCCGCGAGTTTGACGGCGTGCTGGACGGCATCGTCTATGGGGCGGTTGTCGGGTTGGGCTTTTCGATGGTGGAGAATATCCTCTACTTCCTGGAGCCGGACCCGGCGATGATTGTGGCCCGCACCATCCCCTTCGGCCTGAACCATGCCTTCTTTACCGCCTTTACCGGGCTGGCGTTGGGCTTTGCCCGCACCTCCCGCCACCGCCGGCTCTGGATACCGCTCTTTCCCCTTGGCCTGGGTGCGGCGACCCTTTTTCACAGCCTGCACAACTTTTCCGTCTCCAGCGGTTCGGTGGCCGGGTGCGCCGTCGCCCTGGTGGCGGACTGGTTCGGAGTGGTTGTGGTGTTGGTGGTGGCCGGCCTCTCCTGGGCGCAGGAACGCCGTTGGATTCGCCAGGAACTTCCTGAAGAGGTCGCTGCCGGGCTCCTTGCCGAGGACGATTACCAGGCCCTTCTTCGCACCACCCGCCGCATCGGGGCGCGGTTGTGGATGTGGCGGCAGCACGGCTGGCGGGCCTTTCGCCTGCTGGGCCGCTTTTTCAACCTGGCTACAGAACTGGCCTTTCGTAAGCATCACCTGCGCGTTGGAAGTGGCCGCAGGGGGACTGCGGAGGAGGCGGCCCAACTGCGCCGGCAGATTCAGGCGTGTCGGGCAGCCATCCTGGGGATGATGGCGAAATGACGATTCCCGTGCGGCGCTGTTGCCAGGCCGCCGAACTGGCCCTCAAACTGGGGCAGGCCGACGATGCCGTGGCCCTCTGTCGTCATGTCCTGGCCCACTACCGCTGGCACCTGTGGGCGCACCTGCTTCTGGGGCAGGCCTTTCTCGAACAGGAAAACTGGGGCGAGGCCGCGCACCGCTTTCAGGTCGTCGCCCTGGTTGACCCCGGCTGCGCCGAGGCCCACAGTGGGCTGGCCGTGGTTGCCATGGCCCAGGGCCGCCCGGAGGAGGCGGTCGCTCACCTGGCGCGGGCCTTTGAGAACGCTCCCGACTCGGATGAGGTGCGGGAGGCCCTGCGGCAGGCCCTCTCCGAGCAGGCCGGCCGGCCGCTGCCTCCGCCCGGCTTTACCCCTGCCTGCGTGGGGTACTTTTACCTCCGGCGGGGGCTGTTCCGGCCGGCCGCCGAAGCCTATGCCGTCGCCCTCCACCACGATCCCCATCGCAGCGACCTCCACCTGGCCTACGCTACCGCTCTCTGGCAGGCCGGCCTCCGCGAGCAGGCCCTCAACCTCTGCCAACCCTTCCTCCGGCAACGCCCGCGCCCGCCGGTTGCCCTCCTGCTCGTGGCTGTGGCCGCCTTTCAGCGGGGCGAGACCTCGCAGGCGCGCAAACTCTGGCAGGAGGCCCACGCCTGGGACCCCGACGATACCCGCGCCCGCGCCCTTCTCGGCTCCACGCCGGGGCTGCCCTTCTCCTCCCGGCCGGCGGTCATTCCCTCCCCGGAGCGGCCGGCCCTGGTCGAACTGGTCGGCCTGGCCGCCCAGGTGGACGCCCATCGCTCGCCCTCCCCGCCCGGTCCGGCGGCCCGCGAACTGGCCGCCTATGCCCAACAGAAGCACCTGGCCGGCGGCGGGGGCCTGGAGCCCCAGGACCCCGACCTGCGTCGCTTCCGCGACACCGTCGAGGAGGTGCGCGAGCGACTTTTTGAGCAGGCCCCCGCTGTGGCGGCGGTCCCTTTTGTCTCCTCCTCGGCCAAGGAGCGACGCCCCGCCGAGGTCATCCTGACCTGGAAAGGGGGGCTGCACTCCCGTTTCGGCCCGACGGGGGCCGGCCGCGTCGAGGAGGCCCTGCAGAGCCTGGCCCAGGCCGCCCAGGTGCGTGGGGTTGGTAGCCGCCTGGTCTATCTGGACGAGCCGCCCTATCCCGACCTGCCCCGCCCGCAACCCGACAACCCCGACGAGATCAAACGCTTCTTGGACGAACTGGACCGCCGGCTGGCCCAGGAGGGCTTGGACCTGCACTACCTCCTGCTGGTCGGCGGGGATGACCTGGTTCCCTTTGCCCGCCTTCCCAACCCCGGCGAGGACGATGATGAGGTTGTGCCCTCGGACAACCTCTATGCCTCGCGGGACCCCACCTACCTGATTCCCGAACGCGCCGTGGGGCGCATTCCCGACGATGGGTCCTCCAATCCGGCCTTTCTCCTGGAGCAGTTGCACCTGGCGGCCGGCCGGTTGCGTGGAGAGGTGGCGGTGAGCCGGCCGGCCGGCTGTCTGGGGCTCTTTCTGCCCTGGCCGGGTTGGCGCCGTCCGACTCCTGCCGGGGGTGGGCCTCCCCAGAGCCGCTTTGGCCTCTCCGCGCAGGTGTGGGCGGCCGCCTCTGAGGAGGTCTTGGGTGTCCTGCCGGGAAAGGAGCCGCTGTACCTCTGCCCGCCGACCTGTCGGGAGAGCATCCTCGGCGAGCGGTTAGGGCAGGCCTCCCTGGCCTACTTTAACCTGCACGGCGCGGCCGATTCGCCCAACTGGTACGGCCAGCGGGACCTGACCTCCCCCGGCACAGGCCCCCTGATGCCGGTGGCCTTTTCGCCGGGACTCATCCCGGCCGGGGAGGTTGAGGGGGTGGTCGTCTACACCGAAGCCTGCTACGGTGCCCACATTGTCGGCAAGGATGCCCACTCCTCGCTCGCTCTGCGCTTCCTGGCCGAGGGTGCCCTTGGCTTTGTCGGCTCGACGGTGATCTCGTATGGTGTTTCCGTCCCCCCACTGACCGACGCCGACCTGCTAGGCTTGCTCTTCTGGCAAGAGCTCCTTCAGGGCCGGCCGCTCGGCGATGCCCTCCTCCAGGCCAAACTGGACTTTACCCAGGAGATGTACCGCCGGCAGGGCTACCTGGACGGCGACGATATGAAGACGCTGCTCGAGTTTGTCCTCTACGGCGACCCGCTGGCCGCCGTCGAGGCGGTCCTTGCGCCCAAGGTAGTCCCGGCCGTTCCCGAGGCGGTGCCCACTCCCCCGGTGCTTTGTGAGAAGCCGGCCCGCCGCGTGGCCCTGCACCAACTTTCCGATGACCTGGTGGACCGCGTTCGCCGGAGTATCGTTTGGCTGCAGCAGGACCCGGAGATCGGCCTGATGCAGGTGACCCTGCGGGCCGGCTGTTCCGGCGAGGGGTGCAACGGCCACTGCAAGGTCCCCAAAGGGACGGCGCCCCTCCCCGCCCCGGAGGCGCTGGTCTTTACCAGCCGACGGGAACTCTCCACTGAGGATGGCTGCCGTCTCCCCCAGGTGGCCCGGGTGGTCGTGGACGAGCGCGGCCGCATCGTCAAGATGGCCCTGACCAGGTGAGGCGATGGAGGACCTGACCCAATCCCAGGTGCGCACGCTGGAACAGGATGCCGCCCTTTTGAGGGAGGAAGCCGACGCGCTCCGTCCGCGCCTTTGGGCCGTTCTCGAGCAGGTCGGCCAGGCCGGATTGTCCGCCGACCTGGCCGCGGAACTGACGGTGGCCCTCCAGCGGTCCGAGGCTTTGTGCCAGCAGGCCGGTCTTTTCCTGGAACGCCTGGACCCGGCGATTCGGGCTCTGCGTCAGGAGATCGCCCATACCCGCCATGAACGGGAACAGTTGGGCACCCTTTACGAGATCAGCCAGGCGCTGAACTCGACCCTTTCCCTGGAACCCCTGCTCGATCTGGTGATGGACCGGGTCATTGCCGTCACCGGGGCCGAGCGCGGCTTTTTGATGCTTCTGGATGAGGAAACGGGCGAGTTGCGTTTCGCCGTGGCCCGAAATGTGGAGCGGCAGGATATCGAGGGGGCCGACTTTCAGGTCAGTCGGGGGGTCATTGAACGGGTCGCTCGGGAGGGCCGGCCGGTGCTCACCGACAACGCCAGCGAAGACCCCCGCTTTTCCGGTCGGGCCAGCGTGATCTACCTGGGACTGCGCTCGATGATGGCCGTGCCCCTCCAGATTCGCGAGCGCACCCTGGGGGTTGTCTATGTGGACAATCGCATCCAAGCGGGCATCTTTACCCGGGAGGACCTGGACCTGCTGACCTCCTTTGCCAATCAGGCGGCGATCGCCATTGACAATGCCCGCCTGGTGGATGACCTGCAGCGGAGCCTGGCCGAGATCGGGGAGATGAAGCGCTACATGGAGGATATCCTGACCAGCGTGGATGGCGGCATCCTGACGACCGATCTTCAGGGCCGCATCATCACCTGCAACCGGGCGGCCGGCGAGATCTTTGGCTTGTCGCCCCAAGAGATTCGGGGCCGGCACTACCGCGACCTCTTTGGCCCCGAGCAGGGCCCCGATCTGACTCGCCAGATCGAGCGGACGATCCGCCACCAGGAGCGGTTTCGGGATTCCGAACTGGGCTGCTCCCTTCCCACTCGCGGCCAGGTCAGCCTCAAACTGCAACTGGCCCCGCTCCAGGATGCTTACGGTCAGACGATGGGCACCACGATCGTTGTGGAAGACCTGACCGAGGAGCGCCGCCTGCGCTATGCCCTGAACCGCTACCTGGCCCCCTCCGTGGTACGGGAGGTCGTCCACATGCTCGAAAGCGGCCAGTTGCCCCTCGGTGGAACCCGGCGGGAGATGACGATTCTCTTTGCCGACATCCGTGGGTTCACCACCTTTTCCGAGACGGTTCCCCCCGAAGAGTTGGTCGAGGTGCTCAACCGCTACCTGACGATCGCCGCCGAGGCGATTCTGGAACAGGAGGGGACGCTGGACAAGTTTATGGGCGACGCGGTGATGGCCCTCTTTAACGTCCCGGTCAGGCAGGAGGACCACCCCCTGCGGGCTGTGCGGGCGGCCCTGCGGATGCAGGAGCGAATCGCGGCGTTGAACCAGGCCGAGGGGGGTGGGGGGTTCCGTTTTGGAGTGGGCATTCACGTGGGCGAGGCGGTGGCCGGCAACATCGGTTCGCCGGAGCGGCTCGACTATACCGCCATCGGTGATGCGGTCAACCTAGCGCGGCGGCTGCAGGAAAGCGCGGTCGGCGGCCAGATTCTCCTCAGCGGGAGCGCGTATGAGCGGGTTGCTCCCCAGGTGGAGGCCCGCTCTCTCGGCCCGATCAGCGTGAAGGGAAAGACGGAGGCGGTTCCGGTCTACGAACTGGTCCGATTGCTTCCCTGACCTGGGCCACCGGCCGCTTTTTCGGCTTGAGGATGCGCTGTCCCAGCATCTGCAGGGCGTATTCGATTCCGCCCTGCAGGTCGCTGCGGGTCGAAAGGGTGCGCAGGTCCACTCCCAGCCCGACGACGGTCTGGGCTACCTCCGGGGTGATTCCCACCAGGATGCACTCCGCCCCCAGCAGGCGCACTGCCTGGGTTGCCTGAAGGATATAGTTGGCCACGCTGGTATCCACCACCGGGACCCCGGTGATGTCCAGGATGACGGCTTTGGCCCGCCGGGAGGAGATGCCATCGAGCAGCACATCCATCATCTGTTGCGCCCGTGCCGAGTCGATCGTCCCCACCAGCGGCAGGACCAGAATCTCGTCGGTGATCGGAACCAGGGGGGTGGACAGTTCTCGAACCATACTCAACAGGCGACGCTGCTGCTCGTTGGCCTCCTGCAACTCCCGCAGGGCCTGCTGGGTTTCCTCAAAGAGGTGGGTGCGCTCGATGTTGACGACGATCTGGCTGGCCACCGTCTGGAGGAACTCCATATCCTGCTCATCGTAGGCAAAGGGCCGGTAACTCTGTACAACGATGGCTCCGAGCGTCTCTTCGCCGCTCTTCAGGGGGACGCCCAGCCAGGTGGCCGAATGTTTGCCGCTGCCCATCGTCGAGGACTCGACCGGGTACTGCGAACGCTCCTCGTCCATGTTGCGGATCAGGAGCGGTTCGCCGGTTTCCATCATATAGTTGGTAAAGCCCCGGCCGGGCGTGAGGACATAATCCTCGTAGCGCATCCCCTCGTCAACGAGCATGCGGGCCACCAGGTCGCCCGTTTCGCGGTCATAGAGGGCGACGAAAAAGCCATCCGGGTTCATCAGTTCGATGATGATATCGCAGAGGGCGACCAGCAGGTCTTCCAGGGAGATGGCTGCGGCGGCGGCCTGGATGACACGGTTGATCGCGTTCAGGTTGGCCAGTTGCTCGCCCCGCTCGCGGAAGAGGAGGGCGTTGCGCATCGCCGCGGCCAGTTGGCCAGCCAGTGTCTCCATCGCGGCGACATCCTCCTGGTCAAAAGCATCCGTCTCCTCGGATTGGATGTCCAGCACGCCGATCACCCGGTTGCCGTAGATGATCGGCACGCACAGTTCGGAACGGGTCAATTCCTCGGCGTCAAACCCGCGAATATAGCGCGAATCCTCCAGGGTATTGTTACAAACGACGGTTTCGCCGTTCCGCGTGGCCCAGCCGATCAACCCCTCATCCAACGATTGCCGAAAGCCCCATTCCATAATCCCTGCGTAACGGCCGACCAGCGCGCCCAAGACCAGTTCGCGGGCCTCCTGGTCAACGCGAAAGACGGCCACGTTGCTGTAGCCAAAGCCGAGTTGAATTGAGCGGGCCAGTTCGCGCAGGAGGTCGTCCAGGTCGAGGATGGCGGTCACCTTGCGGCTGACCTCACCGATGATGGAGAGTTGGCGGGCCTTGCGCTGTTCGCTGCTGCGCAGGTGGAACTGTTGGATGGCCATTGCCGCCTGGGTGGCGATGTTGGTGAGCAGGTCCAGGTGTCGCCGGGTGTAGGCGTGCTCGTGGGTATAACTCTGCACCGCCATCGCCCCGACGACCTGCTCGCCCACAACCATGGGGACGCCCAGATACGATTTGGCCGGCCGGCCCCGCCCGACGATTCCCCTTTCCTCCAGTTGCCGTTCAATCTCCTCGACCAGGAAGAGGGGCTCCTTCTGTTTGACAATGTGCGCCGTCAGGCTGCCCTCGGAAATGAGGTATCGCCCTGGACCTTCCACCCGCCTCCCCGCTTCGACAAAATAGTCAAAGTTCACCGCCTGGGCCTCCTCGTCGTACAGGGCCACGTAAAAGTTGGTCGTATCCATCACCCGGCCGACCTGACGGTGGATTGCTTTCAGGATCTCCCCCTTCGATTCGGCTGAAAGGATGACCTGGGCCACCTCATTGAGGATGGAAAGGTCGGTCACCTGTTCCCGCCATTCCTGGAAGAGCCGGGCGTTGTCCACGGCAATGGCCGTCTGGGCGGCGATGGTGGAAAAGAGGGCCAGGGCGTGCTCATCGTAGAGGTTCTCTTGCTCGTAACTCTGCACGGCCATCACCCCGACCACCTTCTCCTTGGCGATCAGGGGCACGCCCAGCCACGATTTGGCCGGCTCTCCCAGTACCTCGATTCCCTGGTTGGCGTGAAAGGCGAGTACTGCCTGGGCATCGCGCAGAAGAAGCGGTTCTTGGGTGCGGATGATGTGTCCGGTCAGGCCGGCCCCGACCTTGAATCGCTGTTCCGGCTGCCGTTCGCCCTTTTCCAGCCAGAAAGCCATCCCCCACTCGTCGGTCTCGGGTTCGTAGATGGCGACATAAAAATTGGTCGTGTCAAAGACCCGGCTGACCTGGCGGTGGACCTGCTCCAGCAGTTCGTCCAATTCCAGGGAGGAGGAGAGTGCCCGGCCGATCTCGTTCAGGATGGCCAGTTCGGTCAACCGTCGCTCCCGTTCCTCGGAAAGGCGGATGTTTTCGACCGCCACGGCGGCCAGGTTGGCGATGTTGGCCAGGAGGTCCTGGTGGCGCTGATCAAAAAGGCGGGAGCGCTCGGGGTGTTGCACCGAGAGGACGCCGACGACGCGGTCGCCGGCCATCATGGGCACGCCCAGGTAGGACTGAGCCATCCGACCGATCAAGGGGATCTGCATCCGGCCCAACTCCTCCGACAGGTCTTCCCCTTCCCCCAACCGGACCGGTTGCCTGGTTTTGATGATGTGGACGGTCAACCCTCCCTCGCTCAGGTGGAGGGAGGGCTTTTCCACCCGCTCGCCGTCTTCCATGAAATAATCAAAGGTTACCGTCTCGCTCTCGGGGTGGTAGAGGGCGATGTAGAGGTTGGAGGTATCCATCACCCGGCTGGTTTGTTGGAAGACGGCCTCCAGCAGTTCCTCGATGCTGGTCGCGGCGATGATTGAGCGACCGATTTCCCCGAGGGCAGAAAGTTCGGCGATGCGCCGTTCGTGCTCCCGTCGCAGAAAGAGGTTTTCCAACGCCACGGCGGCCTGGCTGGCGATCGCCTCCAGGATATCCTGATCGGTTGGGGAAAAGGCGTTCGCCTGGTAACTCTGGACCGAAATGATCCCCACCGCCCGGTCCCGGGCGAGCAGGGGTACCCCCAGCCAGGAGCGGGGAATCTCGCCGAGGGGAATCGCCTCTTGAGGAACCCCCTCCTCCAGCAGGTCGGGGAGGAGCAGCGGTTGGCGTTCTTCAAAGACCCGCCCGCTCAAGCCCCACCCCTCCTTTTTATAGAGGACCAGCGGTTCCTGGCGTTCTCCCTGGTCGTAGATCAGTTCAAAGCGCAAACATTCCTCGCGGGGATCGTACAGGCCCATCATAAAGGCGTCGGTCTGCATGACCCGGCCGGTCTCGTGGTAGATCAGGTCGAGCAGTTCGAGAAGGCCCATTTCGGCCGCCACAGCCCGGCCGATATTGCAGACCGCCTCCAGGGCTACCTGCTGGGATCGTTCCTCGGTCATTCCATTTCCTCCTCCATCATGATCTCTTTGCGCAGATGGCCGGTCCCCTGGACCTCCCAGGCGATCTCGTGTGCTCCGGTTTCGCTCTCCGAGAGGAGAGGTTCCTCTTGCGTCATATCTACCTCCTCCGGGCAATCTTATTGTACCACAGAACGGCGACCCTGGCAAAATCTGAGCAAAAACGTTACCTGAGAGTCCCTACTCCCCCTGTCAAACCTTCCCGACAGACCCGTTCCTCCGGCCGCTGTAGAATATACTTTAGTCAAGCCGGGCTCTTTGCCAGCCTGCTACCCACCCGGTCGTCCCGGTGCAGGTCTGGCCGGGGCACTAGGAAAAGATGGTACTGGGGTACTATAGACAACGGGCTAGGGTGGTGGTAGAATACAAGGAAACAGGGTTTATCTTCTACTGACTAAGGTGTGCCCGCCTGTCAGGAACGAGAGGTGTGATCTCCACACCTCATAACGACTTTCGGTCGAGGAGGGTACGGAATGGTAGCGCTTTCTTCAGTTCGGACGGTCATTCGCCGGCTCGGCCGGCCCCTTCTGCTCATGCTGCTGGCCGGCCTGGCCGCACTCGGCTTTAGCGTTGCCCAGACCCCATGGACTGACGCGGCCGGCACCCTCAGTGTCGAGAGTATCGCCGCCTACAACCTGGTCGTGGACTCGAACGCGACCGCTCCCTCCACCTACGCCCCCAATGTCGCCACCGTCGCCGGCCGCTTCTGTAACACCGGCGACGCCGACTTGACCAACCTCTACGGCTACATCGGCGATTTCGCCGCCGGCACACCGGGGCAGTACCCCCGGCGGGACAGCGCTACCTTTCCCGTCGGCGACCCCTTCTACAACACCGGCATCTACGCCTTTACCCACGTCGGTGGCCAGTTGGGTACCACCGATGCCACCCGCTACATCGGCACCCTTGCTCCCGGCGAGTGCCGCACCATCTACTGGCACTTTACCTACCCCCAGTGCGCCAACGTCTGGGACGGCTCCCGGTGGGTCGCCGATCCTCCCCCCTGCAATACCAAACCCACCTGGGGCGACTCGGTCAAGCCCGACGACGACCTCTGGCTGACCTTCGACATCTGGGGCACCTCGGCAGAGGGGTCGAACGACAATGCCTCCCGCACGATGACCATGCGCAACGAAATCTCGGCCATGGCCAACAAGATCAAACCCAACCCTGATGGTCGTTGGTTCAACACCGAATCGGACACTGTCGAGCCGGGTGGCCTGATCACCTCCAACGGCATCCTTTACGAACTGGGCAACGTCCGTTTTGGCTTTGACAACGACGGCAATTACGTCCCCGACTATAACGCCTGGATGCAGCCGATCGGGGATGTCGGTTACGACCCCAGTTGCTTCCGCCTGATCCACACCAGTGGCGTCCTGACCATTTCCCGTGGGGCCGGCCAGCCCGACCTGATCGTCCCCTTTGACGACCAGGACGGCCCCCACCCCGATTACGGCGGCCCGCTCTACTTTACCAACCTGCCCCCGGACAACACCGGTGTCCGCGGTGAGATTTTTTACACCTTCCAGGCCCTTAATGGCCCCTGCTCCATCGGCCTCAGCCCCTACCAGGAGGTTGCCTCCGGCTTTGACAACGAAAAGTTCAACGGCGACTATGGCCTGGGCATTCCACCGATCGGCAGTAGCGAGGTGCAGGTCACCCTGGACAAGTCGAGCAGCCCGAACCTTATCCCCCTGGGCGGCACGACCACCTACCAGATCCCCTTTGCCAACACCGGCTCCTCCGATTTTGGCCTGCCGCTGAGCACCGGCGGGCTGCCGATGGTCATCAGTGACACCGTTCCCAACGGCATGCAGTATGTCGGTGGCAGTGCGACCTATAACCTCAACTTTACCCCGAACAACGGCGTAACGATTCGTTACTCCACCGACAGCGGGGCCACCTGGAGCGAGACCGACCCCGGCACCGTCAGCAGCACCGCGCCGAACAATTGGGTCATCCTGCAGTGGTGGCTGAACGACCCCCTGCCGGCCGGCTCCTCGGGCAACTATGCCCAGTTTCAAGCCACCGTCCCCACTTCCTACAGCGGTTCTCCCCTTATCGAAAACTGCGCCGAGGGAAGTTTGGGCGACGGGGCTCCCTTTGACCGCGCCTGTGCCGTCACCCTGATTCAGGGGAACAACTCGCTCGGCGATTTCGTCTGGCGCGACGAGAACAACAACGCCCTGCAGGACGATGGGGCCGGCGTGGGGATTGACAATGTCACCGTTTCCCTTTATTGGGATAAAAACGGCGATGGCGCGCTCGATTCCGGCGACTATTTCATCTCCACGCAGACGACGGCCGGTGGCGGGGCCTACGCCTTCTCCCAACTTCCCGACGGCAACTACCTCGTCCAGGTGGACACCTCCGACGCGGACCTCCCCACCGGCTACCGCATCACCACCCGCGAGACCTACGCGGTGGACCTGGACGCGGCCGGCGCGGACCCCAACCCGGTCAGCGACCTGACGGCCGACTTTGGCTTTGGCCCGCCCCTACAGGTGGATAAGCAACTCCTCTCCGCCGACCCGGCCTATGAGGGGCAACTGGTCACCTTTACGATTACCCTGACCAACACCCGCCCCGGCGACGGCAGCGGCCAACCCGGCCCCTGCACCTACACCGATTACGCTGACGCCCAGGAAACCTCTTACTCCGGCTCAGGCACCAAAGCCTGGGTAAACCCGGCCAACATCGCCGGCGACCCGGACGGCGCCTACGCCACCGGCCCCTTTGAAAACGCCGGTGAGTTTATCGGCGCGACCACCTGGAATCTGGGCACCCACACCGGTGCGCCGGTCATCGTCGAGGTGCTTATGCCGGTTCAACTCAACGGCACCTTTGGCAGTAACGAGACGCTTGAGGTGAACCTGATTGACTGTGGGGCCAACGGCATCTGCGAGGGCACCTCTCAGGGCACCCCCGGCGGGGACGACGCGCTCATCGGTACCCGTACCTTTGGCATGACCGCTGTGAGCAGCGGTCTCTGGGTGATTGACTTTTCCAACGACCGCGCCTGGACCTGGGCCGATTTCAACGGGTCCACCATCGTCGTTGAACTGGTTGCAAACAAATGGGGCAACAACACCGGGGTGATCGAGGTGGATGCGGTTGCCTTTCGCGTCTCCAACGGCCTGACCTGCAACGACCCTGCCGACATCATCGACCCGCTTCCCCTGAGCGACACCTACGACCCGACCAAACTCGAGTTCGTCTCGGCCGACCCGCCGGAGGACGGTGTGGCCGGTGGCACGATCACCTGGGACAACCTGGGCCCGCTCTATCCGGGGCAGACCCGCCAGGTGACGGTCATCTTGCGCGCCCTGGAGCCGCCCGACAACGACGGCGACGGCGAGCCCGACCCCACCACCCACACCAACTGCGGCGACGTCAGCGGGGCCACCTTCCTGGACGGTTCCGCCATCCCCGACGCCCAGGACTGCGTCACCCACAACATCAACCCGGCCGGCCGCATCGGCGACACGGTCTGGAACGACAACGGCTTTGGCGGCGGCTCCTCCGGCAACGGCGTCCAGGATGGCGGCGAGGTCGGCATCCCCGGCGTTACCGTTTACCTCTGCAGCGTAACCCCCTGCAACAGCGGCAACGCCATCGCCAGCGACGTCACCGATAGCAACGGCACCTATCTCTTTACCGGACTGACCGACGGCACCTACTACACCGCCGTAGACACCGCTTCCCTCCCCGGCAGCACCTTCACCCAGACCGGCGACCCGGACGAACCTGGCGGTTGCTCCGTCTGCGACAGCCAGGGCACCGCCACCATCAACAACAACAACGGCAACCCCGCCGACGACGACGACCTGACCCAGGACTATGGCTACCTCATTCCGAACACCATCTTTGGCCACGTCTGGGAGGACAATGACGGCGACGGTTCCTGGGAGAGCGGCGAGAACGGCTTTACCGGCATCACCGTCTACCTGGACGACTGCGGTGCGGACGGCATCTGCGGCAATGGCGACGACGGCCCCACCGTCAGCACGACCACCGCTGCCGGCGGTTACTACGAGTTCAGCGACTTGGGCAACGGCAACTACCGCGTCCGTGTGGACACGACCACCCTGCCGGCCGGGGCCACCTGGAGCAACACCGCCGACCCCGAGGGCGACAACAACAGCCAGACGAACGTTATCGCCGTTTCGGGCGGCAACATCTACGGCCCTTACGACTTGGGCTACTACCGCAGCGGCTCCTACTCCCTGGGCGACACCCTCTACACCGACTGGAACGGCGACGGCGACCAAGACGGCGGCGAGGAGGGCATCCCCAACATCACCATCTCCCTCTACCAGGACGACAACGGCGACGGCGTCATTGACCCCGCGACCGACGGGCTCATCGCTACCACCACGACCGACGCCAACGGCACCTACACCTTCCATAACCTGGCCGCCCAGAGTTATATCGTCGTCGTGGACGAGGGCGACCCCGACTTTCCGGCCAATCACAACCAGACCCAGGACCCGGACGAGAGCGGCACCTGCTCCACCTGCGACGGGGATGGCAGCGCCACCCTCGGCCCTGATGACCTGACGGTGGACTTGGGCTACCAGCCGATCGGCACGGGCTCGATCGGCGACCTGGTCTGGCGTGACGACAACGGCGACGGCTACCACCAGTCCGGCGAGCCCGGCCTGGCCAACATCACCGTCAGCCTGTACGAGGACTCGAACGGCAACGGCGTCATTGACAGCGGGGATGCGCTGGTGGCAACCACCCCCACCGACTCGAGCGGCAACTATCTCTTTACCGGTCTGCCGGCCGGCGATTACCTGGTGGATGTGGACACCACCGACGCCGACCTGCCCACCGACGGCTATGGCAACCGCTACGTCCTCAGCACCGACAACGACCCCCACGCCGTCACCCTCGCCGCCGGTCAGGAGTACCTGGACGCCGACTGGGGCTTTACCACCGGCGGCATCATCGGCGACTTGATCTGGCGTGATGATGACGCCCAGGGCGACCAGGACCTCAACGAGCCGGGCATTTCCGGGGTGACCGTGCGCCTCTACAATGACGTCAACGAGAACGGCACCTACGACCCCGGCACCGACACCCTCTACGGCAGCGAGGTCACCGACGCGGACGGCTATTACGAGTTCACCGGTCTGCCGGCCGGGGATTACGTCGTCGTCGTGGACACAACGACCCTGCCCTCCGGCTATGCCCAGACCGGCGACCCCGACCTGACCTCGGCCTGCAGCGGTGCCGACTGCGACTCCGAATCGGGCGTCACCGACCCCGGCAGCGGCTACGGCCTGCCGGCCGGCCAGGTGGACCGTACCCGCGACTTTGGCTACCGCCCGCCGGGCCGCCTTGGCGACACCCTCTGGATCAACGCGGACGGGGACGGCGTCCGCGACCCCGACGAGGCCGGCATCCCCTATATCACGGTGCGCCTCTACACCCCCGGGGGGAACGGTACCTGCGACGGTGGGGCCGGTGATGACGTTCTCGTCGCCACCACCGAGACCGACCCTGACGGCACCTACGCCTTTGGCGACCTGGCCGACGGCACCTACTGTGTCGTGGGGGACACAAGCGACCCGGATTTTCCCTCTGGGCTGGTCCAGAACTACGACCCCGACGGCAGCAACGACTCCCAGACCCAGGCGGTCATCTCTGGCGGGGTGGTTACCTATATGGGCGGCAACGCCTGCAGCAACTGCGAGTATGACGCCGACTTTGGCTACATCTACAGCGGCCCGAACAGCGTCAGCGGCACCGTTTTCCACGACGATGACGACGACGCCGTTCAGGACCCCGCCGAGACAACCACCTACGCCGGTGTGACGATCTACCTGTGGAACTGTGGCCGCGACAACCTTTGCGGCAACGCCGACGACATCTTTGCCGGGGAGACCACGACCGACGCCAACGGCGACTATGCCTTCTCCAACCTGCCCGACGGCCGTTACGTCGTCTCGGTCAACCCCGACGCGCCCAACCTGGCCGGCCTCGACCCCACCCAGACCTCCTTTCCCACGACCTACCGTGAGGTAGACCTGGATCAAGCCGGGAGCAACCCCAACCCGGTCAATGCCGTGGACCAGGACTTTGGCTTTCTCTCGCAGATGGACATGGGTGACCTACCTTCCGCCTACGGCATTACCTCGCTGGGGGAGGATGGCGCCCGCCACGTTATCCCGGCGAGCGGGGCGATCTACCTGGGTGCCGGCGTTCCCGACAGCGAGCCCAACGGCCAGGCCAGCGCAAATGTGGACGGGGACGACCTAAGCGGCGGCGACGACGAGGATGGTGTGGTTGCCTCCGGTCTGCCCTGGACGGACGGCCCCAACGGCGGCTCCATTGACGTCACCGTGGGTGGCTGCTCCGGCACCTGCTACCTCAGCGGTTGGATTGACTGGGGGGTAGATGGAAGCCTGTACGATGCCGGTGACCGCATCCTTCTGGCCTATCCGGTGACGAACGGGACGCAGACGATTACCTTTGATATCCCCGCGGGCACACCGCTGAACACGACCTACTATGCCCGCTTCCGTCTCTTTGAGACCGATACGGCGATTGCTGCGCTGCCCACCGGTGTGGCTTACAACGGTGAGGTAGAGGACATCCTCTTTGATTTTACCCCGACGGCCGTTGAACTGGGCTCCTTCGGGGCCACGGCCCGGGCCGGCACGGTCGTTATTACCTGGGAAACGATACACGAGTGGGACAATGCCGGCTTTCACCTCTATCGCCGGCCGGCCGGCAGCGGGGCGTATGAGCGGCTCAATGCGCAGATAATCCCCTCGCAGGCCCCTGGTGGCGGCGGGGCGACCTACCGCTTCGAGGATGCCGGAGTCACCGCCGGCTTTACCTACGAGTACCTGCTGGAGGGCGTGGACTTGCACGGGGGCACGACCTTCCTTTCCTCCGCCTCGACCACCGCCCTGTACACGGTTTATCTGCCGTTGTTGGGCAGATAAAGACGCGACGGCCCTGAGGACCGCCGTCGGAAGCGGATTTCCCCAGCCCTGCCGGGACAGCCGGCAGGGCTGGGGCATGGGTGTTTCACCTGCAAAGCGAAGGGGGCTGCCGACGACCCCTTCGACACCTTCCGGCGATTTGTTTGTCCGGTGCATCAACGGGTTGACATAAACCCGGCCGGGGTTTTCTGACCGGTTACCCCTCCTCCAGTCGCCGGCCAACCGTCTCCAACACATCCTTGGCCATAGCGATCGCCTCCGCCGCGTCCCGGTCGCTGTAGAACTCGGCCGGGATTGCGCCCCCCAGGGCGTTGGGATAGCTGGCCTCGACATAGTAAAAGTCCAGCAGTTTTACCCGTTCCCGGAGATTGGCAAAGGCCGGGTCATAGGCAGCGGCCATCTCGCACAGTTTAAAGATCGAGTGGCTCAGGATCAGTTCTTCCCCCTGGGCAAAAAGGTAGGCCTTGAGCGCCTTTTCGGTGGTCTGTTGGGCCAGGAAGCAGCAGGTATCGTATTTGCCAGCCTGACGTGCGACCGGCAGGAAGGAGAAATCGGAGCGGGCCTGCTGCCACCATCGCTGCGCCTCATGCATCAGGTCTTTCATAGAGCACCTTTCCTTCCTGCAGCACCTTTCGGAAAAAAGGGCGATGGGCGACTTGGGAAAAGCGGTCAACGTTATAGGCCAGGATGTCCACTCCTTCGCGGGCGTGGATCTTTTGATAGACCCAGCGGGTCAGTTCACGGGCCGGCCGCTCTTGCTCAAAGAGCACCAGCAGGTCAATATCGCTAAAGAGCGAGACTTTTCCCTGGGCCAGGGAGCCAAAGAGGATGACCCGGCAGGCCCCCAGGGCTTTGAGTTGTTCCACCAGTTGCTCCACCTCGGCTTCCAAGCGGGCGCGGTCCTGGGCTGTTGCTTTCATCTCTTGCTCCAAAGAGGTTCTGCCGGTTAGCCTAACAGAAAAGTGGAGAGTTGTCAACTCTTTGGCCTGGGGCCACGGCGAAAGTCGCGTCGGTGTGGCACGAATGGCCAGGGGCCGGCTGCAGGCACGTGACGCGCGCGTGCGCTGGCGCCTTGTCGGGCCGGCTCCACGCGGCACGGACGCCGAGGCCGGGCCCTTCCCGGCAGAGGCCAATGACTTTGATATGGCCGTGACGATACTGCAGCGGAGGTTTAGCCGCCCGCGAAAAGCAGGATTTTCCCCCGCTCCTGGCGGGTTGCGTCGCTCACCGGTTTCGCCCGGATGTGGGCGATGCCGGGGACGGTCCCCGCCTGTTGCCCTGTGGACAATCTCCCCAACCTGGTGTAGAATGGGCCTGTGAGCGGAACGAACCCTGAGCAGGGGCTTTCTGCCCGCGAGGAGGTGTGCGATGGCCGTCTGGTATCGCTATGTCTGTCTGGACTGTGGCTACAGCGGGTTGACCCGCGATGGGGCCGGCTATGAACGGGGCCGGCATGTCTGCCCGCGTTGCAGTGGGCTCCGCTTTGAGGTGGAAGGATGGGACGCCGCATCGCTGCCCGAGGAGGACGACCTGGGTCCGGCGGTTGAGGAATTGAACCCGGAGTGAACAGGATGATTGACCGGCAGGTGCTCCAGGAACTGCGCCGAATCGTCGGCCCGGAATGGGTACGGAACGAACCGGAAGACCTCTTGTGCTATGCCTACGACGCCACCTTTGAGGAGAGGTTGCCCGATCTAGTCGTCTCGCCGGCGACGACGGAGGAGGTCGCGGGGGTGATGCAGGTGGCCTTTCGAGAGGGGATCGTGGTCGTCCCCCGAGGGATGGGCAGCGGGCTGGCCGGCGGTTCGATTCCGACGCGGGGAGGCATGGCCCTGAACCTGACCCGGATGAACCGCATCCTGGAGATTGACGAGGTGAACATGGTGGCGGTGGTGCAGGCCGGCGTCGTCACCGCCGACCTGCAGGAGGAGGTGGCCCGACGGGGCCTCTATTACCCGCCGGACCCCTCCAGTCAGCGACAGTCCACCATCGGCGGCAATATCGCCTGTAACGCCGGCGGGGCCCACTGCCTCAAGTACGGCGTCACCGGCGACTATGTGATGGGGTTGGAGGTCGTCCTGGCCGACGGGCGGGTTCTGCGCAGCGGCGGCAAGACGATCAAGAACGTCGTTGGCTACAGCCTGTGCGACCTTTTCGTGGGCTCGGAGGGGACGCTGGGGGTGATCACCGAGGCCACGCTGCGCCTGATTCCCCCGCCCAGGGCCAAGCGCACGGCGATGGCCGTCTTTCCCCGCCTCTCCGATGCCAGCGTTGCCGTGACGCACATCCTGGGGAGCGGCATTATCCCGGTGGCGCTGGAGATTATGGACGACACGACGATCGCCACGGTGGAAGCCTATAAAAAGATGGGCCTGCCGCTGGATGTGGAGGCGATTCTGATTTTGGAGACGGACGGGGAGGAAGGTCAGGCGCAGCGGGAGATCGAGGCGATCGCCGAGATCTGCCGGCAGAACGGTGCGCGGGAGGTGCGTGTGGCCGCCGACGAGGCGGAGGGCCTGGCCCTGATGAGCGCGCGCAAGGCGGTCTCGCCCTCTCTGGCCCGCCGCCGGCCGAACAAACTGGGCGAGGATATTACCGTCCCCCGCAGTGCCATCCCCGAGGCGGTCGCCCGCATCAAAGCGGTCTCCCGCCGCTACAACCTTCCCATCCCCATCTTTGGGCATATCGGGGACGGCAACCTCCACCCGAACATCCTCTTTGATCGGCGCGACCCGGAGGAGTTTGCCCGCGTGGAACAGGCCGCTGCCGAGATCTTTGAGGTGGCGATCTCGTTGGGCGGAGCCCTCTCCGGGGAGCACGGGGTGGGCCTGCTCAAACGTCGCTTTCTCGAGCAGAACCTGGGGCCGGTGGCGGTCGAGGTGATGCGGGCGATCAAGCAGGCCCTGGACCCCAGGGGGATTCTCAACCCCGGCAAGGTCTTGCCGGAGAAGGGTGCAGGTTGACAAAGGATTTTCCCCATCGTACAATGGGCCGGGTACGATTGGAGGGCGCGGATGTCGCGGCGGTTTCTCTATTGCAGCGAGCGGGACTATGAACGCTATCTCGACCGCCACGCCTGGGAGGGCGAGGGGCTGCCGCTGCTCGAGTGGGACGAGTTTTGCCGTCTGCAGGAGGAACTGATGAGCCTGCTGGCCGACCAGGCCTCGGGAGGGCGGCTGACCGCCGGACAGCAGCAGCGGGTGCGCGAACTGCGGCGACTCTTGCTCAGCGACATCTAACCGGAACCGTCGGGTAGGCCGGGCCTGGCGCCGGCCTTTTTCTGTGCCCGGGAGTTTGGAGATGCTGGACAAACTGGACCGCGCTGTAAAGCGATACGAGACCCTGCAAAGGGCCCTGAGCGACCCGGAGGTGGTCACCGACCCCGACCGGTTGCTGGAGTACGGCCGCGAACTGGCCGGCCTGGAGGAGTTGGTCTCGATCTACCAGGAGTACCGCCGCCTGCAGGAGCAGTTAGCTCAGGCCCTGGAACTGGTTGAGGCGGAGGATCGGGAACTGGCCGAACTGGCTCGTGAGGAGGCGGCGGACCTGCAGGAGCAGATCGCCGCCCTGGAGAAGGACCTGAAGCGGTTGCTCCTGCCCCGCGACCCCAACGATGACCGCAGCGTGATCGTGGAGATTCGGGCCGGAACCGGTGGGGACGAGGCCGCCCTCTTTGCCGCCGACCTCTTTCGGATGTACACCCGCTATGTCGAGTCCAGGGGTTGGAAGGTGGACCTGTTGAACACCCACGTCAACGACCTGGGCGGCTTTAAAGAGGTTATCTTTGAGGTGCAGGGCAAGGGGGCCTACAGCCGCCTCAAGTATGAGAGTGGCGTTCACCGCGTCCAGCGGGTGCCGGTGACCGAGTCGAGCGGCCGCATCCACACCTCCACGGCCACCGTGGCCGTGCTGCCCGAGATGGATGAGGTCGAGGTGGAGATAGACCCGGACGACCTGCGCATTGACGTCTTTCGTTCCTCCGGCCACGGGGGGCAGGCCGTCAACACGACCGACAGCGCGGTGCGGATTACCCACATCCCCAGCGGCATCGTCGTCACCTGCCAGGACGAGCGGTCGCAACTTCAGAACCGGGGCAAGGCGATGGCGGTGCTGCGGGCACGCCTCTATGCGATCGAGGAGGCCCGGCGCATCCGCGAGCGTGGCGAGGAGCGGCTGGCCCAGATCGGCTCAGGGGAACGGGCTGAAAAGATCCGCACCTACAACTTTCCCCAGGACCGGGTGACCGACCACCGCATCCGCCGCAACTTTAGCAACCTGCCCGGCATCCTGGAGGGCAACCTGGATCGAATCATTGACGTCCTGATCGAACAGGACCAAGCTCGGCGGTTGGAGGCCCTGGAGGTGGCCTGAGTACCGTTCCGCGCTTGAACGGTCCACCTTGGAACGGTAGAGAATGGGCCCGCGTTGACAAGTACACGGTTTCGCAAGTTCGTACCGAGTACCCGTTGATGAACCGGCAGAAAAACGGTTGAACGTTCGACTGTAATAAGCGGATGAGGGGCAGATCTGAGCAGTTTGTGTTTTGAGAGGGCTATGCCCGGCGATTCGGAGGAACCATGCCTGCCCAAGAGGATCTGTCCACCCCCGCCGTCGAACTGAGGCGACGCTTCTGGAACCTGCGTACCCTGCTCTCCTTCCTGGTCGCGGCCGGCCTGATCGCCCTGGCCATCTGGCGGCTGGAGGTCGATCCGGCGCAGGTCTGGGCGCAGATGCGCCAGGCCGATCCGCTCCTCTTTGGGCTGGGCTTTCTCGCCTTTTACAGCACCTTTCCGCTGCGGGCCTGGCGCTGGCGCATCCTCCTGGAGAACGCCGCCGCCGAGGAGATGGCGGCCCCGGCGGTTCCCCGCCTGCCCGACCTAGTCGAGATCATCTACCTCTCCTGGTTTGCCAACTGCATCGTCCCGGCCAAACTGGGGGACCTCTACCGGGGCTATCTGCTCAACCGGACGACCCGGGCCTCCTTCTCCCGGACGGTGGGCACGATCTTTGCCGAGCGGGTCCTGGACATGCTCTTTCTCTTCCTGTTGATGCTGGCGGCCGGCCTGGCCCTCTTTGGCCCCAGGGTCCCCGCCGGCCGGACCGGCGCCCTGGTCTACGGCTTTGGCGTCGTCCTGGTCCTGGTCGCCGTCGGTGCCCTCCTAGGGCTACGCTTCTTCGGCCCCACCCTGCGCCGCCTGGTCCCCGTCCGCTTCCGGGACCTCTACGACCGCTTCCTGGAAGGCACCCTCCTCTCCTTCCGCCGGCGCAACCTGGGCCTGCTCCTGGTCCAGACGCTCCTGGTCTGGCTGCTGGAGAGCACGCGCTTTTACTGCGTCGTCCGTTCGCTGCCCGAGCGACTCCCGCTCGGCCTGCCGGTGATTGTCTTTTTTGCCTTGGCCAGTTCCCTCCTGACCACACTGCCGATCACGCCGGCCGGCCTGGGGGCGGTCGAGGCCGTCTTTGTCGGCTTTTTGCCCCTCTTTTTGACCTCCTTTCCCCCAGAAAAGGCCGCCAACCTGGCCGGTGCGGTCGTGATCTTGGACCGACTGATCAACTACTGGAGTATCGTGTTGCTGGGGGCGCTCGTCTTTTTCTGCAGCAAAAAGAAATAGCCGCCCGGTTGGGGCCGTCACGGTTACCGCTGGTGGGGAATACCGGCCAGAAAAAGGCGAACCTTTGTTCTATAGTGGGGAAAAAGTCCTACTACAGGCACTAATTTGCCCCTTCGTCCCTAAATTGGCCCCCCAACCCCTTGATTTTTTCGTGAAAGTGTGTATAATGGGGGAGAGAGGGGGGAAAGTGGGGAGAAGTGGTGAATGCGGCAGGCCGGCCGGCAGACCGGCCCGAGTGAAAAGGATGGAACGGTGTTCCTGGGCGAATACCGCCACAACATTGACGCCAAAGGACGGCTGGCCATTCCGGCCCGCTTCCGCCCCTACCTGGCCGAAGGGTTGGTGGTGACGCGGGGACTGGACCTCTGCCTGCACATCTATCCCCGTGCCGAGTGGGAACCACTGGCCGAGCGGTTGAGCAGCCTGCCGTTGAGTGAACCGGCGGTACGTGTTCTGCGGCGCAGTTTCTTTGCCAGCGCCTTTGCCTGTGAGATGGACCGGCAGGGCCGCATCCTGATCCCGACCGCGCTGCGGGAGTATGCCGGCCTGGACGGCGAGGTCGTCGTGGCCGGCCTGAATACCTATGTCGAACTCTGGTCGGCGGACCGCTGGGAGCAGGAGACCCCGACCGCCGAGACCGGCATGAGTTCTCTGGCCGAGCAGTTGGCCGGCCTGGGCATTGTCTTTTAGACATGGACGCTGCCGAGCACGTCCCGGTCCTTTACCAACAAGTCCTGGACGCCCTGACCCCAGAGCGTGGGGGCTGCTACATTGACGGCACGGTGGGGGCGGGGGGACACGCCGCCGGCATCCTGGAGCGTTCGGCACCGCAGGGGCGACTTTTGGGGTTGGACCTGGACCCCGAGGCGTTGCAGGTTGCCCGCAGGCGATTGGCCCCCTTTGCCGGACGCTTTACCCTGGTACAGGGTGATTTTGCCGAACTGGGCCGTTGGGCCCGTGAGTATGGTTGCTTAACAACACGGGGGGTCCTCCTGGATCTGGGATGCTCCTCGCTGCAACTTTCCCGACCGGAGCGAGGGTTTTCCTGCCAACTGGACGGGCCGCTGGACATGCGCTTTGACCCCTCGCAGGAGGTCACCGCCGCCGACCTGGTCAACACCCTTCCCGAGGGGGAACTGGCCGACCTGCTCTACCGCTACGGAGAGGAGCCGGCCGCCCGACGCATCGCCCGGCAGATCGTCCAGGCCCGCAGACGGGAACCGATTCGCCGAACAGGGCAGTTGGCCCGACTGGTCCGCCGGGCCGTCGGCCGCCGACGCACCCGCATAGACCCGGCCACGCGTACCTTCATGGCCTTGCGAATCGCCGTCAACCGGGAATTGGAACGGCTGCGACAGGGACTGGCGCAGGCGGTGGAGGTCCTGGCTCCAGGAGGACGCCTTGTGGTCATCTCCTTCCACTCGCTGGAGGATCGTCTGGTCAAGACCTTTATCCGCCAGGAGCAAGGAGAATGCGATTGGCCGAGCGATCTGCCGGTGCACGGGTGCCCGCACTTTTCCCAAGAGGGCGCGCCCTGCCGGGCCTGGAGCGGCGGCCGTTGTGCTCGACCGCTGCGCCTGCGGGCACTGGGACAAGCGATTCGCCCGGAGGCGGAAGAGGTTGCCCGCAACCCCCGGGCGCGCAGCGCCCGCCTGCGGGTGGCCGAGCGGCTCTGAAGGTTGCATCTGGGCACAGACAGATTTCGATTAATTGCGGGAATGTGTCAATAAGCGGAAGAAGAGGTTCCGAAAAGCGGCAGTGAGTTGTGAAAAAGTTGCACTGGGAAAGCGACGGCGGTTGAGGCAAGTTTGCCTGTCCGGTCGCATGGTGAAAGGTTCCCGGGTTGAAGGTTCGAAAATCGGAATAGCCGGTGTGAACTTGACGGAGCGGGCCGGCCAGGGGTGAGACATGACGACCATCCAGAAAAGATTGCGACCGATTTTACAGGCACAAAAGCGCCGTTCCACCCTGCCCTGGTATTTCGAACTGAGCGGCAAGGGCCTCTTTTTGCTGATCGTCCTGGCGGCCTCTCTGCTGGCCCTGCTGGCCCTGGCTCAGACCGGCCGGGTGGTCAGCGTGGCCTACCGCCTCAAGGACCTGGAGCATCAGGAGATGCAACTGCTCTGGGAGCAGGAGACCCTCCTGGAGCAGATCGCCCACGAGTTGGACCCGGCGGCCCTGGAGTCCTGGGCCCAGGAGCACGGCATGGTGCCGGTGGAGCCGGAGGACATTACCTTTCTGGCAGTCCCTGACCGGACGGCGTTGCAGCGGGGGGGGACTGCCTCGATGGCCGAGGAGACTTGGGAGCCATGACCACCTTTGCCCGCCAGGCCCGCATCCGCACGATCTTTGTCATGGGACTCCTGGGGCTCCTCTCCCTGGCCGTCGTGGTGCGGGTGGCCTATCTGCAGACGGTTCGCCACGACGCCCTGGCGAAGGAGGCCGAGAAGCAACTCTGGGTGACCGTGCCGTTGCACGCCTGGCGGGGACGCATCTACGACCGGGTCGGCCGGCCCCTGGCCCTCAACGAAAAGAGTTACTTTGTCTGGCTCGACACGCGCTACTTTAACGGCCAAAAAGATCCCGAAGCGGTGGCCATCCTGGCCGATGTCGCCAATATGCTCGATCGGGAGACCCGGCTCAAGGTCCTGCGTGGTGACACCGACGGCTTTGGGGAGCAGTTCTTTTTCCCCTGGGCTTCCTGGGTGGACCCCCGCAAGGTCGAACGGTTGCAGGAGATGATTGCCGATCCCAAGGACCCCCTGAGCGGCGTGATTCTGGAGGTGGAACCGCGCCGTACCTACCCCTACGGTGACCTGCTCGGGCCGGTGCTCGGCTGGCTCCGGTATACCAACGAACCCGCGGCCGACGATCTGACCCCCTACGATGCCCAGGGCGGGGTCGAGGCTTACTATGACGCCCTCCTGCGGGGACAGGATGGCTGGCTGCGGATGGAGCGGGACCCCACCTCCTTTATGATTCCGGTCGGCCCCTATGAGCGGGTCCCGCCCCAGGAGGGAATGCACCTGACGCTGACCCTTGACCTGAACATCCAGTATCTGGCGGAAAAACTCCTCCGCCAGGCCATTGAGCGGGAGGATGCCCGCCGAGGGGAGATCATAGTGACCGACCCGCGTGATGGCTCGATCCTGGCGATGGTCAGTTACCCTTCTTTTGACCCGAACGATCTGGACAGCTGTCTGGAGGGGCACTTTCCCCCGGGCTGCGACACCGTCCTCTGGAACAACCCTTTCGTCGGACAGCAGTACGAACCGGGCTCTACCTTCAAGATTCTGACGATGGCGATTGCCCTGGAGGAACATGTCGTCTCGCTCGACTCGAGCTTTGAATGCACCGGCACCACGGTTGTGGGGGACCGGACGATCACCAACTGGAACGGTCTGGCACATGGTTGGGAGACGATGTCCGAAATCCTGCTGCACTCGTGCAACGTTGGGGCGGTTTATGTGGTCCAGCAGGTGGGCCCGGAGGCCTTTTACCGCTATGTGCGCAAACTCGGCTTTGGTGAGCCGACCGGGGTGGACATGGCCGGGGAGATCAGTGGTACGCTGCGCACCCCGGAGGCCGAGGACTGGGCCCTGTCCGACCTGGCGACCAATGCCTATGGACAGTCCATTGCAGTCACGCCGCTGCAACTGGTCACCGCCGTCGGTGCGGTGGCCAACGGAGGGGAACTGTTCCGGCCGCGCATCCTGAAGGCGTTCGGGCAGGGCCAGGCGATCACCGAGACGCTGCCGGTCTACCGGGGCCGTGTTTTTCACCAGGGGGTCACCCGGGATGTAACCGCTATGCTGGTGGAGATCGGGGCGATCAAGGGGGAGGACAATGGCCCCCTGATTCCCGGCTACGACGTGGCGATCAAGACGGGGACGGCCCAGATTCCCGGAGCGGGGAGCTACGAACCGCATCGGACCGTCGCCTCGGCGATCGGTTGGGCCCCGGCTTATGCTCCGCGCTTTCTCGTCCTGGTTCGACTGGAGGGCTCTTCGGTGATCTGGGGAGAGAGTGCGGCGATACCGGTCTGGGCCGACATGGCCCGCTTTTTGCTCTTTTATCTGCAGGTGCCCCCTTCGGGGGGTGGCGGGGGTGGTCCGCCCTAGGGCCGGCCTCGGAGTGGGGCCCAGGAGCAGGGGAATGTTTCACCTGGATGAATTGCTGGCCGCCTGTGGTGGTGAGATGGCCGGCGGGCGCTCTGAGATGGGTCCGGTGCGCTTTACCGGGGTGACGGTTGATTCGCGCCGGCCCCTGGCGGGGGGGCTCTTTGTGGCCCTGCCAGGGGAACGGCACGATGGGCATGACTTTGTCGCCGAGGCCCTGGCCGGCGGCTGCCGGGGTGCGCTGGTGCGGAGCGACCGGATGGGGCAACTGGCCGGCCTCGCTGCCCGCGTGTACCGTTTGCAGGAGGGGCGATGGGAGGTTTCCGGGCCGGCCGACGCCCCCGTGCTCGTCATCGTCCCCGATACCCTGCGGGGCCTCCAGCAACTGGCCGGCCGGTGGCGCACCCGCTTTTCCGCAGCCACCGTGATCGGCATCACCGGCAGCGTGGGCAAGAGCAGCACCAAGGAACTGACTGCCGCCCTGCTCTCCCGCCACCTTCCCACCCTGCGCAACCCCAAGAGTTACAACAACGAGATCGGTCTGCCGCTGACCCTGCTGGAGGTGCGCCCCGAACACCGCGCCGTTGTCCTGGAGATGGGCACCTACGGGCCGGGCGAGATTACCTTCCTGACCGACCTGGCCCGCCCACACGTCGGCGTGGTCATCAACGTCTCGCACTCCCACCTGGAGCGGATGGGGTCGTTGGAGACGATCGCCCAGGCCAAGTCGGAACTGCCGGCTGCCCTGCCTCCCGACGGCCTGGCCGTCCTCAACGGGGACGAGCCGCTGATTCGCCGGATGGCCGCGGTGACCCGGGCGCGGGTGCTCTACTACGGCCTGGAAAAAGGGTGCGACCTGCGGGCGGAGAATGTGCGCACGCAGGGCCTGGAGGGGATTTCGTTCGACCTGTGGGCCGAGGGGGAACGGCGCCACCTGCGCTGTTGTCTGCTCGGCCGGCGCAGTGTGTACAACGCCCTGGCGGCGGTCGCCGTGGCCCGCCACCTGGGGGTCGGCTGGGAGGCGATTCAGGAGGGGTTGCTGGACCGCTCGGCCCGCCTGCGGTTGTTACCGCTGGTCGGTGTGGGCGGGGCCACCCTCCTCGACGACACCTACAACGCCAGCCCGGTCTCCTGCCGGGCGGCCCTGGACCTCTTGGCCAAGGTCCCCGGGAACAAGATCGCCGTCCTGGGCGACATGCTTGAACTGGGCTCCTTTGAGGAGGAGGGCCACCGTCTGGTGGGGGAGTGGGCCGCAGGGGTGGTGCAGGAACTGTTCCTCCTGGGAGAGCGGGCCCGCTGGATTGGCCAGGCGGCCGTCGCCCACGGACTGCCGCCTGCCTGTGTCCACTTGGCCGCAAGCCATGAGGAGATTGTCCAGGCATTGCGGGATCGGCTCGGTCCGGAGGATGTCGTTTTGGTCAAAGGGTCGCGGGCGATGGAGATGGAGCGGGTGCTGCAGGCTTTGGTCCGCAAGGAGGAATGATGCCACCACGACCGTTGCTGGCCCAGGAGATGTCCGAAGCGCTGGTGCAGGGGGCGGTCGCCTTTCTCTTCACCGTGCTCTGGGGGGGCTGGCTGGTGCGTTTTTTGCGTCGGCGGGGTATCGGAAAAAAGATTCGCGCCGATGGTCCGGAGCGGCACCGGAGCAAGGCCGGCACACCGACGATGGGCGGCCTGATGATCGTCCTGACGGTGGCCGCCGTCACCCTGATCTTTAACCTGCGCGGAGGCCGCTACTCGATGTTTTTGCCGATTGCGGTGATTCTGGGGTGCGGCCTCCTGGGGGCGGTGGACGACTTTTACAACCTGCTCGGCCGGCGCGGTGAGGGCCTGCGCCCCACGGTCAAGTTTGGCTGGCTCTTTGGCATCGCCCTGGCCGCCGCCTGGATTCTCTATTCGCCCGACTATATGGGCCCGGCTCACACCTATCTTCCCTTCCTGGGCCCGGTGGATCTGCAGCAGTACCTGGGGGTGTGGTACGTGCCGATCGCCACCTTGATCATTTTGGGGTCGGCCAATGCGGTCAACCTGACCGACGGGCTGGACGGGCTGGCCGGCAGCACGGCCGGCCTGGCCTTTGCCGCCTATGGGGTGATTGCCTTTCTCCAGGGGCAGGACTATCTCCTGCCCTTCTGCTTTACGATCGTGGGCACGCTCCTCTCCTTCCTCTGGTACAACGCCTATCCCGCCCGCGTCTTTATGGGCGATACCGGCAGCCTGGCCCTGGGGGCAACGCTGGGGGTGGTCGCCCTGATGACCTGGCAGTGGCCCCTGCTCCTGATCATCGGCATTGTCTTTGTGGCCGAGGCCCTCTCCGATCTCATTCAGGTGGGCTATTTCAAATGGACCAAACGTCGCTATGGAGAGGGACGACGGGTTTTTCGGATGGCCCCACTGCACCACCACTTTGAGATGCAGGGGTGGTCGGAAACGCAGATTGTGGCTCGCTTTGCCATTATTGGGGTGGTCGCCGCGATGGTCGGGGTGGCCCTGGCGCTGATTTGAGGAGGTCATATGGCTCGCAAACAGAGGTTGCGCCAAGATCCGTGGCAGGAACTGGTCTCGCGTAAGGAGAACCGCCTGGTGGGGCTGGAAGAGGCGTTACCGGACCTTGCGCTGGAAAAGGCGCAGGCCCGTGCCTTGAAAAAGGCCCTCGCCCGGCGGGTCAATCAGGTGCTGCGGGAACGATAGAGGCCGGCCGTGGAGCGGAGGCAGAGGATGGGCGACCTTGTGGGACGCAGAGTGCTGGTGGTGGGCCTGGGGCTGCATGGAGGCGGCCTTGGGGTGACCCGCTTCCTCCTGCAACAGGGGGCCGAGGTCACCGTCACCGACCTGCGCACGGCCGAGGAACTGGCCCCTTCCCTGGAGGCGCTGGCCGGCGAGCCGGTGCGCTATGTCCTGGGCGAGCATCGCCTGGAGGATTTCCTCCAGGCCGACATGGTGGTGCGCAACCCGGCCGTGCCCCGCAACTCGCCCTACCTGGAGGCGGCCCGGCGCAGGGGGATCCCGGTCGAGATGGAGATGACCCTCTTTTTCGAGCGCTGCCCCGGCCCCATCCTGGCGGTGACCGGCACCAAGGGCAAGAGCACGACCACCGCCCTGCTGGGAGAACTGCTGCGCCGTCGTTACCCGGACGTGGTCGTGGCCGGCAATATCCGCGTTTCGGCCCTGGGGTCGCTGCCCGGCATTACTCCCGAAACCCCGGTCGTCCTGGAACTCTCCAGTTGGCAATTGGAAGGACTGGAGGAGCGGGGCCTTTGCCCGCACCTGGCGGTGGTGACCAACCTCTACCGCGACCATATGAACCGCTATGCCTCCTGGGAGGAGTATGTTCGGGCCAAACAGGGCATCTATCGCTCTCAGGGGCCGGGGGACCTGGTGGTGCTCAACGCCGACGACCCCATTGTACGCACCTTTTCCCGCGATGCTCCGGGGCAGGTGGCCTGGTATGGTCTGGACCTGCATCAGGTGGAGGGGATGCTCTACAGCGGTGATGGCGAGCCTCTGTCGGGGGGACGAGGGGCGACCGTCCTGTGGGATGAGGAGGTCGTCTGGTTGGACCAGGCCGGCCGGCTGCTCCCGCTCTATCCGCGCAGCCAGCTGCGCCTGCCCGGCCGGCACAACCTCTCCAATGCCCTGGCGGCCACGACGGCGGCCCTGCTCTACGGCCTGGCCCCTGACGAGATCGCCGCCGGCATCGCCGCCTTTGAGGGCCTGGCCGACCGCATGGAGGTGCTGGCCACCCTCGACGGCGTGACCTATATCAACGACACCACCAGCACCGCTCCGGCCGCCGCGATCGCCGCCCTCCAGTCCCTGGACGGCGAGGTCGTCCTGATCGCCGGTGGTGCGGACAAGCGGCTGGAGTACGGCGAGTGGGCCGCCGTCGTCGGCCGGCGCGTGCGTGGCCTCGTCCTCCTGGAGGGCTCGGCTACCTCCAAGATGGTGCAGGCCCTGCAGGAGGCCGGTTGTCGGGTTCCGCTCGTGGGGCCCCTCGACGACCTGAGAGAGGCCGTCCTGCAGGCCCGTGCGCTGGCCCGACCGGGGGATACGGTGCTCTTTTCCCCCGGATGTGCCAGTTTCGGCCTGTTTCTACACGAGTTTGACCGGGGGGAACGTTTCCGCCAGGTGGTCGCGGAACTTGCCCGCCAGTCGGAGGTTCCACCTGAGAACGCAGGGTTGGAGGTGTCATGAGCGCACCGGCCGAGGTCAACAGGGGGATCTGGTCCATCCCCGGCTCCTGGCGGGAGGCCCTCAAGACGGTCCGTCCGGGCAAGCCGGACTACTGGCTGCTGGCGGTCCTGGGGGCGGTCATCCTCTTTGGCCTGGTCATGCTCTACAGCGCAAGTTGCGCCCTCTCGGCGGAGGAGTACGGGCACTCGATGCACTACCTGGGGCGGCAGGTGCTCTGGGTGCTGGTTGGGATTGCCGGGGGGGCGGTGACCATGCGGGTGGACTATCGTTTCTGGCGGCGCTTTAGCGTCCCCGGCATGGTGGTGGCGGTCGTCCTCCTGATCGCCGTTGTGATTCTGCCCCCTCCGCTGGTCGAGGAGGTCAACGGGGCGAAGCGCTGGTTTCACCTGGGCGCGGTGAGTCTGCAACCCAGTCAGTTGGCCTATCTGGTCTTTGTCGTCTATATCGCCGACTGGCTTTCCAAGCGGGGGCAGCGGTTGCAGCAGGTGGCCTACGGGCTGGTGCCTTTTGCCACGATTCTGGGGTTGCTGGCCGGCCTGATTATCCTGGAGCCGGACATGGGCACGGCCGTGGTCCTGGTCATCATTGGGGCGATCGTCTTTCTCGTTGCCGGGGCGGACCTACGGCAGTTCTCCCTGGCCGGCCTGCTGGCGGGGGGCATCTTTATCCTGCTGGCCCGCTTTTCCACCTACCGCTGGAACCGCCTGATCGCCTTTCTGGACCCCTGGAAGGACCCGGCGGGGATCGGCTATCACCTGGTGCGGAATCAGTTGGCCCTGGGGGCGCACGGCCTGTTCGGCTCCGGTCTGGGATTGGGCCGACAAAAGTTCCTCTGGCTGCCCTCGCCTCACTCGGACAGCATCTTTGCCGTGATCGGGGAGGAACTGGGCCTGCTCGGTTGTCTCTTGGTGGTGGCCCTCTTTCTCTGGGTGGCCTATCGAGGCTACATCATCTCCCTGTGGGCCCCCGACCGCTACGGGATGCTCCTGGGGGTGGGGATTACCACCTGGATCGCCTTTCAGGCCTTTTTGAATATGGCGGTGACGGCAGGGTTGTTGCCCTTTACCGGGATGACCCTGCCCCTGATCAGTTATGGAGGTTCCTCGCTGGCCACCTGTATGACGGCCGGAGGAATCTTGTTGAACCTGTCCTGTTATGAAAAGAGAACCCATGCGCGTGCTGGTATCGGGGGGCGGAACCGGCGGCCACGTCTATCCTTCCCTGGCCGTCGTCGCCGCGCTTCCGCCCGGTAGTGTTGTCCTGTATGTGGGCAGTGAGGGCGGTATGGAAAAGGACCTGGTCCGCCGCTCGGAGAAGCAGGTGTCGTTTGTCGAGATTCCGGCTGCCGGAATCCGCGGCCGGGCTCCCTGGACCGTTCTGCGCAACCTGCTGGTGCTGGTGCGGGGGGTGCGGGCGGCCGGCCGCCTCCTGGATGAGTTTGCCCCCGACGTGGCCCTGGCGACCGGCGGGTATGTCAGCATCCCCGTCGGATTGGCTGCCTGGCGGAAGGGGGTGCCCTTCCTGCTCTACCTGCCCGATGTCGTTCCCGGTCTGGCGGTGCGCTTCCTGGCCCGGCTGGCCAGCCGGGTAGCCACGACGACCCCCGCATCGGCCCGCTACATCCCCCGGGGCAAGATGGTCGTGACCGGGTACCCGGTGCGGCCGGCCTTCTGGCAGGCAGACCGCCGGACGGCCCGACGGCGACTGGGCCTGCCGGAGCAGGGGCCGGTTCTGCTCGTCGCCGGGGGGAGCCGAGGGGCCCGCAGCATCAACCGGGCGGTGGGGGCCGGCCTGGCCGACCTGTTGCCACGGGCCGTCCTGGTCCACCTCTGCGGCAATGAGGAGGACGAGGGTTGGTTGCGGCAGCGAGCCGCCGAACTGTCCCCGGACCTGCGGGCACGCTACCACCTCTACCGCTACCTGCACGAGATGCCCCTGGCCGTTGCCGCCGCCGACCTGGCGATCTGTCGGGCCGGGGCCTCGGTCCTCGGTGAACTCCCGGCCGCCGGCCTGCCGGCCATCCTGGTGCCCTATCCCTACGTCCACCAAGACGAAAACGCCGACTATCTGGTCCGGCACGGGGCTGCGGTCAAGGTCGCCGACGCCCGCCTGCGCGATGCGCAGGGGCAGCCCGACCCCCGCGTCCTCCTGGAGGCCGTCCGACGCATCCTCGACGACCCGGCCCGCTACGCCCAGATGGCCCGGGCGGCCCGTCGCCTGGCCTGCCCCCAGGCGGCCCAGGCGATCGCCGAGCAGTTGCAGTCCCTCGCCGGGAAGGAGGTCGTCCCTTGACGCAGGTGCTCTTTGACACCGTCATCACCAATTGGGAACTGGTCGGTTTGCTCCTCCTGCCGGGGATCATCTACGGACTCCGTCGAGGCTGGCAGGAGGAGGGCTTTACCGCCGTTGGGCTGGCCATCGCCGTCTCGCCGATCGGCGACCGCTTTGCCGAGTTTCTCATCCTCCTGACCAATCGTATGCTCGGTGTGTTCCCCCTGGGCGTGGCCATCCTAATGAACAAGCCTCCAGAGGAATGGCCCAGCCTGGGGGAGGAGGTCATCCCTGCCGACAGCCCCTGGGTTCAGGTGGGGGTCTTTTTCATGATGACCCTGGTGGCCTACCGGGCGGGCACGGTCCTGGGTCGCCGTCGGGAGGTGAGCCTGATGGGTCGTCTGGCCGGGGCGATGTTTGGCGCAATGAACGGCTTTTTGATTCTGGCACGGATCTTTCTCCTGGCCAACCCGTTCGAGGAGGGGATGGAGGTGGATGTGCCGGCCATTCAGGTGCAGGCCCTGCCCTCCGAGCGGCTTGCCGGCATTCTCTACGGGGTGATCGGCTTTATCATCGCCTTGTTCCTGCTCCTGGCCTGGTTGAACCGCCGCCGGGCCCTGGAGTAGGTGGGTTGGTGCGTCAGAAGGGTACACGGTGGCCCCTTCGAATGTGCGAGACGGTGCGGCAAGGATGAGGGTATGTCGAGCCAGAGCCGGTTGCAAGGACACAGACAGATCCACCTGATCGGCATTGGCGGGAGCGGGATGAGCGCGATCGCCCGGGTACTCCTGGGGCAGGGGTATGCCGTCAGCGGTTCCGACCTGCGCGATAGCCCCCTGCTGCGCTCCCTGGCCGAGGCCGGGGCGCGGGTCTGGGTGGGACATGCCTCGGGGCACGTTGCAGGGGCCGACCTGGTCGCGGCAACCTCGGCCGCGCCCCCGGACAATCCGGAGATATTGGAGGCACGAAGGCGGGGCCTGCCGCTGTGGTCTCGGGGCGAGATGCTCCGTCATCTGATCGCCGGCCGGCGTTGCCTCGCGGTCGCCGGGACGCACGGCAAGACGACCACCACGGCCATGCTCGCGCTGATTCTGCGTCAGGCCGGCCAGGACCCCTCCTTCATCATCGGCGGGGAGGTCCCCGCCCTGGGCACGAACGGCTATGCCGGCCAGGGGCCCCACTTTGTCCTGGAGGCCGACGAGTACGACCGTACCTTCCTGGCCCTGCGGCCGACTCTGGCGGTGGTGACCAATGTGGACTGGGACCATGTGGATTGTTACCCCGACCGGGCCTCGATTCGGCAGGCCTTTGCCGAGTTTGTCGCCCTGGTGCCCGCTGAAGGGGCGGTCTATCTCTGTCGGGATGACCCTGGTGCGTGGGGACTGCCCCGGCCGGCCGCGCCGGTGGTCGGCTACGGCCTGGAACCGGGGGCGGACTGGTGGGCGGCCGAGGTGGTTCTGGAGCCGCACGGCTCCCTTTTTACGGCCGTGCGGGAGGGTTGTGCGGTGGCCCGCTGTCGCCTGCCCATTCCGGGGAGACATAACGTACTCAACGCCCTGGCCGCGCTGGCGGTGACGACCGCCGAGGGGGTGGACCCGATGCAGGGGGCGGCGGCCCTGAGCGGCTTTAGGGGGGTGGAGCGGCGCTTTCAGTACCTGGGCACGGCCGGCCAGGTCCTCGTGGTGGACGATTATGCCCATCATCCCACCGAGGTGGCCGCCACCCTGCAGGCTGCCCGGCAGCGCTTCCCCGGTCGCCGTCTGGTCGTGGCCTTTCAGCCGCACACCTACAGCCGCACGGTGGCCTTTGCCTCCGAGTTTGCCGAGGTACTGGGCCGGGCGGACCGCGTCCTGGTGACAGGCATCTATGCGGCGCGGGAAAAGAACCCCGGCGGTGTCTCGGGGGAGCGGATCGCCCGCCTGGTCTCGCCGCCGGCGGCCTATGCCCCCACCCTGGAGGATGCCCTTGCCTGGTTGCTGGAGCACCTGGAGCCGGGGGACGTCCTGCTGACCCTGGGGGCCGGGGATATTACCACCCTGGGGCCGCGCGTTTTGGAAAGCCTGGCCGGCCCGGAGGAGGAGTCCTATGGAACTCTCTGACCCGGCCCTGGTCGTGGCCCTCTTTTTTGCCGCCGGTGATGTGGGGGTGGGGCGGCTCTGGCAGGCCGTGATGACCGACCCACCGAAGGGGGCCGGCACCGTCCGGCGGCGGCAGGTGTCGCTGGATGGGGCCACCGTGGTGCAGGTCTCCCTGGAACGTTCGGGGGAATGGCCGGCAACGGTGTGGCAGGAGATGGCCCAGGCGATGACCCGCTGGCTGGGCCCCTTCTGGGAATCGCCGCCGGGGCGGGCCTGGGGGGGCAGCCGCATCTACCTGGGGGCGGTGGTGGCCGGCCCCCACGAGGAGCGCGCCCTGATCGGCGCGGGCCTGGCCGTGCCCGCAGAGACGGTCCGGCGGGTGGTGCCGACACCGTTCGGGCGCATCTGGCTGGTGAGCCCGGCGGCGGTCGCCGAGCGGAGCCCGTTGGTGGCCACCTATGCCTGGTTCCACGCGCCGGTAAAGGAGGTCCGCGCCGAGGTGGAACGGTGGCTTTGGAACGACGCGCCTCCTTTGCTGCGGGCCGAACTCTACCTGCACCGGGCCCTGGCGCAACTGCGCCAGTACCGCCGGGAGGAACGGGCCACCTTCTGGGCCGCCCTGGAACGGTTGGAGGAGGTCACCGCGACCTCCCTATCCGCCGGGGCCGGCCACCTCGGCAGCCTGCAGGCGGCCTGCCAGGTTGTCTTGCAGAACACGGCCCGTCTGGGCCGGCTGCACACCCTTTTATCCAGCAGTGCGCACCTGTACCGTCAGATCGGCAGCGAGTTGCGCCAGGAAAAAGGGGGGCTCTTTTCCTGGTACGAGGAACGGCAGCGGGAGGCGATCGTCCAGTGGGGCTATGACCTGGAGCGGGCCGACCGGGCCCTTGCGCTGGCCCGGACGGCCCTGGCCGTGCTGTCGCTCAACCGTTCATCGGCCCCTGCCGGTGCGCCGTCCAGGGCGAGTCCTCTCCCGCCGGAAAGGGCCTCGAGCGGCCGGCCTTTCCCCCAGTGGCTCCTTTCCCTGATCGCGGCGGCCGTGCTGGCCCTCTGTCTGGTGGAGGACAACTGGACGGTGGTGCTCATCCGCTTGGGGGTAGTGCTGGCCTTTTTGTTGCTGGCCTGGTGGGTGTTCCGATGGCAAAGACGGAGTGGCGGGCCCCAGAGCCTGTCATAGCCCCGTCATCGAACTGTAATCCGGGCCGCCTTGAGACCGGGATGGCAGCGTGGTACGATAGGGTGCCGGAGTTGTGAAAATGGGCGGAAAACTGCGTGTCGGGGTGCTCTTTGGAGGACGTTCCGGCGAGCACGAGGTCTCGCTGATCTCGGCCCGTTCGGTAATGGCGGCCCTCGACCGGGACAAGTACGAGGTCGTGCCGATCGGAATCAGCCGGGAGGGCACCTGGATCGTCTCCGGCGACCCCCTGGCCGCCCTGGAGCGGCAGGCCGGGGAGCCGGCCGGCCGGCGGGGGCTCATCCTCGGCCTCGACACGGCCGATTTTCCCCAGGTGGACCTCCTCTTTCCGGTATTACACGGTCCCTACGGCGAGGACGGTACCCTGCAGGGGCTCCTGGAGATGGCCGGCCTCCCCTACGTCGGCGCGGGGGTGCTGGGCTCGGCCCTGGCGATGGACAAGGCCCTCTTTAAGGAGGTGATGCGGGCGCACGGCCTGCCGATCGTCCCCTATCTCGTGCTGCTGCGGCGGGAGTGGGAGCAGGACCCGGCGGCCGTTCTCGGTCGAGTGGAGGCCGCCCTGCCCTATCCGCTCTTTACCAAGCCAGCCAACCTGGGCTCCAGCGTGGGGGTTCGCAAGTGCCCCGATCGCGCTTCGCTGACCGAGGGGTTGAACGAGGCCGCCCGCTATGACCGCAAACTCCTGGTCGAGCAGGCCGTTCCTCAGGCCCGCGAGATCGAGGTGGGCGTGCTGGGCAACGATGACCCGGTCGCCTCCCTCCCTGGGGAGATTATCCCCAGCCGCGAGTTTTACAGTTACGAGGCCAAGTACCTGGACGAGGGCGAGCAGGCCTCTCAACTGCTCATCCCGGCTCCCCTCTCCCTGGAGATGGTCGAGCGTGTCCAGGACCTGGCCCTGCGGGCCTATCGGGCCATTGATTGCGCCGGCATGGCCCGGGCCGATTTTCTCCTTGCTGCGGAGAGCGGCGAACTCTATATCAGCGAGTTGAACACTATCCCCGGGTTCACCTCCATCAGCATGTACCCAAAACTGTGGGAAGCCAGCGGGCTGCCCTACCCGCGGTTGCTGGATCGGCTGATCGAACTGGCCCTGGAGCGGTTTGCCGAGCGGCAGCGGATGCAGGTGACCCGCTGAGGGGGGATCGATATGGGGGAACAGGCAGAACGGTTGACCAGACCCTTGTCGAGACGGCGGCGGCGCCGTCGCTCCAGCGCCACCCCGCGGTTGTGGCGGGGGCTGCGGGCGTGGCTCCGCGATGGGCGGTTGGTGGGGGCACTTTTGGCCCTGTCTAGCGCGGTGGCTTTGGGTTATCTCTTTTTCTCCCCCCTCTTTCAAGTGCACGAGATCGAGGTGATGGGCAACCTGGTCCTGCCCGCCGATGAGGCGATTCGCTACAGCCGGGTGGAGGGGAGCAACCTCTTTCTCCTCGATGTCGCCGCAGTCATCGAGCGGCTCCACCGGGTTCCCTATGTGGAAGAGGTTCGGGTGAACCGTGAACTGCCCAACCGGGTACAACTGCGCATCGAGGAACGCTTTCCCCGGGTCAGTTGGTGGCCGGTGAACGGAAGCACCCGTTACCTGGTCTCAGATGAGGGCTTGGTGCTGGGTCCCGAACAGCCGGAGATGTCCGAACTGATCTATATCGTGGGCCTGGATGGAGGAGGGCCGTTCCGGCCGGGCGATCGGGTGGATGCGGAGGCGGTGCGCACAGCGCAACGGCTCTTTTCCCGCCTCTGCGAGGATATGCGGATTCCTCTCCAACCATTCGAGTATTCCCCTGAACGGGGGATTACCGCCGTGGGGATGGAGGGATGGCGGGCTCATTTCGGGGATGGCTCTTTTCTGGAAAGAAAGGTGCAGAACCTGCTGGCATTGTTGCAAAGCGGAATCTCTTTCGCGGAGGCGGACCTGCGGATTCCCGATCAGGTCCGCTACCGCTAGCGGGGGTTGCGTTGACTGTGCAGTTGGGCTATAATGGCCGCTGAACAGAGCGTGGGGTTCAGGATGGCGCGAACCGTCGTCGGGATTGATGTCGGAACAACCAAGGTGGTCACCCTGGTCGGGGAGGTCGGCTCGGACAACCAGGTGAATATCCTGGGGGTGGGGCTGACCCCGTCGAAGGGTCTGAAAAAGGGAATCGTTGTCAACGTTGAGGAGGCGGTTACCTCGATTGTGGCCTCGGTGGAAAAGGCCGAGCGGTTGAGTGGCTACCGCATCGGTTCGGCCTACGTCGGGGTCGCCGGGGGTCACATCCAGTCGCTCAACAGCCGGGGGGTGGTGGCCATCCCCCGGGCGGACCGCGAGATCACCCCCTCTGACCTGGCTCGTTCCCTGGACGCGGCGCGGGCGATTGCCATTCCCACCCAGCGGGAGATTATTCACGTCATCCCCCGCTCCTACATCGTGGACGGGCAGGAGGGGATTCGGGACCCGGTGGGCCTCTCCGGGTTTCGCCTGGAGGTGGAGGCGCACATTGTCACCGGGGCGGTGACGGCGATCCAGAACCTGATCAAGTGTGTTCAGCGGGCCGGGGTGGAGATAGACGACCTGGTCCTGCAACCGCTGGCCAGCAGCGAGGCGGTCCTTTCGGATGCTGAGAGGGAGATGGGCGTGATGCTGGTGGACTGCGGTGGGGGGACCACCGATGTCGCCATCTTTTCCGAGGGCAGCATTTGGCACACGGTCGTCCTGCCGGTAGGGGGCAACCATATCAGCAACGACATTGCCATCGTCCTGCGCACCCCCTTTGATGTGGCCGAGTACCTCAAACTTCGTCACGGGCGGGCCCGGCCGCTGGATGAGGGCTCGACCGGCGGGGGGAATGGGGCCGGCGACGAGATCGAGGTGGATTCGTTCGTCGGGGGACGTAAACGCACCGTCTCCCAGGGGTTGGTGCATCAGGTGATCGAGGCCCGCGTCGAGGAGATCTTTCGCCTGCTGCGGGCCGAGGTGCGGCGGGCGGGCTATGAGGGGCTTTTGCCGGCCGGAGTCGTCCTCACCGGCGGGACTGCCCTTTTGCCCGGCATTGTCGATGTCGCCCGGGATGTGCTGGATATGCCGGTGCGCATCGGCGTGCCCTCGAACCTGGGCGGGCTGTCCGATGCCATTGACAGCCCGGCCTACTCAACCAGTGTCGGACTGGTTCGTTGGGGTTGCCAGCGGGCCGGCGCGCCCCCTTTCCTGGTTCCCCGGGAGCAGGGGTGGGCGCGGATTTACAACCGCTTCAAGAGCTGGCTGCGGGAGTTCTTGCCCTGATCTTCAGGGCGCACCGCTCCGGCAGATCGTCTCGGGAGGTGTGCCAGGGCGGGCCAGGAGGCAGACCATGGAGGAACTGTTGGAACTTGTCACAGAGAACTTTGCCCAGATCAAGGTCGTTGGCGTTGGCGGGGGCGGCAGCAACGCCGTGGACCGGATGATCGAGGCCGGCGTCAAAGGGGTCGAGTTTATCGCCGTCAACACCGACGCTCAGGCCCTGCTCCATTCCTCTTCTCCCCACCGCATGCGCATCGGGGACAAGTTGACCAAGGGGCTGGGCTCCGGCGGGAATCCGGTGATCGGCCAAAAGGCGGCCGAAGAGTCCCGGGAGGAACTGGCCGAGGCCCTTCGCGGGGCCGACATGGTCTTTATCACCGCCGGCATGGGTGGCGGAACTGGCACCGGGGCTTGTCCCATCATCGCCCAGATCGCGCGCGATCTGGGGGCCTTGACCGTCGCCGTGGTGACCAAGCCCTTTACCTTCGAGGGCAACCGCCGGCGCGTGGTGGCCGAGGAGGGGATCGCCCAACTCAAGCCGAACGTGGATACCATGATCGTCATCCCCAACGACCGCCTGCTCCAGATCACCGACAAGCAGACTTCCATGCTGGAGGCCTTTCGCATTGCCGATGATGTGCTGCGGCAGGGCATCCAGGGGATTTCGGACCTGATCACCGTGCGTGGCCTGATTAACCTGGACTTTGCCGATGTCAAGGCGATTATGGCCGATGCCGGTTCGGCCCTGATGGCGATCGGCTATGGCACCGGCGAGAAGCGTATGGTCGAGGCGGCCCAGGCGGCCATCTCCAGCCCGCTTTTGGAGATCTCGATTGATGGGGCCAAGGGTGTGCTCTTTAATGTGATGGGCGGGCCCGGCCTGACGATGTGGGAGATCAACGAGGCCGCCGAACTGATCGCCCGGGCGGCCGACCCCGATGCCAATATCATCTTTGGCGCGGTCATTGACGAGGATATGCGCGACGAGGTCAAGATCACCCTCATCGCCACCGGCTTTGATCACGTCGAGGGACCGCGCCGCCGGACCGTGCGTCCTATGAAGGCCCGTGAACTCCTCGCTGGCGGCCCGGAGGAGATCGAGGAAGAGATTCCCTCCATCCTGGCCCAGGAGGACGAGATTGACATCCCGCCCTTCCTGCGCTATCGCCGCCGCCGAGAACGGTGACGGAGCGACATGGCCGGAGAGGAACCTTTGTCGGAAGAGTTGGGTCGCGCTGGTGAGATGGAGGAGATTGGGGAAGCCGTTCTGAGCGAACTGGCCCGTCAGGACCGGCTTCGCGAAGAAGCCCTGCGCCTCTCCCGGAGCATCATCCGTGCCGTGGCCCGCTCGATCCGGTCGCTCCACCGCAGAGAGTTCGCCCGTTCCCGCTCCTTGCTGGACGAGGCCGGCCAGTCGATCCTCCGCCTGGAGCAGATTGTCCGGGAATGTCCCCTCTTTTATGCCGTCGGGTATGTGGCCGATGCCCAAAAGGAGTACGCCGAAGGCCGACTGGTCCATGCCCTCGTCCGGGGTGAGGAGGTGCCCTCCCCCCAGGCGCTGGGCGTTCCCGTCGCTCCTTACCTGAACGCCCTGGGGGAGGCCGCCGGAGAACTGCGCCGTTCGATTCTGGACGCCCTCCGGCGGGACGAGGTTGTCTTTTGCGAGACCTGGCTGGAGGCGATGCAGCAGATCTACGACCTGCTGACCACGGTGGACTATCCCGACGCGCTGACCGGAGGGCTGCGCCGCACCACCGATATGGTTCGGCGCGTCCTGGAAAACACCCGCGCCGACCTGACCTCTGCCCTCCGCCAGCGTCGCCTGCAGAAAGCGATGGAGCAACTGGAAAAGAGGTTGTAATCCTCCTGTAAGAGGTAGCCGTTGCGGGTTGGGCCGGCGGGTGCTAGACTGAAAAAGCGGACGGTTTGTTCGTGCCGGCCTATTTGCAGAAACGGTGCTGTTTGCCGACAAGCCCGGTGCAAACCTTGCGCTGAGAGATATCTTTTATCGGTGTGACGGTGTGGTGAGAGATGTCCTTGTTCTTTCGAGTCCTGCTGGGGCATATCGTCGGGGATTTTGTCCTGCAGACGATTGACCTGGTCCGGTACAAATCCGGCTCCTGGAAGGGACAAATTCTCCACGCCGGCATCGTCTTGGTGAGTGTGGCCCTCTTTTTGTGGGACGACCTGTTCTCCTGGTGGCCCTGGTTGCTCGTGCTCTTTGTCCTGCACCTGCTGAGCGACTGGGCCAAGGTGCTCCTGACCCGGCGGGTCGCCGGTTGGGGTCTGGCCCTCTTTCTGGGGGACCAGGCCGTGCACCTGGGGACGATTGTCCTGCTGGTCTACCTGTCCGAAGGAGCAGGAGCCTTTGCCTCTCTGGCCGTGCTCCTGGGGGGGACCGGCGAGACGAACCGGCAACTGCTCTTTTTGTTGGTCCTGCTCATCTCCCTCTTTGTCGTACCGCTTTTGGAGGCCCAGACCGTCGCCGGGGTGATGCGCCGGCCGACCGAGGGCGGGAACGGCTCGAACTGTGTCCCGGCAACCCTGGCCGACCGCCTTTTGGGCGGCGGGGAACGGGTCCTCGTGCTGGCCTTCTGGTACTTCGGTGGGGGGCTTGTCTGGCTGACCCCACTGGCCTTTCTCCCCCGTGCCCTCTTGTACTGGCGGGAGGGCGGACAGAACTGTCGCTTCCGCAGCGGCAGGATTCGAGTCGCGGTCAGCATAGTCTGCCTGCTTTTTATCGGATTGTTCCTGTGGTGGGCTTGTCCCCGTCTGTAGCCCGCGCGGTTCTTCTGGTCCAACGGAGGCGTGGTTGAGATGCAGGCCGAAACCGTTTCTCCCGGCCCGACGGTGTCGGTCGAGGAGCAGTCCAAACCCTCCTTTTTCTCCCAACTGCGTTTCCGGGTGATCGCGCCCTACCTGGCGTTGGCGCTGCTCCTGACCGTTGCCGGCACCTTTTTCCTGGCGCGCATCTTTGCCGAGCGGTTGCATGAGCGGCTCCTGGCCCAGTTGTGGCAGGCCGGCCACTATGCCACCGACGAGGTCGTCTATATCGAACGGGAGCAGTTGACCCTGCTGCGAGCAATCGCCCGAACGCAGGGGGTGGCCGAGGCGGTTGCCGGCGGCGATACCACCGCCCTCAACGACCTGGTCTACCCGCTTGTGGCCAACGCCGGCCCCGACCTGGTCGAGATTACCACCCTCTCCGGCGAGGGACTTGTCTCCTACCATCGGTTGGCCGGCGAGGAGGCGAGATACCAGGTCCAGACGGGCCTGGACCTGACCGGTCCGGAGTGGGACCTGGTGCACCGGGTCGCCGCCGGTGAGGTGGACGACATCGGCGACAAGTTTGCCGACCTGCTCCCCACCCCCTGGGGCTGGGCCTTTTATATCAGCGGCCCGATTAAAACCTCCCAGGGTGAGACGGTGGGAATCATCCTGGTGGGGATGGAACTGCCCCACCTGGCCCGCCGGATGGCCGGCCAGGGGGAGACGGCCGCCCTGGCCCGCGGCGGCGCGTTGACCGCCCAGCGCCAGGTGACCCTCTTTGGGCCGGATGGCGAGGTTATCGCCACCACCTTTGAAGGAATCCTCACCGGGACGATGCGCATCTCCCCCGCCTTTTACCGGCAGGTCCTGCAGGAGCAAGAGTTCCGCTACCTGGGACGCTCGATCATCCGGGGGGAGGAGGAGCAGATCGAGGAGGCCTTTGGTGCCCTTGAGGCCCGCCACGGGGCCGACCTGGCCGTCTTTTCGGTGGCCATGCCCGGCTATCAGCGCGAGCAGGTCGTCACCCAATTCCTTTTGCTCCTCATCTTTGGCCTGACGGTGCTGGCCGTCATCCTGGTCGGGCTGTGGGTCTCGGCCCAGATCGTCCGACCGATTCGGGAGCTGGTGCACGCGGCCGGCCAGGTGGAACGGGGAGACCTCAGCCACAAGGTGGTCGTGCGCAGCGGCGACGAGATCGGCCTGCTCTCGCACTCGTTCAACCGGATGATTCAGGGGTTGCGCGTCAAGGAGTTTATCCGCGATGCCTTTGGCCGCTTTGTCAGCCGGGATGTCTCTGAAGCCCTCCTCCAGGGCTCGATCACCCTGCAGGGCGAGCGCAGGGTCGTCTCGATGCTCTTTGCCGACATTCGCGACTTTACCCGCCTCTCCGAACAGTACGATCCCCAGGTCATGGTGGGCATCCTGAACGAGTACTTTTCCGCGATGGTGGACCTGGCCGAGATCCATGGGGGCACGGTGAACAAGTTCGGCGGCGACTCGACCCTGGTCATCTTTGGTGCGCCGGTCCATTGTAAGGACCACGCCGACCGGGCCCTGCAGACGGCCCTGGGTATGCGCCGTCGCCTGGCCCAGTTGAACGCGGAGCGGCTGACCCGGGGGGAGGTGCCGATTCGTATGGGGATCGGTATCAACACCGGCGAGGTGGTCGCCGGAACGGTCGGCTCGGCCGACCGCATGGAGTATACCGTCATCGGGGACGCCGTCAACCTGAGCGCGCGGGTTCAGGGCCTGAACAAAGAGTTCCCCGAGTATGACATCCTGATCAGTGAGTACACCCTGGAGCACCTGCAGCACCCGGACCGGTATATCATCCACAACCTCGGCCCGATGGCGTTGAAGGGCAAGAGTGAGCCGGTGCGCATCTTTGCCGTGGAGGGCGCGGTGGAGCCAAAAGATGGAGATGGAACGGAACCTGAACCGGCAGCGTGAGCAGCGCGATACCCTGCTCTGGCTTTTGCTGGCCCTGATCTGCCTGCTCCTGGCGATCCTGGGGGTCATTGGGGCGGTCCGGTTGGCCTTTTCCGGCCTTGGCCCTGGTGGCGAGGGCAGTTTGCGCTCCCTCCTGCTGGCCGACTATAGCCCCGACCCCTACGGGGGCGGCCTGGCCCCGCTGGCCCCGGAGATTCTGGACGACCTGGGCCTGCCTACCCGCACGCCGACTCCCACGCCCACCCCCACGCCCACCCCCACGCCGACTCCCACGCCGACCCCCGCGCCCCCGCCCCGCCGCCGCGGGCGCCCGTCCGGGGGCGTCCGCTCGCGCTCGGTGTACGGCGTCGCGCGGCGGCGGTCGATCACCTCGTTGAGATAACTGTTGCGCGGGTCGTAGTACTGCTCC
>FWWM01002578.1_pt1 | contig 48245 bp, 40 predicted proteins | sample 2228351 | NCBI WGS metagenome assembly FWWM01 (sample SAMEA103939774, study PRJEB20133) | metagenome | reverse complement strand
ATCTTCGGTGGTCATGAGGGCTTGCTCCTTTTGTTTGGCGAACTTTTGGAGCAGTGTACCTCATGACTTTTTCAACTAGCACCATTGGTTAATAAGGTCGAGCAGGTGACGGGAGCTGCGGTAGATGGCGAGCATATCCCCGCGATACTCGCCGGGCAGCGGCTTGCCGCCGTAGCTCTCCGGCGCCGTGGTCATCATCTCGCTGAAGCCGACGATCAGGTTCAGGGGCGTGCGCAGCTCGTGGCTCACATTGGCGACGAACTCCGACTTGAAACGATAGGCGCGTTCGGCCGCCTCCTGGGCGAAGGCGAGGGCGCGATTGCTGCGCTCCAGCCGGGAAAGCGCCAGGTCAAGGCTGTGCAGCACGCGCTGCAGCTCCGCGCGATGTGCACGCGCCTCCTCTGCGCTGCGATGGGCGTGCGCGGTCATATTCAGCGCCCACTCCAACGCCGTGAAGAGCCGTCGCGTGCTGAGCCACGCCGTCAACGCCGCCAGCATCGTCAGAATCACCGGCGTCACCATTTCCGCCGGCGGCATGGCGCGCCAGACGCCGACTGCGAACAGCGTTCCCAACGTCAGCAGCGTCGCCGCCCCCAGTCCACGCGGGCGCGTGAGCGGCGCGGCGATCAAAACGGTCAGCAAATAGAGCGCCAACAGGCTCGCGTCGTTGTAAGCGACGACGACCAGGGTGATGGCCGCCAGCAGCGAACAGAGATACAAGAACACGGCCGGCCGCAGCCTTTTTTGAGCCAGATAGTAGACCCCTGCGCCTGAGAAAAGGGCGATGGCGAAGACCGTGTACGCGTATCCCACGCGCTGCGCATCGAAGAGGCCGACGTAGCCCGTCCACGCCCAAGCCAGTACCAGGGTGGCGATCAGGAGGATCGTCAACGCCTCGCAGGCGAAGTCTGCGAAGATCGAGTCCTTTTCCGCGCGTCGCTCTCTCTCTGTCAGCATCGCATCCACCTCTCCGGAACCGGTTGAACGCAAAGGCGCAGCGGCAAAGACGTCAAGGAAAACAGGGAGCGCTTGGGTTTCGTCGTTGCCGGCGCGTCAAGACCTTCGGCGCGCTACTGCATTCCGCGCTGACGCACCACCTCATAGAGCATCAGCGCAGTCGCCGTCGCCAGATTCAGGCTGTCGGCCTGGCCGGCCATGGGGATCGCCGCCTGCACGTCCGCGGCGGCCAGCCACTCCTGGCTTAGCCCTTCGGCCTCGCTGCCCATCACAACGGCGACCGGCCCGGTCATATCGACCGATGTGTAGAGGGTGCGGGCGTCGGGCGTCGCTGCGACCAGACGAATCCCCCGGCCTTTGAGCCACGCGATCGCCTCCTGCGCCGTCGCCTCGGCCACGGGCACGGTGAAGAGCGTCCCCAGGCTGGCGCGCACCACGTTGGGGTTGTGCACATCGATCCCGCCGCAGACGATGACGCCGTCCACGCCTGCGGCGTCGGCGGTGCGCAGGATGGCGCCGAGGTTGCCCGGCTTTTCAGGGCGGTCGATGACGGCGAAAAAAGGGCGCTCGCGCAACGGCAGACGCTCAAAGCTGGTGTCCAGAAAGGGGATCACCAGCACCACGCCGCCGCTCTCTTCGCGCATGGCCAACCTGGCGAAGACGGCGGAAGTCACCGTGTAGAGATGCGTGCGCCGCTGCGCATCCAGCCGTTCCAGCGTTTCCACGACGTCACCCATGCCCGCCTCCGCCGCAATCTCAGGACAGACGAACGCTTCCACCGGCGCGATCCCCGCCGCCAGCGCGCGTCGCACCTCCCGTGCGCCTTCGACAAGCGTCAGACGCTGTCTGATGCGTTCGCTGCGCTTTTCCAACCGGACGGCGTTTTTGACGCGAGGATTGTGCGGGCTGGTCAGGTGGGTGGCCATGGCTATTCCGGTGCAAGCCAGCGGGCGTAGACGCCGCTGGGCAACAGGCGGCTGCGCGCCGGGTCGGGCTGTTGCTCAGGGATGGTCATCTCGCCCGCTTCGACCTCCCCCTTGCGCCCGCCGACGACGATGTCCAGTTGATTGCGCATCGTGATCGGCGTGAAGCCGGGCGTGTGACAACTGTAGAGCACGAAGAGCGCATCCTCCGCCAACAGCGAGCGGCAGGCCTCCAAGAGGGGCGTCAGATCGTGTTCGATCTTAAAGACCTCGCCCTTGGGGCCGCGTCCGAAGGTGGGCGGGTCCAGGATGATGGCCTGATAGGTGTGGCCGCGGCGCTCCTCGCGCCTGACAAACTTGAGCGCGTCGTCGACCAGCCAGCGGATCGGGCGATCCTCCAGGCCGCTGAGCGCTGCGTTCTTGCGCGCCCAGTCCACGACCCCTTTAGCGGCGTCGACGTGGACGCAATGCGCGCCGGCCTGGCTGCAGGCCAGCGTGCTGCCGCCGGTGTAGCCGAAGAGGTTGAGCACGTAGAGGTTGCGCTGGTTGGTGCGTTGCATTCGTGCGCGGATCACCTCGCGCATCCAGTCCCAGTTCTCCCGTTGCTCCGCAAACAGCCCAATGTGGCCGAAGTTGGTTAGCCTGACCTGAAATTGCAGATTACCGAAGAGCACCTCAAACTCGCGATGCACCTTGCGATGGAAAGTCCAGCGTCCGCCCTCCTCGGTCGCCCCACGCTCATAGACGCCATCGACGCGTTGCCATTCGCTCTCGCTGCGTCTCGGCAACCAGATCGCCTGCAACGAAGGGCGCACCAGCAGATAAGGGCCAATGCGCTCCAACTTGCGCATATGGCCGGAGTCGAGCAGTTGATAGTCGCCGCCAGATTGGACAGCCATGCAATCATTTCCTTTCCATCTTCAGGCAGTTCAAAGGTTCGCCTTCTGTGGTTTTACCACACCCCGTCTGCTTCCCCAAGATGAGGCTCTCTACGGTGAAGTATGGACTTTTCGTTTCACTTCGATTCTGGACGATCTCGGCAAAATCGTTTATCGTATCAGGGCAAAAACGTTTTTGCACCGACAAACCCGACTTCACCGGAGGAGAAGAACTATGCAATACCGACCCCTTGGGCGCACCGGCGTCCTGGTTTCACCGCTCTGTCTGGGCGCCATGAATTTCGGCGGCCCCACCGACGAAGCCGAGTCGATCGCCATTATCCACCGTGCGCTGGACGCCGGCATCAACTTCATTGACACCGCCAACGTCTACAATGCCGGCGAAAGCGAACGCATTGTAGGTAAGGCGTTGAAGGAGAGCGGCCGCCGCGATCAGGTGGTGTTGGCGACCAAGGTCTACGGTAAAATGGGCGACGGCCCCAATGATCAGGGCGTCAGCCGCTATCACATCATCAAGGCGTGCGAAGATTCGTTGCGCCGGTTGCAGACCGATCACATCGACCTGTATCAACTGCATCGTCCCTCGTTGACCGTGCCGCAGGACGAGACGCTGCGCGCCTTCGACGACCTGGTGCGCGCGGGCAAGGTGCGCTACATCGGCTGCTCGACCTTCCCGGCGTGGAAGGTGATGGAGGCGCTGGCGACCAGCGAGCGCTACAACCTGGCGCGCTACGTCAGCGAGCAGCCGCCCTACAACTTGCTCGACCGTCGCATCGAGAACGAGCTGATTCCGCTGGCGCAGGCCTATGGGTTAGCGATTTTGCCCTGGTCGCCGCTGGCCGGCGGCATCCTGGCCGGGCGCTATGCGAGCAAGGACGCCTTCCCCGCCGGCTCGCGCGCCGAACGCGCCAACGAACTCTTCCGCAACCGCATCACGCGGCGGGGCATCGAGGTGGCCCAGGCCGTCGGCGAGATGGCGAAGGAACGGGGCCTGACGGCCTCCCAGCTGGCCTTGCTGTGGGTGATGGATCAGCCCGGCGTGACCTCGCCGATCATCGGCCCGCGCACCATGGCGCACCTGGAGGACGCATTGCCCTTGCTCGACATGAAGCTGGCCGACGAAGACCGCCCCCGCTTCGACGCGCTGGTGCACCCGGGGACGGCCGTCGCCGATTTTCACAACAGCAATGAGTGGATGAAGGCGAGGATTTTCGACGCGTGAGAGTCGGAATAAAAGAACGCGCTTGAACGTGAATAATCTCACCAAGACACGAAGGCACAAAGTTGGATATCGACTTACTGATGTGGCTTCGTGTCTTGGGCGACTATCATAATTTACAGTGTCGCTGATTTCACAGTTTATACGGACTTCGAAGCGACGCCGCTTAAATGATCAAAAATTCTTCTGTATAGATGAACTCTAACTTCTCGCAGAAGCGTTCTGTATCCTGACCGGCCAGGATACCTTCCGCACTGTTCAGTGCAGCAAACATTGACGCTTCGTCTTCCCACCAGATTTCTGCAGTCCCATCGTAAGGGGGCTGATTGCCGCCGGGCTGCGGCTCCAACGCTACGTTAATGCGATACCCTCTCATACCAAGCACGCGAGAGAGCTTTGTATGCTCTCGCACCCAAAGTTGGATGAACTCTTCACGCGAAAGACCTTCCTTTTTCTTCACGAGGACGATCATCTTAATCATGGATTTTCTTCTCCCTCCTCAAATGGCCAGATAACCGCCATCGATAATTACCCCGGTGGCAGTGATATAGTCTGCTTCGTCTGAGGCAAGGAATGCAGCCAGCGCAGCCACTTCCTCTGGTGAAGCGCCGCGTCTGGCCGGAATTGATTGCTTAACGCGCTCGATAGTCTCTGGTGGAATGCCGTCATGCGCTGGGGTGTGGATGAATCCAGGCGCCAGTGCAACAGCGCGCACCTTGGGGGCATGATCGACGCCGATCGAACGCGTAAGCGAGAGAATCGCCCCCTTAGCGCATTGGTAAGCGCTGAACCCGGGTTCGCCGAAATAACTCTGCACCGAGGCCGTGTTCAGGATTACGCCACCATTATGGCGAAGCATATGAGTAACTGCTATTTTCGAGCCGTACCAATAGGCGCGCAGACTTACGCGCATCGTCTCGTCGAATTCCTCTAGCGTTTGGTCAACGATGGTTTTGAAGACACTCTTAAATGCATTGTTGTGCCAGACATTGACATAGCCAAACGCATCGATAGCGCGGGCCAGCAGCGTATCGAGCTGCTCAGTCTCACCGACATCCGTGTGTTGGAAGATGGCATGACCGCCAGCTTTGTTGATCTCAGCGGCAACCGCCTCGCCAGCCGATGCGTTGATGTCGGCCACAACGATGCGCGCCCCCTCCTCAGCGTAACGGATGGCGCAAGCGCGACCGATGCCGCTTGCTGCCCCAGTAACCACACAAACTTTATCTTTCAGCCGGTTGCTCACCGGATACGCAGAAAACATAAACGCTTCACCTCCTCACAACAGGTTTGGATAGACAAACGGAAATCAGCTTTCAGAGATTACGGTTTTTGCAGTCCTGTGCTTGCCAGGTCAACAGCATAGAGGGATGACACTGCTGTCATGAACAACGTATGGCGCCCAGGACCACCGAAACAGCAATTAGTCACCATCTCTGGGCATGGTAGCTTTCCTAACAGCACCCCATCCGGTGCGCAGACATAGACGCCATCCAATCCGGCGATGTAAAGCCTTCCTTCTGTATCGACGCGCATACCGTCGGGTACACCGGCAGGCATTACAAAAAAGACCTGCGGATCGACCGCAGTGTCGTCTGGCTGCATACGTAGCGCATAAACCCGATGGTATCGCTCTGAAGAGTCACTTATGTAAAGTGTGCGTTCGTCTGGCGAGAAGCAGAGGCCATTAGGCCGATAGATGGCATCGGTGACAAGCTGTGGAGCGTTAGGATCCTCTGTGACGCAGAAAACACCACATGCGCCATATTCCATAGCCTGCTGATAGCCATATAGCTGACCGTCTTCTTGCCGCACGCCGAAGGGTGGATCGGTGAAAAAGATGCGCCCGTCACTGGCTCGCACCACAACATCATTGGTGGAGTTCAACACATGACCACGGTAACCGCTAGCCAGTACGGTGATGCGCCCATCGTGTTCGTAGCGCGTAAGTCTTCGTGTGGTGTGTTCACAGACGATCAGCCGACCCTCCAGGTCGAGATAGAGGCCAATGGCAAAGTGACTGTTGGCATTGTAGATGCTAAGTCCATCATGCTCGCTCCAACGCATAATAGCATTGTTAGGAATGTCCGTGAAGAAAACACACTGTTCCGTCTCTATCCACACCGGCCCTTCGGTGAACGCCATGCCAGTCGCAACTCGCCGCACTTCGCTGTTTGGTTGCACGACAGCGCTAAAATCAGGGTGCATGCTCTGTGGTTTCATGTCGAGCGCATCTCCTTTCCGTATCATTTTTACTTCTTGCGCATCTGATCCAAAAGCACGGCTAGTACGATCACGCTACCCTTGACGACCAGTTGCAAGTTATAGTTGACGTTCATCAGCGTCAGCCCGTTATTGAGGATGCCGATCAACAGCGCGCCTAGCACTGTGCGCCACAACGATCCGCGCCCGCCAGAGAAGCTGTTGCCACCAAGGACAACCGCTGCGATAGCGTCCAATTCTAGACCGATGGCGCCTTCGGGTTGTCCATTGCCGACTCGAGCGGTCAAAACGGTGGCGGAAAAGGCTGCTATCGCGCCACACAAGACGAACGCCCAAATTTTGACGCGGTCAGAGGCAATGCCTGCAAGCCGCGCCAACTGAGCGTTGCCACCGACGGCAAAGATGTCAGCGCCAAACTTGGTGCGATGCAACACGTAACCGAGCACCAGAAAAAGACTGACTGCGAGCCAAACTGGCGAAGGGATGCCCAGGGGTGCACTTCGAGCAAAAATGTCACGATAAACGTCGTTCTTGAAAATGATTGTCGAGGCACTGGTCGCCGCCAGTGAAAGGCCGCGCACAACGTTCAGTGCTCCGAGCGTGACAATAAACGAAGGAATCTGCCCTTTGACGGTCAGCACGCCGTTGAAGGCGCCGACAAAGGCTCCGGCTGCCACACCTGCGAGAACTGCAAGAGGCCAGGGCATGGCCGTGCTCAACATTGAAGCGATAATGACGCTGGACATAGAGGCAATCGCCCCCACGCTGATGTCAATTTCACCGGCAAGGATGACAAAGGTCATGCCGAAGGCGGCGATGGTTAGCAGCGTTACCTGACGCCCAATGTTGGCGATGTTGTCCGGCGACAAAAAAACAGGCTTCAGCACTGCAAAGATAGCCGCAACTAGAATGATCGCCAAATAGATGCCGAAGCGACCCAGGAAGCGCTGTACATCCACCGTGGCTACTTTTGCGCCGAGTGCTGTAGAAATGCTTGCCATGCTTACTGAATTTCCTTCGAGTTCAAACCCGCACTTGCTCGAATCGCTAGCGTGAGTTCTCCGCCACCCAGCGGTCAAGGAGCACTGCAGCGATAATAATGGCGCCTTTGATCACAAGCTGGTAGTAAGACTCGACGTTGAGCAGGCTCAATCCATTGTTCAATATACCAATTAACAGCGCCCCGAACAGCGTGCGCACCAGTGAGCCGCGTCCACCCGAGAAGCTGGTGCCGCCGAGCACCACGGCAGCGATAGCGTCTAACTCTAAATTGCGCGCACCCTCGACGAAACCTGTACCTAGTCGCGCCGTCAACAAAATCGCAGTTATGCCGGTCAGTAAACCTGCCAGAGCGAAGACTAGCACCTTTACCCGTTTGACAGGAATCCCGGAAAAACGAGCTGCCTCAGCATTGCCCCCTATGGCATAGACCGATGCGCCAAATGTGGTGCGCGTCAACAGGAGATGCAAAGCAACGAATATAGCGACTGCATACCAGACAGTAGCGCTAATCCCTAGCGGTGAGGCTTTGGAGAAGACCATTAGAAACCGTTCATCCGCCACCGAGATAGCGCGGGCATTGGTAATGGCATAGGCAATGCCCCGCGCTACGCTAAACATCCCCAAAGTTACAATAAACGACGGCACGCGACCAAAGACGGTGATTAAACCATTGATGAGGCCAACACCTGCGCCTACGGTCAAACCTACAAACACTGCTATTTCCATTGGATAGCCAGCCCGCATTGTCATCGCGATCAAGATGCCAAGCAGGCTCGCTACTGCGCCAATACTTAGGTCGATCTCTCCTGAAAGGATAATGAAGGTCATGGCGAAAGCCGCCACTGCGAGCAAGGTAGTCTGCTGACCGATGTTGATAAAATTACGTGCGTCCAGAAAGTAAGGACTGTTCAATGAAAAAAAGCCGATCAGCAACACAATTCCTATCAGCACGCCTGACTGCCCGAAGAGGACACGAACGGGTTGCGGCGCTTTCGTCAAAATGCGTGCGCTCATGCCATCCTCTGTTCTGCTTCCAATACGCTCACGCGCTCACCAAAGGCCAACGCCAACACCGCTTCTTCGGATGCAGTTGCTGCTTCCAGTTCGCCAATGGTTTCGCCGTTCCACATCACAACGATGCGGTCGCTGATAGCTAGCACTTCAGGCAATTCAGAGGAGATCACCATAACAGCTACGCCCTGTGCTGCAGTTTCTCGAATCAGGCTATGGACCTCGGCCTTGGCGCCAACATCGATGCCGCGCGTCGGTTCGTTAAGAATCAGTGCGCGGGGTCGCCGCGCCAGCCATTTGGCTAGCACTACTTTCTGCTGGTTGCCGCCACTCAATGTTTCGATGATTGTATTAGGAGATGCTGCGCGAATACGCAGCCGTTCGACCCACTCTTGGTAGAGTGCCTCAATCCGAGCCTTGCGCAGTACACCAATTTGGGACATCTCGCGTAACGAGGCCAGCATCAGGTTAAAACGCACCGTGTTACAGAGCACTAACCCCAATCCTTTGCGATCCTCCGGCACATAGGCCACCCCCGCTCGAATAGCGTCTACTGGCGTGCGAAAGCGCACCGGTCTGCCATCAATTCGAATCTCGCCAGCTTCGGGGCGATCCACACCAAACAGGACGCGCGCCAGTTGTGTACGTCCGGCGCCCACGAGACCTGCCACACCCACCACCTCGCCAGCGCGCAAGGTAATATTTGCCTTACGTAGTCGACGGCCACAGCGCACATTGCACGCCTCTAGCACAGTATCGCCTGCAGCCCTCCCTTCTGAACGGCGCTGCAGATCTTCAATATTTCGCCCCACCATCAGACGAATCAATTCTGGACGCGTCAACTTAGCAGCGGGCTGCGTCGTAATATGGCGTCCATCGCGAAGCACAGTGATGCGGTCAGCCAATAAGAAGACTTCATCCATGCGATGAGAAATGTATACGATAGCCACACCACGACTGCGTAGCTTGCGGATCAGTGCAAAGAGAACCTCCTCCTCGTGTTTGCCTAACGAGGAGGTTGGTTCGTCCATAATTAGCACGCGTGGCTCACTGGCAACAACGCGAGCAATCTCTACCATCTGACGCTGTCCCATGGACAGCTCGTCGAGTGGCGTACGTGGATTGATGTCCAGCTCGAGGTCGGCGAGGATACGCGCTGCCTCATCATACAATCTACGGCGGTCGATTCTTCCTAGGGAAGCCAGCGGTTCGCGACCAAGCAATAGGTTGCGCCCTACATCGAGGTTGGACAACACCGTCAATTCCTGATAAATCATGCCGATGCCTAGCCGCGCCGATTCCGCTGGATTATGGATACGCACAAGACGTCCTTCGATTTCGATGATTCCAGCATCCGGCTGATAAGCGCCTGATAAAATTTTCATTAACGTTGATTTGCCTGCACCGTTTTCTCCCATAAGGGCATGCACTTCGCCCGAGAAAATATCAAAACTAACGTCGTCAAGCGCCTTGACACCGGGAAAAGATTTTGAAATATTCTGCAAACGAACTAGCGGCTGCATGATAGGGTTTCGCTCATTGAAGACTACCGTCTTCCAAGAGTTCTATTCTCCTGGAAGACGGTAGCAACTGTTTCGTAACTCGTTACTCTTCCCAGGGAGGCGTGATGCCCGGGTAGAGCACATCCCACATCTCTTTATAGTTGTCGCGCGTGACAAGCACAGTGGGCACCAGAATCTCCGAAGCCACAGGTTGGCCGAGCACCGCTTTCGCCAACGCATCGATACCTGCCTTGCCCTGCACAGTGGCCTGCTGGCCAGAGAGCGCTAGCAGGTGAGGGTTGCCGTCATGGAAAGCTTGGAAGCCAGCCTTTTCGGCATCATAGCCCGCCAATTTGATGTCCTTGCCACTCGCCTCGATAGCAGCCAGGGCACCATTGACAGCGAGGCTCCAGGTGGCAAAAATCGCCTTTAAATCTGGGTTGGCAGTGATCATGTTCTCGGCTGCAGCTAACGCCTCTTCCTGGCGCCATACGCCCTGGTTACCGACAACCTCCATTTTGGTGGTGGCGATGGCATCGAGTGTGCCCTGGTCGCGCTCTTGAATCGTTTTCAGCGCCAGTGGGATCGTGATGACGCCGATCTTGCCTTCACCACCCACGGCATCGACCAAATATTTGGCGGACTCATAGCAGCCGTCGTAAGAGGTGGAGTTCATCACTGAGAGCACCTGCCCACGTGCTGGTGGACCGCCAACGATCACGACCGGAATACCGGCCTCGTTGGCCTTTTCGATGGCGGGTGAAATAGCATCAAAGTCGACTGCCACCATGAAAATGCCATCCACCTTCTGCTGCACGAGATCTTCAATTTGACCAAGTTGGCGATTAGCGTCGAAGCCCGCTTCGCTGACTAGCAGTTCGATGCCATATTGCGCTGCCGTATCCTCACCGCCCTTGATGAGCAGGTTGATAAAATCATCGGTGCGATGATTTGTGTTGAAGCCAAAGCGGAGTTTCATGCCTCGAATTTTCTCAATCTCTTCAGGCGTCAACGCAATGTCCTCGGCGCGAGCAACATCCCCAATGGATGCAGGCATGGCTGCTTCCTGCGCCGGTGCTTCTGCCGGAGGCGGTGTTGGCGAAGCAGGTGCAGGAGCGGAAGCCGGTGTAGCGCATCCTGCCAGCGCCAGCACCAAGATCATAAAGAGCGTGAGAAAGAAAGAGAGTGATTGTCTAGTGCAGCGAGCGTACATGGATTGTCCTCCTTTTTGCAGTTGAACGAAGATTGTTTTTATCCAAGAAAAGCGCCAAGATGAATCGGTTACGCCTATCTATCGCCAGTGCTTTTCATCGTCATGCGCAGCCAGGAGCCCCTTGCGTTCATCAGAATCGTTCCTCCCATCTCGCATCGGACAGCGCAATGCTTCTTCGATGCACCTGACCCTCCAGATGAATCTCTAACTCGACGCTGCGTCGTTTCCTGGCGCCTTCGACGCCAACGAGCACTTTTTCCTCCGTTCGGCGGAACCAGATATGGAGTTGTTCTGCAGCGTCGACGACCGTAAACGCCCCTTCCGACCGATCGCCGGGATAAATCAGCACAGTCAGCGGATCCCATGGCTTTTCGCCTGTGTGCGCCATCTCTGGCGCCAGGGGCAGGATGGCGCCGCCTCGGACATAGAGCGGCAGATCATCCAGGGCGGCTTGGCGCGTGATCCAGCGCGGACCGTCGATCGCCTCGTCTGACCAAAAGTCGAACCAGCGGCCAGCAGGCAAGTAGATGCGTCGAACGTTGCGCTCGTCCAGGATCGGCGCCACCAGCAGCCATTCCCCGAACATCCACTGGTCGTCGATGGTGGCCGTCGTCGGGTCGTCCTGCCAGTCGAGCACCAGCGGCCGCATCACCGGCAGACCGGTTTTAACGCTCTGCACCGCCGTGCTCCAGACGTAAGGCAGCAGCCGATAGCGCAGTTTGGCGTACTTGCGGAAGATGGTCAGCGCCTGCTCGCCGAAGGCCCAGGGTTCGCGATGGATCGGTCCATGGGCGCGCGGATGGGTCACAAAGAGACCGGCCTCCGCCCAGCGAATGTACAGCTCCGGAGAGGGTGTGCCGGCAAAGCCGCCGATATCCACGCTCCAAAAAGGGAAGCCACAGAGCCCCAGCCCCAAACCGCCGTGCCAGAGATTCCCCAAGTCTTCCCACAGGCTGGCGGGGTCGCCGCCCCAGTGCACCGGATAGCGCTGTGAGCCAGCGTAGGCGGAGCGGGACCAAACGATGCCTTCGCCTGTGTGCGCCAGGATCGCCTCGAAGATGGCGCGGTTGTACAGCAGCGGATAGAGGTTATGCATCTCCAGACCGTCGGCGTTGGCGTACTGGGCGTCGGGCGGCGCGCCCTCGCCGAAATCTGTCTTGATGGCAGCCACGCCCATGCGAAAGAGCGGCTCGAATTTAGATTGATACCATGCCACCGCCTCTGGATTGCTGAAGTCGATCACTGCCGCCGGACCGAAAAAGCCGCTGATGTGATAAGGCGAACCGTCAGCCTGTTTGGCAAAGTAGCCGTTGGCTGCGCCCTCGGCGTAGAGCTTGCTGTCGGTGGCGATGTACGGCAGTTGCCAGAGCGTGAGTCGGAACCCTTGCTCACGCAGACGGGCGATCATGCCTGATGGATCCGGAAAGCGCTCTGAACTGAAGGTGAGATCATTGGCCCAGGGGCGGGCGAACCAGTCGGTGTCAATGTGAATCACATCGCAAGGAATGTCATTGGCGCGCAGATCATGCGCCACCTGCTCCACCTGGCGCTGCTCGTTATAGCTCATACGACTCATCCACAGGCCAAAGCTCCACAGCGGCGGCAGCGCAGGTGCGCCTGTGATGCTCGTGTAGCGAGGCAGAATTTCCTTAATCGACGGCCCATAAATGAAGTAATAGTCCAGCAGGTCATGCTGCACGTGCATGCTGTAACGCGTGTGCGAAAGGTCGCCCATGTGGTACTGAATCGGGTAAGCCGAATTGATGAAGAGACCGTATCCACGCGTGCTGATGAAGAAGGGCACATTCTTGTAGCTAAGCGGCCAGGTGTTGCCTGTGGCATTGGCATGCCAAAGCTGGATCGCCTGCCCGCGCTTGTCGAGCGCGCCGAATTTTTCGCCGAAGCCATAGAAGTGCTCGTCATACCAGATGGTCGCCGTCTCAAAAATCTGCGTGCAACCTGTCTCGTCCCTCACAAAGCCGAGTGGGTAAAGATCGCGGAAAAACCAGGGCCAGGCGTCGGTGATGCTGGCGCCATCCAGGTGCGATTCGCCGGTGGGCGGATGCTGAAAAACGGCGGCTGGAATGGTGCGATAGAGAGTCTCGCCGTTGCCATCCGCAATCGTGATACGCCAGGGCTTGCAATCCAACGTCACCGTCAGCGCGCTGCTGCGCAGAATGACGCAAGAGGCACATTGTTCTATCTGCACCGGGAAGTTCCGCTCTGCAAAGTCATTGACGACCATCGGCGTGCGGTTGGCGGGAACGGAGGATGTCTCGCCCATGCGCCGGGGCGTCGCACGGAAGCGCACAATCTCCGGCGTGCAAAATTCCACGCGCATCGCAACCGGGTCCCCCGCTTCGATGGGGGTTGCGATCTCCACCCAGGTGCCGTAGCGGTCTCGATACCGGCGCTCAAATTGCGTCGTCTCCCCGCGCAGATCGACCCCCCAGGCGTCCTGCTTCGTCACCGTCGCCGACTGCACCAGATGCATAGGCTTGCTGTAATCTCGAACAAAGCCATCCAGATCAAAGGGTAGTGACATGAACGTTGCCTCGCTACGATGATGACAATGTGTTGAATTGTGTTGAAGGTGCGTTTTCGTTCTTATCCTGCGGCGACTCGACCAAAATTGCAGATCAGCCACAGTTATCCGTCGAAGGGAGGCGCCGTGGTTCCTCGCTCGATCAATCGCGGTGCAAACAGCACCTGCTGCGCTTCGCTTGACCTATCTTTCAGTTGACGAAGCAGGAGGTTGACTGCCGTACGCGCCATCTCCGCCGAAGGAAAATCGATGCTGGTCAGCGGCGGCGTGAGCATCTCAGCCGTGGAAGTCGTCGCAATCGAAAGAACAGAGATATCTCGAGGAACGGAACGCCCCAGGCTCTGCAAGGCACGCATAGCGCCGACAATCGACGGTCCATGCGTCGACACAATGGCGGTCACGCGCGGATGCATCCGGAGAAGGCGCTGCGTCGCTTCGTACATCGCCTGCGGCAGGAGTTCCACTTCGAACGCCGGTGAGTCAAGACCAAAGCGTTCACACGCCGCCTGGTATCCCTGATAGGTGCGCACCGCCGAGCCCAATCCCCTCTGTCGCAGGAACGCAGGCGCGCCCAGGAATCCAATTGCGCTGTGACCCAGACCAACCAGATGCGCATACGCCTCCACAATCGCCGCCTCAAAATCGAGATCGACGAAGGAAAGCCCGCTGTTGTCGGCGGTGCGGCCGATCATCGTGAATGTATAGCTCGAATTGCGCAGAAACTGCACGCGCGGATCGTTCATCTCGATCTGCATCAGGATGACGCCGTCGGCCTGGCCACTTTGATAGAGGGTGGGCAGACTGTCGACTGTCAGCTCGCTCGTCACCAGATGAAAGAAGAAGCCTGCCTCTTCGGCCGCTGCAGCCGCCGCCACAATAAATTCGCCAGCATGGTGCGATGTCTCGACAAACTGCAACGGGAAGAGCAGCGCGATCGTCCGGCTCCGCCCTGCAGCCAGACGTTGCGCCTGGGCGTGGGGCACAAAGCCGAGCTGCTCAATGACAGAAAGCACGCGCTGCCGCGTCTCTTCGGCGACGTCGGGCTTGCCGTTCAGGATGCGCGAGACGGTGGAGACAGAGACGCCCGCCGCCATCGCCACCTCGCGGATGGTCGCTGATGTCATACTCGGTTGTCATGGTCGCTTGAATGGGCTTCTGGTAGCGTTACCGGTAGCGTTACCGGTAGCGCTACCGAAAACTATACACGATAAAAGGGCTGTTGTCAATAGGCTTTGAAATCGATTCTCTCCCACCCTCTGATATACTGTCCGTTGCGGTGCAGACGAAAACATCGCTTGACAGGACTTCTCCAAGGTTGAACAGAGCGACTTGCGCACTTCGCTCTCAGGGAGAGAATGAAGCATAGTTTCCAGCAAACAGAAAGGAGCCAAACCCTGGGCACAAAATACCAACTCGTCATCTTCGACTTCGACGGCACGCTGGCCGACTCGTTTCCCTGGGCGGCGCGCGTGGTCAATCAATTCGCCGATCGCTATGGCTTCAAGCGCATCGATGCAGCCGACCACGCCCACCTGCGTAGCTACGACGCGCGCAGCCTGATGGAGCATCTTGGCGTGCGCATGTGGAAGGTTCCGGCCATGGCGGTCGAGGTGCGCCGACGCATGGCGGAGGAGATCGACCAGATCGCTCTGTTTTCCGGCGTCGACGAGATGTTGCGGACGCTGAAAAATGCCGGTATACTCCTGGCAGTGGTCAGCTCCAACTCGGAGTCGAACGTACGCACTGTGCTTGGCCCTGAAAACGCAGCGCTCTTTTCGCTTTTCGAGTGCGGGGTCTCCGTCTTCGGCAAGGCCGCCAAAATCAAGACGGTTCTCAAGCACCATCGCATTGCGCCTCAAGCCGCCATCCTGATCGGAGACGAGATCCGCGATGCAGAGGCGGCGCGTAAGGTCGGCGTCGCTTTCGGAGCAGTTGCCTGGGGATACACCAATCCCGAAGCGCTGCTCGCAACCGGCCCCGACGAATTCTTCGAGACGGTCGAACAGATTGCGCGTCGCCTGCGAGCGTGAAGACCCGACCGCTGCGATTTGCACTTCACGCTTCACCCATTACAATGGGCGCATGGGTTTGCGTGAAGAGCGGCGATTCGACCCGAACGCCCCCCTGTTCCCGTCAAACGAAGCCGAAGACGCCGTCGCATGGGAGTATGGCGACGACGTCTCTTTCCGCGCCTCGCCTTCCAGTGCATCGCCTCGCGCAGCGCAGGGCGATGCGCGAGCCCTCGCCGCGCGGCGGGCGCTCAATCACGCGCTCGATGAGTGGTGGCGCCGCGGCGCTCTTCCCTCCGACGATCTGCTGCGCGAGGGGTTGTTTGTCCTCCAGGCCGGCCATGACCTCGACGAAAGCCAGCGCACGCTCCTCCTGCGCACGGCGTTGATGCGGCGTCGCGGCATGTTGACCGCGTTGCGCCATCAGACCGATCCGGAGCGCACCGCCCTCGTTTTGCAAGAGGCGCTTTTGCACCCGACGCATCCCCTAGACGCCGAGACCCTACAGAAATTGGTGCGAGAAGACGCCCAGAGCGCCCTCTGGGCGCCTGCACTCTCCAGGCTGCTGCAGGAAAGCGCAGCAGGCGCTCCGGAGACGCAAGCGCAGGTTGCGCCCCTGCTTGCTGCACTGACGGAGAAGGCTCCGGCCAAAAGCGCAACGTCTCCACTTTGGCTCGAAGGCGAGCCAACCTCTCACCCTAGGGCGCTCTGGCTGCGCGCAGCCCTCTTCGTCCTGTTGACGCTGGCTGTGGTCGCGCTGGCGTGGCGGCTGCGCCCACAGCCGACGGATATGGTCGCAGCGCCCGCAGGTCGATATGTCGTCTCGAGCTGGCCTGACGGCGAGGCGCAAGAAATTATGCTGGAAGCGTTCCTGATCGACCGTTTCGAGGCCACCGTGCGCCAGTATCGAGCCTGCTACGAACGCGGGGCGTGTCCCTGGCCTGCGTCGCCCGCCAGCGCCACGCGGCCCAACTACCTCCTCGATCCGGCTTTCGCCGATTTTCCTATGATCCACGTCGACCATGACAGCGCAGTGCGCTTCTGTGCGTTTATGGGCAAGCGTCTGCCGAGCGCAGCCGAATGGGAGGTGGCCGCCGCCTACTCGCCGACAACCGGCCGCATGTATCGCTACCCTTGGGGAGACGAATTTGCAGCGCAAACCGCCAACAGCGCCCTCAGTGGAATCGGCGACACGGTGCAGGTCGGCTCCTATCGTCCCGCCGGCGACAGCCCGTTGGGCGTCAGCGACATGGCGGGCAACGTCGCCGAGTGGACGGCGACCCGCGTAGAGGTGGAAGGGCGCACATACTATCTGGTGCGCGGCGGCTCCTTTCTCAGCGAACCGACGGCGCTGCGCACGTCGGCGGCCGAGGCGCTCCCTCCCCAGACGTCGGCCGATTGGCTAGGCGTGCGCTGCGCACGCGACGCGCGCTGAGTCCTGCTATAGGCAGGACGGACGTCGGGCCATTGATGCGTGCAACCGCCCTGTTGCAACTTTGCATCCCGCCCATCTTTTGAGTACAGTATCGCACCGAATTCAAAAACAGCGTGGACAAGAGTGAAAGCGGACATGACGGAACGACAAATTGAAACCCTGGATTTGACCAAAGAACTGGAGCTTGTGACCCGACTGGCGCATGAGGCGGCCACCATCGTCAACACCTTTTATATCGGCTCCTCTGAGGTGCGCTACAAATCCGACGATGAGCCGGTGACCGAAGCTGACCGCAGCGCCAATCAACACATCGTGGCGCGACTGCGCGCTGCCTTTCCCGAGGACGGCATCCTCTCCGAGGAATCCAAGGACGACCTCAGTCGCCTGCATAAGTCGCGGGTTTGGATTGTCGACCCGCTCGACGGCACGAAGGAGTTCATTGCCCGCAACGGCGAGTTCTCCATCATGATCGGTCTGGCCATCGAAGGTCGGCCTGTGCTGGGCGTGATTCAACAGCCCGCCACCGGCCTCCTCTACGCCGGCGTCGTCGGCCAGGGAGCGTACATGATCGAAGATGGAGAACGCATCGACCTGCGCGTGAGCGACTGCGCCAACCTGCGCGACATGATTATGGTCAGCAGCCGCAGCCATCGCCAGCAGATCGTCGACGTCATCCGCGCCCGGCTCAATATCACGCGCGAACGCGTCTCGGGCAGCGTGGGGCTGAAAGTCGGGCTGATCACCCGCCAGCTCGCCGACCTCTACATTCACCCCAGCCCCGGCTGCAAGGAGTGGGATCTGTGCGCACCCCAGGCGCTGCTCGAGGCGGCCGGAGGGCGCATCACCGACTGTTGGGGCAATCCGCTGCGCTACAACCAACGCGATGTGCGCGCCCACAACGGTCTGGTCGCCACCAACGGCGTCTTGCACGACCAGGTGGTCGAGGTCGTGGCGGCGGTCTGCGAGGAATTCGGTTACAATCAGGACGATGGATTCTGGTGATGGAGGAGTGATGGCGACCGTGTTCGACCACGAAACCTACCTCTCTCCCCTCACCTGGCGCTACGGCGGCGAAGCCATGCGCAGGCTGTGGAGTGAAGCGCACAAGCGCCGCCTCTTGCGGCGCTTCTGGGTCGCCCTGGCCGAGGCGCAACACGAGGCCGGCCTCGTCACCGCCGAGCAGGTGGCCGATTTGCGCGCGCACCAAGACGACATCGACATCGCAGCCGCCGAAGCGATCGAGCGCGAAATTCGCCATGACCTGATGGCGGAGATCAAGACCTACGCGGCGCAATGCCCGGTGGGCGGCCCCATCATCCACCTGGGCGCCACCTCCATGGATGCGCTCGACAACGTCGACGCCTTGCGGCTACGCGCTGCGCTCGACCTGATCCTTGCGACGCTCGAACAGGCGCTGGCCGCGCTTGCCGACCGCATCGAGGCCGAAGCGCACACGGTCGCAATCGCCTTCACCCACCTTCAGCCGGCGGAGCCGACCACGCTCGGCTATCGGCTGGCGCAGTTTGGGCAGGATTTGCTGATCGACCTGGAAGAGCTGCGCCGCGTGCGTGCAGGAGTGCGCGGCAAAGGGCTGAAAGGCGCCGTCGGCGCCAGCGCCAGCTACGCCCACCTGCTCGAAGGCACGGGATGGACGCCCCGCCAGCTCGAAGAACGGGTGATGGCGAAGCTCGGCCTGGAAGCCTTCCCCGTCGCTACACAGACTTATCCGCGCAAGCAGGACTGGCTGGTTCTTAATGCGCTGGCCGGCCTTTGCGCAACGCTTCATAAATTTGCGTTCGATCTGCGCATCTTGCAAAGTCCTCCCTTCGGAGAATGGAGCGAGCCTTTCGGCGAAAAACAGGTCGGCTCCAGCGCCATGCCCTTCAAACGCAACCCGATCGTCGCCGAGAACATCGACAGCCTGACGCGGCTGGTGGCCGCCCTGCCGCGCGTGGCGTGGGATAACGCCGCGCTCAGCCTGCTCGAGCGCACGCTCGACGACTCGGCCAACCGCCGTCTGCTGCTGCCGGAGGCGTTCCTGCTCACCGATGAGGCGTTGCAACGCGCGCTGCGCCTCATCGAAGGGATGCGTTTCTGGAGCGGCGCCATCCAGCGCAACCTGCGCGACTACGGCGTCTTCGCCGCCACCGAGCGCGTGTTGATGGAGGCGGTGCGCGCCGGCGGCGATCGCCAGGCGCTGCATGAAGCGATCCGCCAACAGAGCCTGGCAGCGTGGGCGGCGGTGCAGGAGAGCAAACCCAACCCTCTCGCCGAGCTGCTGGCAAGCGATGAGCGCATCACCCGCTACGTGCCCGCCGCAGCCTTGCCTGCGCTGCTCGACGCCAGCGCACACGTGGGCGACGCGGCGGAGCGAGCGCTGGCGCTGGCGGCGCAGATTCGCGCTGCGTTAAAGCAACCGAACGCCGCAACGACCGTCCCGTGACAACCGAAACCCTCGTCATCCTCACCTGCGACGACGGCTCCATCGACCTGGCGATGGAGGAGCTGCACGCTGCGGCGTCCGGCGCAGCGCTGCAGGCGACGCTGGCCCCTGGCGTGCTGCTGGTGGAGGCCGGCGTCCCTTTTTCTGTGCTGGCCGCCCATTGGCGCAGCGAACCGCCAATTTTCGTGCGTCATATGATGCCTGTGCAGGCGATTTTGCCGCTGGGCGGCCACGTCGGCGACCCGGCCTTTCTTGCGCGTGCGCTGCCGCCCCTGCTGCCGCCGCTCGACCCCACCCTTCCCTTTTCGGTGCAGACGCGCTTGCTGGCCGCGTTGCCCTATAAACCTTTCGATGTCAACACAGCGCTGGCCGGGGCGTTGAGCAGCGAAGGCGGCCCTCCGCTTGACGTGCGCGCGCCGCAGCAGATCGTCTCGGTTGTTTGCGCCGAGGCGCCTCTGCGCCAACAGGAGGGCGTCTGGACGATCGCAAGCGCAGACGAGAACCGCAAGCCGCGCCTGGCCGCTTTGGCCGGCGTCTCCCTCGCCGCAGAGAATCTGTCGAGCTGGGCGGGCGGGATGCGTCGCTTCGCCCGCGAGGAGGGGCAGATCAGTCGCGCGGAATTTAAGCTGCTGGAGGCGTTCGAGGTCTTTGGTCTGGGCCTGCCTCCACGCGGCGTAGCGCTTGACCTGGGCGCGTCGCCGGGAGGATGGACGCGCGTGCTGCGCCGGCGCGGCCAGTACGTGACCGCCGTCGATCCGGGCGAGCTGGACCCTCGGCTGGCCAACGACCGCGGCGTCCGCCATCTCCGCATGACCGCCGAGCAGTATCTCCGGCAAGGCCCCGACCTCTACGACCTGATCGTCAACGACATGCGCATGGATGCGCGCGACTCGGCGCGGCTGATGGTCGCCTTTGCGCCCTATCTGCGCCCACACGGCTGGGCCCTGATGACGCTGAAATTGCCGGAGCAGCAGCGGCGTCCTGTGCTGGAGCAGGCTTTCGCTATCCTGCGCAAGGCGTATCGCATCGCCGGCGCGCGCCAGTTGTTTCACAATCGCAGCGAGATCACGGTCTGGCTGTCGCCGTTGGAGAAAGAAAGGTCGTAGTTGCAGTCACCGACCTCCGAATCAACGGGCTGCGAACGCGCTGTCAAAGTCAAGGACGCCTGACCGAACCTGTAGTTGCATCGCTTCTTTCATTCCTCGTTTGTAAGCCGTTATGCTGCAGGGAGAGCGTTTTCTGTGGATGATGAGGGACGGAAAACCAGATGTGAAAAGCTGGAGGTTTTATGAACAGGCGCTGCTTCCCTGCCGGCTTTGCATATGCAAAAGCGCTTCAAAGGGTTCGAGCAATCTTTGTGGTTGGGCTGATCGCAACTGCGCTGTTCGTGAGCGCAGGTTGTTCGTCCGGACTGACGCCCGATCGTTTCCAACAGCAGGTGCAGCGGTTGCTGACGCAGACGCGGCTGGCGCGTGAGGCCGCCTCTCCCCCCCTCAGCCCAGAGCATCAGGTTCTGGTCGTTGGCGCAGACGGCAACCTGTTCTTGATCGACGCCATCAGTGGGCAGCGTTTTGCGTTAACCGTCGACGCTTCGCCTCGGCGCCAATATTTGCAGCCTGCCTGGTCGCCCGATGGAGAGCGCATCGCCTGGACGCGCCTGGAGGGCGGCGACAGCGCTGTAGAGGTCAGTCGTTTCGATGGCGGCGAGCGTCGCTCAGTCGCCACGTCGTTCCCGGCCTTCTATTTCTTTTGGAGCCCTGACGGCGACCATCTCGCCTTTTTGAGCAACTGGGTGGCGATGAACCGCCCCACGATTGCGCTGCGCCTCGTCGAGCTGCAGGAAGAGACTCTCGACGTGCGCACACTGGCGGAAGGGCGCCCTCTGTACTTTTCCTGGTCGCCCGATGGAAAAACGCTGTTGACCCACATCGACGGCGAGCGCATCGAGCTCTTGAAACTCAACGGCGAGGTGGAGCCGCTGGAGATCACAGCTGCGCAGTTCTCCGCTCCCCAGTGGGCGGCGGATGGAGAGCGACTGATTTACGCGGTCGCTGACGGTCGCCAGCGCCTGATCGTCGCCGACCGCGCCGGGCGAGAGTTGGTCGAGCTGACCGATTACACAGGGCGGATCGCTTTTTCCCTCAGCCCGGACGGCGCGCGGATGGCCTATGTTGTGACCGATGATCCCTCGCGATGGAGCGTTTTTGGCCCTCTTTATGTGGTCGATGTAGAAACGCTGCGCACCCGCGAGGTGACGGACGACCCTGTGCTGGCTTTTTACTGGAGCCCGGATGGGAGACGCCTGGCCTATCTAACGCTGGAGTTCGCCGATGGCAGGCTAGGGCTGCGCTGGCATGTGTGGGAGGGTCGTCGCGTTGCGAAATACGCCTTCTTCCTCCCTTCCAGCGTTTTTGTGGAGAATTATCTGCCCTTCTTTGACCAGTATGCGCAGAGTCACCGCATCTGGTCGCCCGCAGGCGACGCTTTTGTCTTTGCCGGCGCGCTGCAAGATGGTCGCAGCGGCGTTTGGGTGCAGGATGTGATCGCAGGCGGAGAGCCGCGCCTGCTCGGTCCTGGGGTGCTTGCGAGTTACTCGCCAAGATGAATGAAATGCATGTTGCGTGTTCCGTAAAGAGACGCTTCACGGAACGCGCAACGTCCACTCTCCGACGTCGGTCCAGTTGATCGATCGAGCATCTGCGAAACTCGTCACGGCGCGTCGAGCACGTCGTCCACCGGAGCCTGCAGGTCGGGATAGTGCGCTGAGACGGCGATCTCTCCGCGGCCAAAGACGCCGTGTTCGACGTAGCGGTCGCTTTCCAGCTTCAGCACGGTGATCGTCTCCGCTTGTGGATCGACGATCCAGTATTCGGGGATGCCCGCCTGCGCATACTCCTGCCGTTTGACCACCAGGTCTCGCTCGCGGTCGTCGGGCGAGACGACTTCCACCACCAGGTCCGCGCCGGTCCAGTACGCCTCCTGCCGACGCGGGTCCGAAGCAGAATTGATGAACAGCAGGTCTGGCTCTCGAATCTTGTTGGGATAGAGTCGCAGCCGTAAAGGCGCCATGCGAACGATTCCGCCTGTGGCGTCGGCGAGCTTCCGGAAAAGCACAAAGAGAAAACCTACAATAGCCTGATGTCTGTCGCTCGGCATGGGCAGCACCTCGATATAACCGTTGGAGAATTCAACCAACTGGTTCGTGTCCAGGCGCAGATACTCCTCCTCGCTCCAGGCGCCCTGGGCAGGGAAGAGCAACGCCACCTCCCACGCCGGCTGCGGCTCCATGGTCGGGTCTTGTTTGTGCATCAATCTGGTCACTGAGAATCCTCCTGCCCTACAACGTCGCCAATCCCAATTGCGAGTGTGGGGCGCATGTAGTATAGCGAAGAATGGGTGACGGGTAAAAAAAGGTCTGCAAACATGACCGACCTCTGATCCTCACCGCAGATATTGCGAATACGGATACACCTGCCACTTTTGCAACTCTCGTCCCTTGCAGTAGACCCGCGTCGCCGACCAGCTTTGCACGTAGTTCCACAACTGCCAGAAGGCGCCCATTTCGCTTTTGCGAAAGGCCACGCGGTAGACCAGATGGCGGTCTTCGTCGAGCAATTGCATGAAGCCCGCGCGTTTCTGGGCGAGACGCAGCACAAAGGGGAAGTATTCGGAGCGGCTCTGGCGAAATTCGAGGATGATGTGGGCAAGTGCGAGCTCTTCCTGCGTTTTGTTGTCGCCTGCGTCGGCTGCTGCTTCGGCGTCCACCGGCTGCGCTTCAGCGGCGTCGATGGCCGTCAGTTCATCGAGAAGCGGCTCCAGGGCGCGTCGCAGGTCGGGTTGGGGCAGGTGGATGCGTAGGTCGCGGTGCTGGCAGCGCCAGGGGCGGGGCGTGCGCGCTGTCTCGCCTAACGTCTGCAGCGCATGCCGCAGGGGATCCTCGCCAAGCGCCGCAGTCAGAGAATGCAGCCGCAGCGTCAGCGCAGATTCGGAAAGCTTCACCGCTGCGCGCCCCCATGCCTCCAGCACTTGCCCGGCTTCGGCGGCGCTCAGCGGCGTCGCAAGCAGCGCCTGCAGGCCAAGGGCGACGCCGGTCAGCTCGACCGGCATCGACGCCGCTGCGATCCACTCCGCCAACAGCGCGCCGTCCTGGCGCAGCCATGCGGCCAGCAGCGCCGTCCGCCAAAAGCCCGGGTTCTGGCTCCACGCGTCGCTGTCGCGCAGACGTCGAAGCTCGGTCAGAGCGGCGTCCGCAGCTTCGCCCCCTTCCAGCAGGCGCACTTCGAGATTGGCGAGGTAGATCTGTTGAAACGCAAGCGGCGCAGGCGTGAGCGGCGTTTCCACCCAGGCGAGAAACCGGCCGCGCTGGCGAGAGGTGAAGGCGTTGTAGCTCAACCCTGCGGCCGGCGCAGGCTCGTTAGAAGGAGGTCCCTCAAAACTGCCTCTGGCGACGCTGAGCGTTGGGTCGAGCAGGGCGTAATCTTCTTCGGGAGAGGGGGCGACGCAGGAAACCGCAACGGGCACGCCGCGCAGTTGAGCGTCGGCCACCACCGTCGCCAGTGAACGATCGCGGCCCGCTATGCGGATCAGTGAGTTCATATTGCGTACAACCAAGCACTCGCCAGCTCAGGCGCTCATCTTCCAGGGAATGCGTGGCAAGCACACATAATTGCACATAAACGACGCCATGCCGACGGGAGTTTCTCAACCGTAACCGTAGCTCGCAGCCGCCGGTGCGCTCAAGCCACCACCGCATAATTCTCCTCATAATTCTCCTCGCGCAGCATGGGCGCAAGATATTGCCCGGTGTAGCTGCGCGGATTGGCGGCGACGTGCTCCGGCGCGCCTTCGGCGATCACGTAGCCGCCCTTGACGCCGCCCTCCGGCCCCATGTCGATGATCCAGTCGCAGTTCTTGATCACGTCCAGGTTATGCTCGATCACCAACACGGTGTTGCCTTTGTTGACCAGCTCATGCAGCACGTTGAGCAGCTTGCGCACGTCTTCAAAATGCAGGCCGGTCGTCGGCTCGTCCAGGATGTAGAGCGTGTTGCCGGTGGCGCGACGGCTCAGCTCCTTCGAGAGCTTGATGCGCTGCGCCTCGCCGCCGGAAAGCGTCGTCGCCGGCTGACCGATCTTAATGTAGCCCAGGCCAACCGCATTGAGCGTCTCCAGCTTGTTGCGGATGCGCGGAATGTTCTGGAAGAACTCCAACCCCTCTTCGACGGTCATATCCAGCACATCGGCGATCGACTTGCCGCGGTACTTGATTTCCAGCGTCTCGCGGTTGTAGCGACGGCCTTTGCACTCTTCGCAAGGCACGTAGACGTCGGGCAAAAATTGCATCTCGATGCGAATGATGCCGTCGCCCTGACACGCCTCGCAGCGCCCGCCCTTGACGTTGAATGAGAAGCGCCCCGGCTTGTACCCGCGCGCCTTGGCGTCGGTCAGGCTGGCGAAGAGGTCGCGGATGTCGGTGAAGAGGCCGACGTAGGTGGCCGGGTTGCTGCGCGGGGTGCGGCCGATCGGACTCTGGTCGATGTCGATCACCTTGTCGATGTGCTCGACGCCTTCGATGGCGTCATGCGCGCCGGGTCGGTCCTTGGCGCGGTACATGATCTGCGCCAGCTTCTTGTACAGCACCTCGATCACCAACGTCGATTTGCCGCTGCCGCTGACGCCGGTGACGGCCACCAGCTTGCCCAGCGGGATGCGCACGTCCACGTTCTTCAGGTTGTTCTCGCGCGCGCCTTTGATGAACAGATACTTGCCGTTGCCCTCGCGGCGCATCTGCGGCACCGGAATGCGCAGCTCTCTGCGCAGATATTTGGCCGTCAGGCTGTTGGGGCAGTGGATGAACTCCTCGCGCGGGGCCGAGCAGACGACGTGACCGCCGTGCTCGCCGGCGCCGGGCCCCATGTCCACCACCCAGTCCGCGGCGCGGATGGTGTCCTCGTCGTGTTCAACCACGAGCACCGTGTTGCCGAGGTCGCGCATGCCCTTAAGCGTTTCGATCAGGCGGGCGTTGTCCCGCTGATGCAGGCCGATGCTCGGCTCGTCGAGGATGTAGAGCACGCCCATCAGCTGGCTGCCGATCTGCGTCGCCAGGCGGATGCGTTGACTTTCGCCGCCGGAGAGCGTCACCGCCGTGCGGTCAAGCGTCAGGTAATCCAGCCCGACGTTGACCATAAATTGCAGTCGCGCCGCAATTTCCTTGAGCACCTGGTGCGCAATGGCGCGTTGGCGCGGCGTCAAAGGGGAAGGCAAGATGGCGGAATCGACCGAGCCGTTGCCGTTCGCCGACGCCACGCCCCCCGTCTCTCTTCTCCCATCCCCCGCTCTCCACTCTCCTGCTCTCTGGCTCTCGCTGCTCTCGACTCTTTCTCCCCGCAGCCACTGCACCCACGCCAGCGACTCGCTGACCGGCATGCGCGTGACTTCCCAGATGTTCTTGCCGGCGATGGTCACGGCCAGCGCCTCGGGGCGCAGTCGCTTGCCGCCGCAGGTGGGGCAGGGGCGCACGCTCATGAACTCTTCCAGCTTTGCGCGAATGTACTCGCTCGTGGTCTCTTGATAGCGGCGCTGAAGGTTGGGAATGACGCCGCTGAAGGTGGTCTCGTAGTAGCGCAGCTCCCCCTGGCTGTTGGTGTAGTCGATGCGAATCTTCTCGCCTTTGGTGGGCGTGCCCCAGAGGAGGATGTCGCGCTGTTTCAGGCTGAGCTTTTTGACCGGCGTCCGCGAAGGAATGCCGTATTGTTTGCAGACGGCGCGCAAAATCTGGCGATAGTAACCTTCGCTCTCCTCTTCGTTCTGCCGTCGCCAGGGGATGACGGCGCCGTCCTCGATCGAAAGCTCCTCGTCGAGCACCAGCTCTGGATCGAACTCTTGCAACGCGCCGAGGCCGGTGCAGGTGGGGCAGGCGCCGTGGGGGCTGTTGAAGCTGAAGGTGCGCGGCTCAATCTCCGGTAGGCTGGCGCCGCACTTGATGCAGGCGAAGTGCTCGCTGAAGGTGCGGTCAACCGGATGGTTGCGGTCGGTGACGTCCGAGACGATGAGCACGCCTTCGCCCAGCTTCAACGCCGTCTCCACCGAGTCGGCCAGCCGCGTCAGGTCGGTGCCGGTCGGCTCGCCCGCTGCGTCGACGCCCGGCGGCTGCACGATGATGCGGTCGATCACCGCCTCGATCGTGTGCATTTTGTAGCGATCCAGCTCAGGGACTTCGGTGACTTCGTAGATCTCGCCGTTGACGCGCACGCGCATGTAGCCTTGCTTTTGCAAGCTCTCGAAGACTGACTTGTGGTTGCCCTTGCGGTCTTTGATGATCGGCGCCAGGATCAACAGCCGGCTGCCGGCCGGCATCTCCATGATGCTGTCCACGATCTGCGTGGGCGTCTGCTGCGTGATCGGCTCGCCGCAGGTGGGGCAGTGCGGCTGCCCAATGCGGGCATAGAGCAGACGCAGATAATCGTAGACTTCCGTCACCGTGCCGACGGTGGAGCGCGGATTGCGACCGGCGCCCTTCTGGTCGATCGAGATGGCGGGGCTCAGCCCTTCGATCTGGTCGACGTTGGGCTTTTCCATCAGCCCCAAAAACTGGCGAGCGTAGGCCGAAAGCGACTCGACGTACCGTCGTTGCCCCTCGGCGTAGATAGTGTCGAAGGCCAGGCTGCTCTTGCCGCTGCCGCTCAGGCCGGTGATGACGACCAGTTTGTCGCGGGGAATTTCGAGATCAATGTTTTTGAGGTTGTGCTCGCGCGCGCCGCGCACGATCAATTTGTCCAGCGCCATGGTTGCCTCACCGTCATGCAGACGACTGCATGATAAGACCGCATGATAAAAGCATCGAACAAAAGTTCTTTCAGTATAACCGATGCTACACTCTTCGCACAAAAAACTTTCCAATAAAAAGGACGAGAGTTAAAGCATCCCTCGTCCATCCATCATTTTCTCATGATAAAACAAGTTCGGCGCAATCACCGTGAGCGTTCATGCAAATCGAAGACATCCTTCGGGCTGCACCGCACACCCCTTCCAAACGCTCGAAGCTGTCTGGAGAATTTTCTATCCATTCGCGCAGTTTGGATGCCCTTTTGGAAAGAATTAAACAATAGGCGCAGGAGGTTTGTGCTAAACTCGATTTTGCGATAATTTTCACAAATTTGCTTCATGAATGGAGAGTTTCTCATGAGACGTTTGTTCCTTGTGGTGACGATTTTGTCAATGTTGATGCTGGCGGCTTGCGGCGGTTCGGCGACGCCCACGCCAACTCCACCGCCGACGCCTACAACGGCGCCTACTGCGCAACAGGTGATCGCCGCCACGCTCGATGTGATCATGCACGACATCTACTTCGGCGACGACAGCAACAACATCGCCAATCCTCCGGTCTGGCGGGCGCCGGCCGGCGCAGAGGTGACCGTCAACCTCGATAACCAGGGCGGGCTGGAGCACAACTGGGCCGTTGTGAAAAAGGGCGTAGAGTTGCCGGTTCCTTTCATGCCCGACCAGAACAAAGATCTTCTCTACTGGGAGGCGGGGGTGCTGCAGGCGGGACAGAAGGATTCGGAGACCTTCACGGCGCCAAGCGAACCCGGTGAATACATCGTCATCTGCACCGTCGCCGGCCATTACCCGGCCATGCAGGGCAGGTTGATTGTGGAGTAGGCAAGCTTTAACAAAATAATCCGGCAATTATCGTAGGTGCGGCTCCCAGCCGCACATTCTCGGGGGAGCCAGATGGCCCTCACCCCCTGCCCCCTCTCCCATGCTGGGAGAGGGGGAGAAGACCCTCACCCCTAGCCCCCCTCCCAGGGAGGGTGGGAGAGGGGGGAGAAGGGAGCACCGTAGGTGCGGCTCCCAGCCGCACATTCTCGGTGAACCGCAAAGTTTGCAGGTTTCAAGGAAATGCAGCTACGAGCTGCACCTCCGGGCCACCAAGAAATTTGTGAAACGACGTAGAGCTTCCGGGAAAATTTTTCGACATTTGCGTCGAGATTGCGTCGTCACCGTCGGCTGCCAAATCCATCACACCGGAACAAAGAGCGTTTTGACCCCGCTGCGATCTTCAAACGTTGCAAACCCCGCTTCCCATTCCGTGATGGGAAAAACATGTGTGATCAGCGGCGCCGTGTGCACTTTGCCGGTGCGCATCAACTCGAGCGCCCGCAGCCACGACGACGGCGTGCTGGCGTTGCTGCCGGTCGCCGTCAGCTCCTTGTAGACAAGCTGATCGAGGTCCCACGCCACCGGCTTTCCGAACAGTCCGATCTGCACATAACGGCCGCGACGGCGCACCAGCGTCAACAGTTGTTGCGCGGCTGCGCCGGCTCCGGCGCACTCATAGACCACATCGGCGCCCTGGCCGCCTTCGGTGAGGTCGCGCAAAAGAGGAAGCGGATCCTCTCGCTGCACGTTGACGACGTGATCAGCGCCCAACGCTTGCGCCAGCGCCAGCCGCCGCTCATCGGCGTCCGTTCCAAGCACGACGGCGGTCGCACCAGCAGCTTTGGCAACCTGTAAGGTGAGCAGCCCGATGGCGCCCGGTCCGGCGATCACGGCCACGTCGCCTGGCGTCACCGTGGGCGTCGTCAGCGTGGCGTGCACCACGCAGGCGAGCGGTTCGGTCAGTGCGCCGGCCTGAAAGTCCACATTTTCCGGCAGCGCATGGATATTGCGCGCCGGAACAATCAGGTGCGTGGTGAAGCCGCCGTTGACCGCCGAGCCGATCGAACGGCGCTCCGGACAGAGGTTGATCTGGCCGGCGCGGCAGTAGCGGCACTTGCCGCAATAGGAAAAGTAGGTCTCCGTGGTGACGCGCATGCCCGGCGTCACCCCTTCGACGCCCTCGCCCACCTCGACGATCTCGCCGGCGACCTCATGGCCGAGCACCACCGGCGGCCAGGAGCGGAACTCGTCCTTGTAGATGTGCAGGTCGGTGCCGCACAGCCCGGCGGCGCGCACGCGAATCTTGACCTGGCCGGGACCCGGCGCAGGTTCTGGAATGTCGCGCAGCTCGATGTTGCCGACGCCCGGCGCCACTTTCATGATTGCTTTCATCGGTTGCCTGTCTTCCTTGATTGAACATGAACCCGGTTCATTTGAGTAGAATGTAACATGAGCAGAATGTAACAATGCCAAGACGCAAAGATGCAAAGGCGCAATCGAGCTGGATGCAGTGCGCACAGGGGGCGTATTACTCTCCTTCGCCGGAGCAGTCCAGCACCACCTGGATCGTCTTTTCGGGCTCCTGATCGCAGAGGCGGAAGGCTTCGGCGGCTTGACTGAAGGGCAGCACATGGGTGATCAACGGGCGCAGGTTCAACACCTCCTGCGCCTGAAGGTGCATGACTGTGCGCACCAGGCGATCTCGATTCCAGCGGTAGGTTAATTCAGGGTTGACGCCGTAAATCTGAGAGCAGACGAGATGGATGCGGTTGTGATGAAACTCCTCGCCAAGAAAGAGGCCCTGCCCCGCTCCCTGGAAGAAGCCCAACGTCACCACCCTGGCGGAATAGGCGGCTGAGCGGATCGCCTCGTGCAGCGCCGGATATGCGCCGCTGGCCTCGATGCAGACGTCCGCGCCGCGGCCGTCGGTCAAAGCTCGAATCCGCTCCGCCACGGCGCCCTCCTGCGGCGTGAGCGTTTCATCGACTGCGCCCACTTGAACGGCGACGGTTCGTCGCAATTCGAGCGGATCGACGCCGATCACCTGAGCGCCGGAGCGTTTGGCGAGCTGTGCGATGATCTGCCCTGGCGTCCCCAGGCCGAAGACGGCCACGGTCTCGCCGATGCGGATGGCGGCGTCGAACACGCCGTTGAGCGCAATGGCGCCGATATGCGAGAAGACGCCGAGGATAGGGTCAAGCCCCGGCGGCAGGATGCGCTGCGCCGCATACGCCTCGGTCACGACGTGATGGGTGCGATGGCCCCACGTCCCGTAGATGCGGTCGCCTGGACGCACCTGTCTCACCTCGGCGCCGACTTCGATCACCTCGCCGCATTCCTCGTAGCCTATGCCGGAGATCGGATACTGCAGACTGCTTTCCGCTGCAGGGAGAAAGAGGCGAAGCCCGTCATCCCAACGCTTGTGCAGATAGGGATTGACGCCGCGATAAAAAGTCAGCTCGGTGCCGGCGCTGACGCCGGTGTAGAGGGTGCGTAGACGCACTTCGTCAGGCGCAAGAGGCGGATCCGCTGTTTCTTTGATTTCCAGCGACTTGGGCTGTGTCAATACGAGGACTCTTGCCATAGAGAAAAAACCTTTGCCGTGCTTTCCTGAGCTGCTCTTCTTCAGTCGATTGAAAACCTAGTTGACACGATTCCACTGGAAACAGTATAGTTAGATCGAGCGGGCGTCAAATTCCACAATCCCATCCATCCTTGTCTCAATACGGTCGTTCATCGTGCAGGACAGAGTTGTACATGCTACAACGTGGTGTATGTATCGATCGAGTCCAAGTGCAACCTCTACGACAAACGAAAGGATTGAAGTATGACCCGCAAATCATCCAGTCTCTTATTGACGTTGCTGCTTCTCTTCAGTATGGCGCTTTCCGCCTGCGCCACACCGGTGACGGCGCCGCCAGCCGCTGAAGCGCCGGCGCCGGCCGCACCGACCGTCAACAAAATCACTTACAATTCCTATCAAAGCGACCCGGCCCCGCGCGCCTGGATCGAGGGCGTCGTAGCCAACTGGAATGCAGCGCACCCGGACATGCCGGTCGACCTCTCGATCATTGCACACGAGGACTTCAAGCAGGCGCTGCGCGCCATGCTCACCGCCAACCCGGCCCCGGATGTGCTCGACTGGTTTGCAGGCAATCGCGCCCGCTTCTTTATTGACCGCGGACTGATCGCCGACTTCTCCGATCTCTGGGAGCGCGAGGGCTGGGACGCCGTCTATGCACCGGGCTTCATCGCTCTGGCCACCTACAACGGGGGCAAGTATTTCCTTCCCAGCTCCTATTACTGGTGGGCGATCTATTACCGTCCCTCCCTCTTTGAGCAGGCCGGCGTCCAGGCTCCGATCGAGACCTTCGATGATCTACTGGCGGCGTGCGACGCCCTCAACGCGGCCGGCATCACACCGATCACGATCGGCGCCCGCTTCAAATGGCCGGCCGCAGCCTGGTTCGACTATCTCAACATGCGGACGAACGGGCCGGAGTTCCATATTGAGCTGATGGATCTCAAGGTTCCCTACACAGATCCGCGCGTCAGAGCAGTCTTCGAGAACTGGAAGAAACTGATCGACGCCAAATGCTTCATCAGCGACCCGGCCGCCTACGACTGGCAGGAAGCCATCGACCCCATGGTGCAGGGCCAGGCTGCGATGTATCTGATGGGCGCCTTCATCACCGACTCTTATCCGGATGAAGCGGAGAACGACCTCGATTTCTTCCGCTTCCCCGTGATCAACCCGGACGTGCCCATCGGCGAAGACGCGCCGACCGATGGGTATTTCCTGGCCGCCAATGCAGGCAATCTGGCGGGCGGCAAAGAGTTCCTGGCGTACCTGGGTTCTAAGGAAGTCCAGCAGTCGCTGCTCGACACCCTGGGCCGTCTGCCCTCGCGCGTGGACGTGGACATCTCCAACATCAGCCCCGCCACACAGAAGGGCATTCAGCTGATCCAGAGCGCCGATTTCATCGCCCAGTTCTACGACCGCGACACCACGCCGCCGATGGCCGAAGCCGGTATGGACGGGATGATGCGCTTCTGGGACAATCCAGATCAGATTGACCAGATTCTGGAGGAGCTGGAGGCGGAGCGACAGCGCATTCTGGCGGAAGCCGAGGAATAGCTGCCGAGGCGTTTCTACAACGAGACGTTGGCAACCGTGTCGAGTCCTGACGGACTGAATGGTGGAAAACGGGCAACGGTGATGGCCGTTGCCCGTGCTTGTCTCTGAAAGGGGGAGTGTTCCATGCAACAGACGCTGTCAAGACGCTCTACGTGGTTTGATGGATGGGATTTCTCGGGGCCCAACGTGATGGCCCTCCTGGCCGGAGCGGTCATGCTCTTTGCGTTTTTCTTTTTGCCCTGGTTCGGCGACAACGTGAGCAACAACGGCGCTCGCATTATGGTCGACATCCTGTATGAAGCGCCAGGGGCGTTGCGCACAGAAGCGCTGATCTGGTTGATCCCTGTGGTCGCGGTAGCCACGTTCGCAGCCACGCTTTGGGGAGCGATGGCTCCAGAGCAGGCGCGGATTGCCTCGCCGCTCGCCTCACTCTTGGGTCTGACGACGTTGCTCTACTTTGCGCCGGCGCTCGGTCGTGCAGGTGCACATCCGCTGCTCACGCCTGGCGCCGGGTTCTGGACGGCCTTCGTCTGCGCCATCGCCATGGTTCTGCAGTTCGTGCTTGCGATGCCGGCGGTGGCCGAACGCAGCGGTGCGCCGCGGAAAGGCGTGCGCCGCGGCCGTCTGCCCCAGTGGTTGACGCCCTACCTCTTCATTGCGCCGCCCCTGATTCTCTATGCAATTTGGATTTTGGGTCCGACGGTGTACACGATGTATCTCAGCTTAACGAACTGGGACGGCGTCTCCACCCCTCAGTTTATTGGACTGGCGAACTACGAACGTCTCTTCACGCGCGACCGCAACTTCGTCGAGTCGCTGGTCAACAACCTGCGCTGGCTCATCGTCTTCATTCTGATTCCAACCTCAATGGGCCTTGGGCTTGCGCTCCTGTTCAACAATGAAATGTGGGGAGGCCGCTTCTACAAGGTCAGCTTTTATGCACCGCTGGTGCTCTCCTTGCCGGTCATCGGCCTGATCTGGGCGTGGCTCTACAATCCTCGCCTGGGACTCATCAACAGCTTGCTGTCGATGATGGGGGTGACGAACCTTCCCGGCTGGTTGGGAAGTCGCGAGCTCGCCATCTGGTGTGTGATCGCCGCTGCAGTGTGGCGACAGGTCGGCTATGTCATGGTGCTTTATCTGGCGGGTCTGAAGAACGTCGACCCCAGCTATATCGACGCCGCGCGCGTCGATGGCGCCGGCCGGCTGGCGCTCTTCCGCCATGTGGTGATGCCGCTGCTGGCGCCGGTGACGACGATCGTGATCGTGATCTCGATCATCGATTCGTTGCGCGCATTCGATCTGGTTTCCATCATGACGCGAGGCGGTCAGGGCACCCAGGTGCTGGCCAACTTCATGTACATGGAAGCGTTCAACAACTATCGCATGGGCTACGGCGCCGCCATTGCTGTGGTGCTTTTTGCCATCAGCATGGTGTTCATCGCCTTTTACTTGAGTCGTGCGATTCGAGATGAGCTAGAGTATTGAGCGGAGGCGAGCATGGCGACGCAATCGATCAAGACGCAACCCATCAGTCGACCGGCTCCCACTTCGGTGAGCCGCGCCTGGAAACGTTTTCTCACCTTTCTGTTCTACGTCGTCCTGACTGCTGCGACGCTCATCTGGTTGACGCCTGTGCTGGCAGCCGTCGTCACATCGCTGCGCACAATGGACGACATTACGATCAACGGCTTCTGGAGCTGGCCGCGCGAAATCGTCTTCTCCAACTTTGAACGCGCCTGGACGACTGCGCGCGTCTCAAAGTATCTGCTCAACAGCTTTATCATCACGATCCCGGCGCTGATCGGCATGCTCTTCCTCTCATCGTTGAGCGCCTTTGCCCTGGCGCGCTATCGCTTCCGGGGCAACCTGTTCATCTATTTTATCTATGTGGCAGGCACGATGTTGCCCTTTCAGATTTTGCTGTTGCCCGTCTTTCGTCTCACCAATGCGCTTGGATTGTACGACTCCTACGGCGCGTTGATCCTGATCCACACCACCTTTCAGTTGGGTTTCTGCACCTTCGTGCTGCGCAACTTTATGCGCACCGTCCCCGGCGAGATCATGGATGCCGCACGCGTCGATGGGTGCAGCGAATTTCGCATCTACTGGCAGATTATGTTGCCGCTTACGCTGCCGGCGCTGGCGGCGTTGGCCACGCTGCAGTTCACCTGGGTTTTCAACGATTATCTGTGGGCGATCGTGTTGCTGCGCTCCGATGTGCTGCGGCCGGTGACCGCCGGTCTCGCCACGCTGCGCGGCCAATTCAACACCGACTGGCCGGTGATCACTTCCGGTGCGCTGCTCGCTACGATTCCGACGCTGATCGTCTTCGTCTTCCTGCAACGCTACTTCATTCAAGGGTTGACGCTTGGTTCAGGCAAATAGGCTTTCTAAGAGTTCAGTCATGAAAACAACGCTGCAAGGTCGCAACGAGCCAGTGTCCGCCCAGCTCAACTCCGGCGGGGCTTAGGTTAGGATTTTAAGGGAAATGCGGAGGCGTGGTGGACGGGTTCTTCAGGGCGAGAGTGATCTTCGATGGCTCCCACTCGCTCGACGGCGTCGGCGCCGGAGACCTTATCGATGCGCAACAACTCCTGCTGCAGTCATTGCAAGGCCCAGTGCGACGTCTGAAATTCCAGGCCGCGCCCGGCCGACGCTGTTTCAAGGGGTTGCAAAACCGGCAAAACGACAACGGCAAGCCGGCGCCTGACGTCCGTCGCCAGGCGCGCCATTTGCAGGATCAAGCCGCTTTTGCTATTCTTGCGCACGATGCAATCGCATGCCGCCACTCTTCTACGGATACGCCGTCGCCGGAGAGAGCGCCGCTGGCTTGGCTACGTCAACGTGTTCCTGGCAGGCATTTTTGGGTTGATCCTCCCCTTCGTCTGTTGGGGCGCCGAGGCCACGCCAGGGCACGCGCACCTTCGCGCACATTTCGTCTTCATGACGCCCGATGCTTCCACCGGTCAGACGTTCACGGTCTATCCTAATGCACAAGCTGCAGTCCTCGCCGCCGCCCGTTCCATGGCGGAGGGTCTGCATGAGTTGTGCACCGCTCCTGTCAAAAGCGCTACAGCGAACTCGCCGGCGGGTCAATCGACGCCGCAGACCCTGGCCGTCACCTTGTTGCTGCTTGTGGTCTTCGGCGCTTTAATCGCATTGCTTCGTCATCATCCAGGCGCTTTCCCCGAACGCTTCTCGGCGATGTTTCTTTTCTGGCTACCCCTCGATGTCGCAACGCCCCCGCCTCGCCCCTCTTCTCTTTTCTGAAAAATTGCCTCTCACATGGGTGCGTCAGCCATCGAGCGGATGTCCCGAATGGCGACGCGCAGCTGTCTGACAACCTATCACAGCACTAGATGCAGGCGCCGTCCATGTATAAACGACTGCCCCACGTTTACGGTCGGGCTCACAACAAACTTCTGGGCGCCTGCACAGTCAGACAAACCGTGTAGACAAACCATACACATTTTCAGCTTTTCAGGAAAGAGGAGAACCATGCGCACCTACATGCATCGTTTCGCAGTGTGTCTTCTGGCGCTTACTTTCATTTTTGCCGGTTGCACGATGACGCCGGTTCAACCGATGGCGCCGATGGCAGGCGCCGACGCTACGGCGACCGAACCGCCGCTGCCAGAGCCGGAGCCGGGCAAACTGACGATCGTGGACGTTCGGGCGCGGCCTGCGCCGCTGGCGGGCGGCACCGGCGCCGTCTATTTCACAGTGTTGAATGGACTCGACCAGGAGGTTCGACTGGTTTCCGCCTCCAGCCCGGTCGCCAACGTCGTCGAAACGCATGAAACCGTCAGCGAAAACGGCGTCATGAAGATGATCCCCCTCCCTGACGGCTATGCAATTCCCGCAGGCGAAGCGCTCGTGCTCAAGCCGGGCGGCAAACACATTATGCTGATCGACCTCGTCAAGCCGCTGCAACCGGGCGATGAATTCAACTTGACGGTCAACTTCGACAACGGCGAATCTTTCGAGCTGACCGTGCCGGTGCTCGACATGCAGATGACCATGCCCATGCCGGACGCGCAGCACGATCATGGCCAGGATCATGGGGACGCCAAAGCAGAAGAGGACTCCCATGACCATGATCAAGGCGACGCCGAGATGAAGGAAGAATCGCACAGCCACGATCAGGGCCACATGACGCAGAGCGAGGCGACGATGGCGGCGATCCAGGCGCTGCCCATCAGTGCAGTGCACAAGTTGGACGAGGCGCTTCACGCTGGCGAAGCCATGGATCTCAACGCTGCGCTGGAGACCATTCACGAACTAAAGGAAAAGCTCGACGCCGCCTCGTGGCCTGAAGAGCGCAAAGAGGCCGTCGGCGCCATCCGGGCGAAGGCGGAAGCGTTGCATGCGGCGTTGTCCAACAATGACTTGAACGCAGCCAAAGCGCTGGCCGCCGAGCTCCATGACCTGCTGCATCAGTTGGAAGGCCATTGATAGGAGTCGATAAGCGATCCTGGTCAGCGCCGTCTCGGCGGAGCGCAAAGGTTTGGAGGCATGCAGGCGCAGCTGGGAGCTGCACTTGCTCGATTTCCCCTGGCTCCAGGGTTCACCGAGAGCCTGCGGCTGCGAGCCGCAGCTACGATCAAATTGGTGCATTCTCGTAGGCGCAGCTTACAGCTGCGCCTACGTTTGCCAGGGGTCATTTGTTCAATTCCACATAACTCCTCACCCATTTCCCGTTCAACTAAAAACCCCAAAACCACGATCTTTTGACAGCGAACGCGCAGTTGTGATATTCCTACTCTATTGTGAAAAATACAACGAAGGTACGCCGCGTCACGCAGCAGGCGCCGGACTTTGAATAAAATAAAGGGCGATGGACAATGAGCGCCAGAGCAAACCATCCAAATCCGACTCAGGCGGCGAAGGGACGTTTATGACCCATAAAAATATTGACTTGCAATTTACCCAACTGGATGTCGAGCGGCGCATTGGCAAGCTGTATGATGCAGCCGTTGCATCGAACAGCGCAGTCGCCTTCTGGCGGCTGCCGGGGACGTCGCAGCCGCAGGCGATGGTTGATTTCAACCATCCTGTGCGGTTTGCGCCGGTGGATTTTCTCGAGCGCCGCTCCGCTTTTATCTTTGCACCTTTTGTGTCGGAGCCGGCGGGGGCCGCTTTCCAGTTGCAGGCCGACCTTTGGTTTGACGGCGAGCGACTGCACAGCCATCGACCGAATGGCTCGCCGGCGCGCGCAGAGCGAGCGGAGCGTTTTTTTACTGCGTTGACGGCGGATGCTCCCTGTGCGCCGCGGGGATGGTATCGCGCCGACGCAACTCGCACCCACGCTGCGACGGAAGATGAGTTCATCGCGCTCGTGCGCAAGGCTATCGATTTCATCCGCGCGTCGGGCATCGCCAAAGTAGTGGTCTCGCGCACCGTCCCGGTTCCCCTGCCGCCCCAATTCGACCCGGTGAAGGCGTTTCTATCGTTGTGCACGCGATATCCTCACGCCTTCGTGTCGCTGACGGCGATCCCAGGCGTCGGCGTGTGGTTGGGCGCTACGCCGGAGGTGCTGCTGACCCTTGACCATGAAGGTCTGACCACGATGGCGCTGGCCGGCACGCAGCAGCGCCCCGCCGACCTGCCGCTCGACCAGGTGCAATGGGGGCGTAAAGAGATCGTCGAACAGGAGATGGTGGCCGACTACGTGCGTAGCTTCTTTGCCGCTGCGGGCGTTGCAGGTGTAGAAGAACGCGGCCCGCAGACTGTCGCCGCGGGCTCCGTCGTCCATCTCCAGACGCTCTTCCGCGTCAACCTGCCCGAGGCCGAGCGTCTCGCTCTCGCCAACCGCGTGCTCGACGAATTGCATCCCACCTCCGCAGTCTGCGGCATGCCCAAACGCAAAGCCCTGGCCTTCATCCTTGCGCACGAAGGATACGACCGCAGCTTTTACAGCGGCTTTCTCGGCCCGGTGCACATTCAGGGTCGCTCCAGCCTCTACGTCAATCTGCGCTGCATGCGCCTCGGCGTCGACCAGGCGCATCTCTACGTTGGCGCCGGCATCACGATCGATTCTGACCCGGTCGCCGAATGGCGCGAGACCGCTTTGAAGGCGGAGACGATGCTGGCCGTGCTGGGCGCAAGTGAAAAGGCTTCCGGCTGAGATGGCGGACGGCGTCTTCCCGCTGGTGGAGCTGGCGATCCAGATCTGTGTGGCCAGAGGCGTGCGTCGCTTCGTCGCAGCGCCCGGCTCTCGCTCTGCGCCAATTACGACGGCGCTGGCCGCCCATCCCGACGTCACGGTGCATGTCGTCTACGATGAACGCTCCGCAGGCTACGTCGCCCTGGGCATGGCGCAACAACTGCGCACGGCGGTGGGCCTGGTCTGCACGTCAGGCACGGCCGCCGTCAATCTGGCTCCGGCGGTGGTGGAAGCCTTCTACCAGCAGATTCCGTTGGTTGTGTTCACCGCCGATCGCCCGCCCGAATGGATCGACCAGCAGGACAACCAGACCATCCATCAAGCCGGACTCTATGGGTCTCATGTGCGCTACGCCGCCGCGCTGCCGATGGATGACGGCCATCCCGACACGCGCTGGCACGCTGCGCGGCTGATCACCGAGGCCATCGACGCTGCGCATGGGTTGCAGCCCGGGCCGGTGCATATCAACGTTCCGCTGCGCGAGCCGCTTTACCCGCCCCCCAACTATCGACATGAGTTTACCCATGAAGTGATCATCCGCCGTCGGCCCTCGACTCACCCGACGCTGGACGAAGCCGCCTGGCGGCCCCTGCTCGACCAGTGGCGCCACGCCCGACGCAAACTGGTCGTCGCAGGCATGATGAACGTCGATCCGACGCTGCACGCTGCGTTGCAATGCCTCCAGAATGACCCGTCCGTGGTCGTCTTCGCCGATGTGACGGCCAACCTGTGGCCGCGGGTCGCCCCACTTGTCCATGCAGACGTAGCGCTCGGCACGCGCGACCCCGCCACTCTGGAGGCGTTGACGCCGGACCTGGTTGTGTACATCGGCGGGCCGGTGACCTCCAAATACCTGAAAACACTGTTGCGCACCCGCCCGCCCCAACAGCTCTGGCGAGTGCAGCCGGCAGGCGCAGCGCCCGACACCTATCAATGCACCACGACGCTCATTCACATGACGCCCGGCGATTTTTTCAGTGCACTGGCCGAGCGCGCCCCTGCACCCATCGCTTCTGACTATGCGCAGAAATGGAGCGCGCTGAACGCCCTGGCCCGAAAACGGCTCTTTCAGCTGCTGGACGCTGCACCCTTCGGAGAGTTTCAGGCCACGCGCATCGTGCTGGAGGCGCTGCCCGATCAAAGCCTGCTTCAGATCGGCAACAGCATGCCGATTCGCTATGCGAATTTCGCCGGCGTGACGCCCGGCCACGCGCCGGCGCAGGTCAACGCCAACCGCGGAACCAGCGGCATCGACGGCTGCGTCAGCACCGCAGTCGGCGCAGCGCTGACCACCGACGCACTCACCACGCTGCTCGTCGGCGACCTGGCCTTCTTCTACGACCGCAACGGCCTCTGGCAGCGCACCCTGCCGCCCAACCTGCGCATCGTCCTCTTCAACAACCACGGCGGCGGCATCTTCGACATCATCGAGGGGCCCAACCGCCTCGCACCGGAGACGCGCACGACCTATTTCCTGACGCCGCAGCCGCTCTCGGCGCAACGCACAGCAGCCGACCACGGACTGCGCTACTTTTACGCCGCAGACAAAGCAGCGCTCCTCGACGCTTTGTCGCACTTTTTTTCGCCCTTCGCCGGGCCGGCGATCCTGGAAATCGAGACAAAAATGGCCGTCAATCGCTCCGTTTTCCAGTCCTTCAGAGAAATGACGGCCGGTCTGAAATTGTAAAGTCGCACAATTGTAAAGAGCGGCGGGCAATTGCCCATGTCACCGTCGAGCACTCTGCGCAGCAGCCAGGCTGGAAACGAGAATTCAGGACTTTGCGACCGTACGACACGACCGGAATATGCGACCGCAAGAGCGGTGAACAATTGCAGGTGAGCAAGAGCGCCATGAAGTCAAGAAAAGAAACAAGGCAGTAAAGGAGCAGGCGAGCATCATGGGAGAACTCCAAACGAACGACCCACTGGCCGAGATCGCAGCCCAGAATCTAAAGAAATTGCTGGCGTCCAGCGGCGTCGCCTGGCAGGAAGTGAAGGCGTACAGCGACATCACCTACCACAAGGGAGAAGGCATCGCCCGCATCGCTTTCAACCGGCCTGAAGTGCGCAACGCCTTCCGTCCCCAGACCATCGACCAAATGATCGAAGCCTTTCGCGACGCCTGGATGGACGGCTCCATCGGTGTGGTGTTGCTGACAGGCAACGGTCCTTCGCCCAAGGACGGCGTCTACGCCTTCTGCTCGGGCGGCGACCAGCGGGTGCGAGGCCACGCCGGCTACGTGGATGACACCGGGCTGGCTCGATTGAACGTCCTGGAGCTACAGCGCATCATCCGCTTCATGCCCAAGGTGGTCATCGCCGTGGTGCCCGGCTGGGCGGTGGGCGGCGGCCACAGCCTCCATGTCGTCTGCGATTTGACCCTGGCCAGCAAGGAACACGCCAGGTTCAAGCAGACAGACCCAGACGTAGCCAGCTTCGACGCCGGCTATGGCTCCGCCTACCTGGCGCGTCAAGTAGGCCAGAAGCGAGCCCGGGAGCTTTTCTTTCTGGGCAAGGTCTATTCGGCCGAAGAGGCCTTCCAGATGGGCATGGTGAATGCGGTGGTGCCCCACGATGAGCTGGAAAAGGTGGCCTGCGAGTGGGCCAAAACCATCAATAGCAAGAGCCCTACGGCCATCAAGATGCTCAAGTACGCCTTCAACCTGATCGACGACGGCCTGGTGGGCCAGCAGATCTTCGCCGGCGAGACCACTCGTCTGGCCTACATGACGGACGAAGCCCGAGAGGGCCGGGACGCCTTTGTGGAGAAGCGGCGGCCTGAGTTCGAGAAATTCCCCCGCTGGCCATAGGCAGAAACGCAGAAGGCTCTTGACAATTGTAAACTGCGAGAATTCTCACGAGGGACCAACGCCTGAGCGCGCTATGTTTCGTCTCGCTGCAGCGCCCTATCAGCTCTTCTTCCGAAAGCCGGCGCCGACCTCGCGCGGAGTATTGACGGCGCGCACCATCTGGTTTGTACGCGTCTGGCGCAGCGAAGCGCCCGATCAGGTCGGCTGGGGAGAGAGCGGCCCTTTGCCCAACCTCAGCCGAGATGGACGCGAGGATTTCGGCGCGCTGGCGGAACAATTTTGCGCCCGCTTCAACGACGCGCAGATCGATTCCTTCGATGCGGCGCAGACATGGGTGCAGCAAATTGCATGGGAGCTTCCGTCGCTCGCCTTCGGTGTGGAGATGGCGTTGCGCGATCTACATACAGGCGCGCAGCGTCGTTGGTGGGACACGCCCTTTACACGTGGAGAGAGCGCGCTGCCGACGCATGGCCTGATCTGGATGGATGACGTCGACGGCCTTCTGCGGCAGATTGAGGCGAAAATCGCCGCCGGCTTCCCGGTGATCAAGCTCAAAATCGGCGCCCTGCCCTTCGAGGAAGAACTCGCCCTCCTGCGCACTGTGCGCAGCGCCTATCCCAACATCGAGATTCGACTCGACGCCAACGGCGCCTTCACGCCTGCGGAAGCGCTCGACCGCCTTGATGCGCTGGGGCCGTTGGGCATCGCCTTCGTTGAGCAGCCGGTGGGGGTCGGCGCATGGAGCGTGCTCGCCGACCTCTGTCGCCACTCGCCGGTTCCCATCGCCCTCGATGAAGAGCTGATTTCGGTTCGATCTCCACAGGAACGCAACGCCCTCCTATCCATTGTGCGTCCCCAACTCCTGATCATCAAGCCGACGCTTCTCGGAGGCTTCGCCGCCAGCAAGGAATGGATCGACGAAGCCGAAACGCGCAACATCCGCTGGATCATCAATTCCTTGCTCGAATCGAACCTCGGCCTCAACGCCATCTGCCAGTGGACGAGCGCCATCGGCGGCGCGCAGATCCACGGCCTGGGCACGGGCGGCCTTTTCACCAACAACATTCCCTCTCCGCTGTGCCTGCGCGGTGCTTGCCTCCAGGTCGATCCTTCTGTCGCCTGGCGTCTTCCGGAGCTTGAACAGCCTGAAAAATAGGCGCGCTTTGCCGCTTCACACTTTCTGCAAAGGATTTCTTGTCCGATTTCTATATGGCTGCTAACCGCTGGCGGCCTATAGAGGCCGCTCGCAGCTGCGCTGGCTCGAATTCTCTAAAAATTTTGTGAGGTCCACCAAGAACCTGCGACTGCGAGCCGCAGCCACCCCAAACCATAGATCGGGCAAAGCGTCCTGGAAAACGACGGCTGCTGCACCGTGACGAGCTACGCATCAACAAAATTTTCCGCTTGACAAATCGATAAATATCGATATATTATAAGGCAATCCGGGCGCCGGGGCGTTGCAGCACATCGATCAAAGCCATCGATTCACCGAAAGGAACAACAAAACCATGACGCAGTTCACCGAAATTCACGAAGTGATCCAGCAGCGCTACGGCGCCATCGCCGAAGGGCGCGGCGGCTGTTGTGGCCCCGCTGACTGTTGCAGCGAAACTTCCAACGCAACGTCGCTTTACAATACAACGCTGCTCGAAGAGCTGCCCGTCGAGGTGACGGACCTCGCGCTCGGCTGCGGCGACCCGGTGACGATCGCCGGGCTGCGCGCGGGCGAACGCGTGCTCGACCTGGGCAGCGGCGGCGGCATCGACTGCTTCCTGGCGGCGCGACAGGTTGGCCCGACAGGACGCGTCATCGGCGTAGACATGACGCCTGCCATGCTGGCGAAGGCCAATGCCAACAAAGCGCGCCTGGGCGTCGAGAACGTTGAGTTTCGCCAGGGACAGATCGAAGCGCTGCCGGTCGAGGACGAAAGCGTCGACGTCGTGATGTCCAACTGCGTGATCAACCTGGCGCCGGACAAGTTGGCCGTCTTCCGCGAGGCCTTCCGCGTGCTGCGGCCGGGTGGACGCATCGCCATCAGCGACATCGTCACCGAAGGGGAGTTCAGCGAGGAGCTGCGCGCCGACCTCTCGCGCTGGGCGGAGTGCGTCACCGGCGCCATCGACGTCAACGCTTACGTTGCTCTCATGCAGCAGGCCGGTTTCACTGAAATCGCGGTGACCGACAAACGCTCCGCCGAAGACATTGCACCAATGCAGCCGGGCATGCCGAAAATTTACAGCGCGCGCATTACGGCGGTGAAAGCGAAATGAGGAGGCGTGTTGCGTGTTGCGTGTTGCGTGGTATGATGACGTGGGTGGAGCCATGCGTGTTCTGAGGCTGATGAAAGAATGCGAAACGCGCACAAACGCAATCCGCAACACGTTCTATCGAATGCGACTCAATGACGCAAATTATCCCCATTGCTGAGCTTGTTCGACAGCTTGAAACGCTTGGCGTGAATTCCGGCGGAGTGCTGCTGGTGCACTGTGCGTTCTCGCAGGTGAAGCCGGTCGAAAATGGCCCCCTGGGGCTGATCACAGCTTTGCAAGCGGCGGTCGGCCCCAACGGGACGTTGGCGATGCCGAGCATGACCGACGAAGAGGAACAGGTCTTCGACCCTGAACACACGCCCTGCCTGGGCATGGGCGTCGTCGCCGACCTCTTTTGGCGACTGCCCGATGTGCTGCGCAGCCACAGCCCCCATGCCTTCGCTGCTTGGGGAAAACATGCGTCGGAGATCGTCGCGCCGCATCCGATCGACGTCCCCCATGGGGTGGACAGCCCGGTGGGCCGCGTCTATGCGCTGGACGGGCAGGTGTTGTTGCTCGGGATCGACCACACGGCCAACACTACCATCCATCTGGCGGAGAATCTCGCCGGCGTGCGCTATCGACGGAGGAAGCGAACGCCTACACTCGAGAACGGACATTGGCGGTGGGTGGAGTATCAGGAAATCGACCACTGTTGCGAAAATTTCCGGCTGGTGGATGCATGGCTGGATGAGCGAGGACTGCAACGCAGAGGAGCGGTCGGACACGCGCAAGCGCGCCTGGCGCGGGCGCGCGACATTGTCAACGTCGTGGTCGAGCAGCTTCGACGCAACGAGACCGTGTTTTTGCACCCCTTCGGCGTGGATGCGGAATGCGACGAAGCAAGGGCCAGTCTGGCGGTCGCATAAACGCCTTCCTCACCACCTTTCTCAGGCGGCCTCACATCGAAATCGAACCCTTGCGGAAATCGGTCTTGCCAAGGATGACGTTCAGCACCGTCGGCCTACCGGAGGCTGCAGTTTGGCGCGCCTGTTCGATGGTCTCCGCCGCCAGTTCAGGGTCTTCCAGGCGGAAGCCTGCTGCGCCGAAGCCCTCCACTGCGCGCTCGTAATCACTGTGCGCCAGCTCCGTCGCCACCGGGTCGCCCAGGAGCTCGACTTGCTCACGCGCAATTTGCGACCAGCTCGCATCGTTGCCGATCACTGCAAGCACCGGCGCCCCATGGCGCACAAAAGTGTCGAACTCGGCGACGGAATAGCCGAAGGAGCCGTCGCCGTAGAGCACCCACACGTCCGCTGTGGGATGGACAAGCCTGGCGCCGAGCGCAAAGCCGGCGCCGACGCCGAGCGTGCCGAAGGCCCCCGGATCGAGCCAACGCAACGGCCCCGGCGGCTGGATCACATAGGAGGCGGTCGCCACAAAATCGCCTCCATCCCCGATCAGGATCGAGTTGGGCGTGAGCTGGCGGTCGATCTCCATGCACAGATGCAACGGGTTGACCTTGCCGGTCGGCGCCAGCGCCTGCGCAGCGATCTCGGCGTTGCGCGCGTCGTCGCGGGCGCGCAGATGGGCAACCCACTCGCGCCACGCCTCAGGCCGGGGAGAGGAGAGCATCGCAGCCAACATGCGCAGCGCCAGCGCCGGGTCGGCCAGAAGGCCGAGCGTCGGCTTACGATTTTTGGTCAGGTCCTCGCGGCTGCGGTTGACCGAGACGTAGACGGCGCTGCGACGGATGTGGTTGCCGTAGTCGAGCCGAAAGTCGCAAGGGACGCCGGCCAACAATACAAAATCCGCCTCGCGCAGCGCCTCGCGACGTTTGTGGCGCATCTGCAGCGGATGGTCGCGCCCCAGCAGCCCGCGCGCCATGCCGGAGAGATAGACCGGCGCGGCGATCGTCTCCAGCGCCTGCGCCAGCTCGTGGACGCGCCCTGCGTCGAGCATCGCCTGGCTGCCGATCAGGAGCAAAGGGCGCCGGGCGGCGAGGAGGCGTTCAGAGACCTTTTGCAGCGCCGTCAGATCCGGGGCGGGCGGCGTTGCTTCGATCCTGTCGCCCGGATGGACGCGATCGGCGCCGCGAAAAAGACGGTTGACGTGAAAACGCAAGTAGTGCTTGAGCGCCTTGTCGGCCAGCGACTTGCCGCCGCGGTCGGCGCCGTACCAGGAGCGCACCGTCGCCTCGTCGTAGAGCAGATCCACCGGACACTCGACAAAAACCGGGCCGGGGACGCCGCTCTGGGCGACGTAAAACGCCTCTTCCAGCGCAGGGATCAGCTCTCGGACGCGCCTCACCTGCTTCGCCCATTTGACCACCGGCCGCACCACAGCCATCTGATCGATGTCCTGAAGCGCGCCGCGGCCTTGCAACGCAGTCGGCGCAGCGCCGCCGATCACCACGACCGGAGACTGCGCCATCTGTGCGTTCTTGAGCGCCGTGATCGCGTTGGTGACGCCTGGCCCCGCCGTGACCGCAGCGACGCCGGGGCGACCGGTCAGCCGCGCCACGGCGTCGGCGGCGAAGACGGCGGTCGCCTCGTGTCGCGTGTCGATGACGCGCACCCCGCGCCGTTTGGCCCCTACTAAAATCGGCGAAATATGGCCGCCGACCAGGGTGAAAAGCAGCTCAACGCCCTGCGCTTTGAGCACCTCCGCCACGCGGTCTCCGCCATGCATACGCTGAATCTCCAAGATGAAATGAGCCGCAAAATCAGTTGACCGCCAAAGAATGTTTCCCAGGCGAGACGCAGAAGCCCGATCACCGGAAAAATGCTGCGCATTCGACGCCTCTGCGGTGAATGTTTTGTGCAGTGGGGTCCGTATTGGTAGAAATTTTAACACCGGCGAAGGTTATGCGCCAAGCGTGAAGGCTATGTGCCAAGTGTGATGAATCATGCTATACTTGCAGCGCGAACTTGGCGTGAATCCCAAACAGGACGTTTCGTAAAAGGCTATGACGGAAGTAGGCAAATTGCTGATGGTGATGGGCGCCGGGTTGTTTTTGATCGGATTGTTGCTCGTGTTCGGCGCCAGATTTCCCTGGTTTGGCAACCTGCCGGGAGACATCGTCATCAAACGCGACAATTTCACACTCTTCGCACCGCTTGGCACGATGATCCTGCTCAGCATTGTGCTGACGATTGTGCTCAACGTGATCGCCCGCCTGTTTCGATAGGCGGGCGTTGCTCATGTGGGCGTTCTCAAACAGTTGCATACAAGAGCGGAGGATGCTGCAGAGAACGCCCTCCTTGCATCCACACAGCCCCAGCAGGAAAAGTCGGTCAGCCTCCTCGAGGCTCTTCAGGCTCCGGAGCGCCACTCCGAGGCCTGATCGAGCAGCGCCAGCTGGCCGCTCGTCAACTTTAAATCGCAGGCGGCCAGGCTCGCCTGCAACTGCTCCACAGAGTTCGCGCCGATGATCGGCGCCGTCATCTCTGGCTGCGCCAACAACCATGCCAGAGAGACCGCCGTCGGCGTGGCGCCGGTTTCGGCGGCGACGGCTTTCACCGCGTCGAGCACGCGCCAGCCCGCCTCGTTGAAATAGCGGCGCTTGATGCCCTCGGCGCGCGCCGATTCGGCTGCGCCTTCCTTCGCGTATTTGCCGGTCAAAAAGCCGCCGGCCAGCGGGCTGTAGGGAATCACGCCGAGGCCAAAAGTGAGACAAACTTCTTTCAGCTCCCGTTCGTATTCCGCCCGATGCGCCAGGTTGTAGTGAGGCTGCAGCGAGTCGTAGCGCACGAGGTTGCGCTTGTCGCTGGCCCAGAGCGCCTCCATCAACCGCCACGCCGGATAGTTGCTGCAGCCGACGTAGCGCACCTTGCCCTGACGCACCAGCGCGTCGAGCGCATCCATCGTCTCTTCGATCGGGGTCTCTGCATCGCACCAGTGCGCTTGATAGAGATCGATGTAGTCGGTCTGTAGGCGACGCAGGCTGTCCTCGCACGCCTTGAGGATGTGGACGCGGCTGAGCCCCTCGCCGTTCGGGCCTTCCCACATGCGCCCGCGCACCTTGGTCGCCACCACCATTTGGTGGCGATTTTTGCGCGCCTTCATCCAGCGGCCGATGATCTCCTCGCTGACGCCGCCGGGGTTGTTCGGCGCCCAGTTGCTGTAAATGTCGGCGGTGTCGAGAAAATTGCCGCCCGCCTCGACGAAGGCGTCCATCACCCGCCAGCTTGTTTCCTCATCGGCGGTCCAGCCCCACTGCATAGTGCCCAGACAGAGTTCGGAGACCTTCAGGCCGGTGCGCCCAAGATTGCGATAGTTCATTGCGCCCCCTTCGCTTGAATACGAGGTTGTGTTCAGCCGCCGATGACAACCGTCCACGGTCGGATGCGCCACGCCGTCACCAGCCCGTGTTTCACGTAGGGGTCGTTGCGGACGAACGCTTCGATCGGCTCCGGCCCGTCCGTCTTGAAGACGAACACGGCGCCATCGACCGGCTCGGCGAGCGCGCCGACCATGAGCAGCTCGCCCCGTTCGTGGGCCGCCTGCGCCAGCGCCAGGTGTTCAGCTCGATAGGGCGTGCGCCGCTCCAGGATGTCCTCGACGTAGTCATAAAACAGCAGATAGTGCATGGTCATTCCTTTCGTTTGACTGAATTGCTTCACACAAAGAGCGCAGCGTCATAGGGTCCAAGCTCCATCACGATGCGTCCGTCTTGGGCGGTGCGCCGACGGTTGCCCACGACATCTCGCCAGACGCCGTCGTGCGAGGTCGGCAGCTCGACGGTGCGCGGATCGGGAGAGAAATTCAGCGCGCAGACCGCATAATCGCCTGCATCGTCCCAGCGGCAGAAGCGCACCACCTGCTCGGTGGGGATA
>FWWM01002574.1_pt1 | contig 48301 bp, 57 predicted proteins | sample 2228351 | NCBI WGS metagenome assembly FWWM01 (sample SAMEA103939774, study PRJEB20133) | metagenome | reverse complement strand
TATAATCTTCTCAGCAGCAGATCCTATGAACAAGCCGTGGACACAGGCGACTATTATCTTTGAAGCCTTCATCCTTTTCAACATCTCTATACATTTAATCATCGTCTGCCCAGTGCTGATTACATCGTCGATCAGCACAACAGTTCTTCCTTCAGCGTCTAGGGTAGCTGAGACAGAAACCTCTCCTGTGAGCGGATCTCTACGTGTCTCGATATGGCCGTAGTTGGCGTCAATTATTGAGGCCGCTGTTGAAGCCATCTCCAACCCTTTCTTACCAGGAGAAAGTATCAAGGGTTTTTCCACACCTATTTGTAGGAGATAGGTTGCAAGCAGCCCTGTTGCATCGATGTTTTTAACACGTGTGACGGCCTGGTCGATTATCCATGGGGAATGTATGTTAACAGTCAATACTTCATCGATGCCAACCGCTTTTAACAGCTTGAACAATGTGAGTATACTTACTGCCTCACCTTCTCTAAACCTCTTGTCTTGACGGGCATAAGCCATGTAGGGAACTACAGCCTTAACGGAGGAAGCACCTAAATCTTGAACACAATCGGCCATTAGCAGAAGCTGTAAGAGGTTAGTGTCCTGAGGCGGGTGAAGGCCCTGAACGATGACAACATCTTCTCCTCTAATGTCGCTTTCAAGCCTCAGATAAGACTCCCCATCAGGAAAATGCTTATGTTCAAAGGCAAGCGTTGGGATCTGTAGGAGACGGCCTATTTTTTCTGCCAGCTCATTTGAAGATGGGCCCTTCACAATCTTCAATTCTATATTTGTTTACTGCCTCACCTATTTAAATAGAACTTCGTGGGGTGGCCTATCGGAAGGGTTTTCTGTGTAGTTTATGCTAATAGGAGAAGTAAGCCAGACATCAATAGGTTATATGTTATGTGCGGAGGATGTGGAGGTATGTATACTTCTAGTTACTATGATTAGATGAGTTGGCTGGGAGAAACCCAATTACCTAGACTACTAGCAGGACAGATAGCGTCAGGATAACGCGTTAAATACCCTGGGCTCTCGGCCAGGGACTTTGTAGAAATAAGAAATCCAATAGTAAAAACTAAAAAACTTGTAAGCACGACCCTTAACGAATAATATATGTCGGCTTTATTCAGAAAGCTTCAAGGCCTATTCCTAAGCCATCCCCCAAACTACTCTGAAGTTACAGACAAAATTGCAGCAAGCGGTCTGCCGAGCTTAAAAAAACACATAGACTTCATCAAAAAAAGTGGCATCACAGCTATAGTTAGTTTGACTGAAAAACCTCTAGATAGAGGACTGCTGGAGGGTAAACAGTTGACATACGTTCACATGCCCTTGAAAAACCATGAGCCAGCAGACCCGTCGACCCTTTTGAAGATAGTTGAAAAAATTGAGGAGCTTTTAAGTGGCGGTCATAGGATTTTGATCCATTGCCAAGCAGGCCGAGGGAGGACAGGGATGGTTTTGACAGCGTACTTTATGAAAAAGTATGGGCTTGGTTGGGCAGAAAGCCTTGAGAAGATACGAAAAATCAGGCCAGGCTCCGTTGAAAAGCCCCAGGAAAGATCTCTCCAGGAGCTGGAGAAAATGCTCAAAGCTGATTCTTGATCAGCGTAGCTATCTTCTCACCTATGCTGTAGACGCTGGCGAGCTCGCTGATGGATGCTTTTCGCAGATCGTCCAGCGTTCTATAGCCAGCGTTGTATAGGTTCCTCGCTCTAACCCTACCAACACCATTCAAAGAGGTCAACGGAAGTAGCTCTGGCCTTACACCCTGTGCAATCCTCTCAGAAAGTATTTCAAACTCATGCTGAAGCTCTGTCTTTCCCTCAATAGCCATTATCTGGGAGGCTGCATAGGATATCCAGCTACACCTCTCACGTAAAACAGCAAGGTCTCCAGGCTCAACGCCCATCTTCTCATAGATCTCTCCCTCCCCCACCTCATTGATCCAAGCCTTCATCAATATTGCCGTTTTAACCGATTCGAGGAATAGGTCGTAGCCGTCTGGATCAACCGATGGGTCTGGGACTTCAAAAAAAGCCTCAAAATTTTCATCAACAAATCTCTGTATCTTCCAGGCTTCTAAACGCTTCATAGGTACAGGGGGTATCTCTGGAACCATGCAAACTACTTGGAGAAGGCCAAGCTCGTCTATTTTTTTCGGCCTTTTGGAACATACTTTCATGATCGTCAAAGCGGTGAGCGGGTCGATGTATAGCTCAGCAACCCTCCTCCCAAGCCTAGTAACCTCTAATCTATCGCCGTCTTTGACGAATCCGTTGGATAGAAGAAACTCTACAACGTTTTTTAACGTTTTGGCTACTATGCTTCCTCCGAACTGGTGGAACAGAAATGTCTTCCCAAAGAAATTCTGCAACCCGGCATAGTCGTTGATTTCCGAGCTTGCAAGAACGGCTAGGACCTGCATCCTCAAATGCCTTTCACTAGCGAGTTTGGACCAAATCCTTTCAGGTTTGCCGTTGACATATTTTTCAAAGACCAGCTCAAATTCTTCCTCGTTACGGGCTATAGTTATGGCTTCTCCGAAATCGTCATAGTTTGGCCTACCTGCCCTTCCGCAGAACTGTTTATATTCTGTCACAGATATTCTCTTAAAACCCTCGCCGACCTCGTAGCGCCCGAGCTCCGGTATTATAACTGTTCTTGCAGGGAGGTTGACACCAGCTGCTAAAGTAGGCGTTGCACAGAGGACCTTCAGATGTCTGGCCCTAAAGGCTTGCTCAATAACCCTTCTATGGACGGCTGCAAGGCCGGCGTGGTGGAAGCAGGCGCCTTTTTGGAGCAGGTCTACTACCTTATCGGTGAAGGCAGAGGCCTCAGCCGATTGGAGAAGGTTTGAAGACGCCTCCGCCAGATATGACTCGTCAACGCTGCTGAGGAGTTTTTTGGCTGAAATGATCGAGGCTGCTTTTGTAGCATATTGTTCAGCTTTCTTCCGCGTGTTGGTAAATATTATGACCTGGCCGCCCTCTGCCACCGTCTGGAGCATGATCGATATGGTCGGCGAATAGTCCAACTCGATGACCTTTTTTCCAGTTCTGTCGTTGTATACGATCTCGCCACTTAGGTAAACTCCTTCCTTGAGAGGGACCGGCCGCCAGTCCATCGTCACCAATTCGGCATTAAGCCACTCGGCTATCTCGTGGGCGTTAGATGCCGTTGCGCTGAGTGCTAACAGCTGTGCACGTGGGTTGTTTACAGCCAACCTTGTAAGCGTCATTTCTAACGTAGGCCCCCTGTCGGGATCTCCTAACATGTGTACTTCGTCGGCTACGATTAGGGTTATTTTATCTATCCACGGTGCTCTATGCCTTATCAAGCTGTCAGCTTTCTCGTTTGTTGTTATTATCACGTCGTAGTCCCCAAGCCAAGGGTCAGCAGAATCATAATCTCCGGTGCTGACAACGGCTCTATATTTATCACCTAGAAACGACTCGAATTCTTGGAGCTTCTCAGAGGCAAGGGCCCTTAAAGGTGTAAGGTAAAGTACCTTACCACCATCGAGAAGGTGTTTGTACGAGGCCATCAAGGCTATAAGCGTCTTTCCAGAGGCCGTGGGCGTCGAAATCATAAGCCGACGGCCTTCCAAGAGGCCCTTATTTAACGCCTCTAGCTGAGGCGGGTAAAACTCTTTTATACCTATCCTCCAAAGGGCTTCTCTGAGATATCTTGGAAGATCCTCGACCTTTTGAAAACGTTTCATGTCACTTTGTAAGCCCCTGTTCTAGGCATGTATACCCTTCCGTCGGTTATAAGACGTGTGAGTATCCGTGTTATCTCTTCGTCCGATAGCCCCTGTTGAAGAAGCGCAGCCCTCAGCTCCTGCTCGGCCGCGTACCCGCTCTTCTCTTCAAACATTTTTATCGTGTCGATTATAAGCTTCATCTTCTCCCTCACACTCTTAGGCTTCCCCGTCATGATTATGTCTATGTCAGGTTTACCAGTCTCGATGTCTATACCAACTTCTTGAAGGCTCCTCCTCATCAACAAAATTGCTGCCGCTGCATCCTCCTCATCGGCTTGGTTCTTCAAAGCAGCCCTTGCATGCGCCTCAGTCAGCCTGATGAGGGACTCGAACTGACGGGCTGTTATGCTCACGGTTGAAGTTTTTTCATACAAGGACCTCATTTTGAGATAAAAGTCCTCCAACACTTTTAAAGCCTTTGAAGTTACCGTCGGCTCGAACCTCTTGGCATAGGCGATGTATTTTCTGAGGATGTCTGGCGGTATAGGCGGGGCCCTTTCAGGCTCGCCAAGCTGATGAAGTGCAGCTATATGCGAGGATATCTTCTTATCCATGTCGGGGTTTGGCTCGTCTCTAAGTACAAAGATTAGGTCAAATCTTGAAAGAATAGTTATCGGAAGGTTTATGTTTTCTGTGAAGTTTTTATAGGTATCGTATCTTCCGAAGGCTGGGTTCGCTGCCGCCAAAACAGCTGTCCTAGCATTTAGAGTAGCGACGATACCCCCTTTGGCGATGCTAACAGTCTGCTGGGCCATAGCCTCGTGGATCGCAACCCTATCCTCAGGCCTCATCTTATCTATCTCGTCGATGCAGCAAACGCCCATGTCAGCTAAAACCATCGCACCCGCTTCTAAAACCATCCCACCCTCTTTCTCACGGATGACCGCAGCTGTCAGCCCTGCAGCCGTAGAGCCTCTACCTGAGGTGTAGATCCCACGGGGAGCTATGGACGCAACGTATTGAAGGAGCTGGCTTTTGGCCGTTCCAGGGTCTCCGACCAAAAGTATATTTATGTCGCCTCTAACCCTTAAACCATCAGGAAATGTCTTAGACCTACCTCCTACGAGCAGGAGAAGTATGGCCTCTTTTATATGGTCAAGCCCGTAAATTGAAGGCGCTATTGAGTCGGTCAGCTTCTTTATTATAAAGGGGTCCTCGGCCATCTTCTTGAAAAGTTTTTCATCTTCTGAGGAGATGCGAACAGCCTGCGGCTCTTTACTTGCACGCTCTATGCTTACAGCCTCAAGGAAGATTTTGAAGGTCTTTAAAAGGCCCTCGCCAGCCCTTTCCTGCACCGAGTCGACGATACCTACAACGATGACCCTGTCACCTGGTCTAGCTACGTCAACTATATCGTCTTTGGCCCTTACCTCTATGATGCGGGGAAGCTGGCCAGGAGGAAGGTCTTCAGGCTTCTCCTGCACCCCTATGACCTGATAATCCATATACGTCGATTCCTCTGGCACAAGCTCAAAGCTTGGGCGTTTACTCCCCCTGCATGTCTTATCCCTGCATGAATCGGGGACAGAAAGCCTTTGTAAAACCTGCTCCACCTCCTGACGGTCACCACAATATTTGCATCTAAATACGCCGATTTTGAGGATCGGCTTAACCGCTGAGGCTTTCGAGATCAGGCCATCGATCATAACAAGCTTACGTAAATGCTCTGACCTTACCTCCCTTATCGGTGTGATTGTAGGCAGCGAAACGATCCTAGCTGTGAAGGAACGAACGGAGGCCGCATAAGCTGGATCCTCTATCTGTAACTGCCTAAAACATGCTCTGTTAAGGACACCATACATTATGTTTGGTTTATCCACTAGCTGACGTGCAAATTCTTCATCAAACTTTATCAGGTCGTTGAACTCGACAGGTATGCTTCTTTTTTTCTTAACCGCTGCTTCACGTAGAAGCTCACGGTATTTTTCAGACTTGAAAAACATGACCAGCTTCTCTTCGAGCGGTATGGCTGACAAGGTCATTCACCTTCTTTGGGTGATAACAATCTGACCCATTGCTCGACTATGCTGTAAATTTTTCTGTAAAGGACCTCTTCTTCGGGCGTCAATTTTTTCAAAATTTCCCCGTCCAGCCTTTTCGCCGCGACAAAAACGACTTTCATCATTCTCATCGTTATTATATCGGCTATTCGTCTGGACACTTCCCTGTCACCTTTCGCTGCCTCGCGAAGCCACCCAACATAGAAGAACTTGGGAATAGGCTGTATATCGCCAGGGTTATTTTTCTCCTTCCACTCTAGCTGCATCAGCTGCGTTGTTGTCAACGGTTTTGAAACATATTCGGCGCATCCCATCGAGATGAGGACATCAGCTACCCATTGCCAGACATTTATTACAGAGCCCTTCTTTAAATCGTCTATCGTTTTTCCTGCATAGTTTATCCTAGGGATGTCTTTTGTAACCACTATTTTGACAGGTGTATGTAGATACTCCAGAAGGTTTTCATCGATTGCTTCAGCGATATCGTCGATCATCTAAAACTACTACAAAGCTATTATACTTAAGTTCTTCCCCATACTTTTCGGAGAGTAGAGCTGGGAGAATAAACCCGGAATAGCTAGCTGATACCAGCATAATATTCTTTACCCGGTCATTTTATAGCCATTATGTTGAAGATAGCAGTAGTAGGCATGGGTGTGGCCGGGTCCTACCTAGTCAGGAGGCTTTCACTTCTAGGATATGATGTTACTGGGTTTGAAAGACAACCAAGGGAAAGTTTCAAAGCGATCTGTGCTTGGGGGACGGTTAGAAATGAGATCAAAAGATTTTTGGAAAAAGTTGACGTCGACTTCGATGAGTATTTGCTTCATGTTGGGAAGAACATGTTGCTAGACAACGGCAGGCAAACATCAACAATACCCTTAAAGGGTTTATGTACATATGATAAGGCACGGCTAGAGCTAGACATGACTAAAGGCATGAAGGTTTTCTACGGTTTAACACCTAGCTATGGAGATCTTTTGAAGAACTTTAACCTTGTAGTTGATGCTACTGGTGTTACGAGGGCTTTGCTGCCGAAGCCTGTAAAAGATGAGGTTGTACCATGTTTTGAGTATAGGGTGAGGTACGATGGGAGAAGCCCTTTCGACGATTTCTATGTCAAGATATTCAAAAACTGTAGCGGATATCTTTGGTACTTTCCGCTAAAAGGCAACGAGGCATATGTAGGTGCGGGAGATATCTCAAACAACCATGTAAGAGAGGTTAAGGAATTCATGTCCAAAAACGGTGGAGAAATAATCGGCAGGTATGGAAGGGCTGTGAGGATAGCACCGCCCGAGCTCTGCCAACCCATCGCAGCGGAAAAAGTAGTTGGGGTCGGCGAATCTGTTGGAACTGTTTTTCCGACGCTTGGGGAGGGCATTATACCAAGCCTAGAGTGTGCAGAGATATTTGTCAAAAACATTGAGGACATTAAAAAATATACGCAGGAAGTACTTCAAGTATTCAAACCATTTTCTGACATTTACAAAGTGGTTAAGCTTAAACAGGCCGGTGAGCTAAGCCTGGTTAAACACATGCCTTTGATAATGCAGTGTTATAAATATATGAAAGAAAGGGAAGATAGGTTTGGCATGGTTATAAGGAAGAGCGATCTATACCTCATTTTGCAATCTTAGCAGTTAAGATTTATAATAAGGTTTTTAACCCTCTATTTGACGGTGATCTGAGCTAAAGCTGGTATGCCGGAATTGTCGTTCCGAGTTCAGCCCTGAGCTAAGATATGTCTGCGATAGATGCCTCGGCGCCTTGGACGTCGTCTATGAAAAGGTTGAGGAAGGTCTAAGGGATAGGCTGGAGGCTAGCAGCGTCAGGGGTGTTTGGCGCTATGCGGAGCTCCTCCCAGTAGAGAAAAGGTTTTGGGTCGATATCGGAGCTGGCGGAACGCCCTTGTTTAAAGCAAACGAGCTGGGACGGGTTTTAGGTGTTAAAAACCTCTACATCAAAAACGATACTGTAAACCCGACCTTCTCATTCAAGGACAGGCCGGCCTCGGTGGCCGTCTCTAAAGCAAAGGAGCTCGGCATAAGGGTTGTGGGCTGCGCCTCAACGGGTAACCTAGCATCTGCTACCATGGCCCATGCTGCAGCAGCAGGGTTAACGGGTTTCGTCCTAATGCCAGACACGGTTGAGCTTCCTAAGGTTAGGCAGGCCTCAATCTACGGAGGCAAAATTATCTTGGTTGACGGGACATATGACGACGTAAACCGCCTAGCCTATCTCCTTACAGACAGGACAAATGTTGGCGTAGTAAACGTAAACCTTAGACCCTACTATGTTGAGGGCTCTAAAACAATGATATATGAGATAGTCGAACAGCTGGGATGGAGGGTGCCGCAGCACATAGTCGTTCCGATGGCCAGCGGGGCTTTGTTTGGAGCTTTGCACAAGGGCCTCGAGGAAATGGAACTGTTCGGCCTCATTCAGGATGCTGACACTATTTTTCACGGAGTACAGCCGGAGGGCTGCTCTCCTATATCAACAGCGTTCGCTTCAGGTTCTGATGAAATCCGCCCCGTCAAAAAACCAAATACATTGGTTAAGAGCCTCGCCATAGGAACACCAGCTGACGGTCTATACGCCTTATCTATTGCAAGAAGTACAGGCGGAACCTGTGAAACAGTTTCAGACGACGAAACAATTGAAGCCGTTAAACTCCTCAGCAGACATGCAGGGATATTCGCTGAACCAGGAGGGGCTATAACAGTCGCGGCCGTCAAAAGAATGAGAGAAGAAGGAGTACTAGATTCAGGAGATGAAGTAGTATGCTGTGTAACTGCTGCAGGCTTCAAGGCAGACGAGGTCGTTGAAAGGCTGACAGGTCCCACACATGTAGTTCCTGCAAAACTGGATAAGATATTGGAGGTCTTGAAAGACGGGTTTGTGATAGCCGAGTAATAGCCCTTACTTCTCCAAGAGTTTCTTTATAGGTTTCGTTGAATAGATTACAACAACAGAGTCCCTGAATTTTCTGTTAGGGATCAATATGGTGCATTCGTCACCTGCGACTATCGTCCGTGTCAAGGTGAGGTCTATTATCCTACCCCTCTTACCCTCCACCTCGACTTCGCTTCCTATGGTTATCCGCGGGTCGAGGGCTATGGATATCCCGGAGAGTATATCGGTAACCAATGGGGTGAGAGATAATATGAGCAGCAATCCAAGGGCCCCAGCGGTCGCCAGGAACCCTATCACTATTTCATAAAACCTCCAAATATAAGCAATGTAGCCGACATAGATAATCGACATCAACACCGACAGGAGAAATAAAACCTTTCTATACTCGTCGCGGAGAACCCTCGCCAACAAATATCTAAGGGTTATTATTGCTAAAGCAAGTATAACAGACGCGGCCAGCGTTCCAAAGACAACGACGGAAATCATGTAGATCTTCACCAACCTCAACCTTTTATCTTTTTCCAACGAATGTGGGCAACAATATGCTCAGAGCTCAAGATCCCAGTCATTATTTCAGCCTGGTCAGACTCATCATCGCATCTTGGTAATAGTTATATGAGGCTTTAACTTTTACGTTGCTTGGTTGATTTCAAATTTTCCATAAACCATCAGCTATAGCTTGCAGCCTTCTCATCACGTTATTCCATTCCGCTTGTTCTGATAAACCATACGTCATTATGTTCACCCTCTTTGCATAACCCGTTTCAACCAAAAAGTCTAAGTGGGAGAGCGTCTCGAGGATAGCCAACCATTTGTCAACTGGGCCAAGGTTTGAGTAGCTGCCTTTAGACCATCTGATCTCTTCTGCAACTTCTATAGGAGATGTTAAGCCCTTCTGCAACGCTTTTGACGTCTGCGAAAGCCTTTCAAAGTGATGTGTAAAAATCTCCGCCACACGCTGCCGGCAGTCTTTAAATATAGGACCATGTGACGGTAGGATCAATCCAACCCCTAGCTTTGCGATCTTGACGATGCTTTTTAGATATTCCGTGAGTGGATGGTACCCCTCAATTGGTACGTAGGCAACGTTCGACGTATCATCCTGCAGTATTAAGTCACCCGTAACAGCGTATTCATCAGATACAACTATCACATGTCCAGGTGTGTGGCCTGGCATGTGGAGCACTCTATATCCAGCTAAATTCATGCCGTTAGCGATCAGCTCATCAGGCTCCGGAATAGTTGAGAAAAGTTCTAAAGCATACTTTACAGTCATATATTCTTCCTTATCGTAGAAAACTTTCGATAACCATTCGCTGACCTTCATGGCCTGTCTAAGTGTATAGAGCTCCCTTTCATGGTAGATCAGTTTGGTTGTAAGTTTTGATTTGACAGTCGATGTACCACCTGAATGGTCGGTGTGTAGATGAGTCAAAACAACCGCCTCGATAACATGGTTTTGAACCGCCTCCAACAGCTCTCCGACCGTCTCTTTATAGCCTGTGTCTACAAGGATGTGGCCATCCAGTCCCTTTAGTAGAAAGCACCGTACTGGTTTTACGACCCCCTCATCGAGCTCTATTACCTTCACCCCTTTGATAGGTTCCCAGACCTCGGCCAACAAAGTTAAACAGCCCGACGCACCATTTAAGCCCAACCAACTTTCGCCGCCTCTTAATCTTTTATGTCAGCTGTCAGCTTGTTAGAGATGGATATGCCGATCTTCAGATATGAAGAGAAGCTCTCTCCAGAGTATGTGCCTGAAAAACTTCTATACAGAGATGAGGAGATGAAGCTGCTCAAATCGTTCTTCTCCTCTCTTCTGTTGGATGAAAAGCCTTTTCAAGTGAGGGCTTTCATATCTGGCGCTGTTGGGACAGGGAAGACAAGTCTTGCAAAGCTCTTTGGCCAAAACATCGAGCAGGAGGCCAGGCAGCTTGGTAGGAAGATTAGATACATATATGTCAACTGCAGGATAAACAAATCGCTCTACATGGTTCTGAGGAAGGTCGTCGAACATCTTGGCATAAACCTTCCGAGAAGAGGTTACTCCGACGAAGAAATACTGGAGACCCTAGTAAAATTCCTTCATGATGGGAAAATCCGTCTTATCCTATGTCTTGACGAGGTAGAATCGATGATCTCAGAGGAAGGCGGTACACCTATCTATTTGTTGACAAGAAGCGGTGAGGATATAGAGAATGGGAGCTTGATCTCCCTGCTGCTTATACTCCGTGAGCCTGAGTTTCTTGAAAGGCTTGATGCCCAGACGCTCAGCGGATTGGGCCTTAACAACATACATCTAAACGAATACGACTACATTCAGCTGTTTGAAATCTTACGTTACAGAGCTTCTGAAGCTTTTCACCAGAACGCAATAAGTGATGAGGTGCTTGAGTTTATTGCTCAAGCCGCAGCCGAGAGGAAGGACGCGCGCTATGCAATAGATCTGCTATGGAGGTCTGGGAAATACGCTGAAGCTGAGGGCAGCGACATTGTTACGGCGGAACACGTTAGAAAAGCTTTGGCGAGCGTGTACCCTACCATTAGGAGGGAAAACCTCCTATACCTATCGCGTGACGAGAGGCTGGTTTTGCTTGCCTCGGCCAGGGGGCTTGCAGGCAACAGGACAGCGATAACAGCGGCCGAAGTCTTTCAATACTATAAGCTTGTCTGCGAAGAGATGGGGGCTGAGGCGAAGGGTTACACAACCTTCTGGGAGATCCTCCAACAGCTACAGGACCTTGGTTTTCTAAGACTGTCCATCAGAAGCGAGGGTGCTAAGGGGAGGAAGACTTATGTCTATCTTCCCGGAATACCCGTCCAGCTCCTCGAGAAGGAGTTAGTTAAAGATATTAGCCGCGACCTCTCCAGCTCTATTTCTTAACCTCAGAACCCTTACTCCATAGCCTTCTGACGTGAAAAATCCCTATCCTGAAGGCCCAAAGTATAGATAGGTAAAAATCGCTATGTAAAACAGCGTTGAGGAAGAGCATTATCCCAGCCCTATGATCTCCTACATCATCTATCAACGAATAGATGTAAGATATTCTGAACCTCTCAGCTGTAGACGGAAGGATATATCCCTAGTACTTATGTGCTTGGAAGAGAGGCCCCTGACAGGGAAGGAGGACTACGATAAGCCTCCAACTAACAAGAGGTGCTGAAAGGCCGATGAGTCCGATGGCCGGTTGACGCCACCCTCTTCCTCTTAGCTTTGTTGTAAAATCCAACGCCTCTCCTCATCGGTAAATCCAAAGAAATCGGCGAGCCCCTCCCCATCAGACATCATAATAACCTTGATAAATGGAAGCATTTCTGTCCGTGCTTTCCTTCTAGACATGTGAAGGGCCTTCCCTATCTTTTCGCAGATACCTTCAGCAACTTCACGCCAGCTACTTATCTGGCTGAGGTATCTTATCTTTGTTGGATAGTTAAATTTCACAAACCTGCCCAATGGGCTCTTCTTAGCCAACGCTACCCCAGCCGTCATAAAGGGGATTGCGTATCTAAGCAGATGCCAGTCTTGTTTAGTACTGATCCTCTGCAGATAGAGGTCTGCTTTTGAGAGGTATTCCATTGCTGTTGCAAGGTCCTTTGGGGATAGCTGTTCAGGGGCGTTATCTAAAATCCATGTGAAGAACTCTGAAGGCTCAAGATCGATGTTTTTAAAGACGTTTACTGCACCGTTGTAGCTTTTAGCGTTGAAAACAGCTGCTAAGGCATCGAACACCTCTTCCTTTCTCTCACGTTCCCCGACTTCAAGTCTTACTTCACCTGCAGAAGAAATAAGCTGCAAATCATTAATAGCAGACCTTAGGTCACCTTCAGCCTTCTCCGCTATCTCCTTGATCTTTTCCTCAGGTATGTTAAGTTTTTCAGAGGCTGCTATCCTCTTTAAGCAGGCCACTATCGTTTGCTTTTGTATCCTCCTAAAACGTATCAGCAGGCTCTTCTCCCTCAAGGGCGAGAATCTAGGGTCCCAGGGGTCGTTGGCTGTCAGGACGATTGGTACGCGGCTCTTCTCAATTATTTTGACGAGGGCTTGGATAGCGCCTGCGTCTACCCGTGTTTCTATACCGTCGACCTCGTCGATGAGAATTATCTTGCCTCTAGGGGATGTTATGGACGATTGGACGGAGGCTGCGCCAACAATTCTGTCTATATTTTCCCTAGTTCTAAAATCGCTTGCATTCATTTCGATGACCTCCCAGCCGTTTTCCTTTGAGTAGGCGTGAACGAGGGACGTCTTGCCAACACCGGCAGGGCCGTAAAGAAGCGCAGCTTTTTTCGCAGGATTACCTTTAAGCCAGCCCCCTATCCAGCCAAGAAACTCGGCCACAGCCTCTTTATTCCCTACTACCTCGGCCACTTTTGAAGGACGGTATTTTTCAACCCAGAGATCGGTCATCCACTAACCCCCTTCAACAAACACAGCCTGGCTAGAAAGGCTTGTAGCTGGACCTCAGGCGTCCCGCCTTGTGATATGCGGTAGTCTATTTCAGCGAGGACATCAACAAGCTTTATCTTTTCTTCCTCATCTATGTTGAGTGTTGGTATTTCTCTAGAGATCGAGAAGGTTATATCTTGTGCCTGGTGCCCTTGAACGTAGATGATGTTCCTCAACAGCTCGCGCGCCTCTATGAACCTTCCTTCAAGGGCAAGCTCAAGCATCCGTCTAATTTCACCCCTGCTAACTATACCCATGATCTTGTAGACCTCCTTTTCATCTATTTTTTTGGAGAGGGATGCAGCAGACTGTAAAATGTTTATGGCCTTCCGCATATCGCCCATCGAAAAATCATATATCGCTTGGATTGCCTTTTCGCTTAGCTCAAGCCCTTCAGCCTCGGCTAAGCGTTTTAACATTTTTCCAACCATCTCCATCTTCAATGGTTTAAATCTTAAGACTACACATCTAGACTGGATAGGCTCGATTATCCTGTTGCTGTAGTTGGCGGCCAGTATAAATCTGCAGGTCGAGGAGAACTGCTCCATTGTTCTTCTGAAGGCATGCTGTGCAGCATCAGTTAACTGGTCGCTCTCATCCAATAACAGTATCCTAAACCCAAACCCTCCAAACGGTACTGTTCTTGCGAAAGCCTTAACCCTTTCACGTATAGTCTCTATCCCCCTCTCATCCGATGCGTTGATCTCAACAAACAACCCGTCTTCGATATATCGCGGGCCGAAAAGCTCTTGCGCGAAGGCATGGGCCGTCGCTGTTTTACCTGTCCCAGGCGAACCGGTGAAAAGCATATGGGGCACGTTTTTTGTGACTACTATATTCTTGAGGGTTGCCACAACCTCTTCTTGGTCGACTATATCGTCTAGCCTTCTTGGCCTGTATTTCTCAACCCAGGGGAGGTTCGAAGCCAACGGCCCCCGACCTAAGCTGTTGTTCAGATCTTAAATAGATTTTTTGCGTTTTCAGAGGTCTTCTCAACGACTTCGTCGAAGGAAATGTCTTTGAGCTTTGAGATAACCTCGGCCGATATCCTTATGTTTGAGGGTTTGTTGACCACGCCCCTTTCTGGACCTAAAACTGGCGCGTCGCTTTCAAGAAGCATGCTTTCAAGCCCAAGCCTCCTAACCATTTTCTGCTTCTGCTCTGAACGTATAACCGAAGGTGGGATCGAGAAAAGGAAGCCTTTGGAGGCTCCTCTTACGGCCTCCGAGGCAGAGCCGTCAAAAGCGTGCATTACAACCAGCTCGGCCCTAGCCTCTACCAAGATATCTATAGCGTATTTTCCTGCACTACGTGAGTGGACGACGATTGGAAGGTCAAGCCTCTTGGCCAGCTCTATAAACTCCTTAAAGACTTCTATCTGCTTTTGCCTTGTCTCCCGTTTACCTAAGTAATAGTCAAGCCCAACCTCTCCGACAGATACTATCCTGTCACTGTTCCGCTCAACGAGCTCTATGACTTTTTCATAGTTATCGAGCTGGTAGGGTTCTATTCCTAGAGAGGCGAAGATATAGCTTTGGTCAGCCAAGGCCAATACTTTTAGACAGTCATCGTAACCAACGCCCGACGTGATCAGAGCAGCTACACCAGATTGTCTAGCCTCCATGAGTATTTTATCTAGGTTAGAGTACAACGGCTCCTCCGTTAGATGGCAGTGTACGTCGATCACATAGCATAAATATTGGCCTCGTGATTTATGCTTAACCCTTCAGGGATGGTGAGATGCTCAGATGTGTATGCGGCGCCGAAGTTAGAGATGTGAACGACTTGCTGCTGTCCAATGAACAACCAACTGTTATCAAAGCCAGATGTAAAAACAGCTTCTGTAAGCTGGCCGAGGTCTTTCGTATAGTCATATCTAACAAGACTGCAGAGGTCAGGTTCTCAGTTATGTTCGGCGATTACAACGTGCTTACCATGGGCAGCGATGCTCTGGAGAAGAAACTGGAAGAGCTTGCGAGAAACGTCGTAGAGAAGGTCTTCGGCGGGAAAGATTTAAAGACATCTATAAAGTATAGATAACCATGGTATACAACTACAAGGGAGTTGAGATTATATGGCTTGGACACGACGGTTTTCTAATCAGAAAAGATAAAACGATTTACATAGACCCTTACCAGATAAAGGGAGGCCCTCCAGCAGACATCGTCTTGATAACGCATGACCACTTCGACCACCTCAGTATAGACGACCTCAAAAAAATCGTAACAGATAAGACAACGATAGTCGGTGCGAAAAATTGTGAAAAAGAGCTGAAGAAGCTTGGAAAGGGGAGCCTTCACTTTGTGGCGGCCGGCGACGTCCTGACGCTGCAAAACATAAAGGTAAAAGCTGTCCAAGCCTACAACGTCAGCAAGTTCAAGGAGCCTGGCGTAGTATTTCACCCAAAAGATTACGGAGGGGTAGGTTATGTCTTAACTATAGATGATGTATCGATATATCATGCCGGCGATACTGACTTTATTCCTGAGATGAAGGAGATTAAAGTAGACGTGGCCCTTCTTCCAGTTAGCGGAACATATGTGATGACAGCACATGAAGCTGTTGAAGCTGCCAATACTATAAACCCAAAAGTAGTCATACCCATGCACTACGGAGCCATAGTTGGGTCTGAGAAAGACGCTGAAGAGTTCAAAAAACATTACAAAGGCGAGACGGTGATTCTAAAGAAACAGGATCTGGTCTGAAGATGTCCGAATGTAGAAACATACACGACAACATTTACCATGGTGCGTTAAACATCTATAAAGACGGTGAGCTGGTCAAGGTTATCGATGTCTGGAGATGTAGACGCTGCGGCAACATAAGGGTAGGGCTTAGAGGGCCAGATGTTTTAACATCGTCAGAAGGGATGCTGCCCGACCCATCCCCTGGTAAGCATTGGGTCCTACTGGTTTGTAAATCAGGTGAAGAACCAGCTTATAATGTGATTCAAGTATCTGACTCGCAGTATCTTAGACATGATTGTCAAGGTCTAGGTAGCGGTGAAAGCCTCTACTATATCCGAGGCAAAGGTGTTTTCTATGGTTTGGACGGCCCTCAGGCTACCGATCACTACGTGTATGAGTTGGCCAAGATAGTTAGGGGTTATATTGAGTTAGGTAAAACACCGCCCGAGGTCGTGACGTTAATCAGGTGAAAAGCCCCAAGGAATCTTTGAGATATGTTCGTGTAGTATTTTCCAACTATTCGCGCTCCTCTGCAAGACCATGCTGTATCGAACAGTCGCATCGACTATCCTGCCTTCAAAGGCATAGCTGTTAACAGCCATACCTCTATATTTCATCAGGAAAACGGCAACCGCAGCACCGTCAACCACGACTATGGTTGGATATATCAGCTGGTATGTAAAATCCACCAGCCCCCTCAACAAACTTGCCTTTAGCCTTAGCGCCTCGTCCCGTTCTTGAAGCCTGTACGGTGGCAGCTCGCTGAACCTTGTATAGTTCTGATCATGCAGCTCATTAAACTCATCAACCAACCCTTTTCTTCCAAGCTCAAAAGATCTTCTTATCGTCTCCAGTACTTCTTCAACTTGACCCAAATCTTACCTCACCGTTGACTATCTTCTGCTGAAGCTCCAGCTCCAGTTTTATCAGCTCATCGCTAGGGACTCCTTGCATGATTAGCTTCTCAACATCTTCCTCCTCAAGCACAGCTCTGACATTTGGGCCTCCTACACTTTGGTAAACAACTCCTGTAAACCTGGCTGACCTACCTCCCCAATAAACGTTTCCACGTAGAACTTTAAACTGGTAGCTGCCCTCAACGCTTTCGACTACAACATCCTCAATCAACAATCCCCAACTCCCTTACCTTCTCCAAGAAAGCCCCAACTAGCTTTGCTTGTTCGCTGTTAGCCGGCGCTCTTTTAATCCATTCAGAGAGATGGCTCACCACTCTCTGGATGAACCCTTCAACATCCTGTAGTTTTTTCATTGCTGCTGAAGGGATCGATGTGAGCTGTATCTCTGAAACAGATGTCTGCATAAACGGCCCGAACTCATCTCTAGAAACTTTGACGGATATTGCTTTGCCGCCGTCAAGCATATAGGTTACCCCTGCCAAGCTAGCCACCTCAAGCCCCCATTCGATTCCAGGAGGGGAAAACGGTAAGAGCGACTCTAAAAGCCTCACGAGGTTGTCGTCGGAAGGTTCACGTTTAGCTTCTACGTAGGCTTTAGTGAAGAGCTCCACGGCGGTCATGAAATTCCACCCGCCCAATTTATTAAAATACCTTTTTTATCAACGCAACAACTATGTCAACATGTTGGGACAGGGCTTCTCCACATTAGGGGTCCGATAGGCCATGAAGGACGTTGAAGAATTTGTCAAGAGATTTTTTCCAAGGGACTTCTCCGACAGGGAGAGGGCTATTTTTGAGGCAGGTATAGCATTGGGAGCGATAACACATGCTGTATGTGGGTTTCCGACCACACGTTCAACAAAACAATTCATCGAAAAGGCCGTTGAGAAAAGTTTCATGCTACAGCCCTACAGAAAAAATGTAAAAATTAGGGTGAAGAGTACTGCTAAACGCGGAAGGCTTTATAGGTATGATACTATAACGCCGAACGATTTGGAGGCTGTTGTAGAGATCGAGTATGGCCAAACTGTTGTGAAGGCTAGGATGACCCATGTGAAGAAGCTGGACTACCCGTTGATGTACGTCTCAAAAATTATTCAGAGAAGAGGCGCCTCCTCTCCTCATCCATATAGTGGGACTCGAGTGGTAAAATCTCGCCGTAAAGCCTCAAATGTTCGGGGCTGAGGTACTTAGGAAATACAAGCCTCAGCCTAACCTCCAAGTCTCCCCTGCTACCGTTTCTCAACGGAAGGCCCCTATTCTTAAAGGTGATTGGGACCTCTAGGTTTTCTCTTCTAAGTTTTATCTTCAAAATGCCGTCGAAGGTTGGTACAGTTATCTCTCTGCCAGCAGCCACCTCGCTTGGGGATACTGGTAGATACATTATAAGTCTGTCCCCGTCGAGCCTGAAATTCTGGCCTGGATTGACCCTTAAACTAATTATCAGGTCACCTCTTTTACCGACAGCTGCGTCGAACATTCCTTTTTCGCGTAAGACTATTTTGTCGCCGTTAAAGACCCCGGCAGGGACATCGACCCTTATCCTTTCAACCTTTTCCACCAACCGCTTGCCGTGACAGAGCCCGCAAGCCTTTTTAACAAATATCCCAGAACCGCCGCATCGGCTGCACGTGGTTACCGATGTGAAGTACATGAACCCTTTTTGAACACTTTCAACCTTCTGCCCAGTCCCGTCGCAGAACTTACATTTCTCAACAGATCCAGGCTCGCCGCCTGAGCCGTTGCATCTTGAACAGGTCTCAGTTATGGTGATCGGTACCTCTATAGAGCCTCCTTTGAAGACTGTACGCAAAGGGACCTCGGCCTCTACATAGGTTGGGGTAGGCTGTCTCTGTCTTCTTCCAAAGCCGAAGAACCTCTCAAAGATCGATTCAAAACCTCCGAAGCCTAGGTCTCTAAACAGCTCATCGAAGTCAAACCATGTTGACCTGAACAGGTCTTCTGTACTGTAGGTCTGTGAAACTCCTGCTCGGCCATACATATCGTAGAGCTTTCTCTTCTCATCATCTATCAACACCGCGTATGCTTCGCTTATCTCTTTAAACTTCTCTTCAGCATCGGGGGATTTGTTGCGGTCGGGATGGTATTGGAGGGCAAGCCTTCTATAGGCCCTTTTAATCTCCTCCTTCGTCGCGTTACGTGGAACGCCGAGGATCTCGTAGTAGTCTTTCTCAGGCATAGCTAGCTCTTCTGTCCCCCTGTAGAGCCGCCTGAACCTTGACCGTACACTGCGCCCCCTATCTTCTGTGACGACCTTCTAAGCCTCTCCAAAGCATCTTTGATTGCCTGGACATCTTTACCTGCTAAAGCCTCTCTGAGTTTTTTCAGATCATCCTCAACCTCTTTCTTTACATCTTCAGGTATTTTGTCGGCCAGCTCCTTCATTGCCTTCTCAACCGTATATATCATTGCGTCGGCCTCGTTCCTAAGCTCAGCCTCTTGCTTCTTCCTCCTATCCTGCTCAGCAAACTGTTCAGCCTCACGGATCATCCTCTCGATCTCCTCCTTCGACAACCTGTGGGGAGCAGTTATCTTGACGCTTACGTCCTTTCCAGTCCCAAGGTCTTTGGCCGTTACCGTCAGTATACCGTCGGCGTTTATGTCAAAGGTAACCTCGATTTTAGGAACACCTCTTGGAGCGGGAGGTATACCCGAGAGAGTGAACCTTCCGAGGGAGACGTTGTCGGCAGCCATAGGCCTCTCGCCCTGTAGGACATGTATTTCGACACTGGTCTGGAAATCGGCTGCTGTGGTAAATATCTCGCTCCGTCTAACAGGTATCGTTGTGTTTCTCTCGATCAACTTTGTAAATATCCCTCCGAGCGTCTCGACCCCGAGCGAAATAGGTACGACGTCAAGTAGGACGATGTCTTTGTCCTTCAGCTCTCCGCTGAGTATGGCTCCCTGTATTGCAGCCCCCATGGCTACACATTCCATCGGGTCGATCCCTCGTTCAGGCTCTTTACCCAAAACCTCCTTGATAAACTCCTGCACAATAGGCATCCGTGTTGGCCCACCTACAAGTATTATTTTGTCTATATCCTCTGGTCTGAGCTTTGCATCTTGGAGGGCTTGGTTTATAGGGTTGCGGCACCTCTCAATTATCGGTCTGACCAACCTCTCCAGAGTGGCCCTGTTTATCCTCATGTAAAGGTTTTTAGGCCCTGTGGAATCGTATGCTATGTATGGAAGGTTTATCTCTGTCTCGGTCATGGAAGAGAGCTCGATCTTAGCCCTCTCAGCAGCCTCTCGGACACGGTTCATAGCTGAACGGTCCTTCGTAAGATCTATCCCGGTCTCCCTTCTATAGGTCTCGACGATATAGTCCACCAGAGCCTTATCCATATCTGTCCCACCCAGCTGTGTATCTCCCGAGGTGGCTTTGACCTCGAAGACCCCTTGCCCAAACTCCATGATAGTCACATCAAGGGTCCCTCCACCTAGGTCAAAAACGAGGATCCTCATCTCTTGGTCGAGCTTGTTGAGGCCGTAGGCCAGAGATGCTGCTGTAGGCTCGTTGATTATCCTAACCACTTCTAAACCAGCAATGGCCCCAGCATCCTTTGTAGCCTGCCTCTGGTTGTCGTTGAAGTAGGCTGGGACTGTGATGACTGCTTTCTTGACAGGCTCTCCTAGGAATGCTTCCGCATCTCTCTTAATCTTCTGGAGAAGGAAGGCCGACAGCTGCTGAGGTGTAAACTCCCTGCCATGTAATATGTATTTATAGTCCGTCCCCATCTTCCTTTTCCACGCAGTCACCGTTCCTTCTGGGTTTAGCACAGCCTGTCTCCGCGCCGGCTCTCCGACGATTAAGTCGCCTTCCTTTGTGATCGCAACGTATGATGGGAAGGCTTTTCCGTAGAGGGTTACACCTTCGATAGATGGAATTATGGTTGGCCTTCCACCTAACATCACGGCAGCCGCTGAGTTGCTCGTTCCAAGATCTATACCTATAATTTTTTCAACCATAGTTACGTTCCGAAAATCATTTTACGAGAACTCAAATTAAAATTTATTTCCTTTCCTTTCGTGTAGCTATGTTTTATCCCACAAGGAGCATGGGAGATACGGCTTTGTCATAAGTTTTGTTCAGGGGGTTTTTTAGCCCTCGCTACCTTGACCTTTGGAGGCTTTATTATCTGTCCAGATAGACGGTAGCCGTTTGAGATTACCTCGATAACCGTATCCTTGCTCACCTCTTCGCTTTCGGTAAAGTCGACTGCTTCATGGTCGAAAGGGTTGAATTCCTGTCCTACTACATCCATCTTCTCTACACCTATCGACTGGAGAACCCCCTCAAATTCCCTAAAGAGCATCTCCATCGCCTCACGTAACGTAGGTGAGACATCTTCAGGTCGCAAGTTCTTCATAACCCCTTCAAAATTCTCGTAAAATGTCAACAACCTTCCGACTATCTTTCTTGCAGCCATTTCTTCAGCTCTGGCTATTTCTTTTTCCATTAAACGTTTTAGGTTAGCGACCTCTGCCGAGGCATAGGCAAGGCGCTCCAACAGCTCCTTCTTTTCAGCTTCCAACGCTTTAATGACGTCCTCAGACATTTCAAAAAAATGCTTCCGGAAGTCCTATTTGTATTTCAGGAAAATAGATTTAAACCTTAGTCGGTAAATTTTCGCACCAGGTTGAGCGGCGAACAGGTAAAGGTATATACTATTCCGTTGGGAGATGCTTGGAAGGCCTCAAGGCCCAGAAGAGCAGATGCGGCGATCAGGTTGATAAAAGAGTTTGCAAAACGCCACGCCAAAGTAGAAAAAGTGAAGATATCTCCACTGGTGAGCGAGAGAGTATGGCAGAAAGGCCGGCAGAAACCTCCGAGAAGGATTAGAGTTGTCTTTGAAAAGGAGGACGAGGATACCGTTGTCGTAAGGTTAGAGGAGGAGAGAAAGTAGGTTGCAGGTTCATTTGGAGACTGTTTTAGGTTCGACGGAGGTGGGGTTATTTGCCCTTGCAACAGATAGCTATCTGCTTATATCTAAGCATGTCAACCCTTCTAAACGCCGAACCTTCGAGGAGGTCTTGAATACTTCTGCTGTGGCAACATCGTTGGCGGAAAGCATTTTAATATCGCCTTTCGCTGCAGGAAACTCCAACGGCTTAATATTGACGACGTTGACACTTAATGAAGAGTTTGCAAAAATTAAAAGGAGCATCCCAAACATTAACATTGCTAGGCTCGACACGAAATACACGGCTATAGGGAACCTGATACTGTGCAACGACAAAGGAGCCTTGATAAGCCCAGTTCTTGAACGTAGTGCTACCAAGATAATAGAAGATGTACTAGGTGTTGAAACCGTCACCGCTAAAATCGCTGGGAGGACCTATCTAGGCTCGTTGGCAGTTGCAACCAACAACGGCACGCTTGTACACGTAGACGCTGATGATGAAGAGATCAAAATTGTTAAAAACGTTTTAAAAGTCGATGTGGAGAGGGGAACGATCAACGGTGGAGTCCGTTTCCCCAGAAGCAGCATGGTCGCTAACTCTTGGGGTGTAATTGTAGGTGCTAGGACGACTGGGCCAGAGCTTATGACCATTACACGGGTCTTCCAGAGGTGACGTTAATAATCGCTATGCAGATGGATAGTAAGGTATGTCTGAGGCTGAGATCTCCCAAACAGTTGAAGAGCTACAGGTCCTTCAACGAGTTATCGCTGACCTGCAGGCCAGGCTATTGACTGTGCAGAAATCTATTGTGGAACATGAGGAGGCTGTTAAACTAATCGAGGAGATTAGGAGATCAGGTGAAAAAACGAAGATCCTGGTCCCGTTGGGTGCTGGAACATTCGCCGAAGCACGTTTCGAATCCATTGAAAAGGTTACGGTCAGCCTTGGAGCAGGGGTTTATGCAGTGAAAGCGTTGGGAGATACACAGCAGATCTTGATGAGGAGGAGCCAAAATCTACAGGCTCTTTTTGATAACCTCTCCAAAAGGATCGGGGAATATACTGCAAGGGCCGAAGAGCTTAGAGAGCTTCTGGGAAGATTTCTCTCTGCACAACGCCGGCAAGGAACTTAAAGTTGAAAGGTATTACAAAAATTTTTTCTGCGATTGTGGATAAAATAACCCATGCCTCACTGTCGGCTGGGGAGATAGAAAAAATACTGGCTGACTTTTACCTGCAGCTGGTCGGAGCTGACGTTGCTGTTGAAACAGCGGAAGCGATAGTGGAGGGCCTACGGAAAGACCTTCAGGAGGCTAAGCTGTCCAGGTTTTTTAACAAAAAGGAAGCAGTTAGGGAAATCCTTAGGAGGGCCGTCGAGTCGTTGATCAAAACAGCCAACGTCGAGGTTCTTTTTCAAAAGGCTGAAGAGAAGAAAAAGATCGGTAAACCAGTTATTATCCTCTTCGTAGGACCTAACGGCTCTGGAAAGACAACAACGGTTGTGAAGGTTGCCAACTATATTAGGCGCCGTAGGTACACTGTGATTCTTGCCTCCTCCGATACTTTTAGGGCGGGTGCTATAGAGCAGTTAGAGACGCTGGCTGAAAAGGCTGGGTTTCTTGTGGTGAGCCAGCAGTATGGAGCCGACCCTGCAGCGGTGGCTTTTGATGCAGTAAATAAAGCCATCTCCCTAAGGGTGAACTTTGTCTTGATAGATACGGCTGGAAGGACAGAGGTTGACAGGGGCCTGTTGGAGGAGATACGTAAAATTAAACGTGTCGTTAACCCAGACTTTGTAATATATACAGGTGATGCTTTGGCTGGAAATGTGGCCGTGAACCAAGCCAAGATCTTCGACGAAATTATCGGAATAGATTATATAGTTCTCTCAAAGATAGATGCAGATGCGAAGGGAGGCTCAGCCATTTCAATCACACATATAACGAATAAACCATTACTATTTCTCGGGACGGGGCAGTCACTCACCGACTTGGAAGATGACCCACGGAAAAGGCTGCTGGAAAGCCTTGAACTAACTGTATAATTTATTTAATTCCCTATCTTGTGAAAAGTTGATGGAGGCTCTTAGAGAGATCTTTCAAGATCATGGGCCCCGGGGACCATCTCCAGCTTTTACACCTGTCCAATTGGTATATGCTGTTCTTTTGATCGGTTCTTCAGACTTCCTTGGCAGGAAGAGGCTGAAAGATTATCTCGGCATAGGTGAGGGCTCTGCTAGGACAATTCTCTCCCACCTCGTTAAAAAAGGTCTTGCCACCTCTACACGTAAGGGGCTAAGCTTGACGCAGAAGGGTAAACAACTATATGAGTATTTGAAAAGCTCGCTCTCGCCGATTAAACAGATTACTTTTGAAATGCCGTGGACGGCGAAGTGTAGTTATGGATTAGTTGTGAAGGGATGTGCAGAGCTTGTCTCGACAGGGATAGAGGAGAGGGACGAGGCCATACGTAACGGCGCCTCTGCGGCCATGGTCTTGACCTACATGCCCAACGGCCTGTATATGCCCCGCATAACAAACCTCTCTGTCGAGAGGCCTGACTTTGCCCAGAAAATTATAGATCTCTTCAACCCTTCAGAAAATGATGTAATTGTGATAACCGCCGCGGATGATGAGAGAAGAGCGCGGTACTCTGCTTTTGCTGTGGCCCTCAAGCTTATAGGAAAAGCTTAAAAAAGGGTCAGAATAGTGAGCCACATGCGCGGCAGCTCAAGGATACCAGGTTTTTATCAGTTAACTCTAGAAGAAAGGTTGAAAATCGTAGCCGATTTCGCCGGCCTAACCGCTGACGAGGTACAAACAATCAAGAACGGCGGTCTTGACCTATACACCGCCAGCAGGATGATCGAGAACGTTGTCGGGCTCTTCCCCCTGCCCCTAGGGATAGCCACAAACTTTCTGATAAACGGAACCGACTATCTCGTTCCCATGGTCGTTGAAGAACCATCTGTTGTTGCTGCAGCATCAAACGCTGCGAAGATGGCTAGGGACAAGGGAGGGATCCGCTCTTTTCAAGGTCAGCAGCTTATGATAGGGCAGGTCCAGCTTGTAAACGTCCCAAACCCATATGCTGCTAAGCTAGAGATCCTCAGAAACCGCGATGAGATAATCGCTTTGGCCAATGAGAAAGACCCGGTCCTAGTCAGGTTGGGAGGAGGTGCGAAGGATGTGGAAGTAAGGGTTATAGAGACTCCTCTAGGACCTATGGTTATTGTTCACCTAATTGTAGACGTGAAGGACGCCATGGGGGCCAATGCGGTAAACACGATGTGCGAGGCTGTAGCTCCGATGCTTGCCAAAATCTCAAACGGGCGCTTCAGGCTTAGGATAGTCTCCAACCTAGCAGACAAAAGAATAGTCAGGGCCTACGTTCACATATCGGCTGAATCTGTAGGAGGTAAAGACGTCGCAAGAGGTATAGTTGAGGCCTATCAATTTGCTAAAGCAGACCCATACCGTGCCGCTACACATAACAAAGGTATAATGAACGGTATAGATGCTGTGGCAATAGCTACTGGAAACGACTGGCGAGCCATCGAAGCAGGGGCACATGCCTACGCGGCACGAAACGGAAGATACGAGCCTTTGACTGTTTGGGAGCTTATGCCCAACGATGACTTGGTTGGGACCATCGAGCTTCCATTGGCTGTTGGAATTGTCGGAGGGGCCACAAGAACAAACCCCGTCGCAAAGCTATGTCTGAAGATCCTCGGCGTAAAATCTGCGAAGGAGCTGGCTGAGGTTATGGCAGCCGTTGGGCTTGTTCAAAACCTAGCTGCTTTGAGGGCGTTAGCCGCTGAGGGGATACAGGCTGGCCACATGTCACTCCACGCGAAAAATATAGCAGTGATGGCCGGGGCCGTAGGTGAAGAGATAGACCTTGTAGCAGAGGCTATGGTGAAGGAGAAGAATATTAGAGTCGACAGGGCCCAGGAGCTGCTGTCCGAGATCAGGTCGCGCCGTCGGAGCTAAGTGCACGTTTCCATTCTTCTGGATTGAAACGTTTCTCCATCTTCTCCATCTCCTGTTTCAAGGCCCTCTCCAAATCGACGCCGAACCTATTAGCCAGCTGAACAAAAAGCGTAATCGATTGGGCAAACTCGCTTTCTATGTCTTCGCCAGGAGGAGAGTGGCCGAGGCCTTCCCTCTTATATCCTTCCTTTGCTAGAATGAAACGGCCTATCTCTGTCAGCTCCTCTATCAGGTGGGTATATATCAACGGCTCGCCAAACTTATCCCAACCCCTTTCCTTCTCAAACCGCTCAACAAGCTTCTGCAACTCAGAAAGCCTCAACAAATCACCTCATAGAAAGAGCTGTAAATGAGGTACGCCGTCGATATAGATTATTGATTCTTTCTTGGCTAGCCCATATTTGATTGCTGTGGAAACTGCTTTCTCACCAACTATGTTTACTATCGTACCCTTCCTGATATATTCTATCATCTCGCTATCAAATATCAACACACCTTTGTAAAATACTTCTGCCACCTCTACGGTTGTTCTTGTTGAAACCCTTAGCTTTTTCCCAATAAGCTCTTCATCACATACCGCTACAACAACTTCCCCGTTTTGAGAACGATGTGTCTTCACCCAGAACCTGTTACTATATTCTTCTGACAGGGCTCTTCGCCCCGCATGTGTCGCAAATAAGAAACCTGAACCTCTTTTGGCTGATTATCCGTGTATCTATGCCGTTGCAGACAGGACACCGTACAAACTCCTTAATGTATAGGTCTAGGAGCCTCTTTGTCTCTTCAGAAGTCATCTTCCCCTGTATTATGAGTTTATCATCCGTAACAGAGCCTGCCCTTCCTGTCTCCTTCAGTAGAAAACGAGCAAAATGGGAAGGTTCACGGTTGAGGGTTTTGGCCAGTTGGTTTATATTAGTTATTATTGTGTTTTTAGTATCGTATACCAAGTTAGGCCTAAGCTCAAGAACCCTGTCACCTGTTACTGTTCTCTCTCTAGAGACCTTTAACATAACGTTGTCTAAAAGCTTGATGTAAAACTCCTTGCTGGTTATGTCGAGGTCCACTCCAACCCTATAGATTTTCAGCACTATTTAAAAGGATATCATTTAAAACAGGGCATTACAAAAACATGGTGGCTTGGTTGAGAGTTTTTACGTAAAAGACATGGGGCTTGCTGAGGACGGGATCAAACGGATTGAGGCAGCTGAGATGTCTATGCCAGTACTACGTTATTTAAAAAAGAAATATTCCAATGAGAGACCCTTCGCAGGGCTTGTCATATCGGCCTGCCTCCACGTAACCAAGGAAACCGCTGTCCTATTGCATACGTTAAGGGAAGGTGGTGCCAAGACTGTTCTGTGCGCATCGAACCCGTTAAGCACACAAGACGACGTGGCAGCAGCTCTTGCTTCAGAAGGCTTCAACGTATATGCCTTCAGAGGGATGACTGTGCAGGATTATTACAGGATGATGGGTTTTGCCCTCTCCCATAAACCTAGGCTGACAATCGATGACGGAGCTGACATGGTCGCGTCAATCCATAAAATTGCTGAGAACATAATGGATGAAGCATCTGAAATAGTGTTGAAAACTGCTGGAGACATCAGAGGTGAAATCGATAAAATAATTGGAGGTACCGAGGAGACGACGACAGGGGTTAACAGACTTAGAGCAATGGAGAGGCAAGGAGTTCTGAGGTATCCGATCATCGCAGTAAACGACGCAATGTCCAAGAGCCTTTTCGACAACCCATTGGGGACAGGGCAGTCTGCGATAGACGGTGTGATAAGGGCGACCAACGTATTGTTTGCAGGAAAGAATGTTGTAGTTTGTGGATATGGGCGCGTCGGCTCAGGAATTGCCGAGCGAGCAAGGGGCTTGGGGGCCAGGGTTATAGTCGTCGAGCCTGACCCTATAAAAGCGTTGCAAGCATACATGGCTGGATTCGCTGTGAGCTCCATGGACAAAGCAGCAGAGGTTGGAGAGATATTTATAACGGCCACCGGGAACATCGACGTAATAAGAGGAGAGCACATAGCTAAAATGAAGGATGGCAACATACTAGCCAACGCTGGGCACATGGATGTTGAGATCAACAGAGAAGAGCTGAGGCAGATGGCCTCCTCTGTAGAAAAAGTAAGGACAGGAGTGGAGGTTTATAGGATGAAGGATGGCCGTAGGGTATTCTTGCTGGCTGAAGGCAGGCTTGTCAACCTTGTCTGCGCAGAAGGCCATCCGCCTGAGGTCATGGACCTGTCCTTTGCCCTACAAGCCGAGTCGCTCCGCTACCTAGTAGATAACCATGAGAGGTTGGAGAAAAAGGTGTATAACGTTCCAGCTGAAATAGACAGGATGGTGGCTCAGCTGAAGCTGGAAACCTTAGGGGTTACCCTTGAGAAGCTGACCCCTAAACAAAGGGAATACATTAACACGTGGCTGGCAGGGACTTGACAAAGAACAGGAAAATAGGTCCACGAATAATCTTCATGTATGTTGAAGGTTATACAACCCCTGATAACGAAACAAAGCCTGAACGCATCTATATAGCCGATGATGCTAAATTTAGGCAGAGCTTTGAGAGAATCAATAAAAACACATTTAAGCGTCTGTTCAACATCTTTGAGAACTACGACATACTTGTTACGTGGAGTGAAAAAGATGTGCCGCTGCTTACGGCATGGGCCCTTCGATTAGGCCTTAACCCATCACCGATCCATAACCTCACCCATCTAGACCTGGCAAGGTTTGTCAAAGAGAACCTCATGCTGGATGGCACAAGTCTAGAAAAGACCGCTGAGTTTCTAAGGGTCAAGCCACAACCTATCAAAATTAACACGCTTGTAAAAGTGTTTAAAAAGCTACATAGATTTATCAGGGATATAATGCCTGAGCTTGCGCTCTAGTACCATCTACTCTTTAGTTTTAAGAGATAGGCGGCTGTGTTGGTTGCGAGATGCATTAGGATTGTGAACAGCATGAGGGCGATCAGCGTTGTTATGTCTAGCCAGGCTGGAAGACCAGTAACAAAGTGTACAAGAGCAAGCGCGACAACAAGAAAACCCAGCTGGTCCATAACAGGTGCAGGGCTTCCTGTGATCAGACCAAACCTCCGTTTGATGAAGGCGCCAAATACGTCGCCGACCATCGCTCCAACCGATAAAAAGAAAACCTCCATAAAGCTGAAGAGCGAGGGCAGAAAATAGCTTATTAAAATACCTGCAGCAACCCCAGAAACCGTTCCAGCGAAAAATCCTTCAACTGTTTTCCCATCACCCAACAACCTTCTGCCATCGATGAACACAAGCCCGCCGTCGAGGGGATGAGGTTTTCTAAAAAGCCTGACAGCTACAACGGGTGCTGCATTAGATACGTAGGCCGGGAAGATATAGGCAACCCCATGTAAGAACGTCTGAAAATCCATTCAACATCGGTTACTAAGGGTCGAATATAAAGAGTTGGTGACGTTAACCTGGCCCTTAGGATTCATTGGTCTTCAGCCTCTTCCAAGTTCATCGTGGAGCTTATCATCGGCCCCTCATGGAACACAAAAACCTCCAGCTCCAAGAATGGACCTCAGCGGATGTTTCATCAAGGCTCCTAGCCAACCGGATGGATAGCCTAGACGTAATACCAAAACCAGCAGTCGAACAGACAGAGATAGGTAATATTAAAACCAATCACTCTATACTGTACGCTTGTACTATCCAGATGAGCTTTGTAGAGCTTTGTATAATGTTTGGTCTGCAGTAAACGTCTATTTCTGGGAATTGGCTGTTCTTGAAGCCAACCCTGGCAGGTACTGCCTAAACGTTATAAGGTGAGGCAGTGAAGTAATAAGGTTGGTAGTAGATGACGCTAGTGTTGACTAGCTTTGCCGGGGTAGCTCAGCCTGGTAGAGCGGCGGGCTGTTAACCCGTCGGTCAGCGGTTCAAATCCGCTCCCCGGCGCAGCTACACATCTACCAAACATTTTAGATAACATGGTGAAGATAAATGGAACGTCTTTTTATCTCCTGTAAAGCCTCGAGCCAAGAGATTAGGGTACTTAAAGACTATCCGATAGAACATTACTGTCCTGCCATGTTTCAGACCTCCACTAGAAGATGTCTGCAAAAAGCATCGCAGATGAAACCAGCTGTTCCAAACCGCTGGATGTTTGAGCTGGGTGGAAGGCTAGCGAAATAAAACAATTTTGTGTTATCTTCAAAACGTTAAATTTATGATTTATTCCTCTTATTGGTGGAAAGGTTTGGGCGAGGCTCAGTTCGAGATAATACTAGACCATTATAGAAACCCGCGTAATTACGGCGAGTTAAAGGACGCATCTATTAAGGTCAAGGACTCTAACCCGTTGTGCGGAGACGTGATAGAAGTTTATCTAAAAATAAATAACGGTGTTGTTGAAAAAGCAACGTTCCGTGGACATGGATGCGCAATAAGCCAAGCCTCGGCCTCCATGCTTATCGAATCTATACAAGGCAAGCCATTGGACTGGTTTAAGTCTTTAGATAAACGATATATCTTCGACATGCTTGGAATAGAGGTTGGTCCAGTCAGGGTTAAGTGCGCCCTCCTATCCCTTAAAGCCGTCAAGACAGCTGTTTACACATACCAAGGCTTGAAGATTAGCTCTGAAGAAGTTGAGGAGATGGGTTGGACTGGTTGACTTTAAAAGCGTTACATACGCTTGATTATTTTAGAGGGTTTAATGTGGATGGATGTCTCCATATGACCTAGATGTGTTGGGTAAGGATGGATAAGCGAAGAACTCTGCGAATAACATGGTATATCTATAGTTTGTGGTTAGTTAAAGGCCCATCATTGAGCTTGGCTATTTTAAGGCAAATTATATCCTAAGGACATTTAACCCAGAATATCAAATCGTTGGTGTAAAGTGGCCAGCTCGCTATATATCGTCATCTGGTGATGCTCGGATCTGGTTGGGAAAGTAAAAGACCCCTCCGTTAAACCTTATTGGGTACATAAACAGATATGCATCGTTGAAGCTCATCAAAGACCCTGTCCACGGCTACATTACGCTAACAGAGCAAGAGCAGCGGCTTGTCGATTCAAAGGTTGTTCAAAGGCTTCGGCGCATTAGCCAACTACCGCTGGTTTACCTAGTCTATCCAGGAGCTAGGCACAGCAGGTTCGACCACTCCCTTGGCTGTATGTTCCTAGCTGGAGAGTTCGCCCTACACCTAGGCCTCGATGCTTATGAGACAACTCTTCTTAGGGCAGCGGCCCTGCTGCATGATGTAGGCCATACACCTTTCTCGCATCTCTTCGAACAGCTATTGCTCGATAAAGGCATCAGTCATGAGGATATGAATATACGAATAATCGAGGATAATGAAGAGGTCGGGATGGCATTGGACATGCTTGGGGTTGAACGAGGTGACGTCATCAAAGTCCTTCAGGGGAAGAGCAGGCTCAGCAGCATCATTTCCGGTCCGTTGGACGTTGACAGGCTTGACTTCTTAGTTAGGGATGCTTACTTCACAGGAGCGACCTACGGAGTAATAGACGTAAAAAGAATCATAAGGCTGACCAAGTTATTGGACGACGGTCAGGCCGTAGACGTGCGTGGTATAGGAGCTGTCGAAGAGCTGGCCATAGCCAGGTACCATTCTTTTATCAACATATATTTCCACCATGCCGTGAGAGCGGCCCAATTACTTCTGCTACGCGGGGCAACTATGCTTAAAGACATACTAGACTTCTCAGCGATGACACCCAGCCAGTATCTTGAACATGACGATATCACAACATGGTGCCTCATGAAAAAACATCCTGCCACTAGACATATTGTCGAAAGGCTTGAGAGACGTATTCTACCACGGAAACTCTATGAGAAACAGGTCTTCGGTGACGTCAAAAAAATTAAAACCACAGCTGACAGGGCGAAGGTTGAGGAGGAGATCTCGGAGAGTACAGGTGTTGACCGAAGCAAGATTTACTTTGATTTCTCGCATGCCCCTCCTCTGACCAAGTATGGGCCATCTGAGGTAAAGCTGTTGCCTTGTGATTACGAGTCGTGGATTTTGAAAGAGCTTTCGAAACCACTCCATATCTTTAGGGTCTATATCGATAGGGACGTTGAAAATTTTGAGAAGGTCCGTATGGAGGCTGAGAGGATCATTTCCTCAATTCTGGAATAAACCTAGCTAGGCCTTTTACTATGCTTGTGTAAACCTGCTCGACCGTTCCCCCTCCATAGACGTGTACGATCTTCCAACCTCGTCTCAAAATCCTCCTATACTCTCTATCAACGGCTTTTTGAAACTTCAGTTTTTCGTAACGTGTGGCCTTGGCTTTTCGGAGCCTTCTCAAAGCCTTTGATGGTTCTACGTCAATAAAAATGACGACGTCTGGTCTTGCTGCGAATTTGTTGATCAACTCTACCCATTTCCGTTTACTTGTTGCAACCGTTTGATACGCTAGTGAAGATATAACGGACCTGTCAGAAACAACCGTGATCCCTTTCTTCAAAGCAGGCTTTATGACTTTTTCGTTGTGCATCAACCTGTCAGCGGCGAACAACAAAGCCAAAACATCTTCGGAGAAACGCCTCTTACCATTGAGCTCTTTTTTAATGAGTTTACCTATAGGCATGTCGGTCGGCTCAGATGTTAAAATAGTTCTAATACCTTTTGACCTAAGCGTCTTAACGAGGAGACGAGACTGGGTTGTCTTCCCAGCCCCGTCAATACCTTCTACAGCTATGTAAAGGGCCTTTTTCAAGCCATGTTTAAAAAACTCAGCAAGATTTAAATTCCGTTCAAACAATAGAACACCATGTCTGCGAAAAGATTCAGCCGTGAAGTTACCGAGGGGCCTGAGAGGGCTCCACACAGAGCCATGCTTCGGGCCGTTGGTTTAAAAGACGTTGACTTTGATAAACCCTTTGTAGGTGTTGCCAGCACAGGCAACGAGGTAACACCGTGTAACCTCCATCTAGACGGCTTGGCTAAACGTGCTAAGGAAGGTGTATGGGAGGCTGGTGGTGTTGGGTTACAGTTTACAACGATAGCCATCAGCGACGCAATATCTATGAATACTGAGGGGATGAAAGGCTCGCTCATCAGCAGGGAGATAATAGCCGACTCAATTGAGCTTATGTGCTTCGCCCAGCGATTCGACGGGCTCGTTGGTATAGCCGGCTGTGACAAGAGCCTGCCAGGTACAGTCATGGCCATGGCCCGTCTAAACATACCGTCAATATTTCTATACGGAGGATCTACTCTGCCAGGAAAGTATAAAGGCAGAGACGTCACTATACAGGATGTCTACGAGGCCGTTGGGGCCTACAGCTCTGGACAGATAAGCCTCAGCGAGCTGCTTGAGCTGGAGAGGGTTGCCTGCCCAACAGAAGGATCGTGTGCAGGGCTTTACACCGCCAACACGATGGCTGCAGCAATCGAAGCCCTTGGGATGTCCTTGCCAGGCAGCGCATCTATCCCAGCCGTTGATGAGAGGATTTACCAAGCAGCCTACAGAACAGGTGTACAGGTGTTAAAGCTTTTGGAGAACGGCATAAAGCCCCGCGACATAATGACCTACGAAGCATTTGAAAACGCCATCGCGACCATCTGTGCGATGGGAGGGTCTACAAATGCTGTTTTACACATTCCAGCAATAGCTCATGAGGCAGGCATCAAGCTTGACATAGAGCTGTTTGACAAGATTAGCAGACGGACGCCCCACATAGCAGACATGAGGCCTGGAGGAAGGTACGTGATGGTTGACCTTGATAGGGTAGGAGGTGTTCCAGTTGTTTTGAAAAAGCTTTTGGACGCTGGTCTACTTCACGGTGACGTTCTGACAGTTACAGGTAAAACATTATCTGAAAACCTGAGAGACTATAGGCCAACTGATGGTGGCGAAGTGGTGCGGCCTATAACCCAGCCTATACATCCTTGGGGAGGTATAGCTATCCTAAAAGGGAACATAGCGCCTGAAGGTGCAGTTGTAAAAGCCACAGCGTCCTCGGTGCAGTTTTTTAAAGGTGCTGCAAAGGTCTTTAACTCGGAGGAAGAGGCCTACAGAGCCTTGCTTAGGAGGGAGATAGATGAAGGCGATGTGATTGTGATAAGGTATGAAGGCCCGAAGGGCGGTCCTGGGATGAGGGAGATGCTGGCCGTGACAGCCATCGTTGTTGGTCAGGGGCTTAAGGAGAAGGTTGCATTGGTAACCGATGGAAGGTTTTCAGGTGCTACCCATGGATTGATGGTGGGGCATGTTTCACCTGAGGCCGCCGTAGGCGGGCCGATAGCAGCCCTCCGCGACGGCGACGTCATTACCATAGACGTGCAGAAGAGGAGGCTTGACGTCGAGCTTGACGAAGAAGAGATAAGGAAAAGGCTGAGCTCATGGTCGCCGCCTCAGCCTAGATATGTTTCAGGCGTTCTGGCCAAGTACGCCAAACTTGTAGGCTCGGCATCAAGAGGTGCCATCTGCGGCTAAAGGGTTTTTAAGTCTGTTATTCTGTGGATAGTTAGCGGTTTTGAGGGGTGTTTTGACCATGTCGCAGCCTAGCCAGGGCTGGGAGGCAAAAAGGCAACAGGTTGTCCATATATTGGAGACCATAATCAACGACACAGAGACGCCACGTAACATAAGACGTGTAGCTAAACAAGCCTCTGATGAGCTTTTTAACGAGAAATACAACCCTGCAGTGAGAGCCGCAAACTCCATCGAGATGATCGAGGAGATCATCAACGACCCAAACATGCCATCGTTTACTAGGACACAGCTCTGGATGGCGATAAGTATCCTCGAAACAATCCGTTCATCTCAGACATAGTTAAAAATACCCAAAGTTATCTTTAGACGGCATTGGGCTATCGGTAGATGAACAAGGCTGTCCAATACTTATTAGTCATAGGGTTGGCGTCGGCCATAGCCTACTTATTAGGTCTTAACATCAGACAAACAGCCTCGCTCACCATTCTCAGCGGAATGATTGGTGCAACGCTGATGTTCTGGAGATTCAGGCTTATGTTTGCTTTTATCGCCATTACATTAATGCTTGGAGCAGACCTTTTAGAGATAGATCTATTGATTAAATACACCCATCTAGACACAATCTTGTTTTTAGCGTCTATGATGGTTGTTGTTGGATATTTAGAGGAGGCACGTTTTTTCGAGGTTTTGATCGACAGGCTTCTCAAATTGATCGGAAACAGGCCGAGAGGTTTAGTTCTTTTTTTTATAGCAATGTCGGCTCTTTTATCTGCTTTAATTGATGAGGTAACGTCGATCTTAATAATGGTTGCTATACTTTTAGACTTTACGTCAAGATATAATCTCAACCCTGTCAACCTCATCATTCTATCAGTTTTTGCAACTAACATAGGAAGCTCTGCAACAGTAGTAGGCAATCCTGTAGGCGTGATGATAGCCTTTCGAGCAGGGCTCACTTTCGCAGACTTTCTAAGATGGGCCACACCCATATCGTTTACAGCGCTTCTCCTATGTATGGCGCTCAGTCTTTACGTATTCCGCAAAGATATCAAGCTTTTAACTGAGGTCATGACCAGGCAACGAGTCGAACAGCCGGCTGTTGTTGAAAGAGCCCATAACAACGACAAACCTAGCGTTAGAATACCCGCTATAATATTTCTGGCAACTATTATAGGACTCATATTTCACGCACAGCTCGAACAGCTATTAGGTCTAGGTAAAAACACGCTGCTGTTGGGTGTACCGTTCTTTTTCGCTGCTGTAGTGCTTTTTTTGGAAAGGGAGAAAGCCCGTGAAATTGTTGAGAGAAGAATAGACTGGTGGACTCTTTTATTCTTTATGATCTTTTTCGCAAGCGTAGGTACGCTCGTACATACTGACGTTGTTCAAATCTTCGCCGATAGAGTTTTACAACTAGGGGGCAGCTCGCTTGAACTCATGATGGTGATAATCATGGTGATAGGCGGGTTGATGTCAGCGTTCATGGACAATGTTTTAGCCGTGGCCATATTGATACCTATAATAGAGGGGCTTGGCGAACTTGGGGTAAACATTTTTCCACTTTGGTGGGCCATACTTTTCGCGGGAACGTTTTGGGGAAACCTAACAATCATCGGCAGCACAGCCAACATAGTTGCTGTAAGCATGCTTGAAAGACGTGAACGCATACATCTAACCTTTGGACAATGGATAGGGGTAGGAACGGCGATCACGTTACCAACAGTTTTGTTAGCCACGCTATTGTTATACTTCCAACTACCTTTGATGTCTAGTCTCCCATAGGTTTTGCGATTATAACCATTCTATCATTTTTAACCGTGACCCAGACCTCATAGCCAAATTTCAATAATGTGGCGAAGACATCGTACCAAGGGAAATAGCTGGCTTCGTTGATGGTAATTTCAAAGCCACCGTACTCCGTGTTTATCTCCCCCGTTTTACCAACCTGTAGCTCCAGACATTTTCGAAGATTTGGAACAGAAGAAGAGGCCGACGTCAACCGGGCCATTGGGTTCACCAGCTTACCCTTGCTTCATCGTGGACCATCATAGGTCTCTTCCCTGCTAGGAAGATAGCTCCCAGCACATAAATGCTGTAGAATATACCCTCTATCTTTGGTTTCTTCATCCGTAGGTATAGGTTTATTGCTGCATTTAGCTGTTTAGTATAGGCCACGGTTAGGTTATTTAATGCCTTGCAGCTTGCATCCAGAACTTTTTTATAAATAACGTCCATAACCCTATTCTTCCCCTTCCCCCTCCCAGCATATTCTTCGGGAACCCTCCTTTGCCTTGAGGTTTTAAAGTTATGTCTCTTCAGCTGGAGGGCTTCTAGAGTTTTTCTAACCGCTACCATCGAGGAGGGGTCTATCTCTATTGCGACTATCTCAAGGGGCCTTTCTCAGAAAAGAGCCTTAGCGACGTAGCCTACTGAACATCCTGCCTCTGCAACCATAAATCAGTCTAGCACGTCTTTTAAAGTAAGCAGAAATGTATCTTTAGACTGTAGTAGGGCTGCTTTATGGATATAGCCTTGTCGGTGTTCTGGGAAACATTGCAGCGGACCTGATGTTTTTAAGCCCGAGCAACCACTGGATAAGCCTTTCAACGCCAAGTCCAAACCCGCTATGGGGGACAGAGCCATATTTCCTTAAATCCAGATACCATTTATAATCTTCTGCGTTAAGCCCCTCCTCCTCGATACGTTTTAAAAGCTCCTCGTAATGGTGTATCCTCTGACCACCCCCGACTATCTCTCCATAACCCTTTGGGGCCAGCAGGTCTACGGAAAGCGTTAGGTCAGGCTTTGAGGGGTCGGGCATGTGGTAGAAAGCCTTAGCAGATTTAGGAAAATGGGTGAGGAAAAAAGGTCTGTCAAACTCCATTGTTAAAACATATTCTTCATCGGCTCCTAGGTCGGAGCCCCATGGAACATTTAAACCCTTCCTCTCAAGGATTTCTAAAGCCTCTGAGTACTTAACCCTGCTGTATGGTGGCTCAAGTACCGCAGGGTCGACCCTGCGGTCAAATATTCTAAGCTCATCAGAGGTATTTTGAATAGCTTCTATAGAGGCTTCACCGACAAGCCTCTCAATCACCTTCATCAAATCGTCGAGACCTGTAAAGGCCATTTCAGCCTCTGCATGCCAGAACTCTGTCAAATGTCGGCGGGTCTTGCTCTTCTCAGCCCTAAAGCTCGGCTGGATGCTGTAAACCTTCTCCAACGCATATATGGCGGCTTCTTGGTAGAACTGGACGCTCTGCGTCAGATACGCTTTCTTCCCGAAGTAGTTGACTTCAAAGAGTGTTGCACCCCCTTCAACCGCTGCGGTTATAAACGTGGGGCAGTGGACCTCTACAAACCCCTCCCTTTCGAACCATTCCCTGAGGTGGTGGACCAGCTTAGCCCTGAACCTGAGTACAGCGGAGGCTCTCGTGCTTCTTATCGCGAGATGCCTATTCAGGCTCAGATACTTAGGTCCTACGCCCTTCCGGATGGGATAATCCTCCAAAGAAGGGGATAGAACCTCCACTTTTGTAGCGCTTATCTCAACCCCTCCAGGTGCCCTCTTGTCATGTTTAACCAACCCGTTAACCCTCAAAGCCGACTCCCTGCCCACCGCCGAAACCTTCTTAAACTCCTCCTCTGAGACGTTGGGAACGCGTAGAGTTACCTGGACAACTCCTGTAGAATCTCTCAGGTCGAGGAAAAGCAGCTTCCCATGGAGCCTTTTAGACCTCAACCATCCGAGGAGCTCGACCTCTACCCCTTCATCCAGTTTAACCACGTCGGTTGCATAAACCCTCATCGATGTATCCCCAAGATAACCGCTATATAGAGCTACATAATAGGGGTACCTTCCTTAACCTCTCTCTCCGGTATGATGGGGGTAACTTTGTTCTCGTCTTCTACGGCTGTGAGAAGCATCGCCTCTGACAGCTCCCCCCTTATCTTCCTAGCCTCTAGGTTTGTCACAAAGACGAAGAGCCTTCCTTGGAAATGTTCAGGGCGGTAGAGGTGGGCGAGTCCAGTTATGACCTGTTTTTTGGAGTCGCCGAAGTTGACTATTAGTTTAAGCAGCTTGTCGGAGCCTTTGACCCTCTCCGAGCTAAGAACCCTGCCTACTCTAAGCTCTACCCGTTTAAACTCGGAAGACGTTATCATGGCCAAAAAATTGTTAGAACCAATAAAAATAGTTATGCACAACGTTTTTCTACAATTTTTTCAGAAAATTTTTTATGCATCCTATCGATACATATTTGTGAGAAAGATATGGCGAAGAAAGCTGCAAAGAAAAAAACCGCTGCAAAGAAGAAACGCGCCAAGGCTAAAAGAGCTAAGAAAGTAGCCCCACCAGCTCCCCCTGCTCCTGCTGAAGGGGCCGAAGCAGCAGGGTAACCTCTAATAAACCCTCATCCAACCTTTTTATTCCTCCTCAACCATCTCCCAGAAACGGTGCCTCTGCTGTCTTAGGGGGGCTGGTTTGGCCGTTGAAGCCTCAAAGAGGTTTGAGGATAGCACCGAGAAGACTAGGGGGATGAGGTAGATGGATACGAAGTCAAGCGGGCCATCGAGTAGGATGGCTGACGCAACCTCCGACAGATAAACCTCCCAGTTAATCGAGCCTGGAACCCTTGGCAAAACATATATGGAAAGCCCTAGGACAAGTAGGTATATAAGGGCTGGGGTGAGAAGGGCTGGCGGTATGGCGTTTCTGGCCCTACGGGCCAATATTCCTATCAGGACGCCGGCGGCTATCCAGGCTATGACAGGTCCAGGCCCAAGCTTTAACCATTCGCCTGGCGGGGCTACGATGGTAGGCATGCCTAGGATGGAGGATAACGGCATCAACAGCGATGACAGGGCTGAAAGGATTACCGAGAGTATGGAGACCTGGACTGGTAAAGAAGTTGACTTAGCCTGCACAGAGGAGGTCATAACCATGCCTATTATGGTAAGGACTGATAATGCAGCAATGGATGTTGTTAACGTCTTCATGGGGTTTTCAAAGCGGTTTTCCATCTAAAAAGGTTTTTAGCCCGCCGATCTACAGGATTTCCCCGATATTAACCCGCTGTTGGAGGATAAATACCCCTACGCTGCTTTATGTAGATCTTTTCTAGCTTGGAAAGGGTGTCTACTTCGGAGGGGCTCTTGTCATCCCTGATCCTCTTCACCCTGGCGAACCTCAATGCATATCCGCTGACGTAGTGGGGGCTTTTTTGAACCTCGTTGTACTCTACTTCCAGTACTATTTTAGGCTCGACCGTTATGCCCCATTCGGTTTCTTCCCTCTTTAGCTTAAGCAGGGCCTCGGTCATCTGTTTAAATTCTTGATCGGTCAAGCCTTTAAACGTCTTTCCAACAGGAACGTACTCACCTGTCCTGTCATCTATCACGGCTAGGTGGTAGTTGCTGAGCCAGCCCCTTCTCCTGCCATGGCCCCATTCAGCCGCAATAACTACGACGTCCAAGGACTCGGTGTGCTTCATCTTCAGCCAATATTTACCCCTCCTGCCCGGAACATAAGGGGCTTCAGGGGACTTTACCATAATCCCTTCAAAACCCTCACCAACCCATCTCTTAAAACATCTTTCAAGCTCTTCCTGGTTCCCCACCTCAACAGCCTCATTTAGCAGTTCCTTGGAAACACATCGCTCAAGGGCTTCACGCCTCAGACGGAAGGGCTTGTTCAGAAGGCTTTCGCCGTTCAGGTACAGGATGTCGAAAAATTTTATCTCAAGCAGATGGTCTGAGAGAGCCTTGTCCACGTCTTTCTCACGTCCGACCCTTCTCATTGTTTCTTGAAACGGCAGCGGTTTTCCGTCTTTATCGACCGAGTAGGCCTCGCCGTCCAGTATAACCTCTTCCGCGGCAACGTTTTGGACGGCTTTTTCAACCAGGTCAGGCATAGTTGACGTCAGCTCCCTTAGCCCTCTTGAAAAAACCTTCACCACATTCCCCTTCTTCTGGATCTGGACTCTGACACCGTCGATCTTCGGCTCACAGTAGAGAGGTGTTCCGAGTATCTCGAAAGGCTCCCCAGCCGAGTAAACATACTCTGCCAGCATAGGTTTGACTGGTTTGAAAAGTGTTAAAGTGACCGTTTCAACGCTCCCCTCTATGCTTTTTTTAACGAGCTCCCCCAAATTTCCCAGCAAAATATCGGCCGTTCTAATGACTTCAGACGGCTTACCCGTAAGCTGAGCAAGAGCCTCGAGTAAAAGCCCGACGTTAAACCCATGGCGCATCTCCCCCGAAATCATTCGTACAAGCCATTTCTTCTCAAGCTCCCCAGCCCTAGAAAATAGCCCAGATAGAAGGGCCGTTCTAAGCGAGGCGGACCCAGCCCCTGAGAGTTTTTTAACCCTTTGCAGAGTGTCCCAAACCTCTTGGACGGTCAGCTCATCGAAGGCTGTCAATGGCTCGTGTTTTTCCTTTAACGCTTTGTAGAGGGTCGAAGGCCCGACGTTGAGACCAAGCCTTCTTACACCCGTCGAAAACCCTACGAGAAGGTAGGCTGCGGCCTCCGCGTCTAAAGTATCTTGTTTACAGAATCTTTTAAAGTATTCCGTTACAAGCTTAATCTTTTCGTTTCTGCTACGTGTTTTTTCAAGCTGTTCACAGAGGTCGGCGAGTTTTTTGAAAGGCTCGGCCATATCATTCTATAGTTACCCTGACACCCTTCGGTGTAGCGATGGCCGCCCTTACCATTAAAAGACCACCATCATACTTGGCCTCGACCCTAGACGGGTCAACGGGTCTGGGAAGGGTTATGGTTCTCCTAAAGCCCTTCCCATAATTAAATGGGTAGAGCCTTAAAAGCTCTGTATGGCTTGGTGAGAGGTATTCGCCGCTCACATGTAGGTTATTTTCTTCGACGCTGACCTCGATCTTCTCCTTGTCGCAACCCGGCATTTCCACCACTATATAAACAAACCCGTCTTTAACTGTCATGTCTACACGTGGCCTCCTGTAATCGCCCACTGTAGGCTCCAGCATCGTGAAGCGATATTCCAACGCTTCCCTAATCCTGTTCTCTATCTCTCGGCTGAGCCTGTTTATGAGCTCATCCCATCTTGACCAGTCGATCATAAATGGTCTATTTATGTGGGAAAATATAAAAATGAGGGTCGTTAGTATAGATAAGATTTGGCACGTTGTTATGTCTGCGGCTCCGAAGAGCTCCTCCCTTTCCGTTGCAGTTACTGCTCTGGGGACTATTGCGCCGAACATCGCCTCCCCGAGAAACACAATTGCATAGGTTTATCGATGGCTAAAAGCCCTCAGGAAGCGAAGGTTAAGGAGAGAAGGGTTGTTACGGGACCTATACCCAGACGGTATTATTTTGTCCCCTCGTCCGAAGCAGTTAACCTAGCCATAGCGTCGTTGGCCGTGTCCTTGGCTGGGTTGGGTTTGCTACGCTGGCCACCATTACAATCATTGACTACCGTTCTGCTGGTGATAGGTTTTGTGGCCTCATTTCTCGGACACGAGTTGGCTCATAAGTTTACAGCTGTCAGTAAAGGCCTGGCGGCTAGGTTTAAGATTTTTCCAGCAGGACTGCTGGTTACGTTGGTTACAGCCGTGGTACCCATACCCTTCAAGGTAATTATGCCGGGTGCCGTCGAGATATCCGGATACAGCTCGGCGAGGGTATTTGGAAAGATCGCTCTTGCAGGACCGTTGTTCAACATCTTGGCGGCTGCCCTTCTAACAGCGGCGGGGAACATATTGGGTATATGGTTTTTGAGAATGGTTGCTTTAATCAACAGTTTTTTAGCCTTCTTCAACCTTTTGCCGATACCTCCTCTGGATGGTGAGAAGGTCTTTATGTGGAGCAGGACAGTCTGGGCTGCTGCTTTCACGGCACCTTTAGCCCTAGTCATAGTTATTCAATTTTAAAGACGTCAATGGGTAGTAGGCTAACAGTCAAAACTGCAAGAACAAAAACAGTTATCAACATGTATTTCAGGTTATTTGTAGCAGCGAAGTATATCAGCGATGTTACGACCCTTGCATAAGGTGTTAGCATCAACAGAACCAAGCCAAAAGCCATCAAACCGCTTGCTGTGAAACCCATCTCAGGTAGGTTTATCAAGTAGTCGACGAAACTTGGAGCACTGACACGGTATTTCTCGGTCAAAACTATTTCGTAACCACCGTCAGCTACGTAGGCCGCTAAAGCAACGGCCTCGATGGCCAAGCTTAGAAAGACGCCTACAAGCAAGACAAGGCCAAGCAGCGTCTCCAGCCTCGTATTGTTCATTCAACCACACCTCTGTAGACCATTTGGCCCATGATGTAGAGGACGACGATGAGGAAAAGAACCCTCGTAAATCTGTTGCTCAGCCTCCTCAACAACCTTGAACCGGCCATGGCCCCCAGCGTTGTGCCAACCGCTATCGGGGCCGCAAGCAGCAGGTATAGCAGTCCGGAGTTAAAATATACGCTGGCCCCGGCCAAGGCAGTCATGCCCATTATGAAGTTGCTTGTAGCGGATGAGACCTTTGACGGCATCCTGAGGACAAGCTCGTGAATAGCTACCTTGAAGGCCCCAGCACCTATTCCCAGCATTCCAGCAGCCATCCCAGCGATTAACATGCCTGCTCCAGCTAAAAGCGGCCTAGTCAAATGATAATCCACCACTTTTTTGAGACGGTCGTCGTAGTAGGAGCCCGATAGGCCGAGCCAGCGTGCAACCCTATCCTGAGAAACGTTTTCGGGAATCTCTTCCTTGATCGTCCTTAAACCGATGAAGGAGGTGAAAAGGAAGGAGGCGAAGAAGAGATAGAGAAGCTTGGGGTTTATGTAAAGGGTTATGGTCGCTCCCACTATGGCGCCCACTATCGTGAACATTTCCAGGAACATAGCTGCATTGACATCGGACAACCCGCGGCGGACGAAAAGCGAGGCAGAGCCGCTTGAGGTAGCTATTATCGAGACTATTCCGGCCGCTATGGCGTTCTTTATCGGTATACCCATCAAAACTAAAAGTGGTGTTGTTATGCTAGCCCCGCCCAACCCTGTCAGCGAGCCGACCAATCCTGCAAAGAAAGAGATAGCTATTACCTCCAGGAGGCTGACCATGCGTCAGCGATCTTTATCGCTGTATTTTGATGTTTCCTGAAGGCCATACATTCTCGCAGGTATTTCAATTACTTAAATTCTACTTAACACTGCTAAAATAGGGTAAATATGAGGACGAAACAGTCGCAGAGGACACGTTCTGAGAGGACGAGGATCTACAAGTATAGGGTCACTGTGTTGGAGGAACCGCCCCCGACTTTAGACGATTTTAAAATATTTGGGCTGGAGGTCAAGCTAGGTAAGGGAAGGCATATTGATTACCCACCAAACCTCCGTGTCCTCGACGTCGAAACAACGCAGGAGCCCCTTCCCATGGATGTTGAGGTCAACGCAAAATATCAAAGGGTTGAGAACAAGACCACTATAGTCAGGAGAAGGTCGCTGTTGTTTAAGATAGAAAAGGTTGAGAACTTTACTTTGCCTCCTGCTTGAGCTGGGCAGCTCCTCCATACTCTGCCATAACAGCTGCACATACGTTAAAGGCCTTCATGATCAGCTCGGAGGCCCTCTTCTTTGAAGCGGCCTTCACGTACATGGAATAAACCGGCGCCCCCTTAGCCCTTATCTCGACGACCTCACCCTCCTCAGCGACCTGCCCAGCCTTTTCTGCAGCGGCCCTTATCGCTTCTACGCCCCGAGAACCCTCGCATCTAAGGATTAAGTCGACGGTCAACTCTACCTCCCTAACCTTTATCTCCTGCTCAACGGCCTTCCTAAGCGCCTCGGCCTCATCGCTGCTCAACGATGGGTAAAAATTCTTCACCTGCTCGCCCAAGGCGATTTTTTCCAAGTTTTCATACAACTGTATCGGGTCGGGCGAGGTGGAGACCAACGTTTCCACAACACTGCGCCCCACCGACGCTTCAACAATTTTTAAAACTTTTGAGACCTTCGTCTTTTTCTTGACCTCCAACAGCTTATCGACCCTTTCTTTCTGTGAAACCCTTCTAATCGAAAGATCTATTTGAAGCGTCTCTGGGTTTGACCTGATTATTTTGAAAACCGTTTTCTGCCCTTCCTTTAGATGTTCACGTATATTCCTTACCCATTTTAAAGATACTTCGGACACATGTACAAATCCTTCATAGCCTGGATATTCATCCACCTCTACGTATGCCCCATAATCCTTCACGCTTAAAACCCTGCCTATAACTAGCTCCCCTACCTTTGGGACCTTACTCAAGCACCCTCTCCCTCTTGGCTAAGAGGATTGCCTTCCCGCCTGAAGGTTTGCAGAGGACCGCTCCGCAAACGTTGCATTTGACCTCTATCTTGGCTGAGTCGAAGACTATCTGCCTGTTCCCACATTCATTACATATAACTTGTATGAATCTTGAGCGGGGTTTAGGGATGAGCCTCTCCAATTTCCTCTCCACTTTCTCCACCCTCGATTAGCTGACAATCTCCAGCTTCTTCAACCTAATCCCTTCACGCATGACGGACCTTCCACATATGACGCATTTTAGCACAAGTGTTTTTTTGTCTGTTGTCTTGGCTTTTTTCCTCTGTATTGGGTATTTCTGTCCGCCGTATCCTTTGAGCTCTCGAGCATGTCTCCTAGCCCCTATGGCTAAGCTCCTCTCCTTACCCTTTTTATAAAGCGTTGCTGAGTGCTCAGTGTGACTGTTACACTTAGGACAGTATGTACGTACCTTGGCCGGAAACTTCATCCTCGCTTGAGAAAATCAGAGCAGGATTTAAACCATTTTTAAAAAGGTGTTGGTTACGTCAACAGAACTAGGACACGTCACCTTCAGCCATTAACGAAGGATGAACGAAGCCGTCGAAGAGATAAAGGCCTTTAAGTTGTGACATTTAGCTGACTACAAAGCAGTCTGGCTTATGTCAGGGAATTGGATTTGATATTTTTGCAGCCTCATGTTCTTGCATGATGCGGAGTGGTTATTACTCTAAAGCGTTAACCAGCGTGCCAGTGTTGGTATGGCCAGCTCCGTATATTTAGGATTCTTCGATATACTTCTGTTCGTGCTAACCCTTGTTGGGAGAGCCCTATACATCTAGGCTTTAACATGATCAACGACTTCTTCGACTAGGTGCTATGAGAAAAGCATAAACACCATACAGTTCATCGGAGTCTTAAGAATAATATAGTATGGCTTGCTGACGCTGAGGCAGGTAGCATCCATTTCCACACTGTTCTACGTCTTAGGCATCGCTATTGGACTATATCTAGCATTCGCCCTAGGTCTTCCATTCCTGTTCTCTCAGTCATTGCTGCAGCTATGTTGATAAGCTTGTTTTACACAGCTCCACCATTGAGGCCTCATATAGTGGTTTAGGTGAATCGCTGTGGGGCCGGGCTCGGTCCATCCTCATGTCGGAGCCCACCATGTACAGGCGTAAGTATTCAGCGTAGAGGCTATAGTTTCCTCGTGAACGAACCCGACGTTTCTTACGACATGGCTGCTGAAAAACATTGGTGACGAGGTTGTAGAAGGATAGGTGGTACTGATCTACAAAGCTCTCCTTCACCATGGCCTATATCTTGACCTCCTTACCTGTTCTCTTCAGGCTTGCGCCTCCAACTATTTGATAGCCTTTTTGACAATCCCGGCAGCTTATAAGACAGTTAGAGCGGTTAACAAACCTATTTAGTCCTTATTTAATTGTCGCGGCGCTGCAGCTAATATAAGGCTGGCCACATTCACTGGGACACCTCAAGCTCTTGGATTTTTCATTGGCCAGCGATAGAGTTTCTAACCAATAAAAACCCTTAAAAGCTATCTATCCAGAGCTATTCACCCGTGGGCAGAAAGCCGCCATATGTAGGTGCCCTTCAAGGCAGGGACTTTCTCAACACAAACGACTTCAGCCAAGAAGAAATATTAGAGATCTTGAAGGCCGCGAGGGACCTAAGGGATAAGTTTAGGGCCAATAAACCAACCGAGTACCTCAAAGGCAAAACCCTCTTTATGCTCTTCTACAACAGGTCGCTGAGGACACGTAACTCCTTTGAAGCTGGAATATACCAACTTGGGGGGAACGCCCACTTCCTCAGCCCATCAGACATATACACCCCAACCTTACCGGAAGATATGGTACCCTACCAGACCGAGTCGATAGCAGATGTAGCAAGGGTCCTGAGTAGCTACGGCGACGCCATAGCCGTCAGGATCTACGCAGACGCGGCCAAGTGGCATATAGGAAGAGGCCATAGGGTAGTAGAGGAGTTTGCAAAATGGAGCTCTGTACCTGTCCTCAACATGGAGGATGACCTCTACCACCCATTTCAGGCGTTGGCAGACATTATGACGATAACAGATGTAGCACCCAAACCAGCTGGGAAGAAATTAGTTGTCTCATATGCTTATTCTGGAGGGCTTAAACCATTGGCCGTACCGCAGAGCTGTATACTGATAGGTACGCAGTTCGGCATGGACGTCGTTTTAGCCCATCCACCAGGATTTGAGCTGGAAGACAAAGTTATAGAGTCTTGCAGGAAAAACGTCGAGAAGTATGGTGGCATGTTTACCATCACAAATGATATGAAGGAGGCCTTCGAGGGGGCTGATTTCGTCTATCCCAAGGCCTGGTCTCCTAAAAAATTCTTCCCTCCCTACAACAGCACAGTCGACAAAGAGGGCGCTATCAAGTATCAAGATGGTTTCAAAGACTGGATATGCACAGCCGAGCTGATGGATCTAACCAATAAGGGAAAATATATGCACTGCGGCCCTGCTGACAGAGGTCAAGAGGTTGTGGACGAGGTGATAGACAACCCCAACTACTCCCTCTACTTCCAACAGGCCGAGAACAGGCTCCACGTACAAAAAGCAGTTATGTGTATGGTTATGGGAAGAAAGAGATGAAGGTTGCTGAAGATATCTTCGAATTGATAGGCAACACACCGCTCCTCAAACTCTCCAGGATACAGAGATTTGCTGGCATCGAGGCTGAGATATATGCTAAGCTGGAGTTCTACAACCCTACTGGGAGTCTTAAAGACAGAATCTACCTTGAAATGATAGGGAAAGCAGTTGAGAGAGGCGATTTAAAACCAGGGATGGAGATACTCGAGGTTTCAACGGGCAACGCCGGAATCTCATGTAGCTATGTTGGGACACGTCTAGGCTATAAGGTAACCGTAGTGATGCCCGAGGGGGTAAGCGAGGAAAGAAAACAGCTGATAAAGACCTTTGGCGGCGACCTAATCTTTACACCTGGAGGCGAAAGCGATGTAGACCTCAGTCTAAAAAAAGCCGAGGCAATTATTGCCTCAAGCCCTGGAAAATACTGGTTTCCAAACCAGTTCGTAAACCCTGACAACGTCCAAGCACATATAAAGACTACAGGTCCGGAGATATGGGAGCAGACAGGTGGGGAGATAGACTGCTTTGTGATGGCTCAAGGCTCCGGCGGAACTGTTACAGGCGTCGGTAGATATCTTAAATCTAAGGGAAAGAACATTAAGGTCTACACAGTAGAGCCGAGCGAAGCAGCTGTAATAGCCGACGGAAGATGGGGAACCCATAAAATCGAGGGGATCGGTGATGGGTTCATACCACGGAACCTTGACCTCAGCGTAATCGACGGTGTTGTGACAGTTTCTTCAAACGAGTCCATCGAGATGGCAAGGACATTGGCCCGCCTCGAAGGGGTTTTCTGCGGGATATCCTCCGGATGTAACGTGGCAGCCGCCATCAAAGTAGCGAAGAAAAACCAGAACCTTAAAAAAATAGTGACCATCATCTGCGACTCTGGCAATAGATATTTCTCGACGGAATTGTTTGGGGCAGGAAAAAAGATCACCATCCCTGAAAGGGAGCATGTACTCGATGAATATACGTTAGAGACAAGGGCCAAGCATTTGGATAGGCTGGAGATAATACGTTAAGAAAGATATTTTAGGGATAGGGCTGCATCAAGGGCATGTTCGTCGAAAAAATGGTCTGCTCAATTTGTGGAACGGTCTATAATTACGAGGACAATCCTTTGATGTGTTCCAAAAACGATTACGGCCGGCTAGACATAGTATATGACTACGATAAAGTTCTCGAGACTTTTTCGCCCAAACAGGTTATGTCTAGGATGCCGAACGGTGTTTGGCGTTTCTGGGAGCTTATGCCTGTCGATAG
>FWWM01002569.1_pt1 | contig 48378 bp, 40 predicted proteins | sample 2228351 | NCBI WGS metagenome assembly FWWM01 (sample SAMEA103939774, study PRJEB20133) | metagenome | reverse complement strand
CCGCATTCCTCCATGATCATAGAGACCTTCGGTAGCTTTCAATTTGAGCTAGACGGGCCATGTTGGGTAGCTATAATTGTGAGCTAGCGCGACAGCTTGCAAAACCTCGCGCGCTGGCATTATCATTTTCCGAAACCAAGGGAGGTTTGACATGTTGTTTTTAGCAACCCTGATGGTTGGCCTTTCGGCTGAGGCCAACACATACCTTGAGGGGCGGGACAACCCCTCATACTGGACAGAGGCGGTTCTCGGCAGGGGAGTTGTTGTCTACACTGCCGGAACGGACCTGAGCGCGAAGGCAAAGGACCTGGAGTCCCGCGGCGCGACGATAGTCCGGGTCAACGAGATACCCGGCAGTATAGTCTTCACTATACCAGAGAAGACCGTGGATGCGACCCGGGCCTTCATAGACGCCCTGCTGACCGACCCCGGCGTCCTCTACGCGGAACCCGATTTCAAGGCCTATCTACATTTCACGCCAAACGACCCATACTGGACATCGTCCTACCAGTGGGGAGTCAGGGACATCAACGCGGACGACGCTTGGGACATAGCGGGCCTCGGCTCAATGAGCGTGATAGTCGCGATAATTGACCAGGGCGTTTATTACACCCACCAGGACCTCTCGGCCGCCTACGGCTCTCCGGTTGGCTACGACTTCGTGAACGAGGACACCGATCCCTCACCTGGCCCCAACGAGAGCCACGGCACATGGACATCCGGGATAGCGTGCGCGAGGATAAACAACTCAATAGGCATGGCTGGAGTGAGCAACTCCAGGCTCTACGCCCTGCGCGCGATGGACCAGTCAGGCGGCACCTACACGGACATAGGCGACGCGATATACTGGGCCGCGAACAACGGCGCGCACATCATCTCCATGAGCCTTGGTGGATACGGAACTTCCTCTTACCTGCAGAGCGCGTGCCAGTATGCCTGGAACGCGGGGCTTTACCTTGCGGCCTCATCTGGAAACGACGGGTATAACTATGTAGCTTATCCCGCCCGCTACACCACGGTCGTTGCTGTTGGCGCGATAAACCAGTCCCACGGAAGGCCTTCTTGGAGCAATTACGGCGCTGACCTTGAGCTCTGCGCGCCGGGGGTGTCAGTCCTGGGTTGTTATGGCACTAGCCAGTATTCGTATGGCGACGGGACATCTGCATCCTGCCCGTTCGTGACCGGCGCGGCCGGACTGGTGAAGGCATACAGGCCCGCTTACACCAACCAGCAGATCAGAGATCTCCTGAACAACACCGCTCACGACTGGGGCTCTGCCGGTTGGGATCAGTATTACGGCTGGGGTGAGGTTGACCTCTATGCGGCCGTTGTTGGCGCTGGCATAACCGAGGACGAGCTGGGCGTGAAGTTCCCTGTCATAGCCCGTGTTTCACCCTCGGTTTCCCGTGGGAACGCGAGCCTTCTTCTTTCGCTCGGCGGCCAGAGGGATGTGACGGTTTCGGTTTATAACGCGGCCGGCGCTCTCGTCGCCACCCCGTTCAAGGGATCTTTATCCGGCGGCGAGCATACCCTTGGCCTTGATCTGTCCGGATTATCACGTGGGACATACATGGTCATGGTCTTTGATGGCTACAGCACCGCGACGAGCAGGCTGATAAAGGAATAAAACCGAATCGCTAAAATATAGCCCTCTCCATGGAGAGGGCTTTTTTGTTGGGGCTTTTCGCCGGGCGGGAATATCCACCCCGGCCTTCCCAGGTCGGACTTTCCAGTCCGACAGCGGGTTAGAAAACCCGCGCTGGGAAATGATTTTTATTACTCCCCCTTCATCTTCACTTCCTCAAAGAAAAGCGTCGCGTTCCCGTCCTTGCCAGAATAGTCCACCCTGAACGGGAATTCAAGGCCCTGGTCCATCCTCCTGTAGTCCCCGAGAAAAAAGCTCTCTCCCCACATGCTTAGACTCTTGATCCTTTCTCCCTCCAGGCACACCCTCGCCGTGTCGTAGCCGAGCCTGAGGTCAAGCACGATGAGATTTCCTGTTCCGGTTGCCGAGATCACCGAATCCGCTATTGACTCATCCGGAACGCCAAAAAGCAGTGAGGCCGGGCCCTGATTGGGCAGGTCTACCACGGAGACAATCCCGCCAAATGGGCCGTGGAGGATAAGCCTCATCAGGGATGTGTCCTTGGAGAGGGTGAAGCTACCCTCAAGCGCTAGGAGCCCCTGGGTCCCTCTGTATTTGCCGAAAGCGGTCAACTGCTGGGCAAGGGCGTTCCCTGAGGCCGCCCTAGCCAGCGCTCCTGCCGCGATCTCTGGCGCGATCTCCCTTGGGGCCCTCGCTTCCCTGGGAACACAGGAGAGGGCCACCAGGGCTACGAGAACCGGGCTGACCTTCTGCATCTCTCTGCCCTCACTATAGCGATTATGTCCCCCGCGGCCCCCTCCACCTTTTCGTTGATGACCCAGTAATCGTAAGATTTGCCCTCCTCCATCTCTTTTCTCGCGGCCTGGAGCCTCATCGCGAGCCCCTCCGCACTTTCGGTTCCCCGGAGGGAAAGCCGCCTGGACAGCTCGTCTATGGACGGCGGGACAACAAAAACCCTGACGCACCTTTGTCCGAAGATCTCGTGTATCTGCCTTGCTCCCTGGGTGTCAATCTCCAGGATGACATCAAGGCCCTTCTCAAGATGTTCAAGGAGGGGTTTTTTCGGCGTCCCGTAGTAGTGGCCGAAGACCTTCGCCCATTCCGCGAATTCCCAGCGCTCTATACCGGCCAGGAATTCCGTCTCCGAGATGAATATGTAGTCAACCCCGTTGACCTCACCCGGCCTCGGCGGCCTTGTGGTTGCGGAAACCGAGAGCCAGAGATCACCAATGCCCTTCATGACCTCTTTTATCACCGTGCTCTTTCCGGAGCCAGAAGGACCGGATACGATGAGGATGAATTGCTCCTTTGACCCCTTCATTCCAGGTTTCTCGCCTGCTCCTTGAACTGCTCAACCATCTCCCGCATCTTCACTGAAAGGGATATAAGCCTGGGGCACGAGCTCTTTGAGGAAAGGGTGGTTGCTTCACGATGCAGTTCCTGACAAAGAAACTCAAGCCGTTTCCCGACCGGCCCCCCCTGCGAAAGGGTTTCCCTTATGGCCGAGATGTGCCCCTTTATCCGTTCCAGCTCCTCCTTTACATCGGCCTTCATCACTATCCAGGTTGCTTCAAGGATTAACCTCTGTCGGGTTTCTTCGTCGGCCAACGGAAGTTTTGATATGTTATCCAGGATAGCGCGCCTCCTGGATTCGTTTTCTTCCTCCTTCAGGGATTCGGCCTCGGCCGTTAGCCGCGACAACCCCTCTATGAGTTCACAAAGCACCTCTCCTGTTCTTTTGCCCTCCCTGGCTCGTGTTTCTTCCATTTCCTCAAGGGCCGCAGATACCAGCGCGAAAAGCTCCTCCGTGAGTTTGTTTCCCATGTTGGAGAGCGTTCCCACTACCCGCGGAGCGTTCAGAAGGTCAACAGTTGGAATTACGCCCTCCGGGACGAACTGCTTCATCCTTCTCAGGTATTCAGTCAAAGCGGCCCCATCAACCAGAAGGGCGTTTCCGGGCGCGTTTATCCTCACAGTGACCTGTATTCTTCCCCTGGAAAGCTTCTCCTGGACGAGTTTTCTTATCCCTGGTTCGGCCTCGATCGCGTCTTCCGGCAGTAGGAGTTTGATGTCCAGGAACCTTGAGTTGACCGAGCTGACCGAGACGGAGATGGCATGATCTCCAATACGGCCCTGGGAGCGGCCGAATCCGGTCATGCTCCTTAACACGCCCAGGTTATGCCGTGTGTCCTCGCGCGTTTGACTACTCCTTTAGCTTGACGAATATCCCTACCGTGTCCCCACCGAACTGGACCTCAAATTTGTCGCCGAGCTGGTTCGCGGGCAGGCAATAGCCGTTGTAGGCCATGTAGTAAAAATTCCCGTCCTTGTATAGCTTGAAGTTCTTGCCAGCGAAGCGCTCATCCGGATCCCACTCCGTGTAGCGGCCCTTCTTATCCCTCCAGTAAAACTTCTGGGCGACAAGGAACTCCTTTTGACGCTTGCCACAAGGCGGGTCATCGGGTATGGCGAAAACGAGAACCGTGTCCGGAATTATCCAGACCCTGGCGGTGTCTCCCTGCCAAATAACCTGCCAGCACTTGTTCCTGTGGAAGACCCACTCGTGGCCCTCCCTGGCGTAGACCTTGTAGTGGACGATGTTCTTGATGGTGTCGTCCTTCTCGGTGCCGGAGGTGTCTATGTATGTAAGGATCACCTGCCTCAGGAACTGGCCGGTTGGATAACCGCATTCCGAACCTCCGGTCTTCTGGGAGACCAGCAACAAAAGACAAACAAAATGGCTCACGCGGTAATTTTAATGCATTGCCACGGCCTTGATCCACTATCCGGCCCTGCGGTATATTATCAGTGTGACCGAGGACAGGAAGAAGACTTTCAGGGAGCTCTGGAGCGCGGAAGGCACTGCGGCTGAGAGGGCAAAGCGCGTTATGGAAGAACTGGGAGAGGATGCGGCCAGGATGGCGCAGGAAGAACTCGGCATCCCGTTTTCCCTTTTCCAACGTGCGGGCGTTATAGGCCCGGAAGAGAGCCTGATCATCCCCGGCGGCGAGTTTTACATCCCATTTGAGATCAAGGTTGAGCCCGGAGGCGAGCTGGTCGTTTCCCCGGGCACGATCATGCGTTTTGAGTCTGACGCGGGGATAACCTGCTACGGTCTCCTGCGGATAATCGGAAGCACCGAGAACAGGATAAGGCTCCTCCCCCATGACGAGTCAAATGGCTGGAGGGGGATTCGGCTTGAGGGATCGGAGACCTGGGGATCAATACTCTCTTTGTGCGAGATATCCGGTGCGCTTGGCGTAGTCTACCCCGGTGAGAAGACATCCTTTGGCGGGGGACTCGTTGTCGCGGATACAAAGATAATCAAGGTCCACAACTGCCACTTCAAGAACTGCAAGGCCGACTATGGTGGCGGCATGATGGTTGCTGGCACCATTGACCTTGAGATAATAGGTAATACCTTCCTTGAGTGCTCGGCCAGGGTGGGGTCCGGGCTTGCCCTTGCCGAGTGCGTGGGCGTTCTCCTTGAGGCAAACAAAATATACAACAACCGCTCCGAGGCCGAAGGCTCAACCGGCGCCGGCGCGATGATCACGGATTCCCAGAACATCCTGTTCACGAAGAACGACATCCGCGGTTGTTCAGCTAGCGCTGGTGCGGGAATAATGGTTGTTGATTCGCAGAAGGTCTTTTTTGACGAGAACCTGTTTTTCCAGAACGCGACAACCGATGAGACAGAGGGCAATGGCGGGGGTCTCGCGGTAGCCAATTCAAAGAGCCTTGAAATAACCAAGTGCCGTTTCCTGGGCAACTCAGCTTCCGCCGGCGCGGGAATGGTCATTATGCGCTCTGCGGATGTGAGGATAGCTGATTGCATCCTGGTGGAAAACTCAGCGGCCGGAACCCAGGAATCCGCTGGTGGCGGCGCGTTTTTCGGTGATGTCTCGGAGCTCAGGCTTGAGCGCAGTAGGTTTGAGAACAACATGGCCTCTGTTGGGGCTGGTTTCTCCGCGGTGAACTCCCCTCGCATAGCGATTGTTGGCAATGTGCTTTCAGGCAACATGGCCAGAAGGGGTGGCGGCGGAGCGGCCATATACGAGTGCACCAGCGCGCAGATTGAGGACAACGACTTCATCGCGAACTCGGCATACCAGGGCGCTGGACTGCTCATAAATTCCTGTCCCAGATTAGCTGTAAAGCACAATCGTTTCAGGGCGAACCAGACAGGGCCAAAGGAGGACTCCGTTGGCGGCGGCGCGATCATCGTTGAGTCAAAGAGGCCCATGGTAACCGAAAACGAGTTCCGCGAGAACATATCCGTGATAGCCGGCGCGCTGATGCTTTCCGGATGCAAGAATCCGGTTATCCGCGCCAACCACTTTGCCGGCAACTCAGGTGTTGCTGGAATAGTAGCGTTCTCCGAGTGCGAGGGCGGGAGGATGGAAAAGAACAGGTTCAGGGCCAACGAGGTTATGACCGGTGAGGTTGTCCTGAAGGGCGAGTCCGATATATCTGAGCTGGATAATATTTATCAGGAATGATAGCTTTCTGTGGTAACCCCTTGCCGTTTCCGCGCCCGTAGACCGCTGACCCATGACTGTTTTTGTTGCCCTTATCTCCCAGATTCTCCTTGAGCCGCACTGCGAGGTCTCCACGGGCATGTTCGCGAAGAACGATCAGAAACGCGGCGGCTGGGCGTTTTTCAAGGTTGGCTCGGAGGTGGTCCGGTTCAGATGGGTTGGCCTCGTAGCCGGTGGCTGGACCGGCGTGCTGACCAGGGAGGGCCAGGGCATAATCCAGTTCGCTCCCTGGTGGGCTGACTACTGCGGCTACATCGGATTCCAGAGGGGAGAGCTTGGACTCAGGCTTGAGCACGCTTGCTTTCACAGGGTTGATACCTTTGTGGAGCGCTCCCTTTACTGGAACTGCATGAGGCTCTACTGGGAGGACACCAGGGGGCCTTTCTGGATGTTTCTTTCCGGCGCCTTCTACATAAACGACGAGGACATGTATTGGCTATCCATGGGCGCGGACTACGCGAACGATCTGACATGGGAGATTGAATACAGCCCACTGCCACACACTTTCCTGAGGTTCTGGAACTTCACGGGAATAGGCCTGAACTACCGACGATTCCACGTTGGCACCGAGATTGACGCCGGAGTCCTCATCACCAAAGATAATACGAGACTGCGCTTCTTCCTGGGCTGGCGCCCCTATGATAAAAACGAGCACCGGCCCACGGAGGCGTTCCTCGCGGGGCTCAGGTTCGGGTTCTAGGCGAATAGCGCCTCAGTTCCAAATACCGGAGATTCCCATCCCGCAATCCGGGCACCTTCCCTCCTTGAGCCTGTTCTGGCTGACCGAGAACCAGTGCCTGGTTATAAGTGTTGCCCCACATGAAGGACAACGCGTGTCCTCAAATCCCGGCATGTTCCTGTTTCCCGGGTAGATAAAGGTCAGCCCTTCTTCTCTCCCTACCTCAATTGCCCTTTCCATGGACGAAGCGGGTGTTGGCGGTATGTCTCTGACCTTGAACGCGGGATAAAATCCCGACACATGCCACGGCGTTTCCGTCCCCAGCTTCAGGGAGATGAACCTTGCTATGGCTCTCAGCTCCTCATCCGAATCGTTAACCCCCGGAACCAGGAGGGTCGTCACCTCCACCCAGACACCCATTTTCTTCATGAGCCGCAGGGCGTTCATGACCGGCATGGGCCTGCCCCCGGTCCATTTTCGCATTGCTTGCCTATTCACGAACTTGAAGTCCACATTCGCCGCGTCAAGGAGTCCCTCTAGTTCGGAAAGCGGCCTTGAGTTTATGAACCCGTTCGTGACCCAGATGTTTTTCAGGCCCTCTTTTTTCGCGAGCCTCATGGTGTCCAGGGCATACTCGTAATAAACCGTTGGCTCGGTGTAGGTGTAGCTGATTGATGGCGTGCCGGCCACAAGCGCGGCCCTTACTATTTCCTCCGGCCCCGCGAGTCTCTCCGCAAATCTCTCCATCGCCTCCGGCTCCATGACTGGAAGCTGGCTTATCTCCCAGTTCTGGCACCACCGGCACGATAAATTGCACCCCGGCGCGGCCACGGACAGGCTCTCAGAGCCGGGCAGGAAGTGATAGAGCGGCTTCTTTTCAATAGGATCAATGTGCGCGGCCACCAGGACGCCGTAGTTCAGGCTCACGAGTTCCTCCCCCCTCCCTTCCCTTACGCCACAGAGGCCCCTTTCGCCCTTGCCCAGCCTGCATGAATGGGGGCAAAGGGTGCAGACGAGTTCGCCTCGTCTGTGGGTAAAAAAGAGCGCTTTTCTGGTCATGAGAACCCTAACAACCACACCACCCTTTAGAGGGGGTGACCACGCAGGATTAACCCTATTTCAGATCAAAGATGTAGTCCACCTCAAAGACCTCCTCTTTCTCGGTGTAGTATCTCCAGGACTTGATGTTGGCAACGGCCGCGTTGTCCAGTGTTGCCGAGCCTGAGCTCGCTACCACTTCAACCTTGTCCACGACCCCTTTTGCCTTGAGATACACCCTGAGGGTCACGGTCCCGGACTCCCAGTTTTCTTTCGCTGATTTTGGATAGGACAGGTCCTGTTTGTCCTTTATCTCTACCCCGGATGGTTTTCTCACCTTTGTCGTGACCTGGGCTATGGCCGGCGGCATGGGCGGTTTTTCTCCCAGCTGGATCTCCGGGGTAGGGGACTTCAGTCCGCCGGTATATACCCCGCCGACCTCTGGCAGTTGTGAACCCATTACGAACTGGAAGGTGATGAACCCGGTGTCAATCACTTCCGTTTTCCCGAAAACCCAGGACCTCGCGCAGGCAAGGGCCGCGTCATCCAGGATCTTTGATCCGGACGAACTATCCACCTTTGCCCCTGTCACTGCTCCTTCCTTTGAAACCACTACCTGCACCCTCACGGTTCCCTGGATGGACTTGTCCAGGGCATCTTTCGGATATTCCGGCGACGGGTTTTTTATCTTCTTGCGGACAGCGACAGCGCCCTTCAGAGCCACCTTTACGAAACCCGTCTTCTTGATCTCCGCGGATTTGCCGCTCAGGTCAAGAGAGGGCTTCTGGACATCCAGTCCCCCTACGCCCGTCCCCCCGAGTCCGGGCAATCCCGAACCTATGATGAACTGGAACACAGCGATTCCGGTGTCGGATTTTTCTGACTTTGCAAATTCCCATGACTTGACGCACGCGAGGGCCGCGTTGTCCAGGATCTTTGATCCGGATGAACTGTCCACCTTTGCCACGGTCACCATCCCAGCCTTTGAGACCACCAGACGCACCCTCACGGTTCCCTGCACGGAGTCATCCAGAGCTTCTTTCGGATATTCCGGCGAGGGATTCTTTACCTTCTTGCGCAGGGCAACTGAGCCCTCAAGAGTGACTTTCACCGTGCCGGCCTTTTGCGCTTCTAGCTCAACCGACAGCTGAGATACGATGGCTAGCGTCAAAACATAACAGGACATGGTCTAATTATAAGGTCTTTGCGTGGTGTAATTTCAAGCTCACGCTCAGCGATCCTTCACCCGGATGGCGTTTAAATGCCCGAACCCAAGGCTGGTCAGTAGGTTCAAGGATTCTCGGTCCCGATCAGCCAGATCGGTATTTGGCGCTGATTTCAGGCTATCAAAACCAGCCGGGAAAAGGCTCTCTCAAGTGAGCGTATGGTTGAATTATCAGCGAGTGTTGTTATATAATAAATGCATGTCGTTCAGGATAGAGGACCTTGAGAGGGCTGGAGATTACCTCTGGATAATAAACCCCGATAAGGTGCGAGGAATGAAGGTGCCCGGCCACATTTACGCCTCGGACAGGATGTTGGGAGCCATCCTTTCCGACAACGCGCCCCTGCAGGTGATAAATGTGGCTCACCTGCCCGGAATAGTCAGGGCCTCAATAGCCATGCCCGACATCCACTGGGGATACGGATTCCCCATTGGCGGGGTGGCGGCCTTTGACATGAAGAAGGGAATAATCTCCCCCGGCGGCGTTGGTTACGACATAAATTGCGGCGTCAGGCTACTTGGAACCAATCTTACCCTGAAGGATGTTAAACCCAGGCTGGAAAAGCTGGTGGAGAAGATGTTCGCGCTGATTCCGGCAGGTGTTGGTTCCTCAGGCCACATGACCCTCACTGATCGTCAGCTGGCCGATGTCTCGGAACGCGGTTCGGTCTGGGCAGTCCAGGAAAGGGGCTTTGGTTGGGATGACGACCTCATCTACACCGAGGAGCGTGGCTCAATGGAGGGCGCTGACTTTGACGCGGTCAGCCCGCGGGCACGCCAGCGCGGGGCCCCCCAGCTTGGGACCCTTGGAAGCGGCAACCACTTCCTTGAGATACAGGAAATAGACGAGGTGTATGATGCCGCGGTCGCGAGCGCTCTGGGCCTTGAAAAGGGAATGGTCAGTCTGATGATCCACACGGGCTCCAGGGGTTTTGGTCATCAGATAGCCGATGATTACATAAAAATAATGAAGGGCGCCATGCGCAGATATGGGATACAGGTCCCGGATACCCAGCTCGCCTGCGCGCCAATTGATTCCCCGGAGGGCAAAAAATACTTCGGGGCCATGGTCGCCGCGGCGAACTACGCGTGGGCCAACAGGCAAATAATAACCCACAGGGTCAGGGAGGCCTTTGCCGCGGTTATGCTAAAGCCAGCAGAGGAACTCGGCCTCTCTCTCATATACGATGTAGCCCACAACATCGCCAAGAAAGAGGAGCATCTTGTCAACGGGAAGAAGATGAAGCTCATGGTCCACCGCAAGGGCGCGACCAGGGCATTTCCCCCTGATCATCCGGATCTCCCTGATAAATACCGGGGATTGGGTCAACCGGTTCTCATACCCGGGGACATGGGAAGGTATTCCTTTGTGCTTATTGGACAGCCCGGAGCAATGGACTCGGCCTTTGGTTCAACCTGCCATGGCGCGGGCAGGGTGATGTCCAGGGCAAGGGCAACAAAGAGCACAACCCCTTCCTCTGTCAAGAGGGCGTTGTCCGAGAGGGGCATCCTGGTTCGCGCGCACACGGACGCGACCCTGACCGAGGAGCTTCCAGAGGCATACAAGGATGTGGCGGATGTGGTGGAGGTGGTTCACAACGCTGGCCTTGCCAGCAAGGTAGTCAGGATGAGGCCTATTGCAGTGATAAAGGGATAGGGTGCCCGGGGCATCTGCCAATCCCAATCCGGAGGATTCTCGCAGGATGTATGCTGACCTGGCCTGGTTGTGGCCGATAATCAGTCCGCGCGAGGATTATTGTGGATGAAAGTTAGGAATTCGCCCCGGAGCAGGTTTTGAGGTCACCCAGACCGGGTTCACGGCAGGAGGCAATCTTCCGGATGTTCGCGCGCGCGAGGCCAATGGACTCCCGATCACCGGATCGCGATTTTAGATAAGCGCGGTCGTCGTATCCTTTCCCGCCGCGCTTGCGCCCATCCGCGCCCATGGCGTATATTATAAGCCTCACGATGAAAAGGGGAGTTTTCTTTTTTGCCCTTGTAGCCCTGGCGTGCCAGAGAGGAGACCCTGTTCAGATAGGCCTTGATTACCTAACCCTTATAGAGGAGGGCAAATACGACCAGGCCTATGACCTCATAGACAAGATATCCAGGGAAAACACCACCAGGGAGGATTTCAGGAAATACTGGGAAGACCAGGAGGCCAAATACGGCAAACCTTACAAGCACGAGGTCGTTGAGACGGGCACGGACAGTGGCATGATAGTCATAGACTACTACTGGTATTACCACCCACCCGCGGACACCCATTTCTACGAACCCATGAGGAGCTACCGGCTCAAGCTCAAGAGAGATTTCCAAGGATGGAGGGTGAAGTTCCGAAAGTACAAGATAATAAAGACCCCACGGGCCAAGAATGAGGCGGGGTCTCTAGAAAAGAGCGGATGTTGCCGCGCTGGTTCCGGCAACGATATTCCCACGACACCCCTGGCTGAAACCTTGGGGCATCTGAACAACCAGGCCCTTTCGCTCACCTGATCCACAAGGGATGAACAGACAAGACCTGCTAAAAGAGCTATCGTACTTGCCCGAAAGCAAGATCAGGGCATTCACGGATCAAGAGCTTGACCTCATAGCGGGTCTGATGACAGCGCTGGTTGACACAGGACAGCCCCAGGTGGACATAAGAAAAATATCCGAGGGAGAAAAACACACCTACTCGTTTATCGTGGTTGCCCAGGACTGGGCCGGGATGCTGGACGCTGTATCCGGCATAATCCACCAGAGCGGCCACAACATACAGTATCTGACCGCGATGATCAACTCCTCCGGCAGGCTGGCTCTCATAATGATCGTCCTCTCCCTCACGCCGAAGGAGGCCAGGAGGTTTGAGGCCCAGAAGTCCGAATTCGTCTCCCTCCTTAAGATGGCCGCGCAGGGCGGGCTTTCTATACAGAGGATGGTCACCATAGGCGCGACAAAGATCAGGGTTTTCAGCGCTGTCCTCCGGGAGCTCAAATTCAAGGCTTCCGCGGAGGAACTCGCGGAGATAACCGCTCCAGGCAAGGAGCTTGAACAATTCATAACCACCAGGTCAGAGCCGTATCTCACCGAGCGTTTTCCGGGAGACCTGGCCCTCTTGATACTCACCCAGCACCGTTTCCAGAAGGCCGTCAAGGAAACCGGGGGGGTCCAGGTCAAGGTCTCCAACATCAAGACATCAAAGGAGCACCTGACGGGCATAACCGTTGCCGGACTTGACCGGTTCCTTTCCCTTGACGCAGTCCTAGACGCCATAAGGGAATTCACCCCGGACTACAAGCGCAAGTATGACAAGGAGTTTATTACCGAAGACGGTGTTTCCGTCGTCAGGGTTGAGATAACCGACGCGGATTACAACCCCCTTTCCTCCGAGGATTGCCTCGCTCTTGAGAACTTCCTGAGGACACGACTGGAGGAGTCAAGGACAAAACGGAGAGACCTCAGGCTAAAATCAGGCGCGGAGCTCATTGGCAGGATTCTTGTTCCAAGGCTGATAGAGGAAACGGAGACAACCGGAAGACCTCAGCTTCTCATACTTCCTGAGGGGATGGAGGAAGGGATCGCGCAGTTCAGGATGATCCTGATAAACTCCGGCCAGGATTTCTCTGACCAGATAAGGCGAAAGCTGGATGAGATCCGGGGCGTGGTTGTATCAAACCTGAAGGTTAGCCCAGCGAGGGACAAGAACATCTGCCTGTTTGCCCTTTATGTGGATACTTCATACCTTGATTCCGAAGAGGCGATATACGGGGCGATAAAGAAAGCCGTCCAGGAATTCCTTCCGGATGTAAGGGACTTTGATGAGGGGATGAGGCGCATGGGGGTTGAGCGCCTGAGGCGGATAACCGAGCTCGTGGCCGAGAGGGGAATAAGCCCGCGCTTCGCTAAGAGGGTTTTCTACGGCGTGGACGATACCTACAGGGTCACGACTCCGCCGGAAGAGATAGCCGAGGAGATAGTTTTTATCCAGGACATCCTCAACAGGTTCCTGTCAAGAGGGGAATCCGTTGCTGATTACATCGCCCACGGTGAATCTTATCTATTTGGAGTATCCGGGCCGCGCGGGGTTCTCTCTCTAGAGCCTTTTGTGGAGCTCTTCAGGCCCTACGACCCCATATTCACTGGCCTGGAGATGATGGGGGTTAACATATATCTTTTCAAGGTAAGGAAAACCAAAGATGTTAAGCCAAGAGTGCTTTTGAAGGAGATGAGACAGAAGGAGGCACCAAGATGAAAACGACCATATCGGTTATCAAGGCGGATATAGGCGGTTATGTAGGCCACTCAAGCATGCATCCCGCTCTCATTGAGAAGGCGGAGGAATTGCTCAAGAAGGCAAGGGACGCGAAGCTCATCCTGGACTTTTCAGTTCTCAGGGTCGGGGATGACCTTGATCTGGTCATCACACACACAGAAGGCGAGGATAGTCCCAAGATACACGGCCTCGCTTGGAATATCTTTGAGGAGTGCACGGAGATAGCCAGGGAACTCGGACTCTACGGGGCTGGCCAGGACCTGCTGGCGGACAGCTTTTCCGGCAATGTCAAGGGAATGGGGCCGGGCGTCGCAGAGATGACAATAGAGGAACGACCATCCGAACCCATAGTGATATTCTGCGCGGACAAGACAAGCCCGTCAGCGTGGAACCTTCCCCTGTTTGAGATGTTCGCTGACCCTCAGTGCACGGCTGGCCTGGTCATAGACCCGAAACTGCACGACGGCTTTGTTTTCCATGTCCTGGATGTCTACGAGGGCGACCTGTTCCGCCTCGCGTGCCCTGAGGAGATGTATGACCTCTTGGCCATAATAAGCGGAACAGGCAGGTATGTGGTCAAGGAGGTCACCAAGCGCGACGGCACTCCGGCCGCGTCCGCGTCCGTCCAGAAGCTGAATTTCATAAAGGGCGAGTATGTCGGGAAAGACGATCCTGTTCTCATAACCCGCGGCCAGAGCGGTTTCCCTGCAATAGGCGAGCTCCTTGAACCCTTTGCTAGGCCCCACCTGGTTGATGGCTGGATGAGGGGAAGCCACATAGGCCCCCTGATGGCCGTCCCGTTCCATCAGGCTAACCCATCCCGTTTTGACGGCCCGCCCAGGGTAATAGCCGCTGGTTACCAGCTCAAAAACGGCAGGCTTATTGGCCCACGGGACATGTTTGATGACCCAGCCTTTGACCACGCGAGAGAGGTTGCTACCGAGATGGCCAACTACATGCGCAGGCAGGGGATATTTGAGCCGCACAGGCTCCCGGAGAGAGAGATGGAATACACTACCCTGCCGCATGTCCTGAAGCGCCTCAGGTCAAAGATGAAGGGAACGAAGGCCCCGAAGAAAAAGAAGGGAAAATAAAAACCCATGGAAGAGATACCCCTTTCCGAGTTCAGGAGCTATGTAGCGGAGGTCGCGGAGAGGGAGATAGCCCCACAGGCCGCGGAGGCTGATAGAACCGAAACCTTTCCCGTCAAGAGCTGGAAGGCCCTCGCGAATAACGATTTGCTAGGGGTGAACGCGCCACCGGACTTTGGCGGGATGGGCCTCAGCAACCAGCACTACGCGACCATGATAGAGGAGCTAACCAGGGCAGACCCCTCCGTCGCCGTGACCGTGGCTGTCCACACTGGCCTGGTTATCTACATGATAGACACCTTCGGGAACGCGGACCAAAAGGCTAAATACCTTCCGGGCCTGATAAGGGGCGATCTGCTCGGCGCGTTCTCCCTAACCGAGCCGAACGCTGGCTCGGACGCCGGGGCCATAAAAACAACCGCGAAAGAGACCACGGATGGCTTCGTCCTCAACGGCTCAAAGATCTTCTGCTCCTCCGGGAACATCGCGGACATAATCATCACCTTCGCGGTGACCGATCCCGATCAGGGGAAAAAGGGCATATCAGCCTTTATTGTTGAGAAGGATACCCCTGGTTTCTCGGTCCCGAGACTTGAGCACAAGCTTGGCTGGCGCGGGTCCCCGCTCGCGCAGTTGGCCTTTGACGATGCGCTTATCCCGAAGGGAAACATGCTCGGGGAACGCGGCGCGGGCATGAAGCTCGCCCTCACAGCGCTTGACACGGGCAGGGTGGGGATGGCCGCGATGGGAACTGGCATCATAGCCGAGGCCCTTCACCTGTCGTCCGAATACGCGAGGGAGCGAAAGCAATTCGGCAAGCCAATAGGCAGTTTCGGCGCTGTCGCGGACATGATAGTCGAGATGGCCGTTGATCACGAGGCCGCGCGGATGCTCACCCTTAACGCCGCGAGGCTCAAGGACGAGGGCCTTCGTTTCACCAAAGAAGCCTCCATAGCCAAGCTGTTCGCTACCGAGGCCGCGATGCGTGCGGCGATAAACTGCATCCAGGTCTTCGGCGGATATGGCTACACAATGGAATACAAACCAGAGCGATTATTCCGGGATGCCAAGGCCCTATCCATCGTTGAGGGAACGAACCAGATCCAGAGGATAGTTATAGCCAGGGAGATCCTGGGAAGGCTGTAGGCGCGGGTTTTTGCCCCTGCGGCGCGCAGATAGCCAAGGTTTTGTCCTTGGAAAGGGCCATGACAAGGGAGCTTCTTGACACCGCCATCCGCGCGGCCCACGCCGGCGGCCAGCTCCTCATGCAGGGCTTCGGCACGCTGAAGCTTGGAGACGCGGAAACAAAGGGCCCGACTGACATCGTGACCGAGTGGGACAGGGCCTCCGAGACAGAGATAATCCGGGTTATCAGCGAGGCTTATCCCGATTCGCACTTTCTCGCGGAGGAAAAGGGCGAGTTCGGCAAAGGCAAGAAGGTCTGGGTGATAGACCCCCTGGATGGCACCAAGAACTTTTACAGGGGCTTGCCCGTTTTCGCTGTATCGGTCGCTCTGGCTATTGACGGGGAAATAGTCCTGGGGGTCGTCCACGACCCAGCCAGGGGTGAGACATATCACGCTGTTAAGGGCCAGGGCGCTTTCCTGGGCGAGAGAAGACTCCTTGTCTCACAGAAGAAAGAGCTTGTGGGCAGTTTCCTGGCAACGGGCTTTCCCCACAGGAGAAAGGAGGAAACGGATGCCTATCTCGCGACATTCAAGAGGCTCTTCAGGGATGTGCTCTCCATCCGGCGCCTTGGCGCCGCGGCCCTTGACCTCGCGCACCTTGCCTCCGGGATATACGATGGATTCTGGGAGTTTCATCTCTATCCGTGGGATGTGGCGGCCGGCTATCTCCTGGTAAAAGAAGCCGGCGGCCTGATGACGGATTTTGACGGGGGGGAAAACTTCCTGAAGCCCTCTTCCGTTCTAGCTGGAAATCCCTGGATCCACAACCAGATGCTTTCCGCGATAAAGGAAGTGCTGGGTTGATCTTCTCGGATCATCGGAGGCTTTCCGGGATAACCCTTGAATCAGCCACATACGCCGCGCTTGATGTTGAGACCACAGGCATTCACCCCTGGGCTGACAGGATAGTTGAGATAGGCATAGTCAGGTGGAGAAAGGATGGTCGGGCCGCGGAGTTCCTTGACCGCGTTAACCCTGAGATCCCCATAAAGTCTGGCGCAGAGCGAGTTCACGGCATATCCTCGGATGAGCTCGCGGACGCGCCAGGTTTTCGGGAAATAGCAAGGGACATAGCCGAGGCCCTGGCTGACGCTGTCATAGTCGGCCACAGGGCGCTTTCTTTTGACCTGCCTTTCCTGAACATGGAGCTGGCGAGATCAGGCATGAGGCCCCTGAACAACATCGTCATAGATACAAATCTCCTGGTGAAAACCTCCATTATTCCAGGCGAGAGGCGGGACCTCTCTTCCCTCGCGAGGGCGCTCGGCGTCAGGGAGGGCGAACGCCACAGGGCCTTGCAGGACGCGAGGCTCGCCCTCAGGGTCTGGCTCGCGCTCCTTGACAGGTTCTCCGAATACGGAAAGGAAACCCTTCTGGACATCCTGCCGTATTTCAGGGCAAACCTTTACCCGCCCCTGATCACGGAGATATTCAGGGCCGCGAGGGCAGGGGATGGCTCTGCCGAGATCCTTTATCCCTCAGGCCGGCGCCTGGAAACCAGGCGTGTTTGGCCGGTATATTACCGCAAGGGCGCGCTGGTCGCTGTGGACGAGGAGGGGGTGATAAAATCGTTCAGCGTTGAGAGGATTAGGTTTGGCTGAGAGTTAAATCAACGCCACCAGGCCGGTTTCAGAGCCCCTCGCGTGGAGACAAAGACCCCCTACGGAGACCTCTGGTTCCTGCCTGCCCAATAATAAAATCAGGCTAGCCCCGACTCTTTGGGGTACGGCTCTTTGTAGCCGTGGCCTTTGGGGGTTATCCCATTGCGGGGGTGCAAAGACCCCCCGCTACCCATTTGGATGGGTGGGTAGCCCGGCTCTTTGGGCTAGCCCCGGCTCTTTGTAGCCGGGGTTGTTGGATCGTTCCCATCCTCATGACATGGTGGCCCTCGCAGGCGAGGGCGTCTGCGCTATCAATATGTGTTTCTGCGGATCATCCCCATCCTCGTGGCGCGGTGGCCCTGACCTAACCATATTGAACCTCCACGGGCCCGGCCATTAGAATTTCGCCATGACTGAGGCCCCGGATTCCAAGAAGAGAGTCCTTGTGATCGCGCCGCCGGAATACCTGCCTGGCTTCCAGATGGCCGGCGCGGAGACGGTTGCCGCGGAGCCGGACCAGGTTGAAGGCCTCCTTTCATCCGCCATGGCCTCGGGGAAGTGGGGCCTGATTATCCTTGAGGAATCCCTCGCGGCAGGAATCTCTCCCCGTCTCTCCGCGCAGGCGTTTGAGTCAGTCTCGCCAATAGTCATTTCCATACCGCTCGCCAGGGCCTCGGCCGGCTCTGCCGAGGAATACATCTCCTCGGTCATAAAGAGCGCGCTCGGATATTCCATAAAGGTCAGAGAGTAGGGCCAGGTCTCGTGCCTGCCCATTTCCGTGGGCCTGTGCCTGGCCTTTCCGGAGGCCCTTGCCTGGCGCGGGGTAGCCATGAGGGCTACCCCTACAGGATAATATCGGACATGGCCTTCATACCCTCCGAGATAATCGCGAGGAAGCGGGACGGGTTTCCCCTTTCCAGAGAGGAGATAGACTGGTTCGTATCATGCTTCACGAGGGGCGAGATCCCTGATTACCAGGCCGCCGCGCTACTCATGGCAGTTTTCATAAGGGGGATGACCCACGAGGAAACCCTTTGCCTGACCGAGGCAATGCTCAGCTCGGGCCGAACCCTTGATTGGCCGGAGGGGCCCTGCATGGACAAGCACTCAACCGGCGGGGTCGGGGACAAAATAAGCCTGGTTCTGGCGCCTCTCGTTGCCTCCTGCGGGGTCAGGGTTCCCATGATCTCCGGCAGGTCCCTGGGCCACACGGGAGGCACGCTTGACAAGCTGGAGTCCATCCCCGGATACAACGCCCGGCTCTCGGTTGAGGAGTTCAGAAAGGTCGTTCTCTCGGTTGGCTGTTCAATCGTCGGCCAGACGGATGACATTGCCCCAGCGGACAGAAAGCTCTACGCTCTTCGTGACGCGACGGGAACCACCGAGAGCATTCCACTCATCACCGCTTCAATAGCATCAAAGAAGCTCGCGGAGGGGATCTCTGGCCTCGTTCTTGACGCGAAGTGCGGCAGGGGCGCTTTCATGAAAACTGCGGATGACGCCATCGCGCTCGCGAGGTCAATAGGGGAGGTCATGAGGGCGAAGGGGAGGTCCTTCCGCGCTTTGATAACGAACATGGACGAGCCACTTGGCCGCGCGGTCGGCAACGCGATTGAGGTCTCCGAGGCCGTTGATGTGCTTTCCGGAAAGGGCCCGGCCGATGTGCGGGAGCTCTCGGTTGAGCTGTCCGCTCACATGCTTGAGCTGGCAGGGATCTCAGGGCTTGATGAAGCGAGCGCGCTCTTGAACCGCAGGCTTGAGGACGGCTCTGGCCTTGAGAGATTCAGGCAGATGGTTTGTGCCCACGGAGGGGATTTCGCGGCAATCAACCACGAGGATTTCACGAAAACCAGAATAGAATACGAGATAAGGGCCTCGTGCTCCGGGTTCATCGCAAAGATTGACGCATACGAGGTCGGGATCGCCGCTACACTGCTTGGCGCGGGGAGACTGAGGGCGGAGGACAGGGTTGATCACAAGGTTGGCATCTTGGTTCACAAAAAGATCGGGGATCAGGTTGTAGCCGGGGACACCCTTTTCACTCTGAAGGCCAACGATCCCGAAAGACTTGAGAGCGCCATCCAGAGGATTGAAGCCGCGGTTGAGATTTCACAGGAGAAACAGGAGAAGGGGCCGCTGATCCTCAAGGTGGTATAGGGACGGACAAGGGACGGGCTACCTGTTCACCAGCCAGACCCCAATTGCAATGAGGATTACGCCTATTGCCTTCCAGGGGGTCATTGATTCGTGCAGGAATGCCCAGGCGACCAGCACAATCAGCACATACCCCAGGGAGAGCATGGGGTAAGCCACGGATAATTCAACCCTGGACAAAAGCGCGAGCCAGACTATAGCGCTCAGCGCGTAAAGCCCTATTCCGGTTATCACATGGATATTTGTGAGCGCACCAACGAGGAACTTCGCCACCCCCATGTCCCCGAACTTGCCGACCTGACCGACCCCGTGCTTTATGAGGAACTGGCCAGCAACAACCATGAGTATATCAATGGCGAGCAAAACGATGTCAGTTATGCTCTTCAAGATTCCTCCTTTAGGCCAAACCGCTCTGCCAGGTCCGCCTCCACCCTTGGCGCTTCCGCCGCGTTCAGGAGGAAAGAGAGCCTTAATTCGGACGAGGCCATCGCGTAGACCTTGACATTTTTCAGCGCGGATAGGGCTTCTTTCTGGACGCCGGGGTCAGAGCCGATCCCGTAGCCTATGACCGATAGAAGCGTTCTTCCGGGTATGAGCTCAAGGCCAACATCGCCCCCAACGAGCTCGGTTGCCCTTTCCGCGTCCTTCGCCTGAACGGCCATGGTTATCTCCCTGTCAGTCCTGCTGAGAATGAGAACCCCTATGCCCTCGTTCGCGAACCTCTCAAGAAGGCCAGCCTCAAACTCCGTTCCCTCCGGGATGTTCCTTATTACAAGCGAGGCCACGGGCGCCAGAACTATTGCCCTGACGCTAGGAGCCTCAAGCCCTTCTCCTATTTCCGTTCCTTTTTCGTTCAATCCTCTAACCTCCAGTTTCGTTCCCTTTCGCGCGGCCAGCGCCAGGGCCCTGGTGTGGACGATCTCTGAGCCGAAACCGGTCAGCTCCAATGCCTCCTCATACGAAAGCCTCTCCAGTCTCCTGGCTCCGTGGAAGCGCTTCGGGTTCAAAGCATAAACCCAACCCACATCCTTGTAAAACCTCGCGGGCACATCCGGCCCCAGGCTCGTCGCTATAGCTACAGCGGTAAGGTCAGATCCCCCCCTGCCAAGCGTGGTCACCTCCTTTGTCACCGAGACCCCCTGGAACCCCGCCACTACAGGCACGACCCCATCCCTTATGGCATCCGTTATCCGAAAGAGCTTCACCTCTTTTATCCGCGCCCTGCCGAAGTTCTCGTCCGTGACTATGCCAACCTGGGAGCCGGTGAAGCTCTGGGCCCGGACACCCATCTCGTTCAAGGCGATGGCCAGCAGGGTCATTGATATTCGCTCCCCGGCCGTCAACAGCATGTCAGTCTCCCTCCTGACCCACGGGTTTCCCGTGTTGCCGGAAACCCTTTTCGCCAGGGAAAGGAGATAGTTCGTTTGATCCCCCATGGCTGAGACGACGACAACGGGCATCATCCCAGATTCAATCCTGGCTTTTATCGCACCGGCTACGACCGGAAGGTCATCGGTGTCGTGCAGAACCGAGTGGCCGAACTTGAGGACTTCAATCCTTTGCAAGGGCGAAAATTATAAAGTTTTGCAAAGCCTTTCTGTTACCAAGCGAGACCCGGTATTTTTCGTTCCCATGAGCCATTCCTGGGCAGTTCTATTACACTGCGCCGCGATCCCCACCCGGTTTATAATTTTCGGGATGTTCAAGAGAACCCTGATAACCTGCGCTTTGCCCTACGCTAACGGACCCCTGCACATCGGCCAGATAGCCGGCGCCCACTTGCCCGGAGACATCTTCTACCGGTTCACGAGGCTCATGGGCCGTGAGGCCATCCACATTTGCGGCACGGATGACCACGGCGTCGCAAACATCGTCACTGCTGAAAGGCGCGGCCTCACCCCTGACCAGAGCACCCAGATATTTTACGAGGACTTCACCCGAACCCTGAACAAGCTGGCCATATTTTACTCAAACTTCTCCCAGACAAAACGCCCTCTTCACCACAGGATTGCCCAGGAGTTTTTCCTTCGGCTCTACGAGAAGGGTTATTTCTACAAATCAGATATAGAACAACATTATTGCGAAAAATGCGGCAGGTTCCTGCCGGAGCGCTACATCCAAGGGAAATGCCCCCACTGCGGTTTTCTGGAGGCAAGGGGCGACCAGTGCGAGGCTTGTGGCACATGGCTTGAGCCAACCCAGCTCATTGAACCCCACTGCACGGTTTGTGGCTCCTCTCCTGTTGTCAGGAAGACATGGCACTACTACTTCAGGCTGAGCGAGCTCGCTCCCAGGCTGAGGGAATGGCTTGAGTCAAAGACCGACTGGAAGCCGAATGTCAGGAACAAGGCCCTGGCCTGGCTGGATGAGGGTCTGGCTGACAGGCCAATAACGAGGGATCTTCCCTGGGGCGTCCCGGTTCCACTGCCCGAGGCCGAGGGCAAGGTTCTCTATGTCTGGTTTGACGCGCCTATTGGCTATGTGACATCAACCGCTGAGTTCTGCGGCCAGGTGGAGGAATGCTGGAAGGGCTGGTGGCAGTCCCCGGACACCCGCATCCTTCACTTCATAGGAAAGGACAACATCGTGTTCCACTCCCTGATATGGCCGGGGATGCTCATGGCCCACGGGGATTACACCCTGCCGGACAATGTCCCCGCGAACGAGTTCCTGAACCTGATGGGCAAGAAGCTCTCAACTTCAAGGAACTGGGCGGTTTGGGCGGAGGACTTCGTTGACGCGTTCGGCACCGATTACGCCAGATACGGCATAGCGCAGGTCTTACCGGAGACGAAGGACTCGGACTTTGACTGGAAGCAGTTCGCGGCGGGAATAAACAACAATCTGGTCAACACATACGGAAACCTCGCTAACAGGTCTCTTTCGTTCATAAACAGGTTCATGGGCGGAAGGGTTCCGGATTCCGGAATTGACCCTGAGGTCTCTGACAGGATAAGGGAATATCACGAGAGGATAACCGGCCTAATGGAGACATTCCAGTTCCGGAAGGCACTCTCGGAAATACACGATTTTGCCCTTTACGGCAACGAATACTTCAACAGGAAGGCGCCCTGGAAGGCCATCAAGGAAGAACCTGCCTCGGCCGAGACATGCTTATACTCGGTCGTCCAGATCGTCCGAACCCTGACGGTTCTCTACGAGCCTTTCATCCCGGTATCATCGGAGGCAATAAGGGCCATGCTCGGCCTGGGAGCCGTTTCCTGGCATGATGCCAGCGAGGAGGATGTTAATTTGCGCGGCGTGTCCCTCCAAGAGGTCAAGCCACCGTTCCAGAGGATAGAGGACGAGAGGGTGGAGGAGGAGATAAAGAAGCTAGGCTAAAACAATTTTTGCCACAAAGCAAGACCCGGAATCTTATGATTGATACCGGAACCGCTAACACGGGCAGGCGCACATTTAAATTTTGGTTGGGGTATATGGAGTGGGTAAATGATTTTATCCTGGCTTTCCCGCGCGTTATAATCTAGCCGTGAACATCCTCTTCATTTCACTTTTGGGCCAGGTTCTCTTTCCCGATCCAGCCCCGAGCCTCAGGGTTCGCTCTTTGGGCCCACACATGGCTTATTACATCACTGACACACTCACCGAGATCAGGTGGAATCCCGCATCTCCTCACGGCAGGTTCATCTACAGCACGGTCAACGATACCCCATGCATGGGCCTTGCTACCCCTGACTGGGTGGTTCACTACTCCCTGAACGATGTCTCCGGCCCTGTCCCATATGACCCAACATACCTGACGGGAGCGCTCACGGTCTCAAGGAGGTTTGGATGGGTCTGGCCCTTTGTAAGGATAACGGGCAGGCTGTTCAACGGCGAGGGAGAATATTGCGACAGTGGATACTGCGGATATTACGAATACAGGAACTCCCTCGCACTTTCAGTGGCGCCCGGAGTTGGATTCCAGAGAGAGGGGTGGCTTTGCTCAGCTTGGGCAGGTTGGGGCTTTCTGAGGGATACATACCAGCTGTCAAGCGATAGCATTCGTTTGGATGGCAGTGGTGTGGCCTTTGGCTCAGAGAACCGCTTTCTTCTTGGAAACAAGAGGGACTGGAGCCTTGTCTTCGGCTTTCATCACCACTACTATTCCGAGGAGGGGAGGGGCTCAACTGCCTGGATTAGAGGGCAGATTCTCACCCAGGCTACCCTCGGCACGATGAGGGAAATAACGCTCGGGCCGGACGCGGTTTGCTGGATAGGGTTTGTTTCATACTTGCAAAAGGAAGAGAAGAACGGCAGATGGACACTTGACGAATCAGAGATAATGCTGGCGGTTCCGGGGGCCGCGGAAATAGGTTTTGGCAAGGAGAAGCGTTTCATCTTCAGAATTGGGGGTAGTGCGTTTGATGTTTTTCGCCTGGAGGGTTGGGTTCCGGCCTTTGACTATCCTCACATATCCCTTGACGCGTGGGGCCTGGGTTTTTGTCTCTACGACAGGCTAAGGGTTGACATGCTGAACAGGGGAGGGGACGCGCTTGATCCCCGCTCGTATAGCTTTGAGGCGACCTACCGCTTCTGAGCCAACGCCGCGCGGACGAATTCCCTGAAAATTGGCTGGGGCCGAAGAGGCCTTGATTTGAACTCGGGGTGAAATTGCGTTCCTATGAAAAACGGGTGATCGGGCAGTTCCATTATCTCAACCAGACGCCCGTCTGGCGAGAGGCCGGAGAGAACCGCTCCCGCGTTCGTGAAAGCGTCCATGTAATCCGGATTGAACTCGTAGCGGTGCCTGTGGCGCTCCGAGATGTTGTTTGTGCCGTATATCCTGTGAGCGAGCGAACCTTCCTTTAGATTCGCCGGGTAGGCCCCGAGCCTGAGAGTCCCACCCATGTCCCTGAGGCCCTTCTTTTCGGGTAGTATGTCAATGACCGGGTGGGGTGTGTTCTCGTCAAACTCCGTGGAGTTGGCTCCGGAAAGCCCGAGGACATTTCGTGCAAATTCCACGCAAGCTACTTGCATGCCCAGGCATATCCCGAAATAGGGAAGACCCCTTTCCCGCGAATATCTCGCCGCGGCAACCTTCCCCTCTATGCCGCGCTCACCGAAGCCCGGCGCCACCAGGATGCCATCCAGCCCAGCAAGTGCCTTTTCCGGTCCCTCGCGCTGAATATCAGAGGATTCTATCATCCTGACCGTGACCCTTGCCCTGTAGTGTGCTCCCGCGTGCACGAATGCCTCAAGGATTGACTTGTAGCTATCCTTGACCCCGGTGTATTTGCCAACGAGTCCGATGGTCACCTCGGTCTCAGGGTTCAGTATCCTGTCAACCAGCTCCTTCCACCCGGCCATTGTTATCTCAAGGTGGGGAGGGGTGAGCCTCAGCGCGCTCAGGATGAAGTCATCCATGTTCTGCTGGAACAGGTTCAGGGGGACCTGGTATATGGTTCTCACATCAGGCGCTTCCAGGACAGCCTCCCCTGCCACGCTCGTGAAGAGGGCTATCTTGTCCCTGGCCTCTTTGGGAATGGGCTTTTCGGTCCTGCAAACGAGCATGTCAGGCTGAATTCCTATTTCCCTGAGTTTCTGGACAGAGTGCTGGGTTGGCTTTGTCTTCATCTCCTCTATGACCTTGATGAACGGTATGAGGGTAACATGAACGAAGAGCGCGCCGGAAGGCCCCTCCTCAAGCCTTATCTGCCTTATCGCCTCAAGGAACGGGAGGCTCTCTATGTCCCCGACCGTTCCACCGACCTCAACTATTACCACATCCCGGTTGTCCGAAAGCGCCCTTATGGCTGATTTTATCTCGTCGGTCAGGTGGGGCACGACCTGGACGGTCCCTCCGAGGTAATCCCCCCTCCTTTCCTTTTCAAGGACCCTGTGATAAACCTGGCCAGCGGTCAGGTTGTTCTTTTTTCCCATGTCCTCGTCAAGGAAGCGCTCGTAATGTCCGAGGTCAAGGTCAGTCTCCGCGCCGTCATCCGTGACGAAAACCTCGCCGTGCTGGTATGGGTTCATGGTGCCGGGGTCAACATTCAGATACGGGTCCATCTTGAGCGCGGTGACCCGAAGCCCGTGTTCTTTGAGGAGGAGGCCGACCGATGAGGTTACGATTCCCTTTCCAAGGGAGGAAACAACGCCGCCCGTCACGAAGATGAACTTGGGCACGGGAAATTATGGCGCAGGGGGTCAAGCCGGAGCAAGTAGTTCCTCGTTCAGGGGCAAAACCGAAACGCATGCAAAGATTTAAGCCCTTGCCGGCCAAGGACTTACGGGATTGAGACCAATGAAAAATCCCCCCTCTGTCTTTCGGCCTGACCATGGGGGCCTCCGCAGAATAGGGGCCGAACCTCCACGGAAACGCTCTCATGACGGGATTTTTCGGGGAGCCCCTCTCAGAACCTTGATCCTCTGGATGAGGGGATGAGGTGGCTCTGATTCAGTCCAGTAAGTTATTGCTACTTTATCAGAGCTCTCGGGATTATTTTGCGCCGGCTTCAAACAAATGGGGTTTTATTTGCAAAAAGAGGCTAAAATTTCAAACAAATCGCCGTGGCTTATAACCCGCGCCCTGGCTTATAATTTCCTCGTGGCCAGATACGCGCTTATTGGCTCCCCTGTTTCTCACAGCCTTTCGCCCGCGCTGATGGCCAGACTTGGGCTTGATTATCGCGCGTTGGAGATTGAACCCGTTGACTTAAGGGACTTCATGGAGAGCCAGGCGAGATACTATTCCGGCCTCAACATAACAACCCCACTGAAGGAGGCGATAATACCGTTCATGGACAGCATCTCGTCCGAGGCTCGCGAGATAAGCGGAGTCAACTGCGCGGTTAGGCACCTTGACTCCTGGGAGGGCCACAACACGGATCATCTTGGGGTTGCGTTCGCCTTTGATTATCTCGGCATCAGCCCGAAAAGCGTTCTCATCGTCGGAACAGGGCCAGGGGCAAGGGCCGCGGCATTCGCGCTGAGCTCAAGGAGGATTGATTTTCTCTTCATGAGCAGGAAACCCGGCCCCGGAAGGATCACGATGGAACGCTTGAATCCACGGATCCTTGAGGATCACGACCTTATAATCAACGCGGCCCCTCCGGGCAGTCTTTCGTTGCTCGTTGAATTTCTCGGGCCCCATAATTTCGTCTTGGACATGAACTACGGGGAAAGGGCCACTGATGTTTCGGGAACTGGCACCGGTTTCTCCGACGGGATCCCCGTCCTCATAGGCCAGGCCGCGGCTTCCCTGGCTCTCTGGCTCGGCCGTGATTTCGGGCACTGGGCCGAGAAATTGCTCTCGGCCGCAAGAGAAATGGGTGCAATATGACGCGCAGGATATTCCTCGTTGGGATGATGGGTGCGGGTAAATCCACGGTTGGCAGGCGCGTCGCGGAGGCGTTGGGGTGGGATTTTCTTGACACGGATGAGATGGTAACCGAGGCCGTGGGCATGAGCATCCCGGAGATATTCTCAAGGAAGGGAGAGGCTTTCTTCAGGGAGGTTGAGAAGGAGGCCGTTGCCAGGGCAGGGGAGCAGGAGAATGTTGTCGTTGCGACCGGCGGTGGCGCCGTGCTCTCAGCCGAGGCCTGGAAGGTCATGGAAAGCGAGGGCTCAATATCCGTATATCTTGAGGCATCTGTCCCCACCCTGACCAGGCAGGTTGCCGGCTCCGGAGAGAGGCCCCTGCTCTCAGGCGGTCCGGGCAAGCTCGCGGACATCCTCCGGGCGAGGAAGCCCTTCTATCGGAGAGCGAAACACACCATCAGGGTTGACGGCAGGACCCCGGCCCGGGTCACCGCGGAGGTGATCTGGCTCCTTGAGCCGGACTTTTCCGAGGCGGACGAGGGCTTTCTCGTGGGCAGGGGAACCTCTAGGAGGCTTCCTAACATCCTGCGCGAGCGCGAATACTCCAGGTTGTTCCTCGTGACCGACAAGAATGTCTGGACCGCGTATGGCAATAGCGTTGCCGCGACCCTCAAATCCATCGGCTCCCTAGCGGTTCACATCCTGCCAGGAGGCGAGGCCTCCAAGACCCTTTCCGAGGCCCAGAGGGCTTGGAGGGGAATGAAAACCCTTGCCGCTGACAGGAATACTGCCGTGATAGCCATTGGGGGCGGCGCTATTGGTGATCTCGCTGGGTTCGTCGCGTCCACCTACATGAGGGGCGTTCCGCTCCTCCAGGTTCCTACTACCCTGTTGGCCATGGTTGATTCCGCGCTTGGAGGGAAAAACGCCCTTAATTTCGGTAAGGTAAAGAACCTCATAGGAACCTTCTGGCCCCCGGAGCGCGTTCTCGCTGATACGGTCTTCCTTCTCAGCCTGAGTAAAGAGGAATTCGCCGACGGCATGGCAGAGACGATAAAGACCGGCCTGGTTGCCTCACGCGAGCTCTGGGATTTCATTCGTGAAAACAAAAGGGCCATAGCGCGGCGAGAGCTCTTTTCAATCGGGGAAATGGTCTCTCTCGCTGGGAGGACGAAGCTCTCCGTTGTAAGGGAGGATCCCTTTGACAGGGGCCGAAGGCGCATCCTGAATTTCGGCCACACGGTCGGCCACGCGCTTGAGCTCACCCTTGGATTATCCCACGGACACGCGGTAGCCATAGGCATGCTCCTTGAGTGTCAGCTCGGTACCCGGCTGGGCATAACCCCCAGCTCCCTGGCTGATGAACTGCGCGAGACGCTTCACGAACACGGACTGCCCACCGAGGTGCCGGAGGGTTTTGACCCAGCCGCGGCTCGTGCTCTCGTGTCTCACGACAAGAAGATGGCCTCCGGGAAGATCGTTATACCAATAGTAAAAGAGCCGGGGTTTGCCGAGCTCGTTGAGCTTGAACTGGATGCTGTCTTCTCCGGGTGATCCTCCCCCGCGGGCGGCATTATAATTTCTGAGAAAACCATGGAGGAGTGAATGGCAGGCTTATTGTTTATTGGAATTGTTTCAATGAACTGGCTCCTGGTCAGTCCAGAAAACCGCGACGCGAAGGGTCTGACGGCTACAAGCCAGGAGATCAGATCAACCCTTGAAACGACCCTGAGTCTCTACGGATCACTGATGAAGGCCGAGGTCACGAACACGGGTCTACTGGGTGTAATACTGAAGGAGGAATTCTCAGACTCCCCTGGCGCGGTCTCGCTTGTGTATTCATACGCGTCCGCGCCGGGCGTTCAGGACACCCTTTTCCTCGCGATTTTCTCGCTCATATACGAGCAGAAAGGAAACCGGTTCAGATATGACCTTGCCTGCACTGGCACAGGACTTTATGTATGGTGGCAGAAACGAGGGGAGACCCAGGAACACTGCGCCTGGGCCAGCTGGGAAGAGACAAACTGGAAGAGCGCCCCGGATCTCTGGAAGTGGCTCCGAGTGCCCCAAAAGAGGCAGATCTACACCCTGAAATGAGGAATGTTTTGAGTCAATCTGCCATTCCCGCGACTCCCCGTAACCACAAGGAGAGCAAGGGGTTGGCCGTTTTCAGTCCGTTCGGCCAGAAAACTTGGCCCTTGACAATCCAGGCTTTTTCCAGTATATATACAGGTGGATGACAAAACCGGAGGTGTATTGTGAGTGTATTCTGTAGTTTTCTGTTGTTTGGCGCTTTGGAGGATGATGAAAAGGCTCTGAGAGAAAAGGGCCTGTGGAAAAGTCAACAGGAAGAGGTTGTTCCCCAGAACGCAGACCCCGGCGTGCCCTGGGCCGGCCCAAAGGGGCTCATAACATGGGACTTTGAGGCCTCAAACGGCGGCTTTGTTGCCCCGCCTGATTGGTTCTGCACCGGCGGCTGGGGATGGGATAACCCTTCAAACGGCCCCGGCGCCGCGCACTCCGGCAACTACTGCTGGGGAACCAGTCCTGACGGCCCAAGCTATGACCCGAACGCGAACTGGACCCTGACCACCCCAGTGCAAAACTTCTCAACGCTGACAAATCCTGTCCTTAAGTTCTGGCACTGGTATGACACGGAAACCAGTTTTGATACCTGCAGGCTTGAGGTGTCCACGGACGGCGGAGGCTCCTGGACCGAGCTTGCAAAGTGGGCCGGCTATGGCACCAGCTGGCAGGAGGTCTCGGTGAGCCTCTCTGCTTACGCTGGAAGGCCCTCTGTCATGATAAGGTGGCGCCTCACCTCTGATGGCTCTGTCAATTATGATGGCTGGTTCATAGACGATGTCAGAATACTTGACGGCCCGACCGGAACAACTAACCTTTACGCGACGAGCTTTGAGGGGGGCGGCAATCCCGGCGATCTAACCGCCGTAACAATAGGCGGGGGCGGCACTGCTCCATGGGAGCGCGGCAACCCTTCCAGCGGCCCTGGCGCGGCCTACGAGGGAACCCGTTGCTGGGCAACGAACCTTACCGGCGACTACAACAACTCAGCTGACGAGGCCATCCAGAAAGGCTCAAACATCAACGCGTCTGGCTATTCATACCTTGAGATAAACTTCTGGCAGTGGTATTACACGGAGACGAGCTTTGACTCCGGCTGGGTTGAGGTTTCCACTGATGGCGGCTCGTCCTGGATCAAGGCATCCCAGAGCTACCGCGGCTCATCCGGCGCGTGGGTTAGAACCACCCTTGACCTCTCGTCCTACATATCCTCCCAGTTCAAGTTCCGGTTCCGGTTCAAGTCAGACGGTTCTATCGTTTATCCGGGCTGGTATATTGACTCGGTCAGGGTAACCGCTGGAACGATGAGTGTGTTCCGGAGCTGGGATTTTGAGGCTGATTCCGGAAATTACACCGCGAACCCAGCCGCGACCAGGACGAACAGGAACGAGTGGGCTTGGGGAGCACCTCCTGGAGCCATAGGCGCGCACTCCGGTAGCCGTTGCTGGGGAACAGACCTGAGCGGAACATACGAGAACAGCGCCAGGATGATCCTGCAGGGGCCCGTTCAGGATGTCAGCTCGTGGCCACGGCTCATCCTTGATTTCTGGCACTGGAGGGACGCGGAGAGTGTTGATACCTCTATAGTTGAGGTCTCCTCCAATGGCGGGGCGACCTGGAATCGCGTTGCAACCTACACCGGCACCTTCCGGAGCTGGCGCGCGGAGACCCTGAATGTCAGCCCCTACAAGAGCTCGGCCTTCACCTTCAGGTTCATCCTGAAGACAGATGCCTTGGTCTCTGACACCGGCTGGTATATAGACGATGTTGAACTGGACACGGTTGCCCCGACCATGGTTCCGATAACCTGGAGCCCGATAAAGGTCTCCCAGGGCTATGTTGCCTGTTATATTGAGAACACAACCATCGATGGCTACGGGACCATCACAGCCGCGACCGACACCCTTCACCCGCGCGGGGCCGACATAAGCCTGCTCTTCGCTGGGGCGTCCCACGACCCCTGGTCAAGCTACCTGACCGTCAGGTCATACCGGAGCAACACGGATTTCGTCAACAGATACAGCGGTTGCACAACCCAAACCGGATATACCGTAACCCAGATGGACCCATACTGTGCGGGTTCATACATGATCAAGGGCAACGAGGACTCGGTGGTTACCATATGGAACCTGCCGGACAACCTTCGGGTTGAACAACATATCTACGCCCTGGGCAACAATGTCGCGGATGCCAGGATACAGGTTATGACCCATGTGATAAACACGCACGCCAGCCAGAACCAGACCGTCTCGGTCAGATACGAGTGGGACATACACATCTTTGACACGGACGCGCCATACATCAGGGCCTACAAGACCACTGGCTGGAGCGGTTGGTATGGCTCTGAGAGACACTGGTGGGGGGATTCCATGGGCCTTTACTACGAGGAAAACCAGAACCCCTTAATCGGAGTTCCCCTCTGGCACTACATATCGTGCAAGTGGGCTCCGTGGCCGCCTGATCCCCTTGACCCGGACACCTTCTTCTTCGTGCGCTGGCCCCTTGCGTGGGGCTCCGCGTTCCCGGTCAACTACATGGCTGATGGCAGGGACAGCCTGGGCCGCAACCTGGATGATTGCGTGGTGTTCATGTGGGTCAACAGGACCATAACGCCCGGAGACACCCTCACCGTGGTTGAATACCTGTGGTCACCGAACCAGCCCCTCTACGAGCAGGTTGAGGAACCCTCTGCTCCCGAAAGGCCATTTGTCGGCCTGGCCGGCCCCAACCCAGCCAGGCCCGGGGACGCGCTTTGTTTTGGACTCTCCGGGGATCAGGAGGTTGACCTGAAGATCTATTCCGTTGATGGCAGGCTGGTGAAGACCCTCTTTTCCGGCAAGCAAGAAGCTGGCACCCACACCTTTATCCTGCCCAGATTACCGTCTGGGACATACTTCCTGATAATGGACGCGGAGCGAGACGGCAGGTTCTCCAGGAAGCTCCTTATACAGAAGTAGATGGAAACATCGCCCTTTCTCCAGAAAAGGAGGTTTAGATGATTTTCTGGTTAATAGCGCTTTCTGGGACCTTGAATATTGATGACAAGGTTCTCAAAGAAGAAGGAATGAGTGGCAAAAAGGAAAGCGTGGAGGATAGAAGGGAAAACCCTATTGTCCCCGGCGCGGGATCAAAAGGCCTTATCACATGGGATTTTGAGACAGATGACGGTGGTTTCACTGCTCCGGCGGACTGGAAGATATGGGGTAGCTGGGGATGGAAACAGCCTATTGCTGGTCCAGGCGGTGGGCATTCGGGACTAAAATGCTGGGGAACCAACCCCGATGGGGATTACGACCCCAACGCTGACTGGCGCTTGATTATGCCCGCGCAGGATTTCTCGGCTCTTTCCAGGCCCGTTCTCGTTTTCTGGCAGTGGTATTACACGGAGACGAGCTTTGACTCCGGCTGGGTTGAGATATCAACTGATGGTGGCGCGACATGGGCTAAGGTATCACGATCCTTCCGCGGCCAATCATCCGGCTGGATCAGGGCCACGGTTGACCTCTCAGCATACGCGGGGAGGGCTTCTGTCCTCATTAGTTGGCGTTTCGTCTCTGATGGATCGGTTCAATATGCTGGATGGTATGTGGATGATGTGGAAATAGTGAACATCACCGGACTTACGAACCTTTACGCGACGAGCTTTGAGGCTGATCAGGGAGATCTCGCTCCGGTTAACCTTGGCGGAACCGCTCCGTGGCAGTGGGGAATCCCTACATCGGGACCAGGAGGAGCCTACGAGGGAACCCGTTGCTGGGCAACGAACCTTACCGGCGACTACAACAACTCAGCTGACGAGGCCATCCAGAAAGGCTCAAACATCAACGCGTCTGGCTACTCCTATATGGAGATAAACTTCTGGCAGTGGTATTACACGGAGACGAGCTTTGACTCCGGCTGGGTTGAGGTTTCCACTGATGGCGGCTCGTCCTGGATCAAGGCATCAGAGAGCTACCGCGGCTCATCCGGCGCGTGGGTGAGAACCACCCTTGACCTCTCGTCCTACATATCCTCCCAGTTTAAGTTCCGGTTCCGGTTCAAGTCAGATGTTTCTGTTGTTTATCCGGGATGGTATGTTGACTCGGTGCGTGTTTCAGGCGGAAACGCAGTAACGGTAGCCTTCTGGGACTTTGAGTCCGATTCAGGGAGCTACGCTGCGGTTCCCAACGGGGCTGGTAACTACAACGAGTGGGCCTGGGGTGCTCCTCCTGGAGCCATAGGCGCGCACTCCGGTAGCCGTTGCTGGGGAACTGACCTTTATGGAACCTATAACAACAGGGCGAATATGGTCCTAGTGGGCCCGACGGTTGATGTCAGCTCATGGCCACAGGTGACCCTTGATTTCTGGCACTGGAGAGACGCGGATGCCAACGACACCTCTCTGGTGGAGGTTTCCTCTGATGGTGGACTTACATGGAACCAGGTAGCGAGCTATACCGGGACATTCCGCTCCTGGCGTGCGGAAACTCTTAATGTCAGCGCCTACAAGAGCTCGGCCTTCACCTTCAGGTTCATCCTGAAGACAGATGCCTTGGTCTCTGACACCGGCTGGTACATAGACGATGTTGAGCTGGACACATTCCTAAGACAGCTAGTTCCCGTTTACGATAGCCCAATAGAGGTGACACAGGGCTATATCTCTTGTTATGTTGAGAACAGCGCCGGTGATGGTTATGGAACTATTACAGCGGCAACTGATAACATGCACATCTGGGGACCCGACATAAGTGTCCTCTTCGCTGGGGCCTCCCACGATCCGTGGTCAAGCTACCTGACCGTGCGAGTTCATGATACCTACAGGGATTACATCTCTTCAACCACAGGTTTTGTTGATTCAACCCTGCCTCCGTATGTCATCGCGGAGCTGAACCCCTTCTTCCTCGGAAGCTTCTGGATAAGGGGAAACACGGACTCCCTTGTTACTATATGGACCGGTCTCCCGGAGGACCTCAGGATTGAACAGCACATATACGCTCTGGGTGCGGATCAGCAGAACGCCAGGATACAGGTCATGACCCATGTTATAAATACAGGTTCCCAGCCTAGGACCGTCTCTGTGAGATACGAGTGGGACATCCATGTCTCCAACACGGACGCGCCATACCTCAGGGGTTTTCTTGGAACCTGGGGTCCTTGGTATACCTGGGAGAATCACTGGTGGGGAACCGAATTAAAGGACTTTTACGAGGAAAACCAGAATCCCTACCAGGCAAATCCGTACTGGCACTACATATCGTGCAAATGGGCTCCGTGGCCGCCTCCGCCGACACCGCCGGACACATTCTTTTTCGTGCGCTGGCCCCTTGCTTTCAACACGGCTTTTGATGTTCCATACATGGCGGATGGGAGAGATAGCCTTCCCCTAAACTGGGATGACTGCGTTGCCTACATGTGGGTTCAGAGGGCTATTGCTCCAAGCGATACCTTTACAGCCATACAGTATATATGGTCACCCGTTGAACAACCCATATCCCTTGAAGACGCTGAGGTCAGGCCTGACCTCGTTGGCCTCTTTGGCCCGAACCCCATAAGATCGGGATCCGCAATACGGTTCGGCCTATCCGTGGATCAAACTGTTGAGATCAAGCTTTATTCCGTTGATGGCAGGCTGGTGAAGACCCTCTTTTCCGGCAAGCAAGACGCTGGCACCCACACCTTTATCCTGCCCAGATTACCGTCTGGGACATACTTCCTGATAATGGACGCGGAGCGAGACGGCAGGTTCTCCAGGAAGCTCCTCGTGAACAAATAGCCCTTTCCGACAACAAAAAACGCGGCCCTTGTAGGGCCGCGTTTTTCTTTCGGTGCCAAGGTTCTACATGCGTCTCACCTTCACAGCCTTTGGACCCTTGTCGCTTTCTATGACCTCGAAGGAGACTTTCTCCCCCTCTTCAAGGCTTTTGTAGCCTTCTGATTCTATGTCGCTGTAGTGGACGAAAACAGATCCCTGTCCGTCGTCCCTGTCTATGAAACCGTATCCCTTGCGCGCGTTGAACCAACGCACCGTGCCTTCTAGCCTTTCATCTGACATCTGCAAAAAACCTCCGAAAAGTTAACCAGGCACAAATTATATACCCCCGGCCCCCGGCATTGCAAGTATCGTGTATTGCAATTATGGCGAGGATTTATGGTTTTAGCGCCGCGGAGCCCCTGAAAGTCCTCTCAGAAAAGCCCGGCCACCGAAATGTGAGCGAGGCCCCTCTCTCCCGTCCCAGCGCTTCTGGCATACATTACCTCAAGGCCCAGGCTTTTCCCCCTCAGCCTCAGCCCTCCCCCATATGAGAATGGAGAAGGCAGTTCTGGGGCCGGACACCAGTCAAGAAAACCAAAGGGCGAGGCTGGCCCACTCAGGCCGAGCTCTGCTGAAATGACCGCGTAATCCATGAGGAAGAACCTCTGCGGCCTGTAGCCCCTGGGCGGAACACTACCGCCGATCCCGAACAGGTCAGGGATCAGCACAGGCCCATCCGAGCGCAGGAATCCCCCGCTCGTGAATAGCCCAGCAGTCATAAACCAGAAGGGAGCGCGCAGTTCGGCTTCCCACTTTACCCTCTGTAGGGATACCGACAACCTTGAATCCACGGACAACAGAAATCCCCTTTCCGGAAACACCCTTGGTCTCATCCCTGCCCAGGTTCCACCCGCCAGGAGAAAGAACCCGGATGAGCCGGTTCCGGCCGCCAGGTCCCTCGTGTCCCGCCAGCTCTGGCCGGCCCAGAGCTCTGTTTCTCCGGAAAAGGGATAAACTGCCCTGTAAAAGGCTTCCCTGGTCATATATAATGACTCCGCGAAGGCGTATTCCCCCCCTATTTCCAGCCATAACGGGCTTCCAAAGATCCACGGCTCCCTGTAGCTCCCCTCTACCCTCTGGGACAGGAGCGAGAGCCTCTCCCAGGAGAGCCTCGCCCGCCTGCCTGTTCCAGCGATGTTCGGCGCGACGAACTCCAGAAAACCGAACGCGTTCCCGTCGGACGGGTCGTATGCGCCTGAACCCAGTATGGTCATGGATACGCCCCCGATTTTCTCAATGGACATCACGAATCCCCTCTCTCCAACTGAAAATCCCGAAACCCTGAACTCCCCGAAACCGAAATCCCTCGCCCCCGACAGCGCATCGGCGGTCCTCTGTGGGGAATACGGGAAGCCGATCAGCCCAGAAAAACACCGCACGAGCGCGCCGGAGGCCCCTCTGCCATCAACCCTGATGTCCCTAACTATGACCAACATTCCTTTATCAATTCTCATCAAGACGAAGGCGCTGTCCCCCTTTGTTTCAACCGAGACGACGCGGGCTGTTGCCAGGGGAAAGCCCCTTTCCGCGCACCAGTCCAACGCCCTTTCCGACAGGGTATCAACCAGGCCCGGCGTCAGCTCGCGGCCCACCAGATCGCCGAATTCAATGAATGGTGGGCCATCCCCCTCCATTGCCAGCCCGTAGAAACAGAGGCCTACAAGAACAGATAGGATTTCCACCTGTTGTCCGGGATGGGTATCTGCGCCAGCAAGAGGTGTATGTGGGATGGCTTGCGGGGTTTTCGTGTCAGGCGCATTCCAGCCTGCTCCGGCGTCCTCTCACCCTTCAGGTGGTTGCAGGAGAAACAAGCGCAGACCAGGTTTTCCCAGTCATCCTTCCCGCCTTGCGACCTGGGCACGATGTGGTCAACCGTCATTACCTCCCCTTTTGCGCCGCAATACTGGCAGGTGTGGCCGTCCCTCCTCAGGATGTTCCGTTTGGTCAGCGGCAGCTCCCCCCTCCTGATCTTGACGAAGTATTTGAGCCTTATGACCGATGGCCTCGGTATCGCCATGCTCTCGGCCCTTATCACCTTGCCATCGTAGCTGTGGATGAGCTCCGCCTTCCCCAGGTAGATGAGTTCTATTCCCCTCCTAAGGCTACAAACATTCAAGGGTTCGTAGCTCCCGTTCAGAAGGAGAACAACCCTCCTTTTTAATCTATTCCCTGGTATTTCCTCCATGCCTTGAGCCGGAGCTGCTCCGCTCTCTCTTTTTGTTTTGACGCGTATCCCGCCCACCTGGAATCTCCTGTGCCAATCGCCATGTTGTAGTAGCTAATGGCCGCGTCGTAATAATCTAGTGATTCCTTATACTTCTTCTTCCCTCGGAGGGACTCAGCATCGTTAAGGTTTATGTCGCCGAGCATAGAATAAGCCGGCCCCTTTATCTCCGGCCTATCAGCGTCCGGGCACTTCAGCGCCGTGTTTATGAGCTTTGATGCCTCGCCGTAGCGCTTCTGTTCCGCCAGGAAAACCGCCTTTTTCATGTAGACCGAAGCCACTGAATCGGCCAGACTGCAGGCCTTTGTGTAATCAGCCTCCGCGCTCTTGCTCTTCCCCAGGCCCGCGTAGATGTCCCCCCTCTGGATGTAGAGGATATACCTGGTGGAGTCCTGGGTAATGAGCCAGTTTGAGTGCTCAAGCGCCTTGTTCAGGTTGTCCTTTCCCCCAACCTTCATGTAGCTTTCCAGGAGCTTCGCGTGTAGTTCCTCGTTGTCCTTGACAGTCTCGTAGGCCTTTTCCAGATAAGGGATAGCGCCCTTATGGTCTCCCCTCTCAACCAGGAATAGCCCGTATGCCCTGTTTATAGCGGGGTTGGCCGGATCGTTGGAGAGCGCGTCCCGGTAAATTGAGTCCGCCTCGGCCTTCCTCCCGGCCTGCTCGTAGACCTTCGCGAGGCCGAACCGGGCGTCGTTGTTGTTCGGGTCAAGTTCAAGCGCCTTGTGGTAGTAGATGCTGGCTTTTTCTATGTCCTTTTTCACTATGCCATACATGAAACCAAGCCCCTGCCAACCGCGGGTGTCCTTCGGGTCTATCTGGGCTATTGCCTGGTAAGCCATCTCAGCGGAATCCGCCATCCCTTTCTGGATGTAGGCCCAGCCCAGATCAACATATATGTCAGTGAAAGACGAGTCATAGCTGAGCGCGCGCTGGAAGTTCTCTATGGCCTTATCGGGGTTCTCCTTATTTATCAGGTAGTCTTTGCCTATGGAATACCAGACCTTGGCCGAGTCCCTGGCCACATCCGGGGGCAGTTTGATCCTGGTTGGCTCCTTCGGGCCAGGGGTGCAGGACAGGACCAGCAAAAACGATGTCAGGGTGATGCAAATCCTCATTTTTCTCTCTCCGTGTCCCGCATATTTTAAGGCACTGGCGCGGTGGGTTTCAAACACCGTTGGAGTAATGGGAATCTCGCGATCACGGAACGGGTTTCTGGCTAGAGCGGCCCGATCCCTGAAATTCCCCTGTTTATGCCTGCGCCCAGAGGTTGCGGCTCCCGTCCCGCAGGTTTACCTTATAGCGATCTTTCCCGTTTGCTCCCCCGCTCTCCAGAAATAGACCCCGGTCTCAAGCCTTATCCTGTTCCTTCCCCTTCTCAACTCTCCCGAATAGGCCAGCCTGCCGTCAACAGCGTATACCATAAGCGAGATGTCCGCCGGCGAGAAGAACATTGCTCCGCCAGGGCCAGGATAGCAGATCACCCCTTGGGCCGGTTTTCCGCTGTGCTCCTCAACCGCTGGCGGGCAGATGTCTGCGGCTGATGGCGAACAAGGGTTCAGGGCAGGGTTGACAGCTGAGGCGGAGAGATCCGCGGCCCCCCCGAGGAACGCGGGCGCGTTCGCGGATGGGTTAGCGGCCGAGGCCGCAGGCTCGCATGGGATCAGGCAACCGGGATAGCTCCCGTCAGCAGGTAGCCTCAGGACTATGATGTCGCTCAGTCCTGCGCCCCAGGATCCGGAAGAGCCAACCGCCGCTATGCCCGTGTCCGCCAGAGCTATGACCTGGCCAATGGAGTCCAGGTTCGTCCCTCCGAATGTCCTCGCCCATTCCAACACGCCGCTTGGCGAGACTTTCAAAAGGAGGATGTCGTATTCACCCACGCCGAAACTGTTTGTCTGTCCGGAGATTAAACAGCCCCCGTCCGGAACCCCGGCCAGCGAGCTGGCGAGATCAATCCCCGGCCCGCCGTATGTCATTGCCCACTCAAGCGAACCGTCCGATGTTATCTTTATGAGTAGGATGTCGGATCTCCCTGCCCCGGCTCCCCATGTCTCTCCAACAACCATGAACCCGGCATCCGGAGCCTGAATTATGGCATGGCCCGCGTCGTGCTCTGTGGTCCCGTATGCCCTAATCCACTCCGGGGAGCCATCCGGCGAAAACCTCGCTACCAGGAAATCGGAATATCCCGCCCCCCAGCCCATTGTCCAGCCCGCGACCGCGAACCCTCCGTCCTGGGTCCCGATGACGCATTCCCCGCAGTCAAGCCCCCCCAGGTCAATGCTCCTGGCCCACTCAAGCTCGCCGGTTCCCGATACCTTTACCAGGAACGCGTCCCAACCCTTTGGGCCGCGGCGCGTTCCTCCGGTCATGACATAGCCCGAGTCCGCGCACTGGAACGCCCCTCGCGCGTAGTTATCCCCTTCCCCACCTATCATCCTGGCCCACTCAAGATCCCCGTCCGGCAAGAGCTTCACCAGCAGGAGGTCTGCTCCCTGTGCCCCGAAGCTCCTGGTGTGGCCAGCGATCGCAAACCCACCATCCGGGGACTGGAACACCCCGGAACACCATTCCGGGCCATCGCCCCTTATGGTTTTAGCCCACTCCGGTTCGCCCGATTCCGAGATCTTTATCAGCAGGAGGTCAATCCAGACAGAGCCGAATCCCCATGTTGATCCCGCGACCGCGAACCCTCGGTCGGTTGTCCTGACAATTGAGCTGGCCCAGTCGTGATCGTCCCCGCCAAAGGCCCTGGCGAAGCTCGCCTGAAACAGCACGGCCAAGACTGTCATTGTCCGGAGGATAGTTTAACCGCACGGTCCGGCCGGCTTCAAGGAACATTTCCCGCGTTCCAAAAGTCTATTAAGGCATGAAAACTCCTCGTCCGAAAGATTATACTCTCCCCATGGGGAGATTTTCAGCAGTTCTGTTGATGGCCCTCCTGCCCGGACTCGCTGGCGCCAAAACCCTCTCCGGCGCTGTCGCGGTTGTTCCCTCGTCCGGAAAAGAGGACGATGAGCTGGGCTGGCGCCTGGTTGACATGGTTACATCCCTCCTCGGTGAGACAAAGAGGCTGACCGTTGTTGAGAGAACCAGGCTTGAGGAGGTCATGAAGGAACAGGAGCTTTGGGCCGCGGGCACGGTGAGTGATTCCGAGGCCGTCAGGCTGGGCCGATTGCTTGGCGCGACCTACACCTGCGTTATATCGGCCGAGGGATACTCGCGCGTTTCCGGCGTTTCCCTGTCCGTTTCCCTGAGGTTCGTTGAGGTTGAATCCGGCGCGGTGGTTGAGGTGATGAGGGGCCAGGGCAGTGGCGAGAACCTCTCGTCTGCCATGGGAGACCTGAGGGGGGATCTGAGAGACGAGTTGATCAGGGTCTTCCGCTCCGGCGCGCTGGTTGATGAGGTTGAAACCGGAGGCAGGTATTGCGTCCTCGCGCTCGGCAGTGAAAAGGGCGTGGTAAAGGGAGCCTTTTACAGAGCCCTGAGCTCCGGCAGGATAAGGAGAGAAAAAGGCCTCCTGGTTGTGGAGGAGGTTTTCCCGGAATACTCCGTGGCCAGAGTGGTCAGGGGAAATGTCTCTGTCGGGGACAGCGTGATAGAGACCAGGTCCCCGAGGTCATGGGACATCTCCGCTTTCTACTCATATCTCCCGCTGGACACCTTTGGCTGTAAGGGCCTTGGTTTTCGGCTACTGTTTGACAGGGACTGCAACTTCTTCGGGCCGGACCTGAGGGGCTTTGCCCTCAGCTGGGGAAACGCGGAGGCATACGGGTTATCCCTTGGCGCGTTCAAGGGCCTCGCCGTAACCGAGAAATCCACCCTCTACGCCAGCGCGACCGTTCCGCTTGCATTCGCTTCCCAGACGAAGGATGGCTATTACTACCAGAATGCACTCTACGGGTTTGAGGGCGCTTTGGGCTTTGACCTATGGCTTGGAAACCTCTACAGCTTCACCGAAATAGGCGGATTCTATCTTACGCCGTTCTCAAAGTGGGAAAGGACTGACCTGCCCGCTGGTGAAATGGAAATAGGGACATTCACGATCAAGGCAGGCTTTGGAGTGAGGTTCTGATGATGCAGACGAGTCCCCCCTTCACTTTTTGGACACCTGGAGGCCGGCATGATTGAGGCGCTCCTTACTTTAACCGTTCACCTCTCGGATACCATACCCGGTTCCGCGCCGGAAAAAGCAAAGGAGCAGGCCCTGGTTGATGTAAGGAGGATACTGGATGAGACCGGGAGATTAGAACCCTCAAAACAAGCCGCTTTCACAATACTGGCCTTTAACCTGGACGCGGATTCCTCCCGGACCATCTACGAAAAAGGTTCGGTTGAATACGCCAGGGAGGAACCTGTATCCTGTCTCTTTGAAGCCTTCTGGGGCGCGGTCTTCAAGGACACGGGCGCGAGCAAAAACGAGAAGGACACCACATACAGATACAGCTATTGCTCCGAGTTCCGGGTCATAAGCGTGGAGACCGGGAGGGTCATAGGCGGTTTCAGGGCCGAGGGAAGCGGTTTCGGCGACACCTACTCATCCGCCAGGAGGATGGCCTGGCTTGACTGGAAGTCCGGGGTTGAGCTGGGGATAAGGGAGATGTTCAGGGTTCAGGGCAAGGTCAAGAGGATCAGGGGTTCCTGGTGGAACAAGCGGGTTGATGTGGACATAGGCAAGGCCCAGGGGGTTGAAGAGGGTCACACTTACTCTGTTTGGAAAACCTACAAGGGCGGCGCGAGGCGGAAGGTCGGACTGGTTGAGATCACCGAGACCCACCCATCCTGGTCACGGGGAAAGGTTCTCCGCGGGACATACGAGATAGGCAAAGGGGACATACTATACGAGGAGACCAGGCCCAGGCTCTGGCAGGGAGTGGTCAGGGTCATTCCCCAATCCGGCTACGCTTATGACGATCAAAGACTCGTTGCCAGGGCAAAGGATTTATACTTTGGCTTCAGGCCATCGGTCGCGTATTACACCCTGGCGCCGGAGTTCGGGCTTGAATTCACCAGACACGGCTCCGCGTGGGGGTTTGAGAGCTGGGTCATGGGCGTTGGCAGGACGGATATAATACCCGAATACCTTGGACTTATAGGCGACATAGGCATGGGATTTTTCTGGCACCACCAGCCCATAAAACAGGGCATAATCCTTGAGGGCGAGCCGGAAGGCGCGGAGACATTCGGCCTGGGCCTCAAGGTCTCCGCAGGCCTCCGGCTCCTTTTTGGCGAGGATTTCTCGGTCTTCGGACTGATGGGCTGGCGCGCGGGTATCCAGACCCCCTGGGTCTATTACCTGGAAGCCGACTCCTCGGGAACCTCGTCCGAATCAAAGGGCGAGTGGAGAAGGGTGCCATCGGAATACCTTCAGGATGGGGACCTCAGGATATTCGGTCCCGTGATAACGATAGGTTTCGCGTTTAAATTATAGTCTTACCTGACTACTGCCTTGCCCCTTTGATTCTCGGTTAGCCAGATGTAAACGCCACGGTTAAGGCTTATTCTGTTCTCGCCCTCTTTTAGCTGGCCAAGATAGACGAGCCTGCCGTCGGCCGCGTATACAGACAGATTCATGTTCTCATCCACCATGAAGACAAGTCCTCCCGGAACCGTGCGGCATGTTATCGAAACGCGGTCTTTCCAGGCCTCGGTTTCCCCGATTGGCGGGCAGAGCTGTTCCTGGTTTGGTTCAACGGCTGAGTAGCTGACCGATGGCGAGAGGAAGTTGAGGGAGATGTTGTTGTATCCTGAGACTGAACTCACGCTCGGAGATATGTTCGTCAAAACAGGATTGCACACATAAACGCACGCCGGATACCCACCATCCGGCCCCACTGTTACCAGAAAGGCGTAAAACCCACTATTCAGACCGAACGAGCTGGTGGAGCCGGTGAAGGCTATGAGACCATCTGGGGTCTCAGCTACAGTCCTACCGTAGTCATAATCATCTGCACCCACCTCAAACCCGCCGAAGGTCCTTGCCCATGCCAATCCGCCATCAGAGTTCAGTTTTACCACCATGGCATCATTGCTCCCGGTGCCGTAGCTCTCGGTTGTCCCGGCTATAACGAGTCCTCCGTCTTCTGTTTCTGCTACCGAATAAGCATAATCGTTATCCGGGCCACCTATTGTCTCGGCCCAGAGCAGGCCTCCGGAGGAGTTCAGCTTGAAAACCACGAAATCATACCCTCCAGCGCCAAACTCGTCCGTTACGCCAGCAACGACAAATCCGCCGTCAGAGGTCTGGATTACGGACTGGCCTATGAGTGAGCCGGGGTTGCTTCCGCCAACAACGACAAACCAAACCCTAAGCCCAGAAGAATTCAGGAGTAGCACAGCGGCGTTATCCCCCCCAACAGGCCCATAGCTGGTTGTGCCTCCGGTTATCACAAACCCCCCATCAGTTGTCGGTGAAACCCAGTTACCGTAGTCGTTCCCGGTTCCACCGAAGTCCCTCATCCATCCCCCGTAGCTCCCATCCGAGTTCACCTTGAAGAAGACGAGGTCATAACCGTTTCCCCAGACAAAAACCCTCCCGGTTATCACATAGCCTCCATCGGAGAGCTCTGCGATTCCCCGGGCCTCATCGTCGTAGTTTCCGCCTACTACCCTCGCCCAGCTGAGGGAACCCGCTCCCGTTACCTTAAGGACGATCATATCTCCGCCGGTGCCATATGTATATGTGAGTCCGGCTACAGCATATCCTCCGTCAGATGAGGATATAACCGCCATCGCCTCGTCGTTTCCGGCCTCTCCGCATATGGCTGCCCATTCGCCTAGTCCGGAGGGATCGGTCTTGAGCAGGAAGATGTTGTTCTGGCCGCCCCAAGACCAGGTTCCGCCCGCGAGCATAAAACCGCTCGCGCTGGTTGCCAGGGAATACGCGTAGTCATCACTTAGGCCACCATAGGCCCTCGCAAAGACTCCCAGGACCAAGAGTATCATCTCACATTTATCAGGGGCAGGAAGCTCCTGTCATACGGGGCTATCAGGAAGGTGGTGTTGTTGGACTCGGCCATCCTCTGGAGGCTTGTCAGGTAGAGGTATTGCAGGTATTGAGGGGTAAGGGTCGCGTTGATTATCCTCTGCGCGTCCGCGAGGCCCGTGGCCTCAACCCTCTTACGCTCCGCCTCAAGTCGCTCTTTTTCCAGGATGAACTGCATCCTCTGGGCCTCTTGTTCTGCGCTGAGTTTCTCCTCTATTGCCTGGCGGACGCGGTCAGGCAGGCCAACATTCCTGAGGAGAACCCTCTCTATGATTACACCCTTGCCGGCCAGGGACTCGTCCATTTTCGCTTTGCACATGCCGACGAATTCCTCCCTTTTGCCAGCGTATATGTCAACCGCGTTGAAGTAGCTCGCGGCATCCCTGAGAGCCGTCCTTATCGCGGGGCGAACTATTATGGCCACATAATCAGGCCCCAGGTTCCTGTAGACATTCACCGCCTCCTCTGGCAGTAGCCTATACCATACCGTGACATCAAGCTTCACGGTCAGCCCGTCCTTGGTCAGCGCGTCTATGCTGTCATCGCGCTTTACCTGGCCCTCTTCTCCTACCACGGACATGGTATATTCCTGCGTCCTGACGCTCATTTTCTCCACCCTGACAAAGGGGTTGACGATATGGAAGCCTTCCCTGAGCACATTAGGCAGGGCGGAACCGAAGAGTATCTGAACCCCCACCTGGCCGGGTTGGATGATGACTATGATGGAAAAGAGTATGGCGATTATGCCAACCAGTATGGCCGCGCCCGATATGATGCCGCGGACCGCGTTTATCGCGCCCATAGCGCCGCTGAGGGCCGCGCGCCTTCCTGCTGTCGCGCCAATGATGAACCACAGGGCTATTCCAAAACCAAGTGCGAGGGCTCCAAAGACAAAAAGCATTTTTGCCTCCTTCTGCCGTAAATTATAAAGCCCGAATGTAACCGTTTGCACCTCCTCAACTGATTCTGAGAGCATTTCCCCGGCTGGTCTTGATACCCTGAAATCAGCACCAACTGCCAATCTGGCTGTTCGGGACCGAAAACTGGAACCCTCTGCTTGTTCTTGAGTTCGGGTATTTCAAAGCCATCCGGGTGAAGGATCACACTGATCCGAAATTTTGAGATACAGCGCGCCCTTATTCGCGCACGCCAGACCTGGGATACCAGAGGATCGCGCGTTCGCTCTAGCGATCCGGAAATTTCGCGACACTGTCGCGAGAGAAAAAATTTTCTCGCGCGAACGCGTTCGCGCGAGGGATTCGGATCAAAAACCCTGATCCACGAAACCCCTTTTCTGATGCGGGTTATAGAGGATGAAGATCGCGATCCGCGATCGTGGAGCTTGCAACAACGAGTTGACAACCAGCTATTAGCTGTATAATTTGTGCCCTCCAAAGGAGGAATAAAATGCCAGTGAAAAAGGCAAAGGCCAAGAGCACCTGCAAGACCACGGCCAAGAAGAAGACCACGGCCAAGAAGAAGCCCGCAGCCAAGAAGAAGAAGTAGGACAACCTCGGCAGAGAAACGGGCGACAGGGCTCTCTAGCCCTGAGAGGGAGGTTTGTCCCGCTCGTGCGGGACAAGGGCCGTAGCCCTTGCACTAGCCGGGTCCGGGGTCATCGCGACCACGCCCGGTTTTTCTTTTCCGTAAAATTTTTTCTTGCGTCCGCTTCTTCTTGATCCTCCCCAGCCCCACAGCAGTGCATTGCGAATTACCTACTATTCATATAGATATTAGACCTGCCGACCGGATGAAAAATGAAAACGAACCCCGGAGCGATTTTCAGGATTGGTGAGTTGAAATTCAAGCGGTCAACGAAAATGGTTTATCTGCCAGGCAATAAAGATTCACACATTATTGAGATTCGTTCGCGCAGGATCCGGATTAGATGGATAATGGGCACTGCCGGCGAATCTCCGGATGCGCCCGCGCTTCACAACAACCCCTCCAGTCTCAGGAACTCCTTCATTATTGTCTTTATGCCGGCCCTTTCAAAATCCACCAGGACCTTCCCATCATATGATTCCATCACTATTCCCCTTCCGAACTTTCCGTGCCTCACGCGTTGGCCGGGGGAAAAGTCATCCTCCCGGATCATCTTCACGGCCATTTCCGCGCTCTTGTTCGCCCACTCGGTTATGTCATCCGGGAGCTCGCGCAGAAACGGCGAGGGCTGAAGGTTCATTCCCCTTCGGATATACCTGCGCCGCGCGTAGGTTATTATCAGGTGCTCCATCGCTCTCGTCATGGACACATAGAAGAGCCTTCGTTCCTCCTCGTATGAGCCGTCCTCCTTTGACGAATGATGCGGGAAAACCCCGTCCTCCAATCCCGTGACGAAGACAACCGGGAACTCCGTTCCCTTCGCGGCGTGGGAAGTCATCAGTGTTATCGCGTTGACCTCCTTGCCCGATTCATCCAGCTCCGTCCTCACCGAGACCGTGGACAAAAACCCCCTGAGTGATATGTCGTCCGCGTTCTTGACATAGTCCTCAACCGTTCCCATGAGCTCCAGGATGTTCTCCCACCGGTCCTCGGCCTCCTCGTGCGGGTAGTTGGCAAAAAGATAGTTCCTGTAACCGATCATCTCAATTATGCTCTGTATCGCGACATCAGCGTTGGCATCCGGGCCCATTGCCTCCAGGTTCTTCATCAGCAGGTTGAATTCTTTCAGGGCATCAAGGATTGATGCCCTTATGTCCAGTGTCTCCAGGAGGCCAGGCCGAGATATTATCTCGCGGGCGCATATCTCAGGATGTTCTGGACGAAGCTCCTCAACGAGGGCGCATATCCTGTCCATTGTCCTCTTGCCTATGCCCCTTGGCGGGATGTTAACTATCCTTCTGAGGGAGACATCATCCCTTGGGTTCACCAGAAGTCGCATGTAAGCCAGTATGTCCTTGACCTCTTTTCGCTCGTAGAACTTCAACGCCCCGCGCATCTCGTATCTGAGCCCCTGGATGGTGAGCGCCTCCTCAAACGCCCGGCTCTGCGCGTTGGTTCTGTATAGAACTGCAATATCCGAAGGGGCGAATCCCCTGTCCAGGAACCCCTTTATTTTCTCAGCGACGATAAATGCCTCCTCCCTCTCATCCTCCGCGGGGATGATCAGGATCTTTTCCCCATCCGGTTTCTCCGTCCAGAGGTTTTTCCCCCGGCGCTGGGTGTTGTTGACTATGACGCTGTTGGCGGCTTCAAGTATCCTCTTTGTGGAGCGGTAGTTTCTTTCCAGCTTGAATATCCTGCAATCCGGGAAATCCTCCTCGTAGCCCAGTATGTTGTTTATGTCGGCTCCGCGGAAGGAGTAGATGCACTGGTCCTCGTCGCCCACCACGAAGAGATTCCTGTGAACGGATGAAAGGAGAACCAGGAGGTGATACTGGGGCCTGTTGGTGTCCTGATACTCGTCCACATGGATGTATTTGAAGCGCTCCGCGTATTTCAACCTTATGTCCGGATTTTCCCGCAGGAGCTTTATGGCATTCAGGATGAGGTCGTCAAAGTCCATCGCGTTCTGTTCCAGAAGGGAATTCTGGTATGCCTCGTAGATGTAATGAAACCTGTCGTCCTCCGGCTCGTAGCCCTCCAGGTTCTTCATCCGGGAGATTACGGAGGAGGCGGCGCGGGGATTCTGATCCGGGTAATCAGAGAGTATTTCCTTGAGCAGGGCTATCTGGTCCTCCCTGTCGTAGATGGTGAAGTTAGATTTGTAGCCTATGCGTTCCGCGAACGGGCGCATTAGCCTTACACACATTGAGTGGAATGTTCCCATCCAGAGTCCGGAGAGGTCGGAGACTCCCCTGAGGAGCAATTTTACCCTCTCCTTCATCTCGTCCGCGGCCTTGTTTGTGAATGTAACCGCGAGGATGTTCTCAGGCGAAACCCCCATAACTCCCACCAGATAGGCCACCCTGTGAGTCAGGACGCGCGTCTTTCCTGATCCTGCGCCCGCTATCACCAGCACAGGACCCTCGGTTGCCAGGACAGCCTCCCTCTGCTGGGGGTTCAGCTGGGAGAGAATGTCTTCCTCAGAGAGAGAATTTCGCCTTCCCATTTCCCTTTCTCAAGGCTATATGTCCACGATGACCGTTGCCACCCATCCCCAGGGTTCTTCTTTCAGAGTCAGGTTGTGGTAGGTCACGCCCTTTATCACCCTTTTGAGCCTGTGCCTCTTTGCGCTCATCTTTTCGCCCCTGGCGATTCCCTCAAGGGAGCGGTTGCTGACCTTTACCTGGAAATCGGAGAACAGGAGGCCCTCCGTGTCCGTCAGGTATAACAGATGCGAGAGCCACTCCTTCAGCATGTCCTCGTCCTGCTCTTCTTTGATCTTGACCTCTTTTGTCACCCGGGCCTCAACGGATGGAAGTTCCTCAACCATTTCCGAGAACAAGGCCCTGGCCGCCTCGCAGAACAGCTCGTCCTTTGTGAGGGACCAGACCTCAATACCGAGGTCAGATGTGTGATGCAGTAATCTGTAAGGCACAAGCTCTAATTATAAAGGCGTCAAAGGCCGATTTGCAAGCTGATCTGTCAGGGGTGATCCTTCACCCGGATGGCTTTGAAACCACTGAACTCAAGGCTATACTTCAGGTTCGGAGATTTTCTGACGCTGATCGGCCAAATTGTCTTCTGGCGCTGATTTCAAGCCCTCAA
>FWWM01002568.1_pt1 | contig 48385 bp, 35 predicted proteins | sample 2228351 | NCBI WGS metagenome assembly FWWM01 (sample SAMEA103939774, study PRJEB20133) | metagenome | reverse complement strand
TCAGCCGGCTGGAGCGGGCTGTGGAGAGGCTGGCCGAGGCCCAGGCGCGCACCGACGCCAGCGTGAAGCAACTGGCCGAGGCCCAGGCCCGCACTGAACAGGCGCTTCGAGATCTGGCACAGCAGGTAGGGCGTCTCAGCGACGCGGTCGGCTTTGGTCTGGAAGACATCGCCCGCGTGGTTCTACCCGGTCACCTGCAACTTCAGCTCGGATTTCGGTTAAAGTTCCTGAGACGCCGCCTGTTTCGGGTGGACGGCGAGGTCATCGAACTGGATCTGTACGGCGAGGGAGAGCGAAATGGCCGGCGCACGGTGCTCCTGGGGGAGGTCAAATCGCGCATCTACCGCCGGGACGTGGACTATTTCCTGCGCCGCCTTGCCAAGGTGGAACCCCTCATCGAAGGTGATGTCATCCGGCTGATGTTCGGCTACTTCATTGATCTGTCAGCAGAAGAGGCAGCGGCCGGCGAGGATTTGCTGCTCATCGCCTCCTACGAGCCCGTCACTGAGGCTCTGGCCCTCGCCCGGCGCTCGCAAGACTGATCGGGCGCTCAAAGAACCTCTGCCTGGGGGTTGTTGGCCTCCGTCAGCACCAGCTTCAGTGAGGAAACCGGCGTCAGCGCAGACCTGAGAGCTCAAGGTCTCGTTCCTCCTTTGGTGCAAGTTCTCAACTACCCCTGAGAGAGGCACACCCGTTCGGCCAGGATTCGCTCCCGCGCAGCACGAGCCTGAGCCAGCGCCGCCATTTGTTTGGCACGTGAGGTGCCCATCCCTTTCCCTAACTCCGCAAGCTTTCGTAGGTCCCGAATGCTGACCACTACGTCCCCTCCTCCCACGACGCGAGGTACCTGGCCTGCTCCTCCGTCAGGGTGTCAATCTGCACCCCCATGGCCTGCAACTTGAGCCGGGCCACCTCCTGGTCTATCTCGTGGGGCACCGGATATACCCGGCGCTCCAGCCGGTCGGCGTTGCGCGCGATCCAGGCACTGCACAGGGCCTGGTTGGCGAAGCTCATGTCCATCACGCTGGCCGGGTGCCCTTCGGCGGCCGCCAGGTTCACCAGGCGCCCCTCGCCCAGGAGGTTGATGCGCCGGCCGTCCGCCAGGATGAACTGCTCCACCGACGGTCGCGGCCGCCGCACCTTCACGGCCATCTCCCGCAGGGCTGGGATGTTGATCTCTACATTGAAGTGGCCGGAATTGGCCAGCAGCACCCCATCCTTCATCACCTCGAAGTGATGCCGGTCCACCACGTTGACGTCGCCGGTCGAGGTGACGATGATGTCGGCGATCTTGGCCGCCTCAGCCATGGGCATCACCTGGTAGCCGTCCATCACGGCCTCCAGAGCCCGCAGGGGGTCCACCTCGGTGATGATGACGTGGGCGCCCAGGCCCCGCGCACGCATGGCGATGCCTCGACCACACCAGCCGTAGCCGGCCATGACGAAGGTCTTGCCGGCGATGAGGTAGTTGGTGGCCCGGATGATGCCGTCCATGGTGGACTGACCGGTGCCGTAGCGGTTGTCGAAGAAGTGCTTGGTGTTGGCGTCGTTGACCGCCACGATGGGGTAGCGCAACACCCCCTGGGCGGCCATGGCCCGCAGCCGGATCACCCCCGTGGTGGTCTCCTCAGTGCCGCCGATGACACCTTCGATGAGGTCGGTGCGGTCCTTGTGCAGGGTCGAGACCAGGTCTGCGCCGTCGTCCATGGTCAGGTGAGGTTTGTGGTCCAGGGCGGCGTGGATGTGCCGGTAGTAGGTCTCGTTGTCCTCGCCCCTGATGGCGAAGACAGGGATCTCGTAGCGTGCCACCAGTGCCGCGGCCACGTCGTCCTGGGTGGACAAGGGGTTGGAGGCGCACAGGACCAGTTCGGCGCCGCCGGCGGTGAGGGTGAGGGCCAGGTTGGCCGTCTCGGTGGTGATGTGCAGGCAGGCGGACAGGCGCAGGCCGGCCAGCGGGCGCTCCTTGGCGAACCGCTCCCGGATGAGCCGCAGGACCGGCATCTCCTGAGCTGCCCACTCGATGCGGGCCACGCCCTGCTCGGCCAGGTTCAAATCGCGAACCTCGTAACTTGTACTGAGCGTAGTCGAAGTATCAACCATCGCCTCTCCTCTTCAGGGACCTGTAGTCCGGCTTTTGGGTGTTAGCGTACTCAAAATTGGTCTTTGCTTATATCCAATCTCTAATCCGTCTACCAAACTGTCAGTTCGCCACGGGCCAGGCGCCGGGTAAAGCCGTAGATCCCCGCCAGCTCGCGCTCCATGACCGCCTGAACGGCGCCGTTGACATCGCCGAGGCTCACCCCGGGCTCCAGCACCAACTGGGCCGAGGCAATGAGGGGCTGGTCAATAGGGTGTCCGATCTGGCTACACAGCCAGACGTAGACCTCCTGGATCCCCTCCACCTCGGCGTAGACCTGCTCCGCTATTTGGTGGCTCAGCAGATTGTAGATCTTGCCCACGTGGCTGATAGGGTTCTTGCCGGCCGCCGCCTCGGTGCTCATGGGCCGGTTGAGGGCGATGACCCCGTTCACCCGGTTGCCGCGCCCCACCTGGCCGCAGTCCGCGCCCTCTGCCGACGTCCCCAGCACCGTCAGGTACATGCCGGCTTCGCCGCGCCCCTCCTTGTCCAGGGTGTTGATGTCCACGGTGATGTTGTCGAAGCGCCGCCCCTGCCGGAGGACGAAGTCCAGGATGTCCTCGGCCATCTCAGCTTTGCGCTCGAAGTACTGCTTCTCGGAGGACACGAACCGGTCCACAAAGGCCACGGCCACGGTGAGGGTCAGGTCGCGTCCGCGACGGTAGCCCATGACCTTCACGTCCTCGCCGGACTCCGGGTAGCGGGCCTTGAAGCCTGGGGAGTTGATGTAGCGCTCCGTCGCCAAGACGATGCGCTCGGTGTCGGTCAGGGGCGCGTAGCCCACGGCCGCCGAGGTGTCGTTGGCGCCGATGACCTCGCGTTCGAAGATGTCGGTCAGTTCTGGTGACCCGGGCTTGATCTCATTCTGGAAGATGATGTGCTTGTCCGGGTCCACAAAGCGCAGGTGCTCCCGCAACCACTGCCGGGCGATGTTCTGGGCGATCTCGCCCACGGGCACCTTCTTGCCCTTGAACTCGTAGACGGCGCGATCGCCGAAGATCAGTCTCATCGGCTCGTCCACCGTTCCGCCGCCGATTCTAGGGGTGGTCTGCCCGGCCACCAGCAGGCCCTTGTCAATGTTGTGGTGCACGATCCGGCCAAAGGTGTCCTCGTACGCCTCGCACAGCGCCACGGACACCGCTTCCATGATGGCGTCGCAAATGGAGTCCGGATGCCCCACACCCTTCCGCTCCACCAGTTCCACCTGCTGCGCCTCCACAGGGGTTTGCTGCAAGCTTTCAATGATGATGTTCCGCATCCTGCCCTCCTTTGGTTGGAGATGAGAGATTGGAGATTCTGAGACCTTCCCCCACTCGCGGTGCACGAACAGGCCGGGCTCCAGGCCGCCGATGGCGTATGCAGCCCCCAGGCGATCTCGCTCCAGGAACGCCAGCAGCCGGTCCGCCACCCATTCTGCCCGCAGCGTCCTAGCCTCGCACGCGGTTTTCAAGCCGCTCCCACACCCGGTTCGAGGGCCGGATGTCGTTGGCGAAGCGGTCGAAGTGGGTGAAGTGCTTGAACTCCTCGTAACGCTTCTGGATGTCCTCCCAGGTCACGGTCTTGAGCCGCTCGATGCCGAAGCCCTCGACGGTGTACGACGCCACTACGCAGCCGTGGACGATGGCCCGCTTCACCGCCCCGATGCCCAGGCTGCCTGCACCTGCCAGGTAGCCGATGAAGCCGCCGGCGAAGGAATCGCCGGCCCCCGTGGGGTCTTGGATCTTCTCCAGCGGGTAGGCCGGCGCGAAGAAGTACGACGAGATAGGGTTGTCCCCTGCGGCGAACATGGCCGCCCCGTACTCGCCCTTCTTGATGATCAGGGTCTCGGGTCCCAGGGCGTGAATCTTGCGCGCAGCCCGGATAAGGCTGAAGGTGTTGCCGAACTGCCGGGCCTCCGCCTCGTTGATGATCACGATGTCGGCCCTGGACATGGCCTGCGCCAGCACGTCCTTCTTGAAGCTGATCCAGTAGTTCATGGTGTCCAAGACCACCAGACGAGGCCGGCGCACCTGATCCAGCACCATGAGCTGCAGCGAGGGGTCAATGTTGGCCAGGAAGACGTACTCCGAGTCGCGGTAGGAGTCGGGCAGCACCGGGCGAAAATCGGCGAAAACGTTGAGTTGGGTGTCCAGGGTCTCAGGGATGTTCATATCGTAGTCGTAGCGCGCCGACCAGCGGAAGGTCCGCCCGGGCGCCACCTGCAGCCCGGTGAGGTCCACCCCGCGATCCTTGAGGAACTCGATCTCCTTCAGGGGAAAGTCCTCACCCACCACCCCCACCAAGTTGACCCGCTGGTAGAGGCTGGCGGCCAGGCTGAAGTACAGCGCCGATCCACCCAGCGCGTCTTTCACGCGGCCGAAAGGCGTCTGAATCGAATCCAAAGCGATGGAGCCGACAACCAGAATGCACATCCCTCCCCCTTGCTGAACTGACCCACAGGAAACACGCAGAAGGGCGCAGAAAACGGATTCTTCTGCAGCGTGCCATTGTCTACTGAAGATTGGCCTTCTCTACCGCAGCTCGCAGTCCCGACTCGTAGGGCGGGCGGATCACCCCTTGCTCGGTGATGATGGCGGTGATGTAGCCATGGGGTGTGACGTCGAAGGCCGGGTTGGCCACCGGCACCCCCTCCGGCACGATCCTCTCCGACCCGACGTGGGTCACCTCTCTGGGATCCCGCTCCTCGATGGGGATTTCGGCCCCTGTGGGCACGGCCAGGTCCACGGTAGAGGTAGGAGCAACCACGTAGAAGGGCACCCCGTTCTCCTTCGCCACCACGGCCAGCTTGTAGGTGCCGATCTTGTTGGCCACGTCGCCGTTGGCGGCGATGCGATCCGCGCCCACCAGCACCAGGTCCACCTGGCCCCTTTGCATGAAGTAACCGGCGGCGTTGTCGGCGATGACGGTCTGAGGGATGCCCAGCTGCTTCAGCTCCCAGGCAGTGAGCCGGGCACCTTGCAGCCGGGGCCGGGTCTCGTCCACCAGCACGTGGAGCCGCTTCCCCTGCTCCCACGCAGCCCGGATCACCCCCAGGGCCGTGCCGTAGTCCACCGTGGCCAGGGCGCCGGTGTTGCAGTGATGCAAGATGGTGGCGCCGTCGGGGATGAGGGCCGCGCCGTGGGCACCCATGCGCCGGTTGATCTCCACGTCCTCGTCGGCGATGGCCTGGGCTTCGGCCACAACCGCCTCGCGTACATCCTGGGCGCTGGCAAGCCTCGGGTCAGCCGCCCGGCGCAGCACCCGGTTCACCGCCCAGAAGAGATTGGCGGCCGTCGGCCGGGCGGCACGCACCACCTCCGCCGCTTGCTCCAGGTCCTTCAGCAGCCCCTCCCGGGTGGTGGCCTCGCTCCGCACCGCTGCCAGGGCCAGAGCGAAGCCGGCCGCCGCCCCGATGGCCGGTGCGCCACGGACGTACATCTCCGTCACCGCCCGAGCCACCTCGCGGTAGTCGGAGAACTCGGCGATCACCAGCCGGGCCGGCAACTGCCGCTGGTCAATCATCTTCACCTTGTCATCTTCCCACCAAAGGGTGCGCATCTCTCTTCGCCAGCCAACCAGGTGCAATACACCTGCGAACAGGACATGTAATTCAGCCTTGACTCACCCTGAAACCACGGTAGAGCCTTCTGTGACGGGCAAGGGGTGCATTGCACCTTCACCTCCCGCCCGGCAACAAAAAATCTCTCCCTGAGAGAGATTCACAAACGCGGATCTTCTCTCATCTTTCAGGCTCCATCAGGCCTGCCGGAATTGGCACCATAGCTCGTCGGCTGGTCACCCGATCCTTAGTGCCTATCCGAAAACCCCTAAGGAGGGGCGTCCACGGGGTGCGCGACGGCATTGCCGTCGCCCGAGGACGCCGTCGGATAGTAGGCTTTCAGGATAGGCTCTTGGTCCAGTGGTCGCGCATCGCCTGACCAATTGACCGGGACCATTAGGACCACCCGACCAACCTGGTTGCCGGGGCTTCACAGGGCCGGTCCCTCCACCCCTCTGGATGAGAAAGCCATCCTAATTCAGTTGACGGCGGCAATGGTAGCACACGAAACCAGGTTTGTCAAACTTGAGTCGGCCCGCCCCCGGTGCTATAATTTATATTATGGAGAGATCTGCCTGCGAGGGGTTACCACGCCGTCGGTCAGCCGGCCTGGCCCTGCTCATAGCCGTCCTGGTCACCCTGCTCACCGCCTGCTCCGGCCTGGGTCAGCCTGCCCCCACCCGCACGCCCCTCCCCCCTGAGACCGTGATGGCCGTGCTGCGCCCGCCGACGCCCACGCTGCCGGCCACCGAGCCCGCGCCGCCACCCAGACCCACGGTCACGCCCAGGCCCGCCACAGCCACCCCCACCCCGGTGCGAAGCTGGCAGGATGCGTTGGTCCACCAACGCAACGGGAACTACGCCCAGGCCATCGCCGACTACCAGGTGCTGCTGGCCCGGCAGCCCGACGCGGATGATGAGGTCCACATCCTCTATCACCTGGCCGAAACCTACCTGCTCGACCGGCGATACCCAGAGGCGGTTGAGACGTTTGACCGCTTGCTGGCCCTGGACCCTGAGGGCGATCTGGCTGCGCGTGCGCGGTTCCTGCGTGGGGCAGCTCACCATGCCTGGGGAGACGCGCTGGCGACCGAGGGAGGAGAGCAGCCCCCGGCGGCCGTGGAGCACTGGAAGGCGGCGTTGGCCGACTACCGGGCCTACCGGGCGGCTCAGGACCTGGTGGACGACGTGGTCAGCCTGCGGATGGGCGAATTGCTGGCGAAGCTTGGTCGCTATCGGGAGGCGCTCACCGTCTATGAGAGGGCAGCCGCCAACGAAGTCGCCCCTGCAGGACTCCAGGTTGCGGCGCTACAGGGGTTAGGGGAGGCGTACCAGAGGCTTGAGGAGTACGAGGCTGCCGCCGATGCCTTCGAGCGGGCCTATGCGTTGGCCACGGACCCGGCCCAGAAGGCCGCTCTGGGCTACGCCGCAGCCGGCGTGTACCAGGCCTGGGGCCGGGACGAGATGGCCGTCCGCTGGTGGCGCGCCGTGGCGCTGCAATACCCGCGCACGCCGGAGGCGTACCGGGCGGTGCTGGGTCTGACGGCCGCCGGCGACGACAGCCTCAGCTTCTTCCAAAAGGGCATGGTCTACTACTACAACGCCGACTACGAGGCGGCCGTGACCGCCTTCCACGCTCACGCGGACACCGACCCGGCCCACGATGGCGCAGCCCACTATTATGCCGGCCTGGCCCGTCAGCGCCAGAACCGTCATACCCAGGCCATCGCCGAGTTCCAGGTGCTCATCCGCACCCATCCGGCCGATCCCCTCTTCGACGACGCCTGGCTGGCCATCGCCGAGTCACGGCAGGCCATGGGCGACCTGCGAGGCGCGATCCAGACCTACCTAACCTTCGCGCGCCTGTACCCGGCCTGGGAGCAGGCGGATCAGGCCATTTACCGTGCTGCCGACCTGATGGCTCAGGCGGCCAACTGCCGGCCGGCCATCACCCTCTATCTGCAGGTCAGCCAGGGCTATCCGGCCGGGCGCTACGCCGACCAGGCACGCTTCCAGGCCGGGCTGTGCCACTACCGGCTGCGCGAGTACGCCGATGCCATCGCCACGTGGGAGCCCCTCATCGGGCGAGGTGATTCCGGCGTGCAGGCGCAGGCCCTGTTCTGGATCGGCAAGGCGGCGCTGGAGCTGGGGGACGAGGACCGGGCGCAGGCGGACCTTAGCCGGGCGGCGGAGCTGGCGCCCGACAGCTACTATGGGTTGCGTGCCGGCGAGCTCCTGGACGACCTGGCGCGGTTGAGCTCCCCAGGGGCCGAAGACGGAGACCAGGACGCCTTCGAGGAGTGGCTTCTGGGCTGGACTCATCAGACGGCCGACGACCTGAGGTCCGCAGAAGAGCACTTGCGCGCGTCGCCTCGCCTGCGACGCGCTGTGGAGTTGCTGGCGCTGAACCTGAGAGGGGAGGCCGAGGACGAGTTGCGCCTCCTGCGGGCGGAAGCCTGGGATGATCCGCTGGCGCTGTACCGGCTGGCCCTGGCGCTGCACGACCTGGGCTTCCACGCCCTGGCCATCTCCTGCGCCGAGCGGATCGCGGCCCTCAGCCCGGCCGGGTCCATCGCCGGCACCCCCGCCTACCTCCAGCAACTGGCCTACCCCCGCGCCTACGCCGACCTGGTGGAGCCCCAGGCAGCGAGTCACGGGGTAGACCCGCTGCTTTTCTACGCCCTCATCCGGCAGGAAAGCCGCTTCGAGCCCACGGCCACATCCCGCGCCGCTGCCCGGGGCCTCACCCAGGTGATCCCGTCGACCGGGCAATTCATCGCCCGCAAGCTCGGCCTGACCGACTTCCAGGTGGATGACCTGTATCGCCCGTACGTCAGCGTGCTCTTCGGGATCACCTACCTGGCCGCCCAGCTCGAGGCCTTCGACGGGAGCGTCCCCCTGGCCCTGGCGGCCTACAACGGCGGTCCGACCAACGCCCGGCGCTGGCGTCAGGCCTCGGATGACGTGGACGTGGCCGTGGAGACCATCCACCTGGCCGAGACCGCGCGCTACGTGCGGGCAGTGATCGAGCAGCATGCTCGCTATCGGGCGCTGTACCCGGTACCTTCAGAAACTGCGAAGAGGAAGCCATGATTTCGAACAGGATTCTACGGGAATTCGGAGGAACTCGGGGGAACTCGAGGGGTTTGTCTGGCGGGAGGTTCTCGAACCCATGGCGCCGGTTCACCGTCCTTGCCGTCCTGGTGTTGAGCGTCGCCGGGTGCTGGTTGCGGCCGCCGGCGCTCCCCGCGCCGACCCCCGCGCGGCTGACCGGCGCGATGGCCACGCCCACAACCCCCGCACCCACGCCCACACAGACCCCTCAGGTGCCGTCCGACCAACTCCTGGCCATGGTCCCTGCTGCGGCACCCACCGTGGGCCGACTGGCGCGTACCTCGCACTACGAGATCTGGGCGGAGGTGGACCCAGAGGCGCTCACCTACCGCGGTCGGCTGCACCTGAGCTACGTCAACGCGGAAGACGTGGCGCTGGACGCCCTGTACTTCCGCCTCTTCCCCAACGCGCAGCCCATCTACGGCGGGGGCGAGTTGAGGGTAACAGAGGCGCAGGTGGATGGGCAGCCAGTGTCGGCCAAGGTAGGAGATGACCCCACGGTGCTGAAGGTGGCGCTGGGCCGGGAGGTGCCCCCGGATGGACGGGCGACGGTGGAGCTGGCCTTCGAGGGCCGGATACCGCGCGACTTCGGCGAGGAACAGCAGGGCTACGGCATCTTCAACGCCTCCGATGAGCTCATCACCATGGCGGACTTCTACCCGGTCCTGGCAGTGTACAACGAGGAGGGATGGAACCTGGACCCGGTCTACCCGGAGGGCGATGCGGTGTTCAGCGACGTGGCTTTCTTCACCGTGCACGTGACCGTGCCTGAAGGCTGGGAGATGGTATCGTCCGGGGTCGAGACCGGACGCGAGCTGGCCCCGGAGGGGCGGCTTACCTACACCTGCGCCACCGGCCCCGTACGCGAGTTTTTCCTGGCCCTCAGCCCGGAGTTGCACGTCACGGTGGACCGGGTGGAGTACACCAAGGTCAACTCCCACTGGTTCAACGGCGACGAGAAGGGTGGCCAGCGGGCGCTGGAGGTGGCCGTGAAGGCGCTGGAGACGTTCACGGCTGACTTCGGCCCCTACCCGTATCGCGAACTGGACGTGGTGGAGACGGACCTGAACCTGGCGGCCGGGGTGGAGTACCCGGGGGTCATCCTCACCGGCTCCGAGTACTACTCGGGAAATAACCAGGTCCTGGAGTTGGCCACAGCCCACGAGGTAGCCCACCAGTGGTGGTACGGCGTGGTGGGCAACGATGTGATTGACACGCCCTGGCTGGACGAGGCACTGGCTCAGTACTCCACCCTGCTGTACTTCGAGTCTGCCTATGGTCGATCACGCTACGACCAGGTGCGGCAGGCGTGGCAGCGCGCGGTGGACAAGGCTGTAGAGGAGGGGCGGGATGACGTGGTGGGAAGCCCCATGAGCCATTGGGCCGGGCGGGGTGACGCCTACGGCCTCATCGTCTACCTCAAAGGGCCGCTTTTCTTCCACGCCCTGCGTGAGCAGGTGGGCGACGAGACCTTCTTCCAGATCCTGCGCCGCTACTACCAGACCTACGCCTACGGAATCGCCACGCCGGAAGGGTTCTTGCAGGTGGCGGAGGAGGTGAGCGGGGTGGAGTTGGATGAGCTGTATGAGGAGTGGATCCTGTCGGCGCGGCGGCGGTGAGGGGGCTCACCTGAGGACGTCATCCGCTGCCACCTCCACGTCGGGGAAAGCCTGGGGAGAAAGGCGATCGCCGCGCCAGAAGGGGCGCACCTCCTGTATCTATGGGATGTGGGCCTCGAGTAGACCTCGATACACTCGCCTGCCAGGTCCAGCAGCCAGGTTTCAAGGACCCTCGCCTGCCCGTAAAAGGGCGCTTTCCTCTCCCGATCCACCTCGACGGACGTCTCGGCGACCTCGACCACCAGCAGGACGTCTTCGGGTCGGGGGTGAGCCTCGACGTAGAAGTCTGGGCGCGGTCGGGGCAGGGCCAGGTCAGGCTGGGGCTCCGAGAGCTCACTTTGTAGCCATAGAGCAAATGCCTAATAATTGCGGGATCAGGATGGGCCGTGCTATCTGGATTCTTCGGACCAGGATTTCAACTCCACGCGGCAGCACCCGGCCTCCGGCAGGGTCTCCACCCACCGGTCGTCCTTCGTCAGCACCACGACTAGGTCCACAGCGTCGCCCGGCATCAGCCGCAGCCGGCCCAGCGGCACCATCACCTCCAGCACCTTCGGCCCGAAGGCCACGCCCTCCAGCGGCCCTACGGCCGCCCAGTAGCCGGCACCGTCCGCACGGCTGAGCACGGCCTCCCTCCTGTCCGGGCGCACCCGCAGTTCCCACGCCGGGGCCATGTCGGCACCACTGGGCAGGCCGCGGGACCACGAACCCGGCGGATTGGCCGTCGCGCCGGAGGGCGCCAGGTAGATGCGCACCCCATAGCTGGCCAGCGGCTGCCTGGTCTCCAGCCGCAGGTACAGGTTCTCCCGGTCATACCCGTAGTACAGGCGCCGGATGAGGATCTCGCCGCGCTGCATCGCGCCGGTGGACCGCCCCGGCTCCAGCACGCCGGCCCCGGTCCACTCCTCGGTGACCACTGGGGCGGCCTGCAGCTTCGGCGTCACCATGGCCGTCACCACTCGGCGATAGGCTCCTTCTGGGGCGGCCGCGATGGGCCGTTCCAGCCACTCGGGCACCCCTTCTCCCATGACGCGGTACACGTTGCCCAGATGGGTACGGAAGGCCGCGTCGAACAGAGGCTCCTCTGCCGCCCGGTTGCGGCTGGAGTACCACCAGAACCAATCGCTGCCTTCGACGATGTACAGCTCGCGCCAGGCCCGCTGGAGCCGGTCATCATCCGCCGGCTGACGGGCCAGCCAGTTACGCACCCGCACCAGCGCCTCCCACGCCTGGTTGTGGGTCGGTTCCCCGATCCACGTCTCAAAGTTCCCATCAATCCACGAGCCGGTGAACAGCCTGGCCAGGGTGTGCCGGGGCGGATGCTCTGCCAGGTGCGCGCTCACCGTCACCGTCTGCAGGTCTTCGGCTTCCGACAGCAGGCCATAGAGGTGGTGCAGGAACGCGTCGCCGTTGTGCTCATAGCCCTCCCAGCAGTTTTCGCCATCCAGGATGATGGAGACCAGGTAGTTCTGACCGTCGTCGGGAAGGGCCTGGCGTATGTGGCGCAGGCGCGCCACCAGGTCCTCGGCCGCCTGCACGCCGTCGAAGTCCTTGTAGACGAAGCCGATGCGGTCGGAGAGCAGCCGGTCGCGGAAGATCATGGCCCGGGGACGTCCGGGCAGGCCAACCCAGTAGGGCCGGTAGAGGAGTTGCGGCTGGGTCACGTGGCCATAGCCGTCGCGCGCGATGGGCCGGCCGATCGAGCGGGCCAGCACCTCCTCGTCGGATGCCAGCCAGCGAACCTCGGCCGGCAGGAGCGGGAGCAGGTCCTGCCCGACGGCCCCCTCCGGAGGCCACAACCCTCGAGGTGGCGCGCCGAAGTGCCGGGCGTGGGCAGCCACCGCGGCCTCCAGTTGGGCGCGCGCGTCCTCAGGGTGGCTGAAGGGGAAGCGGGGCAAAGGCAAGGCGGGACTGGCGATGCGAGCCAGCCGGACGTCAATCAGCAAGGGTAGGATGGGATGGTAGTAGGGCGACGTGGTGAGCTCGACCTGGCCACGTTCCTGGAGGGCGCGGTAGGTGGGCAGTATCTCCTTGATGATCTCGCGCTGCTTGGCGATGATAATCTCCACGTCCTGCTTGGTGAACCCCCGGCCTTTGGCGACCAGCTCGCGCAGCGTCCGGTCACGCTCCAGCCAGTTAGGGTCAATCCACGCCAGGTTAAACCACGCCACCAGGTCCTGGAAGTAGGCCTCCAGCAGGCTCTCCGGCCCCACGCCTCGCTCGCCTTCCTCCAACAGTTCCCAGTAGGGCGGAAACTGACGGATGACCCGCTCGCGGTTGAGGCTGAAAAAGTGATTCAGGAGGAAGCGCTTTTCCTCTAGGCTCCAGCTTTCCTGCAGGCTCAGCTTCATCCAGCGGTCTTGGGCCTGTCCGTGAGCGTAATCGAGAAGCTGGTCCACCAGCGAAGGCACCAGGTTGAAGGTGGCGTGGACGGCGGGGAAGTCAGCGAGCACCTGGGCCATGTGGAGGTAGTTCCTGGCGCCGTGGAGGCGCACCCAGGGGAGGGTGTACTCGCCGGTGAGGTCATCCTTGTAGTAGGGCTGGTGCATATGCCAGAGGAAGGCAACGTGCAGAGGCTGGGTCACCATCGAAATCGCGTTGTATTAAGTGCCTATCCGGAAAACGCTAAAGCGGGGCGTCCTCGCCCCGCCCGACGGCGAGGACGCCGTCGGGTAGCTTGGTTTTCGGATAGGCTCTAAGATCCTCTCGACGCATTACTCGCTCCTCATCAGGCTGAGTTAGCTGGGTGCCAGCGTATCAGGAAACGGCCAACCGTCCTCTTCGAGGGCGGCGATAATCCCTCAATGGCCTCATGAGTATTCTGGATAGCTTCCTCCTCGGTCTTACCTTGACCGATACACCCTGGCAATGTGGGACATTCAGCCACTAGCCGTCCTCTCCCGGATAGATAATTACCTGTCGCATTGTGCGACTCCCCTCAGTCCAAGCAACGGCATCACGTGCGCAGCAGCGGGAACAAGATGACCTCGCGGATGGAGGTCTGGTCCGTCAAGAGCATGACCAGCCGATCCACCCCAATGCCCAGGCCGCCGGTGGGCGGCATCCCGTACATCATCGCCTGGATGAAATCCTCGTCCAGCGGCTGGGCCTCCTCGTCGCCGGCTGCCCGCTGCTCCGCCTGGGCCAGGAAGCGCTCCCGCTGGTCCAGGGGGTCGTTCAGCTCAGTGAAGGCGTTGCCCAGTTCCAGGCCACCCACGAACGGCTCGAAGCGCTCCACCAGGTGAGGCGCATCCGGCTTGCGCTTGGCCAGGGGTGAGATCTCCACCGGGTAGTCCATGACGAACGTCGGTTCGATCAGGCCGGGCTCCACAAAGGTGCTGAGGAGTTCATCCACCAGCTTGCCCCAGGTGGGCTGAGGATCCACCTCCAGCCCCAGGGCCTTCACGCGCCCCCACAGATCCTCCAGCGCGCGGTGGGCCTCGATGTCCACCCCGGTGGCGTCCAGGATGGCCTGTCGGATAGTCACCCGGCGCCAGGGCGGGGTCAGGTCAATCTGGTTGCCCTGGTAAGTGATGCGCAGCGTCCCCAGCACCTCCTGGGCGATGAAGGCCAACATGTCCTCCACCAGACGCATCATGTCGTAGTAATCAGCGTAAGCCTGGTAGCACTCCATCATGGTGAACTCCGGGTTGTGCTTGGTGGAAATCCCCTCGTTACGGAAGTCCTTGCAAATCTCGTACACCTTGTCGAAGCCGCCAATGATGAGGCGCTTGAGGTAGAGCTCGTCAGAGATGCGCAGGTAGAGGGTGCGATCCAGCGCTTTGTGGTAGGTCTGAAAGGGTCGGGCTGTGGCGCCGCCGTAGAGGGGCTGGAGGGCTGGCGTCTCCACCCCGATGAAACCCCGATCGTCGAGGAAGCGACGCATGGCCCGGATGATGCGACTGCGGGTCAGGAAGATTTGGCGCACCTCTTCATTGGCGATGAGGTCCAGGTAGCGCTGACGATAGCGGGTCTCCACGTCGCGCAGGCCGTGCCACTTCTCGGGCAGGGGGCTGAGGGACTTGGCCAGCAACTGGAACTGGCGCACCCGAAGGGTGACCTCGCCGGTGCGTGTGCGGAATACGGTGCCCACAGCCCCGATGCAGTCGCCGATGTCCAGGTCACGGCGGAAGAAGTCGTAGGTTTCTTCGCCCACCTCGTCGCGCCGCAGGTAGATCTGGATGCGGCCGCTGCCGTCGGCGATGTGGGCGAAGGTGGCGCCGCCCATGACGCGTACGCTCATGATGCGCCCGGCCAGGTGCACCACCTCATCCCACGTCTCGCCAGTTGCCTCGGCCTCCTCAAAGGCGCGGATGGCCTCCGCGGCCGTGTGAGAGCGCCGGCAGCGCGCCGGGTAGGGGTCAATGCCCCTGGCCCGGATGCGCTCCAGCTTCTCCAGGCGCTGCTCTTCAAGCCGAGTCAGGGCCGGCTTCGTCACGGTTTCAGGCTGCATGCTCTCACCCTTTCAGGAGCAGGGGGACCGGGGCTCTGACGGCGGTCCCATCACTTGATCTCGGTGATGCGGAAGTGGAGGGTACCACCGGGCGTCTCGACGGACACCTCGTCACCCACGCGGTGGTTCAGAAGCGCCTTGCCGAGGGGCGACTCGTTGGAGATGAAGCCGTTGGCCGGATCGGCCTCCGCTGATCCCACGATGCGGAACGTCTCGGGTTCGCCGCCGCTCTCGACGACGGTGACGTAGGAGCCGATGCGGACCACGTCAGCCGGCCCGTTCTCCTCAATGATGACGGCGTTTTCCAGCATGCGCTGGATGGTCAGGATGCGCCCTTCCAGGAAGGCCTGCTGAGTCTTGGCCTCGTCGTAGCCGGCGCTCTCCATTATGTCGCCCTCGGCCTTGGCAGCGCGAATCAGCTCCGCCACCTCGGGGCGCTTCACGTTGATGAGGTACTCCAGTTCCTCCTCCAGCTTACGACGTCCTTCTGGGGTCAGGAATACCTGCTTCTCTTCCATGGCCTTCTCCTTCAGCACTGTGGATCCTGACAAGGCGTCTGGGATGCGCGCTCTTGGCTGAAACTTTGGGGTGATGGTAGGAAAATGCCAAAGAAACCGCACATCTTCCGCCGAACTGCACGCGAAGATGCGCGGCTGGCTCACCCCGATCTTGGGAAAACGCAGCGCCGCGACAGACCGTCGCGGCGATAGGTCGTTTTCATAGGTATTATACACCAAGCACTCCATCTTGGCAAATATCTCGCCGGTGCGTCCAGGGCTTTTCGATTTTCTAACGGGGAGACCGTTCGGTCATGCTGCCTGTGACGCGCCACGTTGAGCTGGAAAGGAAACGCCCCTGTTCTTGGAACTTATCCGGAAACCTTGCTATCCGACGGCGTCCTCGGGCAACGGCAATGCCGTCGCGCACTCCGGGGCGAGGACGCCCCTCCTGAGCGGTTTGCGGATAGGCACTTGAGCACCCTCAAGCTACAGCTTTCCAAGCTGTAGTGTTGCAAACCAGGTCTGGAGGTCAAACCAGCAAAAAGCCCTGGATATCAAGCGCCCAACTACCATTTTGAACTGAAAGCTGCTATAATTTGTCGTGTAAGTCGGCAGCTCTCAACGTGCAATGCCCTGCCCACGATCCGTTGACAATCAATCAGGAGCTGACTCGTTATGAAGGAAGTGCAAACTGTAGCCGAGAGAGTCATTGAGAACGTCGAGCGGGTGATCGTCGGTAAGCACCAAGAGGTGGAATTGACCCTCATCGCCATGCTATGCCAGGGACACGTACTTATCGAGGACGTGCCTGGAGTCGGCAAGACCATGCTGGCCAAGGCCATTGCCCGCTCTTTGGGATGCACCTTCCGCCGCATCCAGTGCACGCCGGATATGTTGCCCAGCGACATCACCGGCGTTTCCATTTTCAACCAGAAGACGCGCGAGTTCGAATTCCGTCCGGGTCCCATCATGGCCCAGATTGTGTTGGCTGATGAGATCAACCGCGCCACCCCAAAGACTCAGTCGGCCCTGCTGGAGTGCATGGAGGAGCGCCAGGTGACCGTGGATGGGGTGACCTATCCTATGGCGCGCCCCTTCCTGGTGCTGGCCACGCAGAATCCCATCGAGTACGAGGGGACTTTCCCGCTGCCTGAGGCGCAGTTGGACCGGTTCCTCATCCGGGTGCGCCTGGGCTACCCCGACCCTCAGGACGAAATCACCATCCTTGACTCTCAGCGCGTCGTCCACCCGGTGGAGACCATAGACCAGGTGGTGGATGCTGAGAGCTTCATGCAGGCTCAGCAGGCGGTCAAAGGGGTGTACATCAGCAACCTGATCAAAGAGTACATCGTAGCCATCGTGAACGCTACCCGCAAGCACCCGGACACCTACCTGGGTGCCAGCCCACGGGGGTCGCTGGCACTGTACAAGACGGCCCAGGCCCGGGCGGCGCTCCACGGGCGAGACTACGTCATCCCGGACGATGTCAAAGCCCTGGCCGAGGTCACGCTGGCGCATCGGCTCATAGTCAGCCCCTCAGCGCGCATCAAGAACGTGGACCCCCGCATGATCATAGACGACATCCTGCATTCGGTGCCCGTGCCCGGCGCCCGGGTGAAGGCCCAAGCCGCTTCGTAGGGGCAGATCAGTGCGTCGCGCCCGAGTGCTCATCATCCTTTGGTTTGTCGTTGTGGGGGCTACCCTCCTCACAGGCCGCTATCTCCTCGTGCGGCTGCACTACCTCATTGGAGCTACCCTCGTCCTGTCCGTCCTGTGGACCTGGTCAAACATCCGGGGCATACAGTTGGTTCGCCAGACTCGCTCCCGGCGAGCGCAGGTGGGGGAATTCGCCGAGGAGCGCTTTGTCGTCCGCAACAACAGTTGGCTTCCCAAGCTATGGCTCGAGGTGCGGGACGAGTCCACGCTGCCGGATCATTGGGCCAGCCGGGTGGTGAACTCGCTGGCGCCACACCGGCAGCGCGGCTGGTCCGTGCGCACGTACTGCCGGCGGCGGGGTCGCTTCACCCTCGGTCCCATCACCATCGCCTCTGGCGACCCGCTGGGTCTCTTCCGCTTCGAACGCCACATCCCCACCACGACCACCATCATCGTCTACCCGGCCACCTTCGATCTGACCGGCTTCGAGCTGCCGGGCGGCCGGCTGGCCGGGGGAGGCGCCATGCGCCGCCGGGCCCACTACGTGACCACCAACGTGGCCGGCGTGCGCGACTACGCGCCGGGCGACAGCTTCAATCGCATTCACTGGCCCTCGACGGCCCGCACCGGCCGGCTCATCGTCAAGCAGTTCGAGATGGACCCCACCGCGGACATCTGGATCGTGCTGGACATGGATCAGGCCGTGCACGTGGACAGACTCATGGAGGAGCAGCTTGACCTCCAGCAGCCTGCCGTGCTGTGGACACGTTCGCTGAAGGCCGAGATTGACCCCTCCACAGAGGAGTACGGGGTCACCCTGGCCGCGTCCCTAGCCCGGCACTTCTTGGCCCAGAATCGCAGCCTCGGCCTCATCGCCTATGGGCAGGAGCGTCAGGTGGTGCAGTTGGACCGGGGGGAGCGTCAAGTTGCCAAGATCCTGGAGACCCTGGCGGTGATCCGGGCTGAGGGCCGGTGGGCGATTGAGCACGTGCTGGCAGCGGAGGAGCGCGCTTTCAGCCGCAACACCACCGTCATCATCATCACGCCGTCCACCTCCGTCACCTGGGTGGCGGCTGTACGGGACCTGAAGCGCCGTGGGGTGCAGGTGTTGGCCATACTGCTGGAGGCCAGCACCTTCGGGCAGGCACCCTCTTCGTTGGAGGTGGTTACCTCGCTGGCAGCCAACAACGTCCCCTCTTACCTGGTCAAGCGCGGCGACGACCTGGAGACCGTGCTGAGGTACGGGGGCCGAATTGGCGCGCCGGCATGGCGGCGTGGCTGGTGAACTGCCGTTTGTACGCTTGAGCATGTCATCGGGCTCACACGTGAAGACCGTGTAGAGCCTATCCGGTGCATAGGGCTGTCGGGACAGCCTGTCCAGGCTGTCCTACGAGGTTTTCTGGATGGCAACGTCACTCGGAGGTTAAGACATGGGGGAGCAACCAGATCGAAACCTGGCTTTGGAACTGGTGCGCGTGACCGAGGCTGCAGCCCTGGCAGCCGGCCGCTGGATGGGCCGGGGGGATCGGAAGGGGTGCGATCAGGCAGCAGTGGACGCCATGCGCCTGATCCTGGACACGATAGATATGGACGGCGTCGTGGTCATCGGCGAGGGCGAGAAGGATGAGGCGCCCATGCTGTACAACGGCGAGCGCATCGGCAACGGCAAGCCGCCTCAGGTGGACATCGCGGTGGATCCGATTGATGGCACCCGGCTGCTGGCCCTGGGCCGGGCCAACTCCCTGTCCGTGGTAGCCCTGTCCGAACGCGGAACGATGTTTGACCCCGGCCCCATCGTCTACATGGACAAGCTCGCCGTCGGGCCGGAGGCCAAGGGCGTGATTGACATTAGAGCGCCGGTGGCGCAGAACCTGCGACGCATCGCTGCCGCCAAGCATCGGGATGTAGATGACCTGACGGTGGTCATCCTCGACCGGCCACGCCACGAGAAGCTCATCAGCGAGGTGCGCGCCGCTGGGGCCCGCATCCGGCTCATCACCGATGGCGATGTGGCCGGCGCCATCATGACGGCCATCGAGGAGACCGGCGTGGACGTGCTCCTGGGCATCGGGGGCACGCCGGAGGGCGTCATCGCCGCGTGTGCCCTGAAGTGCCTGGGCGGGGAGATCCAGGGGCTGCTGTGGCCGCGGGATGAGGAAGAGCGTCGGCGGGCCATCGAAGCCGGCTACGACCTGGACAGGGTGCTGACCACCGATGACCTGGTGCGGGGCAACAACGTGTTCTTTGCCGCCACAGGCATCACCGATGGCGAGCTCTTGCGGGGCGTACGCTACTTCGGCACCGGTGCCCGCACCCATTCCCTGGTGATGCGCTCCAAGTCCGGCACGGTGCGCTACGTGGAAGCCACCCATCGCTGGGACAAGCTGATGGCCATCAGCCAGATCGCCTTTGACTGACGGGCATGGTTGCCGGCTACCCATTGCTCTAGAGCACTCAAGAGCCCTGCAGGGCGGGCCGGGCAGCAGCGGACGATTGGACTTGACAAACTGGCAGAAATTGGTATAATAAACACAGCGTATGGAGAGAATCAAGGATTACCCCGCCGCTTGCGTTAAGGCGATTGATCCCCTCTTGACTGCCTGGCTCGTTTACCCCATTCCCGGCACCGCCGCTGGCTTCTGCCAGAGTCATAGATGCTGATAGGGCGTGTCAACTTGGGCGATCCGATGGAGGTCTACTCCTAAGCGGCCACGAGCGACAGATGCTGCTGCCCCGGGCAGCCATCGGGTTTGGCCCTGCGTTGTCAGCGGTCGAAGTTCTGAATCGTGACCGAAGTCCCCCAAGCGAGAGAAACGTGCCGGTCTTAGCTGGATGCGAGGTTTGGGACGCGTGAGGAGGGGGCACAAGAGGCGAATGATCGAGGAGTGGATGTAAGTGGACATTGCTGAACTGGAGAAGAAAACCCTGGGCGAGCTGCGCGAGCTGGCCCGAGCCATGGACATCTCGGGCTACAGCCGGCTCAAGAAGACCGACCTGATCCTGCGATTGCTCCGCGCCAACGCCGAGCAGCAAGGTTACATCTTCGGTGGAGGGGTTCTGGAGATCATTCAGGACGGCATCGGCTTCCTGCGTTCCGACCACTTGCTGCCCGGCCCGGAGGACGTCTACGTCTCCCAGTCCCAGATCCGCCGTTTCGGCCTGCGTACGGGCGACATGGTGGTGGGGCAGGTGCGTCCGCCCAAGGAGACGGAGAAGTACTACGGGCTGCTGCGCGTGGAAGCCGTCAACGGCCTGGACCCCGAGGTGGCCAAGCTACGTCCCCACTTCGACAAGCTGACGCCCATCTTCCCCAATCAGCGCATCACACTGGAGACCTCGAGGGACATTTTGGCCACCCGTATCATTGACCTGCTGGCTCCCATCGGCCGTGGCCAGCGCGGGTTGATCGTCTCCCCACCCAAGGCGGGCAAGACCACCATCCTCAAGCAGATTGCCAACGGCATTACGGCTAACTACGACGACATCCATCTGATGGTGGTGCTCATCGGTGAGCGCCCCGAAGAGGTGACGGACATGGATCGCTCCGTGGAGGCCGAGGTCTTCAGCTCGACCTTCGACGACCCGGTCACGGATCACGTGAAGGTGGCGGAGATGTCGCTGGCGCGGGCCAAGCGACTGGTGGAGTGTGGCCATGATGTGGTGATCCTGTTAGACAGCATCACCCGGCTGGCCAGAGCGTACAACCTGGTGGTGGCGCCCAGTGGCCGTACCCTGTCCGGCGGCCTGGACCCGGCGGCCCTGTACCCGCCGAAGCACTTCTTCGGCGCTGCCCGCAACATCGAGGAGGGGGGCAGCCTGACCATCATTGCCACTTGCCTGATGGACACCGGCAGCCGCATGGACGACGTCATCTACGAGGAGTTCAAGGGCACGGGCAACATGGAGTTGCACCTCAGCCGCAAGCTGGCCGAGCGGCGCATCTTCCCGGCCATTGACATCGAGCGCTCCGGCACCCGCCGGGAAGAGCTGCTTCTCGACCCGGAGACCCTGTCTAGAGTTTGGACCCTCAGGCGCATGATTGATGCCATCGGCGGCGGTATCGAGGCTACCGAGGCGGTGCTTATGCGGCTGGCAAAGACGAATAACAACGCACAATTCCTGGCGACGCTCAACAAGGACATCCTGTAGTTGAACGTTCACAGAGTGCGAGGGGGAGTTCAAAAAGCGACGATTGTTGGACGGTTGCAACCTGAATCCGAGCAGCAAAGTGGTTGCACAACCGGATCTCAGCACTATGTGTTGCGCATAGACAGGCCGAGCAAGACCCAGTTCTCATAACCTCGCGGCTATTGTACAACCACTTGGGCGGCATCGAATCCACAAGGGGGCTTTTTGAGCGTCTATCCTCGGCAACTCAGACAGGTCGCTCGATGGGCTGAGAATGCTCTGAAAGCGACCAGGGCTGTGGTACGCTGGCCCATGCCCCTATGGGCCGCGAGCCGGGCACGGCTAGGCCAATTTGAAGGCGAGCAGGCTGACATAGCGCTGCCGCGCTGGCGCATGCGGGCGTTGCGCACCCTTGTGCGCACCCGGGCACAGGCGGTGAGGGTGGCAGCATGGTGGCGTGCCACTCGTCGTGACCACCTATGGGTGTCCCGGCTGGGCGCACACGTGGCCGTCTTGGGGCTGGTAGGGCTGGCACTCTTTGGCCCCGAAGTCTACATCCCATGGCGGCAAGGCCTGGCTACCGCCACCGGCTTGCAAGGTTGGCAAGAGGTACGTCTCTTCCCAACCTCCCTTTCCCATCAGGACCGGTCCGACGAAGAAGGCTACCTCGTGCGGGCCGTCGTTCCGCATACCACCGTTGGAGGCGACGAGACTGGTCTGGGCGGGATCGCTCAGGGCCTGGACGACGAGAGGCTCTTCCGCAGCCGAGAGCTCCGGGTCATCCCCGGTGTCAAGCGCACGGGGATCATCACCTACACCGTACAAGCCGGCGACACGGTGTACGGCATTGCCGAGCGCTTCGGCATCACCCCCAACACCATCCTGTGGTCCAACGACAAGCTGGAAGACAACCCCGATCTCCTGTACATTGGACAAGAACTGATCATTCTACCCGTTTCCGGCGTCTACCACACCGTACAAGAGGGCGACACGCTGGAGAAGATCGCCAAACAGTACAAGGTGGATGTCTCGGCCATCACCCAATTCAAGTTGAACCACGTATCCTCGGACGAGGACCTGCGGGTGGGGCAGAAGTTGGTGGTGCCCGGCGGGCGCAAGCCCTACATCCCACGTGTGGTCACAGCAACCTATACGGCACCTATCCCTGCGGACGCGGCAAAAGGGACCGGGGTTTTCGGCTGGCCGGTCAGCGGGCGCATCACGCAGAAATACTGGGAGCGACACCGGGGTCTGGACATCGCGGCCGCCAAGGGCTCGCCGGTGTACGCGGCTGACTCCGGGTTTGTTGTCTACGCCGGCTGGAGCGACGTAGGCTACGGCTACATGGTCCTCATTGACCACGGCAACGGTTTCCGCACCCTCTACGCACACCTGAGTTGGTTCTACGTGGAGAAAGGCCAATCTGTAGCTAAGGGTCAGAAGATCGGCCTAGTGGGCAGCACTGGCCGCTCCACAGGTTCTCACCTGCACTTCGAGCTCATCCAGAACGGGGTGAAGCGCAACCCCATCGGATTCCTCCCCTAGACCGGAAGGCGTAAGCCTAACGTCAACCGTGAAACGAGCTCATGCCTTACGTTTCACCGTTCACGTCCTACGTTTTTCCGACTTGACGCCCAAAACGTTTTGGAGTATAATGAGCTCGATTTCCAAAACGTTTTGGGTTCACCAAGCCGCAAACGGCTCTTCGCCTGCTGTTTGGCTTCTTGTGGCTGTTCGCCTGCTCTCGCTGGAGCGCGGACCGGCCTCCGCGGCAAGCGGAGGTGAACAGGTTCGCTTCTCCCATGGGGAAGGGGGTTGCTGCTGATGCCGGTCACCCTTAAAGACATCGCCAACCGGGTGGGGTTGTCTGTGACCACCGTGTCGCGAGCCCTGAACGACTACGACGACGTCAGCCCGGCAACCAAAGCCCTTATCCGGCGCGTGGCTCAGGAGATGGGCTATCGCCCGGACGCGACGGCGCAGAAGCTCCAAAAAGGCCGCACAGACACCATTGGCTTTGTCATCCCCACGTTCGGACCGCGCTTTTCCGACCCCTTCTTCAGCGAGTTCCTGGCCGGCCTGGGTAATCAGGCCAGCGAGGAGAACTTCGACGTGCTGGTGTCCACCCGCGCCCCCGGCCCCGAGGAGGACGAGGCCTACCGGCGCCTGGTGGAGAGCCGACGCGTGGACGGCCTCATCATCGTGCGCACCCGCCACCACGACCCCCGCATCGCCTATCTGGCGGACCAGCGTTTCCCCTTCTGCGCCTTCGGGCGCTCTGACCTGGGGGTGGACTTCCCCTACGTGGACGTGGATGGCACCCAGGGACTGCGCGAGGCCGTGGGCTACCTGGTGGGTTTGGGACACCGGCGCATAGGATACATCGCCGCTCCCGGTAACCTGATGTTCAACACCTTCCGTCTCCAGGGTTACCGCCAGGGTTTGGAAGAGCACGGCATCCCTTTCGAACCGGACCTGGTGGTGGAGGGGGACCTGACGGAGCGGGGCGGCTTTCAAGCTGCGCAGAAGCTGCTGGCTCGCCATCCCACGGCCATCCTGGCCGGCAACGACCTGACCGCCCTGGGTGCCATACGTGCAGCCCAGGAGGCCGGGCTGGAAGTGGGGCGGGACATCTCCGTCATCGGCTTCGACGACATCCCCCTGGCCGAGCACACCCATCCCCCCCTCACCACACTGCGCCAGCCCATCTACCAGATCGGAAAGACGGTGTGCCGGATGCTGTTGCAGGTTATCCGTGGCGAGCCTGTGCCTGACGGGCACGTTATCCTGTCGCCCGAGCTTGTGATTCGGCAATCAACGGGGCCGGCACCGGCCGGTGAGTGAGGGAGGAAGGAGGTGGTGTTCTGGTCGTTTCCGCAAAGGCGATAGCATCAACGTTGCTGTTTCGAGACCAAGCCAGCACACGGACAGGAGGAGAGTGACATGAAGAAGTTCATCTTCGCTCTGGTAGTGGTGAGCCTGGCCCTGGTGGGGCTGGCGGCCTGCGCGACCCCCACCCCTCAGGTCGTGGAGAAGCCGGTCGAGAAGGTCGTCAAGGAGACCGTGGTCGTCGAGAAGCCGGTCGAGAAGGTGGTGGAGAAGATCGTTGAGGTAACGCCTACGCCGGTTGACTTCGGCAATGTGGTGATCCTCTCCACCCAAGGTGTCCCGGTGGAGGAGGCCGAGAAGATGCGCGGCATCGTCCTGGCGGACTTCCCCGGGAAGCCGGAGTTCGTCGGGGTGGAGGAGGGTACCATGCTGGACCGCGTCCTCGCGGAAGCGGAGGCCGGCGGTACGGGCTCTGTGGACGTACTGATCGCCCTGCATGGTACGTACCCGACGTTGAAGGAAGCCGACACGCTCATGGATCTCTCGGACCTGGCGGCTGAGGTGAAGGACCTGGGCATCCCCGAGGCCTTCATGGAGCTGGGCAAGCTGGGGACAGACACCCAGTACTACATCCCGGTGATGCAGGCGACCTACATCTTCGCCGCCAACAAGGCTGCCATGGAGCACCTGCCGGCTGGCGTCGACCCGGACGCGCTGACATGGGAGCAGCTCCGCGACTGGGCCAAGAACATCTACGAGGCCACCGGTGACAAGAAGCTGGGCTTCCCGGCCGGCGAGAAGGGGCTGATGCACCGTTTCCTTCAGGGCTACATCTACCCCTCCTTCACCGGCGGGATGGTGACCGGTTTCCGCAGCGATGAGGCAGTGGCCATGTGGGAGTTCTTCAAGGACATGTGGCAGTACGTGAACCCCCAGGCGGTCACGTACAACTTCATGCAGGAGCACCTGCTGGCTGAGGAAGTGTGGGTGGCCTTCGATCACACTGCCCGCCTAATCGAGGCCTTCAAGCAGCGCCCGGATGACTTCGTGGCCATGCCGGCTCCGACCGGGCCTAAGGGGCTCGGCTTCATGCCCGTCATTGTGGGCATCGCTATCCCCAAGAACGCCCCCAACCCCGAGGGAGCCAAGCAGATGGTCCGCTACCTGCTTGAGGACCAGCAGCAGGTCAACATCCTGCGCGAGATCGGCTTCTTCCCGGTCACCAAAGTGGACTTCCCCGGCTACGTATCCGTGGGTATCCGCCTGGAGGGAGAAGCGGTGTCCAAGCAGGCGGCCTCACCGGATGCCCTCCCCGCGCTGTTGCCTGTTGGTTTGGGTGCCCGTGGGGGCGAGATCAACAAGATCTACCGCGATGCCTTTACGCGCATCGTTCTCAACAACGAGGACATCGCTACGGTGTTGCAGGAAGAGGGCGAGAACCTGAAGACGCTGTTGGAGGAGACGGGAGCTCCCTGCTGGCCGCCCGATCCGCCCAGCGAGGGACCGTGCCCGGTTCCGTAACCGCGTGGACGCTGTGTGGGGAGGCGGACGATATCCGCCTCCCCCTTCCCTAGCCCATACCCACGTATCCTGCGCGGCGGCCCTTCGGTTCGTTTAACGCAACGCTCATAAGGCAGGGGCATAGTGGCCAATAGATACCTGAGACGGTACGAGCCTTATCTACTTCTGGCCCCCTCTGTGCTATATTTGATGCTCTTCTTCGGCTGGCCGATGCTGCGCGGCTTTGGCCTGGTCTTCACCGACAATGGCCATTTCACGTTGAAGTACATCGAGCGCATGGTCAATGACGTAAACTTCTGGCCTGCGCTGAGGACCACCCTGTTCTTCGTGGTGATGCTTATCCCGCTGCAGTTCATGCTGGCTCTCACCATGGCCTTGCTTGTCACCGCCAAATTGCGCGGTTCCGGGCTCCTGATCTACTTCTACGCCATCCCTCTAGCGGTATCTGATCTTGCCGCGGGCATCGTGTGGTTCAGCATCTTTACTCAGCGCGGATACCTGAACACAGTGCTGCAAGCGGTGGGGATTCTGGAAAAACCTTTCATCTTCCTAGACTATCAGACCTTATGGCCTGTGGTGGCGGTGGTGTTCGCCGAGGTGTGGCGCGCCACTTCCATCGTGTTTGTGATCCTGGTAGCCGGACTCCAGGGCATCCCTCAAGAATACTTCGAGGCCGCAGAGATCTTTGGCGCAGGCTGGTTTGCGCGGCTCCGGCACGTGACGCTGCCCATGCTGCGGCCCAGCATCCAGGTCGCTCTACTGCTACGCACAATTCTGGCCTTCCAGGTGTTTGGCGTGGTGCTTGCCCTCACGGGTGAGGGCGTGAAGGTGTTAGCCGCAGAATCATATCGCTGGTACAGGGCCTATTTCAACCCCAATGTAGCCGCGGCCTATGCCATGCTGATCCTGGCTATCTCGTTGGGCTTCGGTTTGTTCTACCTGCGCACGCTGCGGGTGCAGGAAGCGGAGAGGTGAGACCATGAGGCGCTCTTACTCCCGGCTGGTGACTAGAGGGCTTCTCTACTTGTTGGCCATCGCCATTGCGCTGTACATCCTGATCCCCGTCTACCTGATCACCGTCATGGCCTTCAGTCCGCGCAACGTGGTCTACGCGTATCCTAAGCCAGTGATTCCTACCCAGATTTCCACCGAGACCCTAATGTTCTTCATCAATTCTTACGGGGTGCTTGCCTCGGTGCGCAATAGTGTGGTTGTGGCATTGCTGACGCTGATCATCTCGCTGGCTATCGGCGCTCCGGCTGGCTACGCGCTGGCCCGCTACGTGTTCCCCGGTCAGGATACCTATCGCATCGCCATCCTGTCTACGCGCGCGTTCCCCGTGGTCATCCTTTCGGTACCCCTGGCGGTGACCTTCATCCGGCTGGGGCTGGATGACACGGTGGTGGGCGTGGCCCTGATCCACAGCGCCATGGCTTTGCCAACCACCATCTTGGTCACCAGCAGCGTATTCTTCGGGGTGTCGAAGGAGCTGGAGGAAGCCGCCATGACGCTGGGATGCAGCCGGTTCGGGGCTTTTCGGCAGGTAGCGCTCCCGCTGGCATTGCCGGGCCTGGCAGCCTCAGCCATCTTCACGTTCGTGCTCTCCTGGAATGAGGCCTTTGCTGCCGCGCTGCTCACCATCCAGAACCAGACCCTGCCGGCGAAGTTGATCGTGCAGATCAATGAGTCGCCTTTGCCCTTCAAGTTCGCCGGCGGTTTCTTCATTCTGGTGCCGGCGCTCATCTTCATGCTCATGGTACGACGTTACCTGTTCAGCCTGTGGGGTATCCAGCTCAAGTGAGTCTAGCCGGTTGTCAGGAGTAAGCTTATGGCCGAGATTCGCCTGGAAAATGTGCGCAAAGAATTTGGAAAAGTGGTGGCGGTCAAAGATGTCACCCTTACCGTGCGTGACCGGGAATTCATCGTGCTCCTCGGGCCCAGTGGCTGCGGCAAAACAACCCTGCTGCGGTGCATCGCCGGGCTGGAGCAGGTGGATCAGGGACGGGTGTACATTGGCGGGCAAGACGTGACCGACCTCCCGGTTCGCCAGCGGAGCATCTCCATGGTGTTCCAAAGCTATGCCGTCTTTCCCCACATGACCGTCTTCGACAACATCGCCTTTGGGCTGCGCATGAAGAAGCGTCCGGACTCCGAGATCAAGAAGAAGGTCCAGGACGCCGCCGAGTTGCTGCACATCGAGGAGCTGCTGGATCGCTATCCGGCCCAGTTGAGCGGTGGACAGCGCCAGCGTGTGGCTGTGGCGCGGGCCATCGCTTACGAGGCCGATGTGCTGCTGATGGACGAGCCATTGAGCAACCTGGACGCTCTGCTGCGCCTGGAGATGCGTGCGGAGCTCAAGCGCCTGCTGGATGAATTGAACGCCACCGTCATCTACGTGACCCATGACCAGGTGGAGGCTCTCAGCCTGGGGGACCGCATCGCGGTGATGCGCGCAGGTGAAATCCTCCAGGTGGATGACCCTATCAGAGTGTACGACCGCCCGGCGGCGCACTTCGTCGGCAGCTTCATCGGCAACCCACCGATGAATTTCCTAGAGGCTCGGTTGGCGGGTGAGGAGCCGGCGGTGATCGTGGATAGTTCGCCCTTTCCCATCCCGCCCAGGGCAGCTGCTCGTCTGCGGGAAGTTGGGCAGCCCGTCTACTGGCTAGGCATCCGCTCGGAGAACATTGAGCCCCTCGATACGCCGGCTGAGGGCACGCTGCCGGGCCGGGTGCTGGTTGTGGAGCCTCTTGGGTCGCACACGCTGTTGACCGTGCAGGTAGGCGATCACCTCGTGAAGGTGAACGCTCATCCGGACTCCACCTTCCGGCCTGAGCACCAGATCTGGCTGCGCCTCAACGCTAACAAGATCCGCTGGATGGACAAGACCACCGGGCAAGCCCTGCCTGTAGACTGAGCCGGCTCCCGACCATGAGGCATCATCGTGAAATCCGCGTTGGGTTGATCGGTTGTGGCAACATCGGCGCACGCGCTCATGCCCCGGTATATGCGCGCATCCCCGAGGCCCGGCTGGTGGCTGTCTGCGATCGGGCCCCCGAGCGTGCTCACATGGTGGCCGCGGAAACCGGCGCCGCCCCGTGCACAGACTACCGTCAGTTGCTCGATGACAAAACCATAGACCTGGTGGACGTGTGCGTGCCCACGGATCAGCATGCCTCCTTGACGGTGGAAGCCTTGGAAGCCGGCAAGCATGTGCTCTGCGAGAAGCCGATGGCGCGTACCCTGGCTGAAGCCGCAGCGATGATCGCGGCGTCTCAGCGGGCAAATCGCAAGCTGATGATTGGGCACGTGCGCCGCTTCGACCATCGCTACGTGGCTATCAAGGCCGCTATTGAGGCCGGAGACGTGGGCCGGCCTGTGTACATCCGCCGGGCCGAGCGTCAGTGGCTGCCCTTCCCCGCCGATGCCTGGCACTGGCACCGCGAGGCCGGCGGTGGCGTGATCCTCGACATCGGGGTGCACATAGCTGACATCTTTCACTGGTACTTCGGCCAGATGCCCCTGTCCGTCTACGCCGTGGGCCGCCAGGTGCGGGACGTGGCCCGGCAGGTGAACAACTACGATCACGCGCTCATCATGTACGAGTTCCCGGACGGGGCCACGGGCCTGGCCGAGGCTAGCTGGGCCTACCCTCGTGACTTCGGCGGTGGACTCTACGCCAACCTGGACGTGGTGGGCACAGATGGCAAAGTGCACTATAGCGACCAGGACAGCAACCCCATGCTAGCCTTCGACGCTGAGACAGGGGCTGAGCTACCGCGCTACTTCCGTTTCATGTCAGCTACCGAGTACGCCTTCGAGGCGGAAATCCGGCACTTCGTGCGCTGCGTCCTCACCGACGAGCAGCCGCTCGTCAGCCCGCAGGATGCACGGCTCGCTTTGGAAATGGTGTTGGCCGCCCAGCTTTCCGCCGACAGCGGCCAGCCGGTATCCCTTCCTCTGCAGGACAACGCCCCATGAGCCACACCCTAGGGGTCGCCATCGTCAGTTACGCGCACCTACACGCCCCTCGCTACGCGGCGAGTATTGCCGCACATCCTCAGGCCAGGCTCGCAGGCATCGTGGGTCTGGGAACCAACGCCGAGGTCGCCCGGACGGAGGCCCGGCGCTACCACGTCCCCTATTTTGACCACTTGGAAAACCTGCTCTCCGTGCCGGACCTGACAGCTGTGTACGTGGGCACGGAGCCCGTGCGCCATCGGGAGGTGGTGACCTGGGCGGCTGCTCACGGGTTGCACGTGCTGTGTGACAAGCCTATCGCCACTACGCTGGAAGACGCTGACGCTATCATTGAGGCCGCACGTGCAGCGGGCGTCAAATTGATGGTGCCCTTCAACCCCCGCTTCCAGCTGCCGCTGATGAAGATCAAGGAGGCTCTGGATGGCGGCGAGGCCAGTGAACTGGTGGCTGTCTACGCGGTGAAGTATGGCCGGCTGCCTACCAAAGCCACCGGCCCTCAGCGGGCGGATTGGTTCCTGGACCCGAGCGCAGCCGGCGGCGGTGGCTTTTTGGACATCGGCATCCATGCCATTGACGCCCTGCGCTGGCTGGCCGGCGGCGAGGCCACGCGCGTGTATGCCCGGGTCGGTACGGTTGTACATCCGGGGCTGGCCTGTGACGACCTGGGCGCGCTCATGGTGGAATTCGACAACGGGGTGGTGGGGGCGCTGAGCGCCGGGTGGGCCAACCCGGACAGCTATCCGGCCTGGCTGGATGTTCGCTTCGAGATCCTGACCACCCGACGGGCTTACCTTGTAACCAGCCCGTATCATGGCTTCACGGTGTACGGCAAATCGGTGGCGGAGCGCCGCTACTGGTGGCGCCGCGATGTGGATGGCCTGGTAGACGACTTCATCCAGGCCATCTTGCACGATCGCGAACCTGCCATCACGGGCGAGGATGGCCGGGCGGCGCTGGCCATCGCCCTGGCGGCCTACGAATCCGCGCGCCTGGGCCAGGTGGTGGTGCTGGAGTAAAGGGCAATAGCAGGTACGTCACCTGGGCCGGAAAGTGCATTGACCAGGGGAACGGCAAGCTGCGATTGGGTGCTCTAGGGCAGTAACCATGCGCATCGGTTTCATCTCAACACGCTTATGCGGGACGGATGGCGTCTCGCTAGAGGTGGAGAAGTGGGCCCGGGTGCTGCGGCGCATGGGCCACGAGGTCTTCTTCTGCGCCGGCGAGCTGGGAGGCTACGCCAGCGGCGGTACGCTGATCCCGGAGCTCCATTTCCATCACCAGTCCATCGTCAAGCTGAGCCAGCGCGCTTTCGCTGAGAACGCCGATACCGATGGCGAGCGGCTGTGCGATGACATCTACGCCATGGCGGACAAGATCCGGGCGCCCTTACGCCACTTCATCCGCTCGAACAAGTTGGACCTGATCATAGTCCAGAATGCCATGACCATCCCCATGAACCTGCCCCTGGGCGTCTGCCTCACCGGTCTCATCGCCGAGCTGAGCATCCCCACCATCGCCCACCACCACGACTTCTACTGGGAGCGGCAGCGCTACCAGACCAACGCCATCCTCGACCTGCTGGACACCAACTTCCCGGCCAACCTGCCCACCATCCGGCACGTCACCATCAACACCATCGCCCAGCGGCGCCTGAAGGCTCGCCGGGGCATAGCCTCGGTCGTCATCCCCAATGTGCACGACTTCGCCACACCGCCGCCGGCCATTGACGAGTACAACCGCGACTTCCGGCAGGCCATGGGCCTCAGTGATCAGGACCTCCTCATCCTGCAGCCGACCCGGGTCATCCGGCGCAAGGGCATCGAGATGGCACTGGAGTTGGTGCAGCGCCTCGGGCTGCCCAATGCCCACGTCGTCATCACCCACAGCGCCACCGACGAGGGCCTGGAGTACTGGCGCTGGCTCCAACGCGAAGCCCGGGTCATGGGGGTGGATCTCCGGCTGATTGACCACCTGGTGGGAGCTGAGCGCGCCACGCGCGACGGCCGCAAGGTCTACTCCCTGTGGGACGTCTACCCTCACGCCGACCTGGTCACCTACCCCAGCCTCTACGAGGGCTTCGGCAATGCGCTCCTGGAGGCCGTCTACTTCAAGCGCCTGGTAGTGGTGAACCGCTACCCCGTGTACAACGCCGACATCAGGCCTCTGGGCTTCGAGTTCGTGGAGCTTGATGGCTTCGTGGACGAGGAAGCCGTCAGGAAGACGCGAGAGCTATTGGCAGATCCGGACCGGGTGAGGGCTATGGCCGAGAAGAACTACGCTATCGCCCGGGAGCACTTCTCCCTGGAGGTGCTGGAGCGTAAGCTCAAAGAGCTGCTGGCAAGCTTCTAAACGCAGAGTGAATTAGCGCGAGGATGCAGCTAAGTGACGACACCGGAGAGACGCATACGTGACCATCTGGCCTTTCTGTACGGGAGGGAGACAGCGGAAGACTTGTGGTCTGAGCTCCGGCCACGGCTGGACGAGTTCCGCGCCCGCAACCGTCACCTGCTGGAAGCCGTAAAGCCGCCGGCCGAACGCCTCACCCAGCGCGACGCCGTCCTCATCACTTACGGCGATCAGATCCGCGAGCCGGACCGCCCACCCCTCCAGACCCTGGCCGGCTTCCTGGAGATCCACCTTCGCGGTGTGATCAGCACCGTGCACCTGCTCCCCTTCTTCCCTTACTCTTCAGACGATGGCTTCTCGGTCATTGACCACCGGCAGGTGGATCCCGGGTTGGGGACCTGGGACGACGTGGCCCGGATCAGCCAAAGTTTCAGGCTGATGTTCGATGCGGTCATCAACCACGTCTCTCGCCAGAGCACGTGGTTCCGGGCTTTCCTGGCCGGCCAGGCCCCCTACACCGACTATTTCATCGTCTTGGACCCGGACACCGATCTCTCCGGAGTCGTGCGTCCCCGTGCCACGCCCCTGCTGACGCCGGTGGACACGGCCGGCGGCACCCGTCACGTGTGGACCACCTTCAGCGCCGACCAGATAGACTTGAACTATGCCAACCCTCGGGTGCTGCTGGAGATCATTGACTTGCTGCTGTTCTACGTGGAGCACGGGGCGGAGATCATCCGGCTGGACGCCGTCGCCTACCTGTGGAAGGAGGTCGGTACCCCGTGCATCCATCTGCCCCAGACGCATCGGGTGGTCAAGCTCGTCCGGGCGGTACTGGACGCCGTGGCCCCGGGCGTGCTCCTCATCACCGAGACCAACGTGCCTCACGAGGAGAATATCAGCTACTTCGGCGACCCGCTGCCCGGCACCGACGAGACAGACGAGGCCCAGATCGTCTATCAGTTCCCGCTGGCGCCGCTGGTGCTGCACACCTTCCGCACCGGTGACGCCCGCCGCCTCACCGCGTGGGCCGCCACCCTGACCACGCCGACGCCGGCCACCACGTTCTTCAACTTCATCGCCTCCCACGACGGCATCGGCATGATGCCGGCTCGGGGCCTATTGAACGATGACGAGATCCAGGCCCTGGTGGCGCAGACCCTCGACCACGGTGGCCAGGTCTCCTACAAGGTCAACCCGGACGGCTCCAGGAGCGTGTACGAGCTGAACATCACCCTCTTCGACGCGCTGAACAACCCGCGGACGCCGCAACCGGAGGTGGACGTGCGTCGCTTCCTGGCCTCCCAGGTCATCATGCTATTGCTCGCCGGCGTGCCCGGCATCTACGTGCACAGCTTGTTCGGCTCCCGCAACTGTCACGACTGCGTGGCTTGCACCGGGCGCGCCCGGTCCATCAATCGCGAGAAGTTCAGCCGTCAAGCCCTGGAAGCTGAGCTGGCCGATGGGCAGTCGCTCAAGGCCCAAGTGTTTCGGCAGTACGTGGACCTGTTGCGGGTGCGGGGAGCGCACGCGGCCTTCCACCCCAGCGGTGGTCAGCAGATACTCCGGCTTCGCGATGAGCTGTTCAGCCTGGTGCGCGTTGCCCCTGACGGCAGCGAGATGGTGCTGTGCCTGGTGAACGTCTCGGCGGAGAGCTATGAGGTCCAGGTGGATCTGGCGACCCACGGGCTGCCGCTGACCCCGTGGCGAGACCTCATCGGCGGCGGCACGTATGGCACCTCGGCCACGGTCCTGTCGGTGCCCATAGCCGGCTACCAGGCGCTGTGGCTGACGCCAGTTGTGTAACTGGTGGTTTGCCATGGGTGTGGACAGGCTGGAAAGCCCATCCGGCAAGCAGATGAATCGGGAAAGCCCTGGTGTCGGCGCTGGCCATCACACCGAGATACCCCACCGGCGCAGCTCGCCCAGCACGCCGGCCTCCAGCTCCGACATGGCGGCCTCGACCTCGGGGGTCAGCTCCAGCCCCGGTTCCAGGGACGCTGGCTGCATCCCCCACAGGACCACCCGCTCGGGCAGGACCCCAGTCAGCCTAGCCGCCGCCAGCAGGTCCGCCAGGCCGGCCTGGTGAGGTGAGACTTTCAGCGTGAGATGCGCCGGGATGTCCTCTCCCTCCCAACGCACCATGGTGCCGGGTGGCGCGCCCAGGTCCACCGCGTCCACCACGATCAGGCTGCTGGCACCCGCCAGAAGCGGCAGCAGCTCCAGCCCCAGGGTGCCGCCATCCAGCAGCTCCACGCTGTCAGGAAAGGTGTACTCCTCTTGCAGGCGCTGGACAAGGCGCACCCCCAGCCCCTCGTCGCGCAGCAAGATGTTGCCTAGACCCAAGACGACGATGCGCCCTTCCAAAAGCCTTACCTCTCACGCAACCAGGGCCATCTCCCCCATTTACAGCCCTCGTCCCCTCCAAGGGAGGGGAAGGAATTGACGGGGCCTCTTGGCAGGTTACGCACAGTTTACCACACCAAAGTCGTAAACAGGTCCTAATCTGGTCAAGCGCCGGTCTGAACCATGGCGGGCAAGAGGGGCTGCATTTTGGACTCGCTTTGGACCTGCCTTGGACCTGTCTTTGACCTTTCGCTGCTATAATGACCCTAAATACCCTAGGGGGGTAAGGTAAATTTAACCCAACGACGTGTTGGCCTGGCAGTGGAGCTGGGCCGGGAGGTGCACAATGAATGTGGCGCAGAAGACCTTTCTCACCCAGGCTTTTGGCAGCCGGGTGAACTTCAACCCCACAGAGGGCAAGCTCTACAGTCACGACATCGCCGCCATCCCCAGCCTCATCAAGCCCCTCGTTGGCAACACCACACCCGAAGCCGTGGTCCAGCCGCAGAGCGAGAAGGAACTGGTGGAACTGGTGCGTTGGGCCACAGCCAACAACGTGCCCCTCACGCCTCGCGGCAAGGCGTCATCCGGCTACGGCGGCGTTCTGCCCGTCAAGAAGGGGGTGGTGGTGGACTTCTACCGTATGAACCGGGTCATCCGCGTGGATCCCGAGGCGCAGAGGGCAACGGTGCAAGCCGGCGTGGTGTGGGAGAAGCTGGATCGGGAGCTGGGGAAGCACGGGTTGACCCTGCGGCTGTACCCCACCAGCTACCCTGCATCCACCGTCGGCGGCTGGCTGGCCCAGGGCGGCGCCGGCATCGGCTCCTACGAGGCCGGCTGGTTCCGCGACAACGTAGTCAGCGCGCGGGTGGTCCTGCCCGACGGCACAGTCAAAGAGTTTACCGGCGACGAGCTGGACGTGATCGCCGACGCCGAGGGTATCACCGGGCTCATCAGCCAGGTAACCCTGCGGGTGATGCCCAAGGAAGACCTGGAAGTGGTGGCCATCGGTTGCCCGGATGCTCACGACCTGCAGCGCCTGGTCCAGTCCATCATTGACGAGAAGCTGCCCATCTGGTCGCTGGTGTTCATCAACCCACGCATGGCGGAGCTCAAGAACAGGGCTCCCTTGATGGAGCACTACGGTCATCCGGTGGAGGAGCGGGTGCTCCTGCCGGCCGCCTACATCACCACCCTGGCCTTCCGGGAGCGGGACCGCGAGGCGGTGATGAGCAAGCTCCCGAAGCTGATGAAACCCTGCGAAGCCGAGTTGCTCAGCGAGCGTATCGCCCGCCACGAGTGGGAGCACCGCTTCAAGCTGATGGTGGTCAAGCGCCTGGGCCCCAGCCTGGTGCCCGCCGAGGTGGTTGTGCCCCTGTCCGCCCTGGGTGACGTGATGACCGAGATCGAGCGCAAGGTGGATCAGCCCATCGTCAAAGAGGGCGTGGTCATCCGGGAGAGCCACAACGGTCAGCCAGAAGTGGTCATCTTGGGCTTCATCCCCAGCGATCAGCGGAGGTTAAGCTACAACTTCGTCTTCGGCCTGGTCCTGACCATCATGAAGATCGCCGAGCGGCACGGCGGACGGCCCTACGCCACCGGGTTGTACTTCGCCAAGAAGGCCAGGGAGGTGCTGGGAGAGGAGCGGGTCAAGCGACTGAAGAGCTTCAAGGCCCGAGTGGACCCCAAAGGGATCTTGAACCCCGGCAAGGTGATCGGCAACGGGCTGCTGGGGACCGCCCTCGGTCTGGCGGCCACTTTCGAGCCCCTGGTGCGGCCTTTCGGTAACTACGTCATCACCCAGATTGGCGAGCGCCCGGAGAAACCGGTGCGCGACATCCCCGCCGACGTGGCCTGGTACGCCTACAGTTGCTCCCAGTGCGGTTACTGCATTGAAGAGTGCGACCAGTTCTACGGTCGGGGCTGGGAGAGCCAGAGCCCGCGCGGCAAGTGGTACTGGCTGCGCGAGTATATGGAGGGTCGCGCCGAGTGGGACCAGTTCATGGTGGACACCATCATCGCCTGCACCACGTGTGAGCTGTGCAACCGGCGCTGCTCGGCGGCCCTGCCCATCGAGTCGTCGTGGATGAAATTGCGCGACAAGCTGGTGAACGAAGACAAGAAGATGACCTTCCCACCCTTCGAGATGATGGCCGCGGCTTTGGCCAAGGAAGGCGACATCTGGGCCGGCTATCGGAAGGACCGCGCGGCCTGGTTCCCGGAGGACCTGCTGGAGAAGCATGGTCCACAGCACACGTCGAAGAACGTATACTTCGCCGGCTGCACTGCCTCTTACGTGGAGCACGACATCGGCATGGCCAGCGTGCGCTTGCTGGACGCGGCCGGCGTGGACTTCACCTACCTGGGCGAGAAGGAGTCCTGCTGCGCCACCCCGATGTTGGTGGCCGGCAAGTGGGACCTGTTCGCCGAGACCATGAAGCGGAACATCCAGGCCATCAAGGAGGCCGGCGCCGAGACGGTGATCACCTCCTGCCCAGCCTGCGACATGATGTGGCGGCAGGTCTACCCCATGTGGGCGAAGAAGCTGGGCATCGAGTACGACATAACCACCCGGCACTACAGCGAGGTGGTGGCGGAGAGGATTCAGGCCGGCGACTTCAGGTTCCCGGAGGATGGCCGCCAGCCGGTCACCGTCACCTGGCACGACTCCTGCCACATGGGGCGGGTGTCCGGCGTGTACGAGCCGCCGCGTCAGCTCATCCAGGCCGTCCCCAACGTGCGCTTGGTGGAGATGAGCCACAACCGGGAGAATGCCCACTGCTGCGGATCGGTGCTCACCCTGATCAAGGACCCGCCGGTGGCCGCCGACGTGGGCAAGGTGCGCCTGGATGAAGCGCTGGAAGCCGGCGCGGAGAAGATCCTGGCCCTCTGTCCGTGCTGCGAGTTCCAGCTCCGCGTCACGGCGGACAAGAAGAACGTGCCCATCGAGGTGGTGGACCTGGCGCGCTTCGCAGCCTCGGCCCTGGGCTACCAGTTCCCCGACCCCAATCCCGAGGTGCAGCGCCAGTGGGCCGTCTTCGAGGCCATGATTGCGCTGATGACGCCTCAGGGCTTCGCCGACCTCATGGGCACCATGTGGCCGGAGTTGATTGACGCCATGCCCTTTGGCATGGGGCCCATGATGCGGCTCATGGGCAAGATCCCGGGGACGCTGGAGCTGATGAAGCCCATGTTCCCGATCCTGTTCCCCAGGCTGCTGCCCATGATGATGCCCAAGGTGATGCCGGTCATGCTGGAGCGCGTGGCAGAGCGGATCCCCATGCCGGACTACATGCGGGAGCAGATGCCGGAGTTGATGCCAAAGGTCATGGACAACCTGATGCCGCACATGATCGGGGACGTGGTGCCGTTGGTGACCCAGCCCATGATTGACTACCTGCGGGGCCGCAACGGTTCTACCAGACGCAGCCTCCCGGCGCAGCGTCCCTCTGCGAGCCTCGACTAGCTCATGTGCAACCAACCGCAGACGGGACGTAGCACGGTGGCCCCCAAGGGACGAGGGGCGTGCTCAGGGCCGAGCGCGCCCCTCTCTTGTTGGGATTGGACCACAGAAGGACACAGACTATGCGTCTGTGAGCTTCTGCGTGCTTATGTGGCTCATATCGTCCCAGGATCCCGAGCCATGGTAAGCAGGCGCACGCCCTCCACCTGCCGGAAACCGGCCCCCTGGCTGACCGTGCGCAGCACCGCCGCCGGATCCACCACCTGCACCCCCGAGAGCACATCCACCCCGTGGTCGAAGAGCACAGGGGCCAGGGGCGTGCTCGGGCCGAGGACGAGGACCAGCGCGTCCGGCCGGCACAGCGACAGGAGCTCATCAATGGTGTGGTTGATGAAGGTGGAGCCCGTGATGGCCACCAAGTCAGCCTGGGGGATGACCTCCGGGGCCGCCTCGGCGGGGAACTCGTCCGGCAGCGGCGCCATCTCCAGCACCCACAGCCTGCGGGCGGCCTGGCGCAGCGCCGGGATGAAGGGGAAGTGCCCCACCAGGGCCACGTGTTTGCCTCGCCCTTTCTCGATCAGGAAGTCGCCGGCGTTCAGCTCCACGCAGCGGCTCAGGTCTGGCTCCACCAAGGCGTTGATCGCCGCCAAGCCGATGCTGGCCTCCGGCGGATAGTCCGAGCGCACGTATTCCGCCAGCTCGCGAGCCGAGAGCTGGTGCAGCCGGCCGGCGTCGCGAATCCTGCGGTAGCCGTGAGGCCGATCTTCGGCCTGCACGCTAGCGGCCATGCCGCAGCGCGGTGGCCCACCCGGCTGCCCTTCCAGGACCACCACCGTCCAGTGCAAGCCCACCCACACGTCCTGCACGGGGGGATTCTGCGTCAGGCTGTCCAGCAGCGCATCCACGATGCTCACCCTGTCCTCCTGCGAATTTGACAAGCAAACACGTTGGCGCTATGATTTGCACCATGAACGCCGACGTAGATTTCAAGGCTCACGTGCGTCAGGTTCTGGCCCGGCGCAAGAAGTCGTCGCTCGACGGGGAGGGCTTCACCCGGGCGGCCGTCCTCGTGCCTCTGTATCAGGACCGCGGGGTGTGGCACCTGCTGTTCACCCTGCGCACCGACAAAGTGGAGCATCACAAAGGGCAGGTGGCCTTCCCGGGCGGCGCCTGCGACCCCGACGACCCCAGCCCTCTGCACACCGCCCTGCGCGAGACTTACGAGGAGATCGGCGTGCGCCCGGAGGATGTGGAGGTGCTGGGCGAACTGGACGACGCCCCCACCGTCACCGACTTCATCGTCACACCCTTCGTCGGCATCATCCCCTACCCCTACGACTTCAAGCCCAACTCCGGCGAGATCGCCCAACTCTTCGGCGTCCCGCTGGACTTCTTCCGCGATCCGAGCAACTTGCGGCTCGAGGACTGGATCCACAGGGGACGCCCCATGCTGGTCCCCTTCTACGACTACGGGCGGTACACCATTTGGGGCTTCACCGCCCGGGTAGTGCGGCAGTTCCTGGAGATTCTCGGCCAGGGCTAGCCGCGGGCTCGTTACGCGTCATCGTGGGACGACGGGGGCTTCTGCCCGTCTCCGGCAGGCAGGGGCATTATAGCATGCCTGGCCATAATGGACAACACGGGCATAAGTGCCTATCCGGAAACCGCTCAGGAGGGGCGTCTGTGGCACCCCTGTGCCACGCCAGTCCTTGGCGGGGTTTTCCGGACGGGTTTTAAGTCTCGCTATGAGCTCAGCCCGTCGTTCAAGCCACTAGCTATGAGCTACCCGCCGGATTTGACGATCGTAAACCCGGTTTCTCGGCAGGAGACACCAGGTTTCCTGGACTTTGTCCAAAGCTCTATGGAGCATTGCCATGGCTCGCATGCGCTTGCTGGACCTGGGGCACGTTTCCGCCCTGCGCTCGCAGACGGCCTATCACGCCGTGGCCTACGCCATGACCGAGGACACCCCGGATACCATCATCCTGGTGTCGCCATCGGAGCCCTACGTGTGCATAGGCTATCATCAGGACCTGGAGCGCGAGGTGGATCTGGACTACTGCCGCGCTCACGGCCTGCCCGTCTTTCGCCGCGAGGTAGGTGGCGGGGCGGTGTACCTGGATAATGGTCAACTCTTCGTCCAGTGGGTTTTTCACACGGGCCGACTGCCCCGCGCCTTGGACGAACGCTTCGCCCTCTACATCCGCCCCCTTGTGGAGACGTATCGCTCCCTGGGCATCCCGGCCTACCACCGTCCCATCAACGACATCCACGTCAGGGGCAAGAAGATTGGCGGTACGGGCGCTGCTCAAATTGGCCAGGCCGATGTGGTCGTCGGGAGCCTCATGTTCACCTTCGACAAGGCCACCATGGCCCGCGTGCTCAAGGTGCCCTCGGAGAAGATGCGCGACAAGGTCTTCCAGAGCCTGGAGCAGTACATGACCACCATGGAGGAGGAGCTGGGGCAGGTGCCCGACCGGCAGGAGGTCAAGGAGTTGTACCTGTCCCACTGCGTGGAGGCGTTGGGAGTCAAGATCGTCCCTGGCGAGTGGACAGCCGAGGAGGAGGCCGCTGCACGCCGGCTCGATGCGCGCTTCGTCTCTGACGAATGGCTGTACCAGAGGGGCGGACGGCGGCAAGCCGGGATCAAGATCCACGAGGACGTGCGCGTGGTTGAGGCAGCCCACAAAGCGCCCGGCGGCCTGATCCGCGTCACCGTCCGGCTGCGCCGCGACCGCATTGACGACGTGAGCATCTCCGGCGACTTCACGCTGCTACCGGCGTCGGCCCTCGGCAGCCTGGAGCAAGCCGTCCGTGGCCTGCCCGCCGACCCCCAGACCCTCACAGCGCATCTCACAGGCGTTTACCGCTCACTGAGCATTCAATCCCCCGGCTTGACCCCGGAGGACCTTGTCGCCGTTATCCTGTCGGCAGCCGGCCAGGCCACCTGACCTGCAAACCGGCAACCGTCCGGCACACTTCGGCGAGGCTCAGAGTTTGGTTTGCAGTTCGCTTGAGGGCGGCATAGCCTCATTAGAACCTATCCGGAAACCCCGCTATCCGACGGCATCCTCGGGCGACGGCAATGCCGTCGCGCACCCCGGGGCGAGCCTGTGCGTCGCACAGACGCGGACGCCCCTCCTGAGCGGTTTCCGGATTTGACGCTCACCATTTTGATTTCCTGGCGCCAAACGACATTCGGGTGAAGGGCACTCGCGTGGGTATTGAAACCATCCTGTGGGACTATCTGGACTTGGGTTTGTTCCCCAAACAGATTGCCTCACGTTATCGTACTCTGTCCCTGGAACAGGTTTACGCCACACTAACATAATCGCGAGCAGGTTGAGGCGTACTTGCAAGCGGTAGAACAGGATATAGAACGCCAACGCCAGGAACAAGACCTACATCCCTCGCAAGCTGTACAAAGGCTGCGTGAACTGGCACGGCAACGAGCTCAACAGCAAGCTCCCTCCGCTGATCTAACCATCCTTTGACGCAGCCAATCCGGATGACCCAGGTCGGGGCCGGCTTTAGTTGCTCACAATCCAGGGGTGGCTTCTTGCACCCGGCGGCAAGATGCTTCAGCCTGGAAGCAGTCCTCGTGATCCACACGCCTATCTTTCACGAGACCCCCACAACATCTTCACAACTCCTTCACAACTTTCGGCTATCCTACAGGCGCAAATCAAGACCACCTGGTGTTTCCAGGTTAATACAGGAGGTAACGAGATGTCAAACCGTTGGCAAGTTGTGTTGGGAGTTGTGGCATTGGTTGGCGTGCTGATCGTGGCCGGTACTACGGTAGCTGTTGCCCAAGGGCCCTGGTGGACACCACCACAGGACGATGGAGGTTGGACACCTCCCTGGGGCGGCATGATGGCACCGCATTGGGGTTACAGCCCGATGATGGGACCGGGCTGGGGTCAAGGCGCCATGATGGGCTTCGGTTGGGGCCACGGCCCAATGATGGGTGCCGGTTGGGGGATGCACGGCGCCGGCCTGATCCAGGTGGCGGCCGACGTGCTGGGGATGGAGCCGGCGGACCTGATCTCAGAGCTGCAGGCTGGCCAGTCCATCGCCGATCTGGCCGATGAACGCGGGATTGAACCCCAAACCATCATAGACGCCTTCCTGGCCAAGCACCAGGCGGCCTTGCAGCAGGCAGTGAGGACGGGGTGGCTGACCCAGGAGCAGGCCAACCTGATGCTGGACCACATGGCCGAGGAGGTCGCCGAGCACATCAGCGAGCCGGGTCTGGGTGAGCATGGGCCCGACGAGGATTGCCCGATGTTCGACACGGGCCAGTCCTCCGGGTGGGGTCGGCGCGGCAGCCGGGCGTTCATGATGGGGCGTTAGGAAATCGAGTAGGATCAGGACGTAGCGTAGCAAGGGATGCCGGGGTGAGGTGAAGCCCGCCCCGGCATCCCTACTCCTGGCGGTCGCCCTGAGGCGGGGTAAGCCTTGCCCCTACGATCACCTGCGGTTGCTCCACAACGGGATCCTGTTTGACACCACCCGGCAACCGTGCTAAACTGCCGGCGGAGTGCCAATTCATGAGCAAGAAGATTCTAGTCGTAGACGACGAGCGCAAAATCGTCAAGCTGGTCAAAGCTTATCTGGAACAGGCCGGCTTCCGCGTGGTCACGGCCTACGATGGCCAGGAGGCCCTCACCATCTTCCGCCACGAGCGGCCCCATCTGGTCGTCCTGGACCTGATGTTGCCGCGAATTGACGGCCTGGACGTGGCGCGCATCATGCGCCGCGAGTCCAATGTGCCCATCATCATGCTCACCGCCCGGGTGGAGGAGACCGACCGGCTCATCGGGCTGGAGCTGGGCGCCGACGACTACATCACCAAGCCCTTCAGCCCTCGGGAGGTGGTGGCCCGGGTGCGGGCGGTGTTGCGGCGCACCCAGGGAGCGGAGCCGGCTGCGCCGGATATAATCACGGCCGGCGACCTGGTGATTGACCTCACCCGACACACCGTGACACGGGCTGGCAAGCCGGTCGAGCTGACCCCCACCGAGTTCAACGTGCTGGCCGTGCTGGCTCGTGAGCCAGGCCGGGCCTTCACCCGCGCCCAGCTCATGGACCTGGCGCTGGGCGAGACCTACGTAGCCTACGAGCGGACTATTGACGCCCATATCAAGAACCTGCGGGCCAAGCTGAACGACGACCCCAAACACCCCACCTACATAGAGACAGTGTACGGGGTGGGATATCGGTTCCTTGAGCAGTCATGACTGCTGCGGAGGGGCGTCCTCGCCCCGCCTTCTGCGGTTTCTGACATCTCAGACGGGGAGAGCCTGGGCGCGCCAGTCCCCCCTGTGCCAGGGACTGGCGTGGCACAGGGGTCGCACAGACGCGGACGCCCCTCCTGAGCGGTTCGCGGATAGGGTCCTAGCAACCTGCACCGCCGCAACTAACCGGGCAACAACGAGTTAGCAGATGCCCCAAACACCTGCGAGTGATGGTCATGCGTTTATCCTTGTCCGCCAAACTCATCGTCGCCTTCGCTCTGGTGGTCATGGTGGCCCTGGGAGTGGTGTATTGGGCAGCCAACCGGGCCACAGTCACCGAGCTGCGTCACTTTATGTTCCGCGGCGCCATGGTCGAAGCTGGTGACATGGCCGATGCCCTGGCCCGGTACTACGCGAGCAACGGCAGTTGGCAAGGGCTGTCCGCAGCGCTGGTCGGCACCGGCGGGATGATGGGCCACGGGCCGGGGGGCATGATGGGCATGGAGATGCCCGGCATGATGGGCATGGGGATGCCCGGTATGATGAGTTCGAGCCTCATCGTGGCTGACGCCAATGGCCGGGTCGTGGCGGATACTGCCGGGCGCCGGGTCGGTGGCCGGCTGTCGGACGGCGAACTGGCTGAGGGGGTTCCCATCACCGTTGATGGTCGTCGGGTCGGCACCCTGATCGTAGAGGGTGGGATGACAGCGACCTTTGGGCCGCTGGAGCGCAACTTCCTGAGCCGCGTCAATCGTGCCGTCCTGCTGGCCGGGCTGGCCGCCGGCCTCATGGCCCTCTTGTTGGCCGGGCTCATCGTCCGCCAGGTCACCGCCCCGGTCCGCGCCCTCACCAGGGCCGCCGAACACATCGCCGGCGGCGACCTCCGCCAGCGCGTGCAAGTCAGCTCCGACGATGAAATCGGTGACCTGGCCCGGTCCTTCAATCGCATGGCCGAGAGCCTGGAGCGTGCCGAAGCCCTGCGCCGCGACATGGTCGCCGACATCGCCCACGAATTGCGCACCCCGCTGAGCGTCATCCAGGGCAATCTGGAGGCGCTACTCGATGGGGTCTTTCCCCTGAACCGCGAGTCCCTGGCCTCGGTCCATCAGGAGACGCTGCTCTTGGCCCGGCTGGTGGAGGACCTGCGGGAGCTGGCCCTGGCTGACGCCGGGCAACTCCGCCTGGACCTCCAACCCACCGACATGGCGGATCTGGTGGCCCGCACTGTCCAGGCCTTTCAGGCCCAGGCCGCCGAAAAAGACGTCCGGCTGGAGGTACATCTGGCGCCGGACTTGCCCCGAGTGACGGCAGACCCCCGGCGCATCGAGCAGGTCCTGCGGAACCTCTTGAGCAACGCCTTGCGGCATACGCCGGCGAAGGGGACAATACGCGTAGAAGCGAGGGGACTTGAGCAACGGTGGGAACTCCGGGGAACTTCGGGGGGCTTCGGGGAACTTCAGGCGCATGGGTTCTCCCGAGTTCCCGCCCTTCTTGTCAGTGTCACCGATTCCGGCCCAGGCATCCCTCCTGAGGACCGGGAGCGCGTCTTCGAGCGTTTCTGGCGGGCGGACAAGTCGCGATCCCGAGCAGAAGGCGGCGCCGGGCTGGGCCTGGCCATTGCCCGGAAGCTGGTGGAGGCCCATGGCGGGCACATCTGGGCCACCTCAGGTCCGGACGGGCGTGGTGCAACCTTCGCCTTCGTTCTCCCGGTGGCAGGCGCCGAAAGTGGGCAAGTTGATTCTGGTGCAGGCTGATGGCCTGCTGCGGGCCATGATCGAAGGGGAGCTGAAGGAGGCCGGCCACGAGGTGACCGCCTTCCCCTCGGTCCGCGAAGCCCTGGCGGCCGCCCGGTGGCTGCCCCACGACCTGGCGGTGGTGGATGCAGTGGGACAGGACAGGGAGGAACTGGACCGGCTGGTGGAGTTGTGCCGGGCGACGCGGGTGCTGCTGTGCGCCGGTGCCTTCGACCTGGAACGAGTGACGGAGGCAGAGTTGCCGGTTGTCGCCCTGCTGCGCCGGCCTTTCAGCATCGGCGACCTGGCAGCACGCGTGGCTACTCTAGCGCCCCCTCGTGCTGAGAAGCTATAAACCTCGCGCAGGACTTTGCCGTGAGATTGCGACGCGGGCTCCTTCTTGCATCCCTGCTGGTAGCCCTGGGCCTTGCTGGCCAACGAGTCACTGCCAACCCGGGCACGCTCACTCCCCACGTCCTCATCTCCGCCGTCTACTACGATACCTACCTGACGGGCGAGCCCGATGAAGCTTTCCAGCTGTGGAATGTGGGCCAGGCCCCGGCGGACATCACCGGCTGGACCCTGACCAGCCGGAGGCGCACGGTGACCTTCCCGGCGGCCACCCTGCAGCCCGGCCAACACGTTTGGGTTGCCCAGACCGCCACCGCCTTCGCCGACGAGTTCGGCTTCCCGCCCGATTTCGAGTACGGCGGCGACTCGGACCCGACCGTGCCCGACCTGAGTGGGTCGGCCCCCAGGTTCGCCAACGCAGGCGACGAGCTGGTGCTCCGTGACGCGGAAGGAGCGCTCCACGACGTGGTAGTTTACGAGGACGGCGACACCGGCATCGAGGGCTGGTCCGGGCCCGCCATCCAGCCCTACAACCCTACCCGCAGCTTCCCCGCGGAAGGCCAGATCCTCTACCGCAAGCGCCATCAGGCCACCGGGCTGCCCGTGCCGGACACCGATACCGCCGCCGACTGGGCCCAGGATCCTGCCGACCCCATAGACGGCCGCCGGGTGCAGTACCCCGGGTGGGACCTGGATCGCTTCTTCCTCCCCCTGCACGTCGTCGAGCACGCCCACCTGAGCGTCATGGTCGCTCCGGATCATCTGTTCGACGCGCTGAAGGCCGCTTTCGAGGCGGCCCAGGAGCGCATCGAGATCGAGGCTTACACCTTCAAGAACGCCGCCCTGGCAGAGGTCCTCGTCCAGCGGTTGCAGGCCGGAGTACAGGTAACCATCTTGCTGGAAGGGGCACCGAGCGGCGGGATCGAGGACCAGCAGAAGTGGGTCACCCAGCAGATCGTGGAAGCCGGCGGACAGGTGTGGTACATGGTGAACGACCGGCGGGGCGGTCACGATCGCTACGCCATGCAGCACGCCAAGTTCATCATCATTGACGGCCATACGCTCCTGGTGGGATCGGAGAACCTGAACTATGGCGCAGCGCCGGACGACGACAAGTCCGATGGGACCTCTGGCCGGCGGGGCGTATACCTGATGACTGACGCGCCGTCACTGGTCGCCAGAGCCGAGGCCATCTTTCGGGCGGACCTGGACCAAGCCCATCACCGCGACATCTTCCCGTGGATGGCGGGTGACCCCCTCTACGGCGCGCCGCCCATTGATTTCACCCCGGTCTACACCTCCGGCGGATCCGTCTACCTAGTGCAGAAGCCTGAGCCGTTGGAGCTGGAGGGGGTGTTCGAATTCGAGCTGATCCAGGCGCCGGAGAACGCCCTGCGCCAGGCGGACGGGTTGCTGGGGCTGGTGGGGCGAGCGGGACCTGGCGACGTGCTGCTCGTCGAGCAGCTCTATGAGCGCCGGCGCTGGGGATGGGAGACCGATGACCCCGCCGACCGGAACCCCCGGCTGGAGGCTTACCTCGCGGCTGCTCGCCGGGGGGCGAGCGTGCGCATCCTCCTGGACCGTTACTTCGACGACCCGGATGACCCCATGAGCAACGCCGCCACTTTCGCCGAGCTGAACGCCATCGCCCAGGCCGAAGGTCTGGACCTGGAGGTGCGGTTGGGCAACCCCACCGGCGAGGGGCTGCACAACAAGATGGTGCTGGCGTGGATCGGAGGGAGAGGCTGGGTGCACGTGGGCAGTATCAACGGCAACGAGGTGTCGCACAAGGTCAACCGCGAGCTGGCCATCATGGTGCAATCCGACGAAGCCTACCGGTACCTGGCCGACCTCTTCGCCTACGACTGGGCGATGTCCAAGCCGCGGATTTACTTGCCGCTGTTGCTTCGATCCAGCCCGGTCACGGTAAGAACTCCCCCGTGAAGATCGTCTGAAATGTGGGGTCGATGGTCTCCTTGTAGAGGGTTGCTGTGCCCAAAGACCTGGTCCTAGGCATTGCGGAAAGTACACGCCCGACAACCCTCTGCCCGGGTTGCGCCGCTTTCGCGCCAACGCCTGGCGAGCATCCAGCCGCTGATCGGACTGTTGCGGGAGATCGGCCAGGCCCACGGCGGCAAGACGTCCGCCCAGGTGGCGCTAAACCGGGTCATCTGCAAGGGTGCCCTGCCCATCCCAGGTGCCAAGAACGCCCACTAGGCGGAATAGAACGCCGGCGCCACCGGCTGGCGCCTGACGGCCCGAAGTCGCAGCCCTGGACGCTGCCAACGAGAGGGTGAACGGTGTCTGAGCAACCGGGATTGATCGTCCTGATCAGTTCAGGGGAGACGGCCAGCAGCAGTCGCAAGGTGTTCGACTGGCTGTTTCAGCGTCTCTCGCCGCCCATCCGGGTGGCCGTGCTGGAGACCCCCGCCGGCTTTGAGCTGAACTCCGACCGGGTGGCCGGCAGGGTGGCCAACTTCCTGCACCACCGGCTGCAGAATTACCGCCCCCAGGTCACCGTGATCCCGGCCCGTAAGCGCGGTACGCCCTTCAGCCCAGACGACCCCGCTATCCTGGAACCCCTGTTGCGGGCCAACGTGGTCTTCATGGGACCTGGCAGCCCCACCTACGCCGTGCGCCAGTTGCGTGACAGCCTGGCCTGGCACATGCTCGTGGCCCGGCACCGGCTGGGAGCAGCCATCGTCCTGGCCAGCGCTGCGGCCATCGCCGCCGGGTCCCACGCCCTGCCCGTGTACGAAATCTACAAGGTCGGGGAGGACCTCCACTGGCACGAAGGGCTGAGCTTCTTCACCCCCTACGGCCTCTCCCTGGTCATCGTCACCCACTGGAACAACGCCGAAGGCGGCCCGGAACTGGACACCAGCCGCTGCTTCATGGGGCGGAGTCGCTTCCAGCAATTGCTGGAGATGCTACCGTCCGAGGCCGTGGTACTGGGGATTGATGAACACACGGCGCTGGTGATGGACCCGGCGGCCGAGACCTGCCAGGTGATGGGCAAGGGGGGTGTGACACTGGTACAAGGTGGCAAGGAGCAACGCTTTGAGCGCGGGGAGGTCTTCGGCATGGGCGAGTTGGGGGAGTTTCGGTGCCCGGCACCGGAAGCCGGCCTGCCGGCGGAGGTTTGGCAGCAGGTCGTCGCCACGCATAGGCTGGCGCAAGCTGAGGACCGGCCGGAGCCGTCGCCGGAGGTTGTGGCGTTGGTGCAGGAGCGAGCAGCAGCCCGCGCCCGGCGCGACTGGGCGACGGCCGATGCCCTCCGCGAGCGCATCGCCGAGCTGGGCTGGCAGGTCCGTGACACCCCCGAGGGCCAGAAGCTGGAGCCCCTGGGCAACAGGTGATAGTCACCCTGGAGGTGACTGGCGCCTTTGGCAGGACATTTAGAGTCTATCCGAAAAGCCCGCTAACCGAC